>Ga0126373_10004058_pt1 | contig 11117 bp, 11 predicted proteins | sample PanSoiMetPlot_11_FD_92545 | JGI IMG/M metagenome (GOLD analysis project Ga0126373, IMG submission 92545) | Tropical forest soil microbial communities from Panama - MetaG Plot_11 | ecosystem: Environmental > Terrestrial > Soil > Tropical forest > Bulk soil | place: Panama | collected 2016-02-17
CGAAATCGCGCGGGTCGCGCTTGGCCGCGTTGTCCTCGGTGTCGGCGGCCGCCTTCATGTGCGCCAGGCGCTGACCGGAGAGCGCGCCGTACTCGGGGAACGTTCGGACGTCGAAATAGACGTCGCCCTCCGCCGGATAGGCGTGCCCGGTGTCGATGAGGCGCTGCATGAGCACGATCATCTCCGGCACGTGGCCGGTCGCCCGCGGCTCCACGTCAGGCGGCAGGCAGCCGAGGGCGTCGTAGGCGCGCGTGAAGGCGCGCTGGTTTCGCTCCGCGACGGCCCACCAGGGGGTTTCCTCGGCTACGGCCACTGCGAGGATCTTGTCGTCGATGTCGGTCACGTTCCTGCAATAGGTGACCTGGTAGTGCGAGGCCCGCAGCCAGCGCACCAGGATGTCGAAGCTGACCCCTGACCTGATGTGGCCGATATGCGGCGGCGCCTGCACGGTAGCTCCGCACAGGTACAGCGAGGCCCTCCCCGGCTGGAGCGGGGTGAACTCGCGCACTGAGCGCGTAGCGGTGTCGTGCAGGCGAAGCGTCACGCGCCCAAGGCTACGGGATGTGCGCGGGTCCGTTCGGCGCGTGTCGGCGTGCGGTGCCGTCCGTCTCATACCGTGGAGGGCATGCGCGGGCCAGGCCACCTACGGGAACGTGGCCGCCGGGGGTCCCGCTTCGCGGGCCTGTCACGCCGGCGGCGGGCGCTGCTGGCGGCCGTTGCCGGCCTCGTGCTGGCTGCCGCCGCGGCGTCCGCGGTCGCGGCGGTGGCCGGCAGTGCAGATCATCCGCGCGGCGCCATCGGTCCGGGCGGGCTCGCGCAGGATCGGCCGGGGCCGGTCGTGCTGGTGCCGGGATATGGGGGTAGCACCTCGTCGCTCGACGCGCTCGCGGCCCGGATCCGCGCCAGCGGACGCGCCGCTACCGTGCTTCAGCTGCCGGGAGCCGGCACCGGCAGCCTGCTCGCCGACGCCACGCTGCTGAACTCCGTCGTCGACCGCTACCTGCGCCAGGGCGCGCCGTCGGTCGATGTGGTCGGCTACTCGGCCGGCGGTGTGGTCGCGCTGATCTGGGCGCGGCAGGACGACGGCGCGGCCAGGGCGCGTCGCATCATCACGCTCGGCTCGCCGTTCCACGGCACGCGCCTCGCCACCGCCGCCGAGGCCGTCGCACCCGGCGCGTGCCCGGTGGCCTGTCAGCAGCTGGTGCCCGGCAGCCCGCTGCTGGCCGGCCTCGGCGTCACCGATCCAGCAGGCCTGCCACGCTGGCTATCGCTGTGGACGAGCGACGACGAGGTGGTGACCCCGCCGGATTCGGCGCGGCTCGCCGGAGCCATCGACATCGGAGTGCAGTCGGTCTGCCCGGCGGTGCGCGTCAGCCACTCGCAGCTGCCCACCAACCCGGTGGTCGTTGCCATCGTCATGCAGGCCCTCGGCCGCGGCCCGCTGACCCGGCCGAGCCCCGCCGCCTGCGGTGTCAGCTCGTGATGTCCTTGGTCGCGAAGTTCGCCCACGCTGCGGCCAGGAACACCAGCACGTAGACGCCCTGGATCGCGAATCCACGGTCGATATCCCGCCAGAGAATCGGCTGCCGGAAGAAGTCGACCCAGGCAAGCCAGTACCTCGTGGGCAGGTACGGGCTGATGGCCGCCGCGGAGTTGAGCGCGACCAGCACCCCGCTGGTGATTAGCGCGGCCAGCGCGCCGAGCGTGGCTGCCAGGGACGAGTCGGTCAGCGTGGACAGGAACAGCGCGATCGCGCCGACGCCGAGCATCGACACGGCGATGAACGCGATGGCGCCGAGGGTTCGAACGAGAATCTCGGCGGGAGTCATCGGGCTGCCCGAGAGCGAGTTCGCGATGACGCCGGCCGTGATCCCGCCATTGCCGACGGAGATCGGCTTGTCGCCGAACAGGATCCGCCCGGTGACGTACGCCGTGAGCGCCACCGCGATGACGGCAGCCAGCACGAACACCACGAGGGTGATCAGCTTCGCCACTAGCAGCCGCGTCCGGCCGACCGGCCGGGCGAGGAGGTAGCGCAGCATGCCGGAGCTCGCCTCGCCAGCGACCGCGTCCCCCGCGACGACAGCGACCGAGACCGGCAGGAAGATCGGCAGCACGATGGCCAGTGCTGCCGCCGGGAACAGCGACCCGTTGGACAGCACGGTTGACAGGAGCGTCGGGCCTTGCCCCGGCGGTGGCACCACGTGCGTCACGGCCACGAACACCGCGACGACGGCAGGCAGGAGGCAGAGCAACGCGATCGCGACCCAGCTGCGGGGTCGGCGGACCAGCTTGACGAGCTCGACCCCGATCACCGGCCAGCCTCCGCTGCCGACGCGTCTCGTTCCGGCGTCCGCTCCGCTGGTGCGATCGCGACCGCGCCGTCAAAGCGGTCGGAGCCAGCGGTAGTCACCGACAGCACGAGCTCCTCGAGGGATCGCCGCTCCGGTCCGATCTCGGTGACCCGGAGGCCCGCCGCGGCCAGCTCAGCGTTCACCGCCGCTGGGTCGGGACCCGCCACGATCAGCTGGTCGCCGGCGTGGCTCGCGACGCGGCTGCCCAGCATGGCGGCGGCCCGGCCAGCGTCGGGGCTGTGCACGACGACCCGTCCGGTCGGCCCGCGCAGCGCTGCCAGGTCCTCCTGCAGCACCAGGCGACCGCGGTCGACGACTCCGATTCGCGTGCACAGCTGCTCGACTTCCGATAGCTGGTGGCTCGACATGAACACGGTTGTCCCGGCCGCGTTGAGCTCGGCGAGCAGCGACCGGATCTCGTGGATGCCGCGCGGGTCGAGACCGTTGGTCGGCTCGTCGAGAATCAGCAGCCGCGGAGAGCGCAGCAGCGCCGCGGCGAGCCCGAGCCGCTGCCGCATGCCGAGCGAGTACTTCCTGACCGGCCGGTTGTCGATTCCGCCCAGGCCGACCCGATCGAGCGCCTCGCCGACGCGGCGCCGGCGGCCGGCCCGGCGGCCGGGCACCGGGCGGCCAGCCGCGTCGATCAGCATGAGGTTGGCCCGCCCGGACAGGTGAGAGTAACCGGCGGGCCCCTCGACCAGCGAGCCGATCTGCGGCAACACCGCGTCGACGTGCCGCGGGACCGGCTGGCCGAGCACTTCGATCGTGCCGCTGGTGGCATAGACGAGACCGAGCAGCATGCGGATCACGGTTGTCTTGCCGCAGCCGTTGGGGCCGAGGAACCCGTACCGGTCGCCCTCGCGCACGTCGAGGTTCACGCTGTCGACGGCGAGCAGCGTGCCGTACCGCTTGGTGAGCTGCGTTGTCGTGATCACCGGTACTCCGGCAGCTGGCCGACTGCGCGTTCGAGCACCGTAGCGGTGACGGTTCCGGTGAGCAGGTAGACCGGCGCGGCAACCGGCTGAGCCACCAGAACTGTCAGCAAGGGGGTCTCAATGACCACGGCCGGTACGTTGCCGAGCTGAACACTGACGCCGGCCGACGTCGCGGCCTGCAGGACCTCCACGCCCGTGCGGCCGGGCAGCGGGATGACAGCGAACCTGGAAAAGCCGCTGCCGTAGGCGGCGATGCCCGGCAGGCCGGGAGGGCCTGGTACCCGGCTTGCCCCGCCGAGGCTTGCGGGCAGCGGTGGCCCGAAGCCGCGCAGGATCCTGGTCACGTCGGGCTCGCCGACGCTCGCGTAGCCCGCGTCCGGGCCGAGGTCCGGCTGGACTGTCGCCACAGCAGGCTCGGAGAGGCTGACGTCGAGGAACCGGCTGACCAGCACCGGCGCCGCCGCCTCGCGGCCGAAAACCTCCACCTCGACCGGCAGGCCAGTGCGCGGGTCGGCCCACACGTCGACCGCGCTGATGCTCGACGTGCGGCCAGCAGGGGTCAGCCGGAGGCCAGCGGCGTCGACGCCTGCGACGCGCTCCGCCGGCAGCGACGCCAGTCGTGTGCCAGGGCCCGCGTAACTCACGAGCCGCTGAGCGAGCGCTGGCGGCAGCAGGTCCGCGGCGCGTGGCAGCCGGACGGGCTGGCTGCCGACGATCTGCGTCAGGGTGTCGGTGGTGTAGGTCCACTCGAACGTCCCGAGCGCGCCCGCCCGGTAGGTGTCCTTCTCGCCAGCCGTCGTGAGCACGTCGGCCCGCCACTGCCTGGCCGACCGGTACCACGCGTACTGATCCGTCGTGCCGTCCAGCAGCGTGGTCACGTCGCCGACGTCGGGCAGGCTCGGCAGGCCGAGGCTGGCGCTGCTTTCCGCATAACCCTGATAGGGAACGGCGGCCGACCGCAGAATCCGCGCCCGCAGCTGCGCGGCCGACAGGGCAGAAGCAGGGACAGGCCAGGCGCCGATCATCACCGGCAGGCCGCACAGCAACACCGTTCCGGCGGCGACGAGCGCCCAGCGGCCGCGGGACTGCCGGGTGACCACGCGCATCAGAACGGCGTGTGCTTCGGTACGGGCACCACACCACAGTACGTGGCCGGACGCGCTGGCCGGCTGAGGTCAAAAGCCCGGACCCTGATCGGCGGCCGGCGGGTTGATCCTTCCGCGCGCCGCGCTCGCCCAGCTCCACGCGTATTCCGGGTCCTCGGCCGCTCGGGCCGGTCCGGCGAGCAGCAAGGGCCGGAAGGTGTCGATCATGACGGCGGTCTCGTCGGTGGTCGTCTTGCCCTCGGCCAGTCCGCGGATCACGGCCTCGACGGCACCCGGCTGCGGACCGTGGGTGAAGCCGGAGGGGTGCAGTGTGATGGACCCAAGCCCCACGCCTGAGCCCTTGCGGGCGGAGTAGTCGCCGCCGACGTAGTACATCATCTCGTCGGAGTCGACGTTGTGGTGGTTGTACGGGATCGGCACCGCCGCCGGATCGAAGTCCAGCGGCCTCGGGCAGAACGAGCAGATGACGAAGTTCGGACCCTCGAACGTCTGGTGCACGGGCGGCGGAGCGTGCGTGCGTTTCACGATCGGCTCGAAGTCGGCGATGTTGAACGCATACGGGTAGAGGTAGCCGTCCCAGCCCACCACGTCGAACGGGTGGAAGGCGTAGGTCAGCCTCGTCAGGCCCGCGCTTGTGCGCACGACCACGGGGACGTCCTCGCCGTCGGCGAGCAGTGGCTGGGTCGGACCGCGCAGGTCACGCTCGCAGTACGGGGCGTGCTCGAGGAACTGACCGTACTGCGACAGGTATCGGCGCGGTGGGCGGATGTGGCCACGGGCTTCGACGATCAGCGCCTGCACGCCGTCGCTGCCAGGCAGCCAGCGGTGAATAGTGCCGCGCGGCACGATCACATAGTCGCCGGAGCTCGCCGCGATGCTGCCGTAGACGGACTCGAACTCGGCAGTCCCGGAACGCAGGTACACAGCCTCATCGCCGCCTGAGTTCCGGTAGAGGTCAGAGTCCGCGTCGGCGGCGGCGAATGAGATGCGAACGTCGTCGTTGGCAAGCAGCAACTGCCTGCCGAGCACCATGTCGCCGCTGGCTGGCAGGTCATGCGTCCGGAAGTGGCGTGGCAGCAGCGGATGGTTCGCGGCGAGCGCGACCTCGGCCGCGGGGTCGGCCAGGCCCTCGCTCTTGACGATGGCGGTCGGCGGATGCCGGTGGTAGAGCAGCGAGGAATCCGAGACGAAGCCCTCCTCACCCATCAGCTCCTCGGCGTAGAGGCTCCCGTCCGGACCGCGGAAGCGGACGTGGCGCTTTGCCGGAACGTCGCCGGCAACCCGGTAGTACGGCATATCGTCTCCCTTGACGCTGGCTGGCCGGTGACTCATTCTCCCGCCGCGCGTCAGGCTTCAGGCAGTGCCCTCGGCGAGAAGCCGTACGCCTGCATGCCGAACCAGGAAGGAAGCGCCACGCCCATGACCCGGCAGGCGTCGAGCGAGGTCGACGCGGCGCAGCATGACGGTGCGCCGGGTGCGCTCCGGCTGCTCGCCCTCACCGCGGTTGGCGTAGGCATCGCCGCGCTCGCCGCCGCCACCTTCGTCCTGTCGTATACCGACATCCGCACCATAGTTTCGCACGCCGGCATTCAGCCGAGCTATGCCAAGGTCTATCCGCTGCTCATCGACGCGATGCTAGTAATCGCCCTTGCTGCCGTCCTCGCGCTGCGGGGTGCAGGCGTGCTCAGCCGCATCCTGGCCTGGCTGACGCTGCTCGTCGTGCTCGGCGCGGCGGCCGGCGCGGACACCCTGCGCTCGACCGGATGGACGATCCCGTATAACGTCGCCGCTGGCATCGTCGCGGTGCTGCCATGGGCACTGATTTTCGTCGCCTTCGTGCTCCTGCTCGCTATGCTGCGCCACGCCCGGCGCCGTCGGCAGGCGGGGCAGTCACGCTCGCGCGCGGCGCTCGCGTCGGCAGAGCCGATGGCGCCGGAGCCCAGCGGGGCCGTGCCCGCATCGTCGCTTCCCATCAGCACGCCGGAGCCGTGGGAATCGGCTTCGATCGTGCCGCGATTCTCGTCGCTGCTCGCCGCGTCCGCGGCAGCAGGGGCCGCTGCGGGTGCCGCCGCAGCGGAGGCCGAGCCGTGGTTCCAGGCGCGCACGGCAGAGCCAGAGCCGGTTACTCAGGCAGCCGCGGACGACGCTGGCGACGCCACCGGCACGCCGGACGACGAGATCGGTCCCGCCCAGGCCGAGAGCGACCCGACCGGGCTGGCCGGGGAGCCAGCCGTGCCCGCCGATGAATCAGCACCGCAAAGCGACGAGACAGCACCGCAGACCGAGTAGGCAGAGGCGCAGACCGAGGACGCACCGCCCGCGAAGGCGGACGAGGGCGACGGCATGCCGGTCGTCAACAGCATCCGGAGATCGCCCACGCCACCTGAAGCGTGACGCTCCTCGCTCGGTCGCATTCGTGGGCCCGACGGCCCGTGCTAGGCCGGAACGACGAGCGCTGTGGCAATCGCGGCGATCCCCTCGCCGCGACCAGTGAGGCCGAGCCCGTCGCTGGTGGTCGCGGAGAGGCTGACCGGCACGCCGCCGAGCGCGGCCGCTAGTGCCTGCTCGCCCTCAGCCCGCCTGGCCGAGATGCGGGGCCGGTTACCGATGACCTGGACGGCCACGTTCCCGATCACATAACCCGCCGCAACGGCCAGCCGCGCGCTCTCGGCCAGCAATGCGGATCCCGGTGCCCCGGCCCACTCGGGCCGGTCGGTGCCGAACTGGGTGCCAAGGTCCCCGAGCCCGGCTGCGGACAGCACCGCGCTGCAGGCAGCATGAGCGGCTACATCACCGTCAGAATGGCCGGCCAGGCCGTCCTCGCCAGGCCAGAGCAGGCCAGCCAGATACAAAGGCCGACCGGCCGTGACGGGATGAACGTCAACGCCGATGCCGATTCGCGGCAACACTACGGCCAGCACCGGGTTACCGGCCAGCACGGCTCACCGGCCAGCACAGGTCAGGAAGCGAGAATCTCGTCGAGCAGGGCCTCAGCCTTGTCCTCGTTGGTCTTCTCGGCGAGGGCTAGCTCGCTGACCAGGATCTGCCGGGCCTTGGCCAGCATCCGCTTCTCGCCAGCCGACAGGCCGCGCTCACGGTCGCGCCGCCACAGGTCGCGCACCACCTCAGCCACCTTGTTCACATCGCCCGAGGCGAGCTTCTCCAGGTTGGCCTTGTACCGGCGAGACCAATTGGTGGGCTCCTCCGTGTACGGGGCGCGCAGCACTTCGAAGACGCGCTCGAGTCCTTCTTGCCCGACCACGTCGCGGACGCCGACTAGCTCGGCGTTGTCCGCAGGGACACGGACAGTCAGGTCACCCTTGTCGACCTTCAGCACGAGGTACGTCCTGTCCTCGCCCTTGATCACGCGAGTTTCGATTTCTTCGATCCGCGCAGCCCCATGGTGGGGGTAGACGACAGTGTCGCCGACCTTAAATGACATGTGGCACGTACCCCTTCCGCTGACTACCAGCTTACCACGGGGGTCCGGGTCGATTCGCTGTCGTTAGCGGCAAAGGTGCAGGTCAATGGCTCAGTTAGCAACGGTCAAATTTCGCCCGGGGCTCTATGCACTGGCGCGTCGCTGTCCGTGCTTCCCTGACTACGGGAATGTCCTTGCCGGCTGCCGAGCCCGGTGTGGTCCCGACTGGACCATACTGAGGAGAGACGTTCGCTCCCTGTCGGAGAGGTCAGCGTGAACCCAGGCGGCGAACCGGAACGGGACGATACGGGCCTGCCACCGGTCGACATCGAGATCCCCGATGATGCGCGGGACCTCGATCGGGACGTGCAGGCTTATCGCCGCGAAGTGCGCGCCCTGCGGCGGACCGAGCGTCAGGGCCGCTGGCACCGGTCGCTGAGCAAGGACGGCGTGGTGCTCCCGCTGCTGGCCTGCTGCCTCGTGCTGGCCCTCATTACCGGCACCCTGTTGACCGTCTTTACGGCGACGTCTGGCCCGAACGGGGCCCGCTCGCCCGGTTCCATGACCTCGGTGGCGACCGGGCCCGGCGCACCGCAGGCGGCCATGATCGTGAACAAGCCGCTGCCGGATGCCAGCATCGCCGTGGAAGGCTCCGCGGGCTTCCCCCTGACGGTGCAACAGCTCGATGAGGCCATGCTGGTCCTTGTACCGAAAAACTGTGAGTGCACCGGGGCTTTCGGCTGGCTCGCCCGGGTCGCGTCGACAGCCACCGTGCCCGCCTACGTGATCACCACCCGAGGCACCCAGCCAGAAGTCCAGCAGCTCTACAACCGGCTCGACCCGAGGGTCCGCGTGTGGGTGCACCTGGCCTCGGAAGACGGCAACGTCCTGAGTAGCGCCCAGGCGCAGGCTGGCATTGCACCCAATCAGCTCACCGCGATGCTGGTGGGACCCAACTCGCGTGCCACCTGGGTGAGCGATATCAGGCCTGACGACAATCCGGCTCCCCTGCTCCAGGTGCTGACGGGCAAGCCGGCCTGACCCGCGGACTGGCTGGGCCGGCTCGAGGCAGCGCCAGCCGGGTGGCTACGCTTTCGGACGTCTGTCGGAGTCCTCACGATTGGAGCATCCCGTGATGCGGAGCCGCTGGGCGGGCGCGCCAGGCCGGCTGCCACAGGCGCGCCGGCTGGTGCTGGCTGCTGCCGCGGCGGCGGCGCTGATCCCGGTTCTGGCCGGCTGCGAGGCCGGCACGAACGCGCCGACTCTGCAGTACCACCCACCGACCGACTCACAAACTGAGAACGCGGGCAGCATCGCCATCAGGAACGTGTTCATCCTCGGGGCGCCGCTGGGCCGTAATCTCGCCGCCGGCTCGTCGGCAAGCGTCTTCCTGGCTCTGATTAACAACGGCACACCAGACACACTGGTCAGCATCACCGCGCATGGCACCGCCACGTCCGTGACGCTGCCGGCCGGCGGAATCCCTGTCGTCAGCGGTCATCCCGTGTACTACGCCGGGCCGCTCCCGCGAGTGGTTCTGCAGGACCTGGTCCGGCCACTCGCCGGTGGCTCGACGGTCAGGCTCACCCTGAACTTCGCGAAAGAGGGTCCTGTCACCATGGACGTGCCGGTGATGCCGCGGGCCGCGCAGTACGCCACCTTCGCGCCGCCACCCGTCACGGCCAGCCCGGCCGCTACGACAGGTGCGCGGCACCCCGCCGGGACGGCCACGCCGTCCCCGTCGGCGAGCTAGCCAGGTGCGGGCCTAGGCCACCGGCTCGAACTTGTAGCCGAGCCCGCGGACGGTGATGATGTGCCGGGGGTTGCCCGGGTCGGTCTCGACCTTCGCACGCAGCCGCTTGATGTGGACGTCGAGCGTCTTGGTGTCGCCGACGTAGTCGGCGCCCCAGACCCGGTCGATCAGCTGCATCCTGGTCAGCACGCGGCCGGCGTTGCGCAGCAGCACCTCCAGCAGCTCAAACTCCTTGAGCGGCAGCTGGGCCTGCTCCCCGCGCACCGTCACCACATGCCGGTCGACATCCATCCGCACCGGCCCCGACTCCATGACCGTGGCGCCGGCTTCCTCCGGCTCGCCGCGGCGCCGCAGCACCGCCCGCATCCGGGCCACCAGCTCGCGGGAGGAAAACGGCTTGGTGACATAGTCGTCGGCACCCAGTTCCAGGCCGACGACCTTGTCGATCTCGCTGTCCTTGGCCGTGAGCATGATTACCGGCACGTTGGACCGCTCGCGCAGCGTCCGGCATACCTCGCTGCCGGGCAGGCCGGGCAGCATGAGGTCGAGCAGGACCAGATCGGCGCCGTTACGGTCGAACGCCTCGATGGCGTCCGGCCCGGTCGGGCACACCGCGACCTCGAAACCTTCCTTGCGCAGCATGTAGGAGAGCGCGTCGCTGAACGATTCTTCGTCCTCCACCACGAGCACGCGTGTCACTTAACTGCCTCCCTGACAGGTTGTGCAAGGCCAGCGGCGGGGTTGCCGTCGGCGGTCGGGGTATTTCTGATCGCGGGCAGGCGCAGGGTGAAGGTGGACCCCACGCCTTCCTTGCTCCAGACCGTTACCTTGCCGCTATGGGCGGCCACCACGTGCTTGACGATCGCCAGTCCCAGGCCGGTCCCGCCGGTGGCGCGGGAACGCGCCGGGTCAACCCGGTAGAAGCGCTCGAAGATCCGCTCCAGGTCCCGCTCGGGAATGCCGATGCCCTGATCGGCGACGCTGATCAGGGCGGCGTTGGCACCGTCGCGGTTGGCCGAGACCATCACCCGGGTCTTCTCGGGGCTGTAGGCGACGGCGTTCTCCACCAGGTTCCGCAACGCAGTGACCAGCAGGTCCTCGTCGCCGAGCACGGCCAGGCCCTCGTCGCAGCTCCACGCCAGCTCGATCCCGCGGGCGGTGGCCTTCATCCGGCACCGGTCCAGCACCTCCGCCACGACGGCGGCGAGCTCGACCGGGTGCGGGTCGGGCACGGGCTCGGCCGCCTGGATCCTGGACAGCGTGATCAGGTCCTGGACCAGGTAGGTCAGCCGGGACGCCTCCTGCCGCATCCGGCCAGCGAACCGGCGCACCGCCTCCGGGTCGTCGGCCGCCTCTTCCATAGTCTCGGCGAGCAGGGCGAGCGCGCCGACCGGTGTCTTGAGCTCGTGGCTGATGTTGGCGACGAAGTCCCGCCGGACCTCTTCCACCCGCCGGCTTTCCGTCTGGTCCTCGGCCAGCAGCAGGATCAGTCCGCCGCCGCCGACGTTGGCGCCGAGCGGCGCAACGCGGACCGCGAAGCTGGTCCGC
>Ga0126373_10004059_pt1 | contig 11117 bp, 13 predicted proteins | sample PanSoiMetPlot_11_FD_92545 | JGI IMG/M metagenome (GOLD analysis project Ga0126373, IMG submission 92545) | Tropical forest soil microbial communities from Panama - MetaG Plot_11 | ecosystem: Environmental > Terrestrial > Soil > Tropical forest > Bulk soil | place: Panama | collected 2016-02-17
GCAGAAAACTGGGCACAATTTTCCCTGTGGCTTCGCCGCAAAAGGCAAGCCCCAACAGGCGAAGGTCGGCGATCACGATCATTCCGACCGATAGCGGGAGTGCCAGGATATGGCTGCCCTCAATCAAAGGGAACAGCCATTCCGATTCGGTGATCGTGGTTGCAAAACGAGAGTGCTCGAGCCATTGGCACCACTCAAAAAGAGGCATCGCGAATTTCCTATTGACGTTCGGTGGTCACAACCGCGAATGGTTGAAGGCTGACTTCGTGTGCCCCGGGGGAATGGGCCGGATTTTCCTTCTTGCCTGCGAAAACCGTAGCATTGTACACCTACCCTCTGCTCCACTCCGATGATGACGCTAAGCGGAAGTGTCTGAGGTAGCGCGACCGAAAGCCTGCCTCAAGACGAACTCGCCAAACCCAAAACCGTTCGTGGACGCCTGACTTGGACCAGGCAAAATCCGCCGTCTGTATAGTCTGACCTCGGCTGACGCGCAGCGAGGGTACGACATGCTGACGAATTCGCCCTGTCTGCTCGATTGACATCGGGCACACGGTCAGAGCCGGTGCAGATGTAATGAAGTCCCATTCGCGAGGCTTACGGTGGTAGCTGGGGCGGCGCAGCGTCTAAACGAAACTGGCCGACTGCCTCGCACCACCCCGGCCATATCCGCGCATGTTCTTTCTGTTTCTTGCGAAACACAGAAGCTAACCTACTTATTGGCAGCCACTTATGGGCTCATCTGGCCTCTACAAGTAGTGACGTCATAAGCGAATATTGATATCACCCTAGGATAGGCCTACCATTTTCGTCATGGCTCGAACTGTTTTGACATTACGTATTGACGCGAGGGAGCGCAATGCGCTCAGAAGCATGAGCAAAGTGGAGGGACGACCGGTCAATCAATTGTTGATTGAAGCGATTAAGAGCTACCTCGAACAGAAGGGCCGCAGGGAGAGCATCCTCGAAGCCAATCTAAAGACCCTGAGAGAATACCGGCGCAAGGATCCCGGGTTCGGGCGCGCGATGGCGGCGTTCGTCGAAGCCGAAGCCAGCCAGAAGGATCCGCTCGAGGGAGAGCCGGTCGAATCAGATACTGAAAACCGGTCGCAGCCAATTGGTGAACTGCAGAACAAACTGCGAGAGGTCATAGGTGGCTGACTGGGACCATGACAGTCCCAGGCTCCGCCAAAACCTGACCCGATTACTCGAACAGATCGCCGAAGATTCTGCTCAACGCAAAACTCCGATATTGCAACTTGCGCGGAACTGGCAGCGTACCTTCATGCAAGGTTTGAAGATTGATTCCCGATACGGGGGCGCTTTTCGAGGAGAGGCGGGCTCGAGAGAAGCGGCGTGAAGATCGGTCGCTTCTAGGGACTGCATCCCGGCAACGTTGCGCACGAATTGCGCGAGTTTGAACATAAGCTTCAGGCGGCCCGCTGGAAAAGACCTGAGCGGCGATGAAGTTGAGGCGGTGATCGATCTGTGCGCGTGCGCGCACGCGGACTGGATCACGATTCATCCTTTGGCAAACGGCAACGGGCGCACGCCTCGGCTTTGGGCAAACTTTCTGGCGATGAGATATGGCCTCCCACCTTTCGTCACTCTACGTCCGCGACCCGATGATGGGTACGACGCGGCTGGGGCGAAAGCGATGCGAGGGCGATGGGAGCCAACCGCAGCAGCCTTCCGGCGCATGCTGAATCGGTTCCTGGAAGAAATCGGGCAATAAATCAGAGCTTCTTCTGCCTGCTTGCCACCAGCCCTCACCTCGGACCGCTTATCGCTTATCCAATATCCAAGGAGTCTATGCCCGTTCCGTGATCTCGGGAACCATCGTTCGATCGAGAGTTGAAAACTGCGGGCGGGAAGATTTCCGACCGGGTTTTTGCTCATCGATCACAAAAACGGTAAGTCTCTGAGAAGATGGTCGGCCCTAATCGAGTAAGGTTGGGCTGCACGCGTGTAACAGCATTTGAGACCCAAGTCCTTGATAAAGCCAATATGCAAAAGCGGCGCAGGTCATGATCTCTGTAAAGAGCTGATTCGGTGTAAGCCGCTCCCACTCTGCTTCCTGATAGACTCCATCCCGAGTACACCCTTCACCAGTCCTGCGCTCCACGCAAAAATCGTCAATTCGGTACTCTATGACGTCAGATCCATCGTTGGGGTCGATTCGGAACCTGTTATAAGCCATGCTGAGTTCAAACCTCCAGTCCAAGAGTTGCGAACCTCGCTTCTGTCAATTCATCTCTAACGATTAGGTGATCAAGAACCGAATACTCGTGCTTAGTCCCCTAATTGCGAGACCTCTGAGTAACACCGTGGTGGGGAGACCTGCGTTCTGCGGGGTTCGAGATTTCCCTTGTCTATGTAGGCGAAAAACAGACGAGGAATTATGGGGCTGGCGGAAGAAATACCGGATCGTATCGCTTGTACTCACCAAGGGCCGGCCCGTCAAAAGGCTGCTGGTGATCTTGTGCTTAAAAATGGAAACCTAATCGGTCCGTCAGTTGCGAGCAAGGAGTTGATCACCGGGAAGCAGTCCGCTGACCATTACGAGACCCGCATTTTTACTGCATATTCTGGACTTCCGAAAGAAAGAAATTCTTATGTGGCGCCGCAATTCAGCGGCCCACTGCTGTAACCCATGTCTCCGGAACGGACAAAAAGAAATGGTCGGGGCGATAGGATTTGAATTTGGTCGAAAAACGTAGTTTCAACGATGTAGAGGCAGGACAGGTACTCGTCATGGAGGATGTTCGTACCTATTCTAGGCCCCGGCTCCCGCGGACTTTAGCATGATGTGAGGACGAAGCGTTTCCGCGAAGTGCCCAAAGTATATCCGGTACGAGCGGTGGATCCCGTACATGATCGGGAATACCGCCAGCGTCGACGCCCAGCCCAGTTGAGAACTGATCGCCTGGACCATCGACGTCACCCCGACGCTGACCACGTAGTACGGGAACGAGAGGTGCGCCAGGCTCCACCAGACAGAACCCGCCGCTCTGCGCGCACTCACGGCGACGATGCCGGCTACCGGAGCGGTCTGTCCGAAGAATAGAGTCGCCGTCGGCAGCAGCGGTCGGAGCGCAATAGAGCTAAACTCGGTTCTCCACAGCCACTCCGCATGGAACACCAAACTGGCCAGCGAAGTGGCGAAAACCATCATGCTGAGATTAAAGATCATATGCTGGGAATTGAATTTTGCGTTTTTGTTCGGCCAGCATTGCACTGCCGTCGAAGCGCAGGTGATTACGATCGCTTCGACCGCGCTCAAATTCACGACTGCCATGAGCAGGAAGGGCAAGTTCACGCTCATGTTGCCGTCAATTCCCGGCAGTTTGACTTTCATTCTCGACGTTGCGGCTGCCAGCGCCAGAACGGCTAAGCTCAAGTAGCCGTGGAACGCATGACTGACGAATCCTGCACATCCGCCCGCCGCGGTTGCGGCCAGGATCGTCGCGCCGATAAACGTCTTGGTTTGCCGTGTGTTGTTCATCTCTTTCTTACTTACATCTCTTTCCTCAGTATCTACACAGCATCATTACGGTTCGGTGTCGGTGTCAGTAAAGGCTCCGTTCGCGGTTAACAGAGACGAACCCCAAATTACGCTGGTCGCCGATGTGTCGGATGACGAACCCCAGACCACGCTGAAGCCGCTGTTGACCGTACTGCCCCAGACGATCGAGCTGCCCCATACCACCGAGCTTCCCGATACGTTCGCGCCCCAGACCACGGACGACCCCCAAACTACCGAAGAACCCCAGACCACGGACGAAGAAGCGACTGTGCTGTTGCCATTTGACAGGGTGACGGCACCCGTCGAAGAGTTATACGCTGCGCTGGGCGACAGGGCTGAGCCTGCCCATGGCGGAGCTTTGTCGGTACTTGCCATAGCCGCAGTCATGTCTACATAACCAGCGCCGACGGTGAACAGATCGTAGAACGAAGTGTAGGTCTGCCCCGTGGTGGAGTCAGTCGCTACAGAGGACGTCGGAAAGGTCTTGTACGCGGTCTTCATCAAGCGCGCCTTGACCTGATCCGGCGTGAGTGTTGGATCCTGTTGCAGCATGAGTGCAACTCCGCCAGCTACAGCGGGCGTTGCCATGCTCGTGCCGCTGAGGGTGAAGTAGTCATGGTTAGTGAGGGTGCCAGCTACGTCATTGGCAGGGTACTCTGCCGGGAGAGTGCTCCCGGGAGCGTCCACGGAGACCACCAGGTTGCCCGGCGCGACGACGTCGGGCTTCACCACGTGGTCATAAGTGGTTGGGCCCTTCGAGCTGTAGCTGGCGATCAGGTCGTCAGTCCGGGTGTAGGTTCCCATGGACTTCATGGCGCCCACCGTCAAGACGAAAGGATCATTGCCGGGGCACGCTACGGTCCCGTAGCCGTCGCTGCCATTCACGCTGATGCGCCCAAAGTTGCCGGCCGCCGCGACGACGACGATTCCCGATCTCCAGGCAGACTCGACAGCCTGGTCAACGGGATCATTGGCATAGGGGGTCGAAATGCCTCGACCCAGCGACAAGTTGATGACCCGGATGTTGTAAGTATTCTTCAGAGCAATGGCCTGCTGGAGGCCGGCGATCAACATGCTATCGCTGCCCGAACCATTGGCGTCAAGAACGCGAAGGTCCACAAGGTTGGCTTGCGGAGCCACACCGGCGTAACGCCCGTTCGACCTGCTGCCGTTGCCGGCGATGATGCCTGCAACGTGGGTGCCGTGGCCGTACAAGTCCCAAACCTGCTTGTTGTTGATGTAGGTTGTCGTACCGGTGAAATCCTGGTGATAGAGGACGCGGGAATAATTGCCGGAATTCTTAAGATCGGGGTGTGAATCGTTGATGCCGCTGTCAATGACGGCGACGGTGATGCCGGATCCCTGGAAACCGGAGTTCCAGACCGAGCTTACGTTCATGGCCGCGTCCGTGTAATCGTCCATCCCTTTCAGCGGATGGTCGATGGTGACGGAAACGATTTCAGGATCAGCTTCCAACAAAGGAAGAGCGCTGACCGGAATGGTGAAGGCCGCACCCTTGATCACATGTAGTTGGGCATGCAGCCGTCCACCGCGGTGCTGCATCGTTGCATAGTGGGTTGCAGTCGGAACCTGCCGGTACTGCACGATGACCTTAACGGTCTGTGCTTGCGCGGAACCCCGCTTTGCTTTTGCGAGCCACTCCGACAGTTCGGGGGCTATGCGGGAGGAGAAGGTTCCTCGTTCACTGGCCTTGTTCCAGCGTTGGCCGTGGGCCATCCCTGTCGCGAGCAGCAGCACCAGGCTCAGACCTTTACCCCAAGCCGGTCTGAGTCGCTCCCCGCGAGTTGTTTGTTCTGACTTGCGTTTTGCGGTCATTAAATTAAACCCCTTCTTTATGCCGAAAGGATCAAAGTCGTAAGAAGGGACGGGTGCAAGTAGGGAGCCAATCGAGATGCGCTAATTGATTGATACGAAAGGTACGTTTGTCGCCGACACAGGCTGCAACGGGGCCACTCTGTCACATGCACGCGCCATGGGACAGTTTGTCTCAAAGAAGTTAGAAGTTAAATGAGAGATGAAAGCGGGATTCAGCAGTTACCGAGGTCGAGAGGAGGAAGACAATAAACGGTGTCCAATAGGTTGTGTCAGCTTTCATCTCGGTTGCTGCTCTATCAGGCGAAGGGAATCCAGGCGGTTATGGATCGTCTCCCGCGCGTTGGACAGTGCGGTCCTTTGTCCCAGCAACTGAGATGCCCAATGCCCACCCACCGCCATGGAATAGATCTCGAGTGCAAGTCGATTGGCCTCTGCATCTGGCTTGAGATGACCGATCGTTTGCGCTTCCTCGATGGCGCGCGTCAGAGTCGAGAGCCACACGCTCATTGCCTTGACGATCGCGTTCCGTACTGGCCCGGGCCGGCTGTCGAACTCGAATGAAGCTGCCGTAAAGAAACAGCCTCCCGGGAAGACCTTGTCTTCAACGTGACTGAGCCAGCGCTCGCAGAGAGCCAGGAGACGGGGCATTCCCTTCGACTCCGCCAGAGCCGGCACGACCACCTTTTCCTTGAATATCTCACTTGCCATTTCGACGGTGGCGAGTTGCAAATCCTGCTTGGACCCAAAATGCGCAAAAAGGCCGCTCTTGCTCATTTTCAACTCACTGGCAAGCCGACCGATGGTAAGACCTTCTAGACCCTCGAGCGAGGCCAAATCCACCGCCGCGCGAAGTATGCTCTCTCGCGTGCGCTCGCCCTTATGCCTAAACTTCTGCCTTGCTGCTGCAGCAGTTCTTGTTTTAAAAGCCACACCTAAACTCTAAACCAGGCGACATAATAGCACGAACGTTCGTTTTTGTGCTATCGTTGTCGGGTTGGGAATCCATGTTCCGCTTGCTCCTACTTCTGGTTCTGTTTATGCCAATCGCTGAGTCGGTTTCAGCGGAAGAAATTGACATCGTCACCTGCGACGTGTTGCCCGTCGTGGAAGTGCGAGTTGCGGGTTTGAAATTTCACTTCCTGATCGATACCGCCGCGACCTCAATGTTGAACGTCAACTCGTTTCGATCTGGAGAAGCCAAGACTATCGCTGTGACCTCCTGGAGCGGAACCGCGGAGACCAAGGCCAAACAGGTAGAGATCAACGACATGAGTGTGGGCGACCATCATTTTCACAACCTCATCCTCCCCTCAGTTGACCTGTCCGGCATCGCGCGGGCTTGTGGCCGGCAAATCGATGGAGTCTTGGGAATCGACCTGTTGCGCAAAGTGGGTGCCGTTTTAGACCTTCGAGATCACGCTCCGCGACTTCGCATCGATGGGGAGACGACTCAAAGCCTGATGAATGAATTGAATGAGCGGATGGCAAGCTGTCGAGGGGCCTTCAATCGTCAAGATGATGCTGCAATTTCTGATTGCCTCGATCCCGAAATTGTGGTTTTCAGCGAGGCAAAAGAGTTTCGCGGACGGCAAGGTCTAATGCAATTTTTCCGAGAGCGGTACTCCCCTCCACACTCGCCCATACAACTCTCTATGAAGCCCTGCATCGATCACGTCTTGGGCGAGGTAATTTGGATGGAATGCGAATTTCAAACCAACGTTGGCCAGAGGTCAGTCGTGTCCAGGGGTAGTGCATTCTGGAGCAACACGGATGGCAAATGGCGGATCGTCCACCTGGACCTGGGGTCCAAGGTTGAATAATGATTTCGCCATCCCGAATCCGTGACCGCGTAGCCGGAGATCTCTCGAGGGAAGCTGAACTATGATCTCCCGGATCCTTATTGGTATTTCTGCTGCGATCATTTTGTTTCTCGGCGGCACACATCTGGTGTATACGGCTTTTACACCGAAGCTCAACCCAGCCGAGGCCCAACTGGAGATAGTCATGAGGCGAACCCCTATGCGTATCTCCGCCGAAACCACGATGTGGCGTGCCTGGATTGGCTTCAATTTCAGCCATAGCTTGGGCTTGATTCTGTTTAGCCTCGTGTTCGGCTACCTCGTCATATGCCGATGGGAAGTGCTGCACACGTCGAATTTTCTGGGTATCCTCGGACTGCTGGTGCTGCTTGTTTATGTCGTTTTGGCTCGGGTGTTCTGGTTTAGAGCCCCTTTCATAGGTGTCTGCTGTGCGATGCTCGTCTATGTCGCCGGATTTTTTTCTCGGTTCCACTGAAGAGGTGCAGGGGTACCAGGGCCGACGAGAGCTTTGATTTCACCGATTACAGAGCGGACTTTTACCGGCAGTCTTCGCCGTCAGGACATACTGACCGAAGCAAAGCGAGTTCTTCGTGCATTGCTGCCAAATGAGCTTCGGCAGTATTTCGCTTTTGGGCGCCTCCAGCTCCCTCGGGCAGAAAGGTATGAAACAAAAGTTGAATGCGCTCCAATACTCGAAGGGTGAGTCTCTGTTGTTCGCGTAGCGAGTTTTCTAAATCTCGGATTCGTTCTTGCAGGTCGTCCACGCCCAGACTTAGCATTCCTACCTCTATCCTCGAATCGTAACTGAACCCGTATCTTAAATACGGGAAGTTGTTTAGTACTCACTCGTTCTTTGGATTGTGTGCAGAAGATTTTTGGAAGTTAAAGTTATCCTAGATTTCGTTTTCGACTGTTGTGATCAGGCGCTGCACTCATTGATGGGGAAGCTCAGTTTCATGAGGTCCGCACTGGTGATGCAACAGGCCAATTGGCGACCGAAGGGAGCAACGCAATGTTCTCACCCTGCCGCGACCTGGGATTACGCGCCCTGGGGACTATAGGGCAAACGAGCCAGCGCAAGCCCACGCTTCTTGCTCCAAGCAAAAGGAAAAGGAGAAGAACAATGAAATACCTTCGGTGGCTAATACAACAACGGAAAATTCGATCGTGAGAGGGAGCGAAAGTGGAGCAAGGTTCCTTATGGCCATCCGGCGCCCGGTGCCGGAGCTTTTATAGCCAGTACCTGTCCCGTTCGTTCTCGCGCAACTTCGGACATTCGTTCCATACCCCGCCACTCGGCGGCGATTAGGAATAGCCTTCTTTTGTCCTCGCCTCCGAGCATGCAAGCAAAGCATCCTCGATCAAGCTCGACCGTTTGCAGCACCTCACCGCCTTCACGCACCCGCACGCAACGCTTGTTGGGGACGTCTGCGTACCAGACGGCGTTCTCGGCGTCGATGCAAATGCCGTCGGGGAAGCCGTCGAGGGCAGCCCACACCCGGCGGTTCGATAGCGTCCCATTCCGAGCGATGTCGAAAGCGCTGAGCTTTTTGCCGTGGGATTCGGCAATCATCAGCGTAGAGTTGTCGGGCGTCACAGCCATGCCGTTGGGGAAGGCGATTCCATCGGCTACCTCGTGAGTCGAGCCATCGGGCGCAATTAGAGCGATGATTCCGGGTGCTGCTTCACCAGTCTTTGGATCGAATGCACCGCCGTTGACGTAGGCGTTGCCGCGACCGTCCACGACTATTTCGTTCCACCCTTTCGCCGAGAGGCGACGAAGATCAGCATGGGTCACCAGCGATCCGTCAGGCTCCTGGCGCAGTAGTAGACCCTCACGCCCTGAAACGACGAGCAGACGGCCATCGGGAAGCCAGTCGATAGAAAACGGAAGACCAAACGCGACTGGGAGAACGACCTCACTGTTGCCTTTGGGATCGACAGCTATGATCTCCTGAGCACCCCAGTCCGAGAACCAAAGACGGTGCTCGTGCCATCGTGGCGATTCACCCATTGCGACCCCGGTCAACAGGATTTGCATTTCAGCGAGTGAAGACTGCTTTTGCGCCATTGCAACCTCCTTCAGTTGGCTTTTGTTTCCGGCGGCGATTCAGGGACTGTCAGGTCCATGTTTGATGCAGGGCTGAGTCGGCAGGATGCGGAGACGGGATCTTCAATGGAAGGCCGCGTCAATAAACTGCAGCACATCTTTGTCCCAGATGGCAATTCCGGCGCTGGTTGTGGCAAAGGCCCAGTGACCTTCTTGCGCAGTCTTGCCGAAACCGGGATAGATTTTCGCTTGCCCTCCATGCGACTTCGCGATTTTACCCAAGACTTCGGCGGGGCGTGTGCTGTAGTCATTCTTCGCCTGCAGAATAAACACCGGGGCCTTCGAGTGCTCAACGGCATGCTCCAGCATTTGCTCGAGTGTTCCATTGCCCCACGATTGTGCCGCCGGGGCGAAGGCAATGAACGCTCGCCCACCAAGTCCCTTTTCGGCGGTCAACAGAGTCTGAATGCCTCCGAAGGAGCATCCCGACACAACGATGCGGCTCGCATCCACTTCTGGTCGCGTCTTCAGCCACGCCATCGCCGCCACCACGTCTTCGTTAGCACTCTGTTGGGCCTGCACCACTACAGCGGGATCTCCGCCACGGTGAATCTCATCCATGATGTAGATGCCCGGTGATCTCCCCTGTCCCCGCCGGTGCGGCAAAAAAAACACAAATCCGTGAGAGTTGTAGAACGACGCTAACTCCGGTTGCCAGCCAGGACGCTTTTCGCTGCCGTGATTCCACAAAACGGCAGGAAACGGCCCTTTTCCCTCCGGCGCATAAAGAAAGCCGTAAAGAGTACCGCCAGACGAAGGAAATGAAACCAGCGTAGCGTTAACCGGAGGAGCTTCTTGGGCGCAAACAATAGAGACGCCGGCCAAAAGCATCATCGACATGAAATGGGCTTTCATAGACCTCATTGTGGAACAGAGAAACCGAGGAGAAAAGAATTATCAAGTCCCTCTGCTTTTCGAACCAAGGGTTTTTAGAGCGTTTGTCCTGCGATTCGAACAGGATTGAGCAGCAACGTCATCGAACTTTGTTCATAATTCAAGGCGGGATCTGGACGACCCCGCCCTGCGATCGTGCCTCCGGAAAACCGGGCTATTTAAAGTTGAACATGTCGAACAAGTCGCCGATAGCTGGCATGTTGCGCGGCACGTAGTGCTGGTCACCGCCCTGCGCTGGATTGGGTAGATTGTCACGGCTTCGGTCGCTGAGCGTAGTACCGAGCATCCAGTTTCGCTCTACGAACTTTACGAACGAGGAATGCTCGCTATAAACGTGGCTCACATGTCCGCCAGTTGAAAAGGGCGAGACGGCGATCATGGGAATCCGCGGACCAGTCCCAAAAAAATCCACCGGTTGGATGAAACCAGAATCGTAGAAGCCACCGCCCTCGTCCACGGTGACGAAAATGGCGGTCTCGGCCCATTGCTGCGGATTGCTTTGTGCAAGTTGAATGATGTTCTGGGCGAAGGCCTCAAAGAGGGTCCACTTCGAGGAAGCGGGGTGACCGTCCATAGTGCCATCGGGCTTTACGTAGGAAACCGCGGGCAGAGTGCCGTTTGTCAGATCATTGAACAGATCCGTCACGTCCCGCATGTGATCCGCAACCATGTTCGGGTAGTTCGCCTCATACTCGAAGGGGTTGCAGATGTTGCAGTAGCTCCCGTCGAATGGGCTGCCAGTTCCATCGGCATTGAAACCGCCACCGTAGTACTTCCAAGATATATTGTGGGCGGTCAACACATCACCGATGCTGGGCTGCATGGTGGGCGGAACGACGAGACCGGTCTGTACCAATCCTTTCGGTGTAAAGGCTGGGTTGACGTTCACGGCCTGCCAATACTGGCCGGCGCCGCATTTCAGGTCGACGGC
>Ga0126373_10004061_pt1 | contig 11112 bp, 9 predicted proteins | sample PanSoiMetPlot_11_FD_92545 | JGI IMG/M metagenome (GOLD analysis project Ga0126373, IMG submission 92545) | Tropical forest soil microbial communities from Panama - MetaG Plot_11 | ecosystem: Environmental > Terrestrial > Soil > Tropical forest > Bulk soil | place: Panama | collected 2016-02-17
ATCCGGCTAAGGCGCGCGACGAGCTCGGCTGGGAGCCGAAGATCGGCTTTGAAGAGCTGATCGCCATGATGGTTGATGCCGACATGGAGCTGCTGGCGGCCGGCGAGAGCGCAGGCGAGGAGTTCGCGACCGAGTCCTGGTAGCCGCGGGCCGCGGGCGCTAGCGAAGGATGCTAGAGGTGGCCGCCGGCTAGCCTGCCGATGCCGTATGTCAGAGCGGCCGCGAGGCCGGCGAGCGCGAGCTGACGGAGTGCACCGCGCCAGAACGGCCGAGCCGTGATGCGCGCGACCAGGCCACCGCCGACGAAGGCTGCGACCGCCGCGAGCATGAGCGCCGCCCACAGGGACGAGAAGCCAAGCAGATACGGCATCAGCGGAATCAGCGCGCCGACCGCGAATGTGACCAGCGATGCGCCGGCGGCCGTTACCGGCGATGGCAGTTCCTGGTAGTCGACGCCGAGCTCCTCGCGGACGTGAATGCGCAGTGCCTCCTCCGGCCGCCGCGAGAGCTGCCGCGCGACTTCGTCGGCAAGCTCCGGATCTACGCCTCGCATCTTGTACATCGCCGCGAGTTCTTTTTGCTCGCCGTGCGGGTTGTGCTCGAGCTCGTACCGCTCCTTCTCGACCTCAGCCGCGACAAGCTCGTTCTGCGACGAGACCGAGACGAACTCGCCAGCCGCCATGGAGAACGCGCCCGCGGCTAGTCCGGCAAGACCGGTAAGGACGATGGTCTTCTGCGTCAAGCCGCCGCCACCGACGCCCGCGATCAGCGAGACATTGGTGACAAGCCCATCCATGGCGCCGAAAACCGCCGGCCGGAGCCAGCCGCCGGAAACGTCCCGGTGCTGGTGAGTGTCGGCCTGGCTGCCGGTGGGCGCTGGCTGCGCTGCGGCGGCCTCGGTCGTCTCGCCCGCCTGAGCTCTGGGGTTGCTGGCCGCCATACAGGAATTGCCTTAACTCTGGGTCAGATGTACTGGGGATTGCCGGCAGTGGGAGGCGCGACCGTCCCGCGCCGCCTGGACCCCTATTATCGCCGCTCTGGCCGACTGACTGGGTCGCGGGCCAGCCAGGGCCGCCTGACCTGCGGCGCCGCATGACCTGCGGCGCCGCGGACCTGCGGCGGGTTGAAGCCGTGAGCGGCATGGCCAGGACGCGTAGGCCGCCGGGTCCGGGGCCCGGCGGCCTACCGCTACTTAGCCGAGGTCGCCGCCGGTCAGGTCTTGTTGCAGTTGGACAGGAAGATGTGCCCGACGGCGGTTGGGTACGCGCCGGTCACGTGCTGAGCCGAAGCTGTCAGGTAGTTGTAGAAGTAGCCGTAGATGATCGGCGTCTGGTCCAGCAGCAGCGTCTCGATTTGCCCGGCAATCGAGCGCTGGGTGGAAAGATCGCCGGTCGCGATGTACTGGTTGGACAGCCGGTTGTAGTCCGCGTTGTTGAAATGCGCGGCGTTCCAGGCGCCGGTGCCTGTCTTGGAGTTGATCGTCTGCAGTGGCGCCGTCAGGAAGACATTCGGCACGCCACGGTGGCCGTAGTCGACGAGGCTTATGGTGGCGTCCAGCCAGTCTGACGTGCCGAACAGGTAGTTGCCGTAGTACTTCGGCTGGGCCTCGACGTTAAGCTTCAGGTTGACGCCGATGGCCCTTGCCGCCTGCTGAATGATCTGTGCGAACTGCGGGATTTCCTGGAAGACCTCGCTGGTGAGCGTGGCGGAGAACCCGTTCGGGTGACCAGCCGCCGACAGCAGCGCCTTGGCTTTGGCGATGTCTATAGCGCGCTGCGGAACGCTGGTGTTCGTCGACGGGTAGACCGGCGCGAACGGGCTGTCGTTGCCGACATCGGCGGTCCCCTTGAACAGCGCCGACACGATCGCCGGGCGGTTCAGTGACAGTGCCAGGGCCTGCCGGACTCGGGGATCGGTGAAGGGAGCCTGGTCGCAGCGCATGGATAGCTCGCGGTGCGCGCTGGACTTGAGCTTGACCACGTTGTACCCGCCGGTGAGCAGCTGCGGCGCGCCGGTCACCGTGAACTGACCGACGACATCGATCGAGCCGCTGGTGAGCGCCAGCACCATCGGCGTTTCGGTGTCATAGAACGTGAACTGGGTAGCGGCCGGAATGGCCTTGGTGCCCCAGTACTCCTCGTTGCGGACGAAAGCCGCGCCGGTCTTCTGCGTGTAGCTCGAGAGCTTGAACGGGCCAGTGCCGATGAACGTGCTCTCCCACTTCGCGGGGTCGTACTTGTTCGGCAGGATGATCATGTTGTAGTTGTCGGACGAGGTGAGGTACGGGAAGTTGCCGTTGGGCGCCGTCAGGTGGAAGGCGACCGTGAAATCGTCGACCTTCTGCACGCCGGCTGGCGTCAGCACGCCGCCGAAGGCCGACAGCGCGGCGCCCTTGCCCGCCGGGTTGGTCTGCAGCTTGTACGTGTAGACGACGTCGTCGGCCGTGAGCGAGGCGCCGTTGTGGAACTTCACGCCCTGGCGGATCTTGAACGTCCAGACGTCGAACGTCGAGTTGGGCGACCAGCTCGTCGCCAGCACCGGCTTCAGGGTCAGGGTCTGGTCAGATAGGCAGAGGTACTCGCCGGTCTGGGCAAGCATGTCCAGGCCGCCCTGATCGGCCACGGTGACTGGGTTGATCGCCGCGGCGGGGGTGACGATTCCGGCCTTGATGGTCACCCCGGCTGGCCCGGACGACGTTTGCGTGCTCGGGGCGGGTGACGAGCCGCACGCCGCCAGGACGGCGCCGAGCGCTGGCGCAGAGATCCCGACCAGCGCGCCTGCGCGGAGGAATCCCCGTCGGTTGATGTGACCGGCGACGAACTCGTCGATGACGTGATTGCCGATGTCACTTTGCCCGGCTCGGATCCGGTCAAGCCGGTCGTTTCGAATCTCCACAGGTTCCTCCTCGGAACTTCTCATGACATGCGGTCGGTGCTCTGCAGCGTTGCCAGCTGGTCGATCGGGATATGACAACTCATCAAGTGGCCTGGCTCGACTTCGGCCAGCGGCGGTTCGGTGGACTCGCAGATTCCGGTCGGCAGGCGTCGCGGGCATCGAGTGTGGAACACGCAGCCGCTCGGCGGGTTCGCTGGCGACGGAATCTCGCCAGTCAGCCGGATCCGCTCAGTGCGCTTGCCGTCCAGGCTCGGGACCGCGGATAGCAGCGCCTCGGTGTATGGATGGTGGGGACCGCTGAAAACGCGCTCTGCCGGGCCTAGCTCGAGCACGCGGCCGAGGTAGAGCACGGCGATTCGATCGGAGAGGTAGCGGACCAGGCCGAGGTCATGCGAGATGAACACGTACGTCGCCTGCTCTTTAGCCTGCAGGTCGGCGAGCAGGTTGAGTATCGCCGCCTGAACGGAGACATCAAGCGCCGACGTCGGCTCGTCGCACACCACGATCCGCGGGCCGCCCCCGAACGCGCGGGCTATGGCGACGCGTTGCTTCAGGCCGCCGGAAAGCTGTCGCGGCCGCAGTGGCAGGTGTCGCGGCTCCATCCGCACCGACCGGACGAGGTCAGTCAGCCGCTCGGTGAGCGCTGACCCGGACAGGCCCGCCAGCGTCGCCAGCGGCCTGCTGATCAGCTGTCGCACCGTGTGCCTGCGGTTCAGGGCCGAGTCAGGGTTCTGAAACACGATCTGCAGCGCCTTGAGCTGAGACTGGCTGCGCCCCTTCAGGTCGGCGCTCAGTGGTTGACCATCCAACTCGATGGCCGACCCCGCGTCGGGCGGAATGAGCCCGAGCAGCAGGCGCGCGAGCGTGGTCTTGCCGCTGCCAGACTCTCCGACGATGCCCAGCGTTTCGCCGCGCTCAAGGTCAAGGCTCACCCCGGTCAGCGCCGGCACTTTTTCGCCGCGGGAAGTGAAGGTCTTGGCCAGATTCCTGACAGTGATGACCGGCTCGGCGTCCGTTGGCGGTGCGGACAGCTGCACGTCGACGGGCGTATTCCTAGGCAGCTCTGCCGTCGCCTCGTGCAGGTAGCACCTCGACGTCCGGCCGGGTCCGGTGTCGAACGCCGGCGGAGCCGCCTCCCGGCAGCGCTGCTCGGCGATCGGGCAGCGGGGCGCGAAGATGCACCCGCTGATTTCCTCGCCAGGCGCCGGCAGGAAGCCGGGAATCGCGTCCAGCCTGCCGTGATCCTTGCGCTGACCCTGCCGCGGGACGCAGCGCAGCAAGCCCATCGTGTAGGGGTGCCGAGGTTGCTCAAATACCTCCCGGGCCGGGCCCTCCTCGATCAGCTCACCGGCGTACAGCACGCCAACTCGATCGCACATCTTCGCGATCACGGCCAGGTTGTGGCTGATGAACAGCAGCGAGGTGTCCAGCTGCTGGCGCAGCCCATCGATCAGCTCCAGCACCTCGGCCTCGACGGTCGCGTCCAACGCCGTCGTCGGCTCGTCCAGGATCAGCAGCTCCGGCTCGGCTGCCAGGGCCATCGCGATCACGACGCGCTGGGCCATGCCCCCGGAAAGCTGGTGCGGGTAGCGCTGCATGACCTGGCCGGCGTCGGAGATCTGAACCTTGCGCAGCATCGCTTCGGACCGCTCGAGAGACTCGGCCCGGCCGAGCCCGGCGATCTCATAGACCTCCGCGACCTGTCGGCCGACGCGGATGGACGGGTTCAGCGCCTTTCCCGGCTCCTGATACACCATCGAGACCGAGCGGGCCCGTAGCTCGCGAAGCTCGGCGGCAGTCAGCGCGAGCGGGTCACGGCCGGCGATCCGGATCGACCCGCTGCTGACCCTGCCGTTCCGCGGTAGGTACCTGGTCAGCGCCAGCGCCACCGTCGACTTGCCGGAGCCGGACTCGCCGACCAGACCATAGGACTCATTGCGGCCGACCCGGAACGACACGTCACGCAGCGCCAGCCGGTCCTGTCCGCGGACGCGGTAAGTGACATCAAGGTGCTGGACCTGAAGTGCGGACTGCGGCTCGGCGGCTGGCCCCGGGATGGCTGTCTCTTCCGTCGCGGTCATCCGGCAAACACCTGCTCTATGGCGTCAGCGACGAGGTTGATGGCGATGATCACGGAAGCGATGGCCAGCGCGGGGAAGAGCGATTCCCACCAGTACCCGGCGCCGAGCAGCACATAGTTCGCGTTGATGTCGGTGCCCCAGTTCGGCGTCGACAGCTGCGGGCCAAATCCGAGGAACGCCAGCGATGCTACGGCGAAGATGGCGTAACCAAGCCGAACGGTGAATTCCACGACGACTGTCGGGAGCACGTTGGGCAGGATCTCGACGAACATGATGCGCAGCGACCTGTCGCCCACAAGCCTGGCCCCAGGCACGTAGTCGAGCTGGCTCTCGACCTGGACCGCCGACCTGACCGTACGGGCGATCAACGGCGTAAAGATAAAGCCGATGATCAGGATCTGGGTCGTGGTCGAGACGCCAAGCGCAACGACGAACAGGAACATGATCATGATGGCGGGCAGCGCCAGCACTGCCTCGACGACTCGGCTGGCCAGCAGGTCAACCACACCGCCCAGGTACCCGAGAATCAGCCCCAGCGTGGTGCCCAGCACCGTGCCCACCGCGGTCGCGAGCGGGGCGATGATAAATATCGACTGCGAGCCGACGATGACTCGCGACAGTACGTCACGGCCGAGCTGATCGGTACCGAACAAGTGCGCACTGGACGGCGCCTGATTGGTGGCCAGCAGTTGCTGCGCCAGTGGATCATGCGGCGCGATGGCGGTCCCGAAGGTGGCGCACACGATCCAGAACAGCAGTATCGCCGCGCCCACCACGAAGGTTGGCCGCCTCAGCAGCAGCCGCCACAACGGCGTCTGCTGCCGCTCGGCATCGCCGGCGACGACGCCAGTCGGCATCGCTAGAGCCTCGGTCACCGGGCCGCCTCGGTGCGCTGGCGCGGATTCAGCACCGTCGTCAGCACGTCGGCGCCGACCGTCGCGACCATGTAGACCACCCCGATCGTCAGTACGCCGGCCTCGAGCATCGGGAAGTCCTTGGCGTTCGCTGCGTGGAAGATGAGATTGCCGATGCCCTGGTAGTTGAAGAGCCGCTCGACGACCACCAGGCCGCCGATCAGGTAGCCCGTCTGGGTGGCGATGACGGTGATCGTCGGCAGCAGTGAGTTCCGCAGGACGTGCCGGTAGATCACCACGACGCGCTTCAGCCCCTTGAGAGTCGCGGTCCGGACGTAGTCGGACTCGAGCGCCTCGATGGTGCCGGCCCGGGCCATCCGCGCGATGTAGCCGAACAGGACGAGTACCAGCGGGATGGCGGGCAAGATCAGCGCGTGCAACTGGCTCAGGAATGACTCTCCCGGCTGAATCTGTGGTGGGAACGGCAACAGCTTCAGCCCGACGCTGAAGATGATTGCAGCGACGATGCCGGTTGCGAACTCCGGCAGGGCCGCTGCCGAGCTGCCGGTGAGCGTGATGATCCGATCGACCTGGCGCCCGGCGGACAGCGCGGCGATCACGCCGCCGAGTATGCCGAGCGGGATGATCACGACCAGCGCGAACGCGCCCAGCTTGGCGGATTTCACCAGCGCCGCAACCAGCAACGGCTCGACGGGTGACTGATACTGGTACGACTCGCCCATGCTGCCGCGCAGCATGCCGGTGATCCAGCTCGTGTACTGCGTGAGGAGCGGCCGGTCGACGCCGAGCTGGTGGTCCAGCGCGCGGACGGCTGACTCCGCGGACAACGGGCCGAGGATCGCCCGGGCCGGGTCTCCGGGCAGTACCTGCCCAGCGAAGAAGATGATCACACTGAGCAAGAAAAGGGTGATGACCGCAAGCCCGAGGCGCCTCAGCAGGTAGATCGCCAAGGGACACCCCCGCCAGGCAGGCTGGTCAAACTATCGGGAAAGCCGATTTCAGGCAGCCTAGGTGGCGACGAGCGCAGCCGCAACACACTTGTCAACCTGTTGTTGGCTGCTGGACGTGACGGCGACGGGCATCTGTTCCTTCCGCTTCGAACGTGGCTGCGGAAGACTGTCACCGCCATGCAAGTCAACTTAGCCAGGTTCGGGCGAAAGCGCACGGACTGCGGACCCGATCACTGGATCACATATTGGTTAAGCAGGCTGGGAAGGACTCAGTTGTGACCGAATCACCGGCCGTGCTGATCGGCGAGAGCTTCATCGGCGCAGGCGCCGAGGCGGCGCACATCAATACGGTCCTCGGCCATCGCGCCGGACCCGTCGGCACGGCGTGGGCCACGGCGCTCGCGAGCCCTAGCGCTGGTCACACGCCGTTCGTCGCGGTACTCCGGCCGGGCATTCCGGTGAAGCCACTGACGCTGTTCGTGAATAAGGCGGCGATCGCGGGCGCCGAGCACGGCACGCTGACCTGGGGCGCGGCGCAGGCCGGAGTTGCCGGCGGTGTTGCCGACGCGGTCGCTGACGGGATCATCAGCGCGTCCGACGCCGATGACCTCGTGCTGATCGCGGCCGTGTGGGTGGATCCGTCCGCACGCGATGCTGACCTGGTGTACGCCAACAACCGCGCGGCCACCAAGGCTGCACTGCACGCGGGCTTGCAGTCCCGGCCTGATATGACCGAGGTACTCGCGGCCCGGGCGGCGCCGTCGAATCCTTTTTACCGGCCGAAGTGAAGATCACCACGATCCGGCTCGACCGGATGCGGCTGGTGCTCGATCCACCGTTCGCGGCGGCCTGGGACCCAGCGCCGCGGCAGCACTTCGATGCGACCCTGGTGCGCGTTGAAACCGACGCTGGCATCACCGGCTACGGGTCTGGCGACACCATGGACGGCTTTGCGGCCTTCGCAGGGCTCTTTATCGGGAAAGACCCGATGCAGATCGCTAACCACGTCCGCACGCTTGAGACGATCAGCTTCCACGCCGGCCGATACTGGCCGCTGGAAGCCGCGCTCTGGGACATCATCGGGAAGGCGTGTGGCCAGCCGGTTGCCACGCTCTTCGGCGGCGCGACCGACCGGCTGCTCGCGTACGCCTCGTTCGGTGAGCTCAAAAACCCGGCCGCGCGAGCGGATGCAGCGCTCGCGGCGCGCGATGCGGGCTTTCGGGCGGTCAAGATCCGGATCGGACGAGATGATGTGGGGCCGGGTCTGGCCGCGGTGCGGGCGGTCCGCGCGGCAGCCGGCAGCGACCTCGCGATCATGGTTGACCTGAACCAGTGGTGGCGGATGGCCGGTGACATCTCGCCCGCCCTGGATGTCGCGGCCGTGCGCCGGATCGCCGCGGAGCTGGCCGAGCTAGACGTTGCATGGCTGGAGGAGCCACTGCCGGCCGCCGACCTGGCCGGGATGCGGCTGCTCCGTGAGCAGTCCGGCATCCGGGTGGCAGGCGGCGAGATGGCCAGGAGCGTGCCGGAACTGCTCGGGGCGATGGCGGCCGGCGCGCTGGACGTCGTGCAGCCGGACGTGGTGCTGGCTGTCGGGATGCTACGGGCCCGGACGGTGGCCGAGCTGGCCCTCCAACAGGGTCGCTGGTTCACGCCCCATGCGTGGACCGACGGACTCGGCCTGCTCGCGAACCTGCACGTGGCGGCCGGAGTTGGCGGCGGGCCTTACGTGGAGTTCCCGTACGACCCGCCAGGCTGGACGCCGGAGCGCCGCGACTTCTTCCTCGCCGAGCCGGTCCGCATCGAGGCGGACGGAACGGTGCGCGTGCCGGCTCGGCCGGGCATTGGCGCGGACATCGACGAAGCCGCGGTCGCCCGCTGGGCACTCGGTGGGCAGGCCGTGACTTCATGAAGGTCGGATTCATCGGTCTCGGCCACATGGGCGCACCGATGAGCGCCAACATTCTGGCTGCCGGCCATGACCTGCTCGTGCACGACCTCCGCGCGGAAGCGGCCGTCGGCCTGCTCGCGGCCGGCGCCGCCTGGGCCGCCTCGCCACGTGAGACGGGCGCCGGTCGGGACGTCGTCATCACCATGCTCCCCACGCCTCAGCACGTTGCCGATGTCCTGCTCGGCCCGGACGGGCTGCTGGACGGACTGGCGCCCGGCGCCGTGTGGACCGACATGTCCACCAGCGTGCCTGAGGTCGCTGACCGAGTCAGGGCGCTAGCCGAACCCCGTCAGGTGGCCGTCCTCGACGCGCCTGTCAGCGGGATGGCGGCTGGCGCCAAGGCCGGGACGCTGCAGATTTTCGTGGGCGGCGACGCCGCCACTTTCCAGCGCGTCCGCCCGCTGCTTGAGGCGATGGGGAATCCCGGCAAGATCATGCACGTGGGCGGGAACGGGGCCGGTTACACCGTGAAGCTCATGATCAACCTGATGTGGTTTGCGCACCTCACCGCCAGCGCCGAGGTGCTGACGGTGGGAGTCAGGGCCGGTGTGGATCTCGCGACGCTGCGCCGCTGCCTGCTGGCCAGCCCGGCGGCGAGCAACTTCCTCGAGCGCGATGTGCTATCCGTGCTGGAGCGCGGTGACTATGACGACTCGTTCGCGCTGGCCCTGGCCTGCAAGGATCTGGGCCTCGCGGTCGACCTGGCCAGGCGGACCGGTGTTCCCGCCGAGGTGAGCGCCCTGGTGGAGCAGATCTACCGGCGCGCGAGGGCGCAATACGGCGACCATGGCGGCGAGATGCTGCCCATCAAGCTGCTCGAGGACCTCACGTCTACCCGCCTCCGGTTGCCCGAGGAGTGAGCTTGCCGCCGACGCCACCCGAGCTTGTCATCGGCACCACGCCCGCCGCGCACTTCGGCGCGGGATCGATTGCGCGCCTGGCTGACCTGATCTCGGCCGCGGGCGGTCGGTCCGCGCTGGTCGTCACCGACGGCACGCTCGCCGCCACGAACGTCATCACCCGGGTGAGCGACGTGCTGGACGGTGCCGGGATCCCGAATACCGTGTTCGCCGGCGTGCACGCGAATCCGACGACCGCCGACCTGGCGGCGGGCGCGGCAGCGGCGGCAAGTCAGCTGAGGGCGCGTCCCGTCGTCGTGGCCGTGGGGGGCGGGTCACCGATGGACGCTGCCAAGGGCATCGCGCTGGCCGCGGTCAACCCGCAGCGCGGCCGTCAGCTTGACTACCGGTCCGACTTCGACACGCCGGCGCTACCGCTGCTTGCCGTGCCGACGACGGCAGGCACCGGAGCCGAAACGAACGCCTTCGGCGTCGTTACCGATGAGGACAGCCGGCGTAAGTTCTACGTGGGTCACGCCACGACAATGCCCGCCGCGGCGATACTCGACCCCGAGCTGACCCTTGGCCTGCCGCCAGGGCCGACAGCCGCGACCGGGATGGACGCGCTCACGCACGCGATCGAGTCTTACCTCTCGGTCCGGGCCAATCCGTGGTCGGCTGGCATCGCGCTGCAGGTCGTCCGGATGGTGAGCGAGTTCCTGCCGCGGGCGTACGCCGATGGCCTGGACCGCGAGGCAAGGGCGCAGATGCTGCTGGCGGCGCACATGGCGGGGATCGCGATGGCGACCACCGGGCTCGGGGCCTGTCATGCGATCGGGCACGCGCTGGGCGGGCGCTTCGACGTCACCCACGGGGTCGCGCTCTCTCTGGTCTTGCCCTCGGTGCTTTCTTTCAGCCAGCCGGTGTGTCGGTCCCTTCTCGCAGACCTCGCCATGGAGCTCGGCGCCGGGACGACAGCGGCTACCGCGGAAGAGAATGCGGTTGCCGCCGTCGCCGCCGTCGCCTCGCTCGCGGCGTCCGTGGGGATGACATACCGGCTGGCGGATTTCGGAATCACGAGCGATGACTTTGCTCAGATCGCGGCGGATGCGCTTGACGACGAGGTGATCGCTAATGCGCCGGTCAAGCCAACCGTGACGGACATCAGCCGCATGTTGGCCGCTGTCGCTTAGGGGAGCCGGAGCTGTACCTGGCTTCGGGGCGGCGCGGTGGGCTGCGGTTAGATGAGATCCAGCCAGAGGAGGAGCTCATCATGACCGATCAGCTGACGGGTGCGAGGCCGGTGCGTGCCCCTAGGGGGACCGCGCTGAGCTGTAAGGGCTGGCCGCAGGAAGCCGCCATGCGGATGCTGATGAACAACCTGGACCCCGAGGTGGCCGAGCACCCTGACCAGCTCATCGTCTACGGCGGATCTGGCCGTGCCGCGCGCAGCTGGCCCGCGTTCGACGCGATCGTCGCCTCGCTGCGGGACCTGGAGGCGGACGAGACCCTGCTGGTCCA
>Ga0126373_10004062_pt1 | contig 11112 bp, 11 predicted proteins | sample PanSoiMetPlot_11_FD_92545 | JGI IMG/M metagenome (GOLD analysis project Ga0126373, IMG submission 92545) | Tropical forest soil microbial communities from Panama - MetaG Plot_11 | ecosystem: Environmental > Terrestrial > Soil > Tropical forest > Bulk soil | place: Panama | collected 2016-02-17
GCAGCAAATAATGAACAGCCGTTCAATCGCTGTGTCCGTTCAATCCCCCACCTCTTTCCTCCCCCGCCACGCGGGGGAGACTTGAGGAGGGGGTTGAACGTTTTGAACGAAAATTACCCGACAAAGAACCAGATTTCGGAGACAGGGCTCAATTATGGCGGATCTGCGCTCCTGGCTGAATGACGTTGACAAGATCGGTCAGTTGATGACTGTGGAGGGCGTTCATTGGGATCTCGAGCTGTCGACTTTAACCGAAGTCATCAACGAGCGCTCGAAAAATCGCCCGGCGATACTCTTCGATCGGATCAAGAATTATCCGTCCGGCTATCGCGTAGCCGCCAACCTGGTGTCGTCAGTAGATCGTCTGGCCATGACGCTCGGCATGAAGCCTGAGCTGAGCGACCTAGAGTTCGTCCAGAGCTGGCGCCGGCGGGTCAAGGAAATCGTCCCGGTCAAAGCCGAAATGGTTACCGATGGCGCGATTTTTGAGAACGTGCTGGAAGGGAAAGAGATCGATTTGCTCCGGTTCCCGGTGCCACGCTGGCATGAACTGGACGGTGGACGCTACATCGGCACCGACGACTTGGTAGTCAGCCGCGATCCGGAAGAGGGTTGGGTGAATGTCGGGACCTATCGCATCATGGTTCATGGGCCGGATCGCGCCGGATTGCACATGTCACCGGGCAAACATGGGCGGGTCCACAGAGAGAAATATCATCAACAAGGAAAGCCCTTTCCGGTTGCCGTTTCCTTCGGCCATCATCCGATCAATTTTGTCGTCGCGTCCACCGATGTGCCGAACCGCGTCAACGAATACGATTATGCGGGAGGAATCCTTGGACAACCCTTGCGTATAGTTGAGGGTCCGCTCACAGGACTGCCGCTCCCCGCCGATGCTGAAATTGCGATCGAAGGTGAAGTTGGCTTGGAAGATGTTCAGGCCGAAGGGCCCTTTGGCGAATGGACAGGTTATTATGCCAGCAATCAACCCGCGGTTCCCGTTATCCAAGTTAAAGCGGTTTATTACCGCAATGATCCGATTCTCTGCGGGTTTCCTTTGTTGAAACCGTCGAGCGGGGACAATCTCCATTTTTCTCTCATGCGGTCGGCCCTGATTTGGAATGCTATGGATGAAGCCGGCGTTCCTGATGTCAAAGGCGTTTGGGCGCATCCATCCGCCGGAAGATTCCTTACGGTGGTTTCCATCCATCAGCGTTATCCGGGTCATGCCAAACAGGCCGGTATTATCGCGAGTCAGTGTCGCTCTGGGGCGTACCTTGGGCGCTACGTCGTCGTAGTTGACGACGACATAGACATCACCAACTCGGAGGAATTTTTGTGGGCGCTTAGCAGCCGTTCCGATCCAGCACAGTCAGTTGACATTTTGCGCCGTGCTTGGAGCGGGCCCCTAGACCCGCGCATTCCGCGCGATGAGGTAGGTCACAGCTCGCGCGCGGTTATCGACGCGACGCGACCTTACGAATGGCGCGAGAAATTCCCGAAAGTGAGTGGCGCCAGCCGGAAGCTGAAAGAGGAAGTCGGAAAGAAGTGGCAGGGCCTTCTCGAGCAAAAGTTTGGGCGCAATAGCTGAGAACGGGAAAAGGGGTTCAGCGCGCATTCCCACGGCGGTTCTTGTTCGATCGTCGGAAACAGCGCAATGATTCGCCGGCACAGAGAAGCTCTCGACATTGACCAACGAATCGGTATAGTGATTTATGGAGTAATAGCCGGCTTGCTTTTCACCCCCGGTAATCTAATCGGATCGGAGGGCGAACATGTCTTTTCCCGCGCACATCCTCATTAGAGTCACTTGTTTGGCTGTTTTGTTATTCGTCGCTGGGAATGCGGCCATCGCGCAAGCCGTGGGGAAAATTCCTCCCGAGGTGATTAATCGGGCATCCTCCCATGGGACGGTGTTGGTGCTTGTGGGTTTGAAAGTGCCGTGGCAGATGGAATCAACGTTGAGCGAAGAGGCGGTACGCGCGCAGCGTGAAGCCATCGTTTCCGTCCAAGCGCATCTCTGGGGTGAGTTGCGAGGAAGGAAATATAAGGTCATTCGCCGCTATGAGCAGGTGCCGGGGATTGCCTTGGAAGTCGGAGCCGACGCCTTGGCTGAGCTTGCGCGCTCGGAAAGAGTCATGAATGTCGTGCTGGATCGTCCGGGAATGAAGCCAAGCCAGGAGGAGGTTCGTGATGCGGGGCGCCGCGAGGTGCTGGAAGCCATGTTTCCGGAGAAAGTGCCAGCGCACCTTTTTACCCGCGCGGCAAATAATGGAACTGTCCTTGTGCTGGCGGGATTACGGGTGCCCTGGCAGAACGAAGATAACCTCAGTGAAGAACTAATGACCCTGCAAAGAAGCGCGATTATGGACGCGCAGCGTTACATCTTAGCGGAGTTAACCGGAACGCAATACCGGGTTACGCGGCTTTATAGAAAAATTCCCGGCATTGCGCTCCGAGTCGGACCTGATGCATTGAAGGTTTTAGAAAGGTCTCCAGCGATCACCAATGTATTGCTAGACCGCCAAGCTAAACCGATACGATAGGATCGCTCGACTAATTTTTTCTCAGCGGTCGACAGCCGTTACATTTGGTTGCGCGATTCGCTGGCTTTTTTGGCGATGATTTCATCGCGCTCGCGTTTTGAGTACCACTCTTTCGTCCATTGCTCTACGTGCTCTTTTTGGTCGCCATATCTTTTTTGCACGACGCCCAAAAACTTATCATAATCGCCCTCTGCCTCCAGAAGATCGTCGTCAGTCAATTTCCCCCACTTCTTTTTTAACTCGCCCGTGAACTGGCGCCAGCTGCCTTTAAATTGATCTTTGTTCATAAGTGCCTCCTTATCTCTGGTTCAGGCACGCACAGAGGATGCCAAATGTGATTGCCGCGAAATTACAGCGTTTGTTAAGAAGGTCGAGCCGATTATGGGAAAGCGACGAGGCACGGTGTTCTCACTGCTGAGACTTTAACCCGGGCCGTCTGTTGAATGCTTGCTACGGATTAGGTTAACCTAGATGTTAAAAGGGCTGGTCCCAATGAAACAAATCTGCTTCGTGTGTCAAAACGTCGACTGCCATAGCCGAGGGTCCGAGCGGCTCATGAATGAACTGGCTAATAAAGTCGCTGAGCGGTCCCTCGATGTCGAGGTGAAGTCCTATCTATGCTTTGGGGGGTGTGAATACGGTCCGAATATCGTGGTTTACCCGCAGAAGACCTGGTATGCGGGAGTCAAGTCCGAGGATCTACCGGAAATAGTCGATTCTTTAGCCGGCGGACCTATTGTCACTCGACTAGACACTATAGACCCGGCGTTGAAAGAGATGATCTACGCGTTACTGGATACAGGGGTTTTCTAAGAGCATTACTTTCCGGATTGTCCAATTCAATCATTGCCCACGTGCCAAGAGAGGATTCGAAACGCCAGACTAGATCCGAGCTTCCACTGTTACCGTGTAGATATTTTTCTTGTTCGCGATCACAGTGCCGGCAAGACTTCTTTGCCCAATAACTCGATCTGCTGATACCAATCGCTGTAACGAAAGCGAAGATCGAAAACTATGAGGTTGGCGCCAGCGACCTGATACGCCTGTGTCTCCCGGACAATATCCTCCGGCGTTCCGGCGAGAAGCAGTCCCCGGATATCGTCGAGAGTCGAAAAAATCCCGCTCGCAGGTTTAGGCCAATTGGAGTTCTTGTTAGCGTCGTCGATTAAGCCCTTGACGTTGACGTGTCTCAGCGCTGTTTCTCTATCTCTGCCGATGCTGGTCAAGGGCATCACTCCCACCGTGGTCAAGGGGTGTTCTGCCTTGGGAGAAAGCTCCCGAAGATATGCCATGCGTTTTTTAAAGGTCGCAAGCGTGATCCGTGCCGGCAGCCATCCTTCGCCAAACTCCACTACCCGCCGGCAGGCCGCAGCTGTCGATCCTCCACACCAGATCGGAATAGGATTTCTGGGCAGCGGTCTCAGCTCCACTTCCCGGAAGTCGTAGTAACTATCCTGATAAGAAACTCTTTCTCCCGACCAGAGTCTGCGGCAGATGTCCGCATTTATCGTTGCCAAACGTGCCCGCTCGGACGCCGCGCCAGGTAGACCAGCAGCGGTGAACTCGTGTGAGAATCCACCGATGCCCATTCCAATGATCACCCGTCCGTTCGCGAGGTGGCTCAACGCTGCAAACGACTGAGCAAGGTGAATAGGATGTCTGTGACAAATTGTCATGGCGGTTCCAACGGTGATTTTCTTCGTTACCACAGCGACGGCGGACAGCACGAGCAAGCCCTCAATGTGCGTGTTATCGGTTCCTTCCATGTGGTACGGGGTAAATACCAGATGATCTCTCGTCCAGACCGAATTGAAACCGTAGGCCTCCGCCATGATCGACCCTTGGATGCATTTTTCAATGGAAGCCTGCGCGCCAAAGTGAGGCAACAGCAATCCAAATTTCAATTTTGCTGTCATCGCTGTACCTTTTCCACGATCTACTAAAGTTTTGCAAATAGGTCATAGCACCTACGCACGACTTGTTGGCCGACATCTCGTTTCACGTGCGGCTATTTTTATAATCGCAACAATCAGCTCATTTTTTCCCAAGAGATCAGAAATACGCCCAGAATCACCAGCGCCGTCGCGGCAATCTTTCGCGGGCTTAGCGTTTCCACGTCTTTAAGAAGCAGGCTAGAGAGAGGCAGGATAAAAAGTGAAGAAGCGTTCACCAACGGCGAGATAATAGAAACCCGCTCCAGACTGAGAGCCGTATAACTCAAAAGATATGAAAGAAAATTCATGAAGCCGGAAACGGCAAAGTAGCCGAACCCTCTATTGGCGTGGGGCAGCAACGGTTTTTTCTCGCCGAAAGTTAAGTACATGCTCCCCATGGTAAGGAATGAGGTTGTCACCGCTATGGCGGCGCCGACGACTGGAGAAGGAATCTGGACTACGGCAAAACGGACCAGGTTGTCTCGCGCCGCAAAGAGCAGGGCCGCAGTGAGCGGGAAGCCGAGATCGCGGGTGCGCCAGGTTTTGGTGGAACCTTTCCATGACAGCGCGGTGACTCCGCCGACGATGCAGACTGCGCCAAACAGATTGGTCGCCGTGGGCCGCTCGCCAAGAAACAATATAGCGATGACAATGGCAAAGAGCGGCCCGGCATTGGTTAGGCAGGAAGAAATTGTTGCGCCGAGCCGCTCCATGCCTTTAAAGATGAAAAAGCGCGCAATGCCGGGAACAAAGACACCTACGAGGACAAAGACGCCGTTGACTGGAAGCCACAAATCGACGTTGTGGATGAACAACAGCACATAGAGCCAAAGGAATAACGCGTTGACTCCCAGGTTTGTAAGCAAACCCCGGAAGTAGTCGATGGATAGCACGCCGCGGTTGATGGAAACCATCGCCGCCGCAAACCAGAAAGAACCAAAAAGCGCAAGGAAGATGGCGAACATCAGGATTTAAAAAGAAAACTTACCCTGGGAGGATAGCCTAATCAAATGACTCGTGCACGGAAACCGCCGGCAACGAAATACTTCATCAAGCGATCGGGAATTTCACGCCCTGTGATCTTGGCTCGAAAAAAGCACGACGCCGATGGGAATGGCTACGCACTTGATTGCGTTATACCGCGGTTCCGTTCGTGGCGAGCTCAGTCGAACCATGAACGGCTTCACACGGTCTGGCGCGGAGCGAGAATCTTGCTCCAGCTAGAGTATGCTGCGGTTGTAAATAAACCACGGCCTACGGTTTCGTCCAGTTGCGCTGTGACGCGGATCGGCGATAGTTATTAGTGCGTCATGAAATTTTGTCAGTATACCTCTGACCTCCACGACGTGGACAAAATCATCGTCGATGGGAACAAATGCGGCCTGGGACTGCAACTGAGTCACTGGCCGGGAAATACTACGCCGGTAGAATTTAAGGCAGACTTGAGTTTGGACATAGTCCTTCGACTTCTAGCTTCCCCAGGGTTCCCGGCGCAGCTAGCCAATTTTAACTTGGTGACGAATGATCACTACGACACAGATGGTTTGTTGGCGATCTGGACGCTTTTGAATCCTATGAAGTCTCTGGAGCATGCGCCAGCTTTGCAGGCGGCGGCAGAAGCGGGAGATTTTTATGAGTTTACTTCTCCCGAAGCAGTTCAGTTTGACTTGATCGTGCGCGCATTTGAATCGCTGGAAAAGTCTCCCGTGGCCGCGCAAATGCCCTCCCTGCCCGACGCGCAGCGTTGGCAAATTGCCACCGAAGCGCTTCTGGCAGAAATGCCTAGCTTGCTCTACGAACCGGAGCGGTACCGCTATCTTTGGGAAGAGGACTATCAAAGTCTGTTGGAGATGGCCTCAAGGGTACGAAACGGATCCATCGAAGTTTATGAGTGGCCCGCGGAACATCTCTCGGTAGTCTCCAGTAATTTTCCGCTCAATCATTTCATGCGGAACATAGCCGCAAAAGGCCACCGCATCTTGGAGACGGTCAGAACGCCCAATGGGAACACATACGAGTTGTACTATCGCGAGTTTCTTTGGTACGACATCGTGCTTCGATCTTGCTCGCCCAAACATCTACTGCTTCATGCGGCGGAGACACTGAACGATCTGGAATCAGCCCAGGCGGGTGGTTCATGGGGGGTGACACGATGGAGTCCTGCATTGCGTTTCGTCGCATCCGGGCCCCGCGCCACGCGCGTCGTAAAATACGACGAACCCCTCGGCTATAGCAGCTTGTCTCTTGACACCGTAGAGAGGATTATTCTCGAGGAACTTCATATATTGGGCCATCAAGCTTCGTTGCGTGCTTTGAATCAGCCATGACCGACATCAAACGATGCTCACGAACACCATCGCTTGACTTTCGCGATGCGCTTTGAGATTCAAACACTCGTTACGGAGGCGTGATGAGTCATTTTAGAAGAGTCGCGATTCTTTTTTCGACCCTCGTATCGCTCAGCATCGGCGCCAAACAACCTGTTCTTTCCGCGGATGGCTCTGACAAGCTGACCAAAGTACGGATGGGTTTGGCGGCCAGAAGCACGACTTCCATGCCCTTCTTTGTTGCCAAGGAACGCGGATTTTTCCGGGAGGAAGGCTTGGATGTAGAACTCATCGTGATGCAGGCCATTCAAACTATTCAGGCGACAATGGGGAACAGCACGCAATTCGCTTCCGCAACCGGATCTGCCGTGAGCGCCGCGGTGAGCGGAGCCGATATAAGAGTCATTCTGGCGGTCACGGACCAGCCGTCGTTTGATCTAATAGTCCAGCCGAACATCACGAGCGTTCAACAATTGCGGGGCAAGAAAATCGGCACCGGCGGTGTCGGCTCCTTAGCGGAAATTCTCGCGCGCCGGATTCTGTTGGCACACAATGTCCGTCCGGAAGAGGTCGTGATTCTTGCGACAGGTCCCAGCCACATGACTTACCTGTCCTTGAAAGCCAAGGTTATTGACGCGGCGCCGCTGCAGATGCCCTTGACGTTCACTGCTCAAGATGAAGGATTTCGCAAGCTGGCGTCGGCTGCGGACGTCTATCGCTCTGTACAAGGAGGTCTTGCAACAACCAAGGCCATGCTAAGCGAGCATCCCGAGCTCGTGACCAAGGTTGTGCGCGCGATGATGAGAGCGATAAGGCTAATCAAATCTGACCGCAAGTATGGCATCGAATTTATTAAAGGGCCTTGGTTGGACGTTGGCAAAGAACCGGAAAAGATTGCGTCTCGTGTTTATGACATCGCAGCTCCAGCGCTCCTGGAAAATGGTTCGGTGAGCGAAGAAATTCAACGCCAAATGATCGCCGATGCCGCGCTGCGAATTAAACCGAAGCAACCGGTGCTGCCCGAGCAAGTGTTCGATTTTAGTATCGTCCGTAAAGTTAGCGAGACATTGAAATAGTGTCTTGCCGTTTTCTCTACTGGGTGACGGCCCGAGTTTCGCGTAAATAACATGGGATGATGCTTTCAAGTGCTCAACAATCGAGCAGGTTAGGGCACCATCTCCGATCCAAATATATTTGATCGATTCGGTCGGAACGCCTTCATATTAAGGAAGACCTTGATCTTGGACCGCTTGCTTGCTGGAACGTGTGTTCCTCAATTCAGTTAGACAGCGGAAAGAGAGGAAATCCGATGGACCGAAAAAAATGGCCAGTGAGCCGAAGAGATTTTCTCAAGCGAGGGGCTGCCGCCGGTTTAGGGATGCTAACTAGCGAGCGCCTGATTGGAGTCGCTCGAGCCGCGTCCAAAGACCGCGTTACCATTCTCAGCTCGAGTGTCACGGACACTCTCAATCCCCACAATCATAGCGGCAGTCTTATTTATGGAATGTGGCAGCACATTTTCGAGCCCTTGGTGGAGGTGACTTATAGGCCGGTGCGCTACACCGGCATCTTGGCCGAGTCGTGGGAGTTTCAAGGGAAGAACTGGATATTTCGGCTTAAGAAAAATATTCGCTTTCACGACGGAGCTCCATTTACAGCGAAAGACGTCGCTTTCTCTGTGAACCGCATGAGGACGGACAAGAACAGCCTGCAAGGAACGAACTTCAACGATGTCGTCGAGATGCAGGCTCCCGATGACTATACCGTAATTTTTGTCTTGAAGCGGACCAATGCGCTCTTCCTCGACCGCGTGGAAAACCGCTTCATTATCAGCAAAGCGGCCGCCGACAAGTACGGCGATGAGATGGACCAGCATGCGATCGGCACCGGACCATACAAGTTCGTAAGCTTTCAGCGCGGCGGCAATTTTGCCATGACTCGCAACGACGACTACTGGGGACTGAAAGCAGAAATCAAGGAAGTCATTTTCAAGAAAGTGACCGAGGATGCTGCACGAGTCGCGGCGTTGGAATCGGGTCAGGCGGACATCATCAACAATGTGCCGGTGCACGATGTGCAGCGCTTGGAGCGCAGTCCCAGGGCAAGGGTCGAAAAGGTCGAGGGGCTGAGAATGTTTTTTTTGGCCCTGAACCCCGCTTTCAAGCCCTTTGACAACAAGCTGGTTCGCCAGGCGGTCAACTATTCGATAGACGCGCCGGCGATCGTAAAGAATATTTTCGAAGGCGGTGGCTACGTGCTCAACGGTCCCGTGGCCTCCAACGTGATCGGCTACGATCCGAATCACAAACGCTATTCCCATGACCCGCAAAAAGCCCGCGAGTTGCTGGCCAAGGCAGGCTATCCAGGAGGGGTTGCGGTCAAGCTCTATCTGTCGTCTGGTCGCTTTGCCCGGGACCGGGAAGTGTGCCAGGTGGTCGCCGCGCAGATGGAAAAAGGCGGATTTAAAGTCGAGCTTATCTCACAGGAGTGGGCGATTTTCTGGGGGACCTCCGGCGTCAACGGTGGCAAATTGCCTTTTTACTATATCGGCAGAGGGAGTCTAGTCGACGCCGACACTCTCTACGACCAATACTTTCGGACCGGGACCTCGAAGCGAGTGGCCTACAGCAATCCGGAATTCGATAAGCTCATCGAAGAAGAGCAGGCAACCGCAGATAACAAGAAACGAATTGCTCTCCTCCAACAAGCCGGAAAGATTCTCATGGAAGACGTGCCCTTCGTGCCGCTCTACAACTTGGCAGACTTTTACGGCGCCGCACGCAACGTCATCTGGAACGCCCGGCCCGACGAAAAGATTTGCAGCTGGGACATGAAAATCAAATCGTAAAGCAGATTGATGCTGGCGCCGGGCGGGACGAGGAGGAAAAAATTCATGGCAGAAAAAACACTCGTTGTCCAGGGTGGAAAACTAATCGATGGCACCGGGCGAACGCCGATCGAGAATTCCGTCATCGTTATCCAGGGAGGCAGGTTCCAGGCAGTCGGCAGCCGTGGGGAAGTCTCGATTCCTGCCGGTGCTGAGGTGATTGATGTCAGAGGCAAGACCGTTCTGCCGGGCTTCATCGATGGTCACGGCCACTTGGAGGATTTCCATGGAGAGCTTTATCTTCATTTAGGAATTACCACCTGCGCCAATATCGAGATATACCAAGACGGCCCTTGGACGCTGGCGCAAAAACAGGGCACCGCGTTGGGCAAAATTCGCGGGCCGAGGATTTGGATGTCGGGCCGGGCGATCGGTGGTGTCAGCACGGAGCACGATGCCTTCGGCTCTCGAACCTTCCGCGGGAACATCCTGGTCACAACCCCGGAAGAGGTGCGCCAAGCGGTGCAGAGAAAAAAAGAAGTCGGTTGCGAGATACTCAAGGTCAATGAGTTTCTTTCTTCGGACTTGCTGAAGGTTGCCTGTGACGAAGCGCATCGACTGGACATGGCGGTGGCTGCCCACAGTTGGGACGTCGCCGGCTCCGTCAGCGCGGGCGTCGACGCGATCGAGCACATTTGGTCGGTTGGCTATAGCTCCATTCCCTATATCCCAGCCAGGCGGAAACTGGCCGAGGATCGCCTCGGCGGCGTCATCGATCAGGAGCTCGCCGGCGCTTACTACCAGACAGAAAATTTTGACGCGGTGATCGGGGCGATGGTGGAACATCGAGTCGCTTGGACTCCGACCATAGCCAAATGGCTGCGTCCGCTTTCGCCGAGCGCCGCGCGCTTCAGAGAAAGAGAAAACGAAATCTTGAACGATCCCGACGCCGATCTGCCCGCTGCGGTGCGCGCGGTGGCGGACAATGCCTATGACAAGTTGCTCAAGCGCTACACGCCCAAACAGCTAGAGCAAGCGAAAGTCGGCTATGAAAAAACCAATGAATTCATTCGGCGGTTCGTCCAGGCCGGCGGCATCCTGAAGGAAGGCTCGGATCCGCCGCGCGGCATGGCGGCCTTGTTGATGCATCAGGCTCTGGTGATGGACGTTGAAGCGGACGTACCGCCAATGACGGCGATCCAAGCGGCCACGCTCAATGTTGCCAGGACTTTTAAGAAGGAGAAGGATTACGGCAGCGTCGAGCCCGGCAAGGTCGCGGACCTATCCATCGTTGATGGCGACCCGTTGAAAGACATCTGGATGACCCAAAACGTCAAGATGGTCATCATGGACGGGAAAGTAATCGATATCGGATTTACAAAATACAAGAATCCGATCGCATCGTTCTATTCCTACCAGAGCTTGCCTCTGGACCTAGAGATAACGCCGCTCTTTCTCATCGAGGGATCCGGTCCCAC
>Ga0126373_10004063_pt1 | contig 11111 bp, 10 predicted proteins | sample PanSoiMetPlot_11_FD_92545 | JGI IMG/M metagenome (GOLD analysis project Ga0126373, IMG submission 92545) | Tropical forest soil microbial communities from Panama - MetaG Plot_11 | ecosystem: Environmental > Terrestrial > Soil > Tropical forest > Bulk soil | place: Panama | collected 2016-02-17
CCCGCTGACCAGGCGTGTCTCCGCGACCACATCATCGGCGCCCAGCCGGGCGCCCTGCGCCTGCTGCGACTTGAGCGCCCAGACCTGGATGCGCGAAGCAATGGTCACCGGCACATAGACGGTCCAATTGGCTCCCTGACGGCAGCCCACGGCGATGGCGGCCTGTGCCTGCAGGCGCGCCCCGGAAAGAAGCGACGCCTCGAGCGGCCCACCGCAGCGAACGAAACGCAGGCGCGGATCGAGCCGGCTCGCCGTCACTACGATGTCCTTCTGGCCGGGCGGCATCTGGGAACGGACGAAGTCGGTGGCGGCCGCGCCGATCGATGCCAGCGTCTGGATGGGTTCCCCTGCAGCCGCGGCGGCCCCGAGCCACAGGGTTGCCAACAGCAGCAGGCCCGCGCCGGCCAATAGCCGCTCACGACGGATTTTCGACGCTGGATCGCTCATACAGACATATGTGCAAACGCCGCGCCAGCTTCGCATCAGGAGGAGACTCAAGTGATGATGCGAAGTGCCGATAGACAGAGGGCCGTGCCACCGGCCATCCATGGCGGCAGGCACCGGCTCGCCAACGGCGGCAAACCCTTGCCGCCCGCATGTGACCTGACTCACACTCCAACACCCGCGTCGCGCCCTCCCGGCGCCAGCAGCGCGCTGCCACCCACCTGGCATGCGTCTTGCTCGTGATCCGGCACGTTCAGCCACCGCCGGATTTCCGACATGTCGCTCGATCTCAACACCTATCTCGGCGTCGAACCCGATGCCCTCAAGGTGTATTCGCAGCGGGCGGAGGTGCTCGCCGCCAACCTTGCCAACGCCGACACGCCCGGCTACCAGGCGCGCGACATCGATTTCCAGGCCGCTCTCGCGGCCGCGGGCTCCCAGGGCGGCACGCTGCAGCCCGTGACGACGAGCCCGCAGGATGTGACGGCCGGCTCCTCGTCCGGCGGCATCTCGACCGAGCAATTCCTCAAGTACCGCATACCGCTCGCTCCCTCGCTCGACGGCAACACGGTCGATTCGCAGATGGAGGAGAGCCAGTTCGCGCAGAACACGGTGCGCTTCCAGGCGATTCTCACCTTCCTCAACAACCGGTTCAGCGAGCTCACCACCGCCATCACCGGCGGCCAGTAGGCGCGCTTCACGGCAGGCTCACCATGGCACTCTTCAATATCTTCAACATCGCCGGCTCCGGCATGTCCGCGGAATCGGTGCGCCTCAACACGGTTGCGAGCAACCTCGCAAACGCCGACAGCGTGAGCGGCAGCGCCGCGACGGCGTACAAGGCCCGCTATCCGGTGTTTCAGGCGCTGCAGGCGTCGCTCATGTCGCCGGGCGCAGCCGACCCGGCCACTCGGGGCGCCGATGCCGCGGTGCAGGTCAGCGGGATCGTGCAGACCACTGCCCCGGGCACCCCGCATTACGAGCCGGGCAATCCGCTGGCCGATGCCAACGGCTATGTCTATTCGTCGAACGTCAACGTGGTCGAGCAGATGGCCGACATGATCTCCGCCTCCCGCTCGTACCAGAACAACGTCGAGGTCCTGGAGACCTCGAAGCAGCTCATGCTCGATACCTTGAAGCTCGGAAGCTGACACCAACCCTCAACGCCGGAATAAACCCCCATGCCAGTGGATTCCATCGGTGCCTACTCCGCTCAGACCGCGGCCGCCGCGGCCGCAGCCGCCGCGAGCCAGAGCAATTCGGCGAACGGCAACGGCGGCCTGCCGCCGATCAGCCAGAGCGATTTTCTGCAGCTGATCACCGCGCAGCTGCAGGATCAGGACCCCACGCAGCCCGCCGACCCCAACCAGATGCTCAACGAGCTCGCCTCCCTGAGCGAGGTCAGTGGCATGAACAACATGGACAGCTCGATCGGCAGCCTGTCGAGCTCCATGCAATCCGCGCAGCTCCTCAACGGCACCAACCTGATCGGCCATGGGGTGCTCGCCTCCGGCAGCACGGCAGCGCTTACCGCCGGGGGCCAAGTGAGCGGCGCGGTGCAGGCACCCGCGGGAGCCACCAGCGTCACCATCCAGGTGATCGATTCGACCGGGCAGCTCGTGCGCACCCTCCAGGTCGCGCCGCAGTCCTCCGGGCTCACGGGCTTCTCGTGGGACGGCACCACCAATTCCGGAGGCGCGGCACCACCCGGCACATACGCCTTCTTGGCGTCCGCCGTGAGTGGCGGCGCCCCCGCCTCCGTCGCAACGTATCTGCAGAGCACGGTCAACAGCGTGACCATCGATCCCAGCACGCAAACCCTTTCCCTGAATACCAATTCCGGAACGCTGTCGCTGAGCGACGTCGTCCAGGTGAACTGAGGAGCCAGTCCCCATGTCATTCGATCTTGCCCTCTCGGGCATCAACGCCGCCAATACCGACCTCAACGTCACGTCGAACAACCTCGCGAACGTCGACACCACGGGATTCAAGGAGTCGCGCGCGGAGTTCGCGGATATGTTCGCGCAAACCCAGGAAGGCGTCTCCAAGACCGCGGTCGGCAACGGCGTGCAGGTCAGCGAGATCGCGCAGCAGTTCGGCCAGGGCAACATCACCTCGACCTCGAACAACCTCGATCTCGCCCTGAGCGGCTCCGGATTCTTCATCACCAGCAACAATGGGGCGCTCAACTACACGCGCAACGGCGCGTTTCAGGTCGACCAGAACGGCTACCTCGTCACCTCCACGGGCGAGCGCGTCGAAGGCTATCCGCCGCTGGCCAACGGCGGCTTCAACACCGGTGGACTCGGCGACCTGCAGCTGACGACTGCCGAGAGCTCCCCGAACCCCACGACGACCGCCGATGTCTCTTTGAACCTGCCGTCGAACGCCACGGCGCCGACGAACAGCCCGCTCAACCCGGCCGACCCGACGACCTACACGGACACGACTTCCCTCACCGTGTACGACTCCCTCGGCGCCGCCCATACGGCGCAGCTCTATTTCAGCAAACAGGCGGCGCCCGCAAACACCTGGAATGCGAGTCTCTACGTCGATGGCACGGCGGTCGGAGCGGCCCCTCAGACCCTCACCTTCTCCAGCGCCGGCGCGCTCACCACGCCCGCGAACGGGCAGGTGAGCTTCGGCACCTACACGCCGGCCACCGGCGCCAACGCCCTGAACATCAACTTCAACTTCGGCCAGGCCACCCAGTTCGGTGACTCGTTCGGCGTCAATTCCATCTCGCAGAACGGCTACACGACGGGCAGCCTGGTGGGCATCAACATCAGCTCCACCGGCGTCGTGCAGGCGAACTTCACCAACGGACAGTCGAAGACGCTCGGCCAGGTCGCGCTCGCGAATTTCGCCAACCCGCAGGGCCTGCAGCAGGAGGGCAACACGGAGTGGACGCAGACCTTCGAGTCCGGCGATGCCGTGCACGGCGTGGCCGGCGGCTCCGGCTTCGGCACCATCCAATCGGGCGCCCTCGAGAGCTCGAACGTCGACATCACCTCGCAGCTCGTCAACATGATAACGGCCGAGCGCGACTTCCAGGCGAACGCGCAGATGATCTCGGCGACCAACACGGTCACCCAGGCCATCATCAACATCCCGAACGGCTGAAGAGAATAAATGGACAAGTCGTTGTACGTTGCGATGACCGGCGCCAAGGAGATCATGGATGCGCAGGCCGTCAACAATTTCAACCTGGCCAATGCGAGCACGACCGGCTTCAAGGCCGATCTGGCCGCCTTCCAGAGCCAGGCGGTGACGGGCAGCGGCTACGCCTCGCGCGTCTACGCCACGGACTCGACCACCGGCTGGGACCAGTCTCAGGGAGCGCTGCTCACCACGGGCCGTTCCCTCGACGTCGCCCTGCAGGGCCAGGGATTCATCGCCGTGCAGGGACCGAACGGCCAGGAAGCCTATACGCGCAACGGCGACCTGCACCTGACTCCCGAGGGCCTGCTGGTCACGAGCACCGGGCAGGCCGTGCTCGGTGACAACGGGCCGATCACCATCCCGCCCAGCTCCACCATCAAGGTCGCAGACGACGGCACCATCACGGTGCTGCCCTTCGGAGCGCCGGCGCAGTCCCTCGCCACCATCGGCCGCATCAAGCTGGTCGATCCGCCCGCCGACACGCTGGTGCGCGAAAGCGGCGGCCTGTTCCAGCTCGCGGGCGGCGGCACGGCCCCGGCGGACGCCTCGGTGAAGCTCGACTCGGGAGTGCTCGAATCGAGCAACGTCGATCTCGCGAGCGCGATGGTGAACATGATCGACCTGTCGCGAAACTTCGAGCTGCAGGTCAAGGCGATGAAGAGCGCGGACGACAACGCCCAGGCCTCTGCGCAGCTCCTGCAAGCCACCTGAACCAGAGGATCCCCTCATGAACGCAGCCCTGTGGGCCGCCAAGACCGGCCTCGACGCCCAGCAGACGGAGATGGCGGTCATCTCGAACAACCTCGCCAACGTCAACACGACGGGGTTCAAGGAGGACCGGGCGGTGTTCGAGGACCTGCTCTACCAGAACCAGACGCAGGCCGGCGCCGACACTTCGCAGACCACCCAATCGCCGTCGGGCATGTCGATCGGCACCGGCGTGCAGGTGATGGCGACCGAGAAGGACTACAGCCAGGGCAGCCTCACGCAGACCGGCAACCCGCTCGACATGGCCATCCAGGGCCAGGGGTTCTTCCAGGTCCAGATGCCGGACGGAACGCTCGCTTATACGCGCGACGGCACGTTCCAGACCAACGCCCAGGGGCAGCTCGTCACCTCCAGCGGCTATCTCGTGCAGCCGGGCATCACCATTCCGCAGGGAGCGCAGAGCGTGACCGTCGGCAGCGACGGCACGGTGAGCGTGACGCTCGCCGGGCAGTCCGCGCCGACCCAGATCGGGCAGCTGCAGCTCGCCAATTTCATCAATCCCCCGGGCCTGCAGCCCATCGGGCAGAACCTCCTGGTCCAATCGGCCGCGAGCGGCTCGCCGCAGACGGGGTCCCCCGGAACCAACGGCTTCGGCACCCTCGGCCAGGGCAAGCTCGAGAGCTCCAACGTCAACGTCGTCGAGGAGCTCGTCAACATGATCCAGACACAGCGCGCCTATGAGATGAACTCCAAGGCGATCTCGACCGTCGACCAGATGCTCCAGTATGCCACCCAGAACACCTGAGCGTCGCTTGCACCGGCCGCGCCGCGCACTTCCCGCAGCCGCTTGCCTGCTGCTCGCCGCCTGCGCGACGCACCGCCCTGCCACGGAGCAACCGCTCGAGCTGCCGCAGTTCGCGCCACCCCCGGCGGACGGCGCGATCTTTCATACCGGCTACACCACGGGACTCTTCGACAATGCCACCGCGCACAACGTCGGCGACACGGTGACCGTGATCCTCCAGGAGTCGACCGCGGCGCAGAAGACCTCGCAGACGGACACGGCCAAGGCCACCAAGGACTCGCTCTCCACCCCGACCCTGCTCGGCCAGAATATGACCATTCACGGCGCGCCGATCCTGAGCGGGACCATCAACAATGCCAACAGCTTCAGCGGCTCCGGCGACAGCAAGCAGAGCGACAGCCTGGTGGGCGACATCACCGTTACGGTCGTGAAACGCCTGCAGAACGGCAATCTCCTCGTGCAGGGCCAGAAATACGTCGACATCAATCAGGGAAGCGAGTTCGTCCGCCTGCAGGGGATCATCCGGCCGATCGACATCTCCGCCGAGAACACGATCCCCTCCTCGGAGGTGGCCGACGCGCGAATTGCTTACGGACAGAAGGGCGCGCTCAACGACGCCAACAGGCCGGGACTGCTGTCGCGCTTCTTCAACAGCCCGTGGCTGCCTTTTTAATGCGCTGGATCCGGACATCCCTGCCCGGCCCAGCGCCGTCTCGAGCACAAAATCGCCTGGAGCGATTTTGGACGACGCGCAGCGTCGGCCCCGCAGGGCGAGGCCCAGGATGGGTCGAGCAAAAGCGCGGTTTTTGCTCGAGACTCCGCCACCTGCGGCGGCGGGGCACAGTCCCTGTGCCTGGGGGACCGGGGCGCGCTGCTCCAGCCCTCGGGTCAACCGGCATTCGATGAGAAACTAGTATGAAATTGGGACTCGGACATCCAATCTTCCGGCTCGTGCTGCTGCCCCTGGCGCTGTTGCTGGCGGCCGGGTCGGCGCGCGCGGAGCGGGTCGAGGATCTCGCCAGCGTAGCCGGCGTGCGCAGCAACCAGCTCGTGGGTTATGGCCTGGTGGTGGGCCTCGACGGCACGGGAGACCAGACCAGCCAGACGCCGTTCACCATCCAGAGCATCGAGAACATGCTGCTGAAGTTCGGCGTGACCGTGCCCGCCAATACCAACCCGATGCTGAAGAACGTCGCGGCGGTGACCGTGCACGCGAGCCTGCCGCCCTTCTCCAAGCCCGGCCAGACGATCGACATCACGGTCTCTTCCATCGGCAACGCCACGAGCCTTCGCGGCGGCAGCCTGATCATGACGCCGCTGAGCGGCGCGGACGGGCAGGTATACGCCATGGCGCAGGGCAGCGTGATCGTCAGCGGCTTCGGCGTGGAGGGCAAGGACGGCTCGAGCATCACGGTCAATGTGCCGAGCAGCGGCCGGATTCCGAATGGGGCGACCGTCGAGCGGCCGGTGCCGAGCAACTTCGACAGCAGTCCCTACGTCACCCTCAATCTCAATACGCCGGACTTCACTACCGCGGCGCGCCTGACCGATGCAGTCAACAAGCTGCTCGGGCCGAACACTGCCGAAGCTCTCGATGCCGTGTCCGTCCGGGTACGCGCCCCGACCGACCCCAGCCAGCGCATCGCCTATGTCTCGACGCTGGAGCGCCTCGACATCGATCCCGCCACGCCGCCCGCGCGCGTGATCATCAATTCGCGCACCGGCACGGTCGTGATCAGCTCCGAGGTCCACGTGATGGCGGCAGCCGTCGCGAGTGGCTCGCTCACCGTCACGATCACCGAGCGCTCCGACGTGAGCCAGCCGAATGCCTTCAGCAACGGCACGACGACTGTCACGCCGCGCAGCACGCTCGATGTGAAGGAGGAGAAGGCTCACATGTTCAAGTTCCCGGCCGGCGTCAATCTCAACGAGATCGTCACCGCCGTGAACTCCGTGGGCGCCGCCCCCGGCGATCTGGTGGCGATTCTCGAGGCTCTGAAGGAGGCGGGTGCGCTGCGCGCGCAGCTCATCGTCATATGAGCGTACCGCTCGTAAATCCCGGCCAGCTCGCCGATGCCGGCAACCTCTCCGCATTGAAGCAGGCGGCCGCAAACGGCGATCCGCAGGCGCTGCGCGAGGCCGCGCGGCAGTTCGAGAGCCTGTTCACCAGCATGATGCTGAAGAGCATGCAGCAGGCCAACTTCAAGGACCCCTTGTTCAGCTCCGACCAGGGAGACCTCTATCAGGAGATGTACGACGACCAGGTCGCGGCCGAGATGAGCAGAGGCAAGGGGCTCGGGCTCGCCGACATGCTGGTCCAGCAGTTGCGCCGCGGTGGCGTCGGTGGGTCAGATTCGACTTCGACCGCCACCACCTCATCGAAGCCCGCCGGCAACGCGTCGGCAGGGACAACCACCGCCAGCGCCACCGCCCCGGGCGCCCGCAACACGTGCCCGAGCAGCGCCCAGCAGGCCGCGTTCGCACAAGCTCTCTGGCCCGATGCGCAGCAGGCCGCCCGGCAGCTCGGTGTGAACCCCGTCACACTTCTTGCCCAGGCGGCGCTCGAAACGGACTGGGGGCGCAGCGTGCCCCAAAGCGCCGGCGGCGGAACGAGCAACAACCTGTTCGGCATCAAAGCCACCTCGACTTGGAGCGGGCCTGCGGTCACGAACAGCACTCAGGAGTACAGCGGCGGCATGGCGAGCACCGTGAAGGCTCAATTCCGCTCTTACGGCTCCTCCGGCCAGTGCTTCCAGGATTATGTCGACCTGCTGAAGCGCGATCCCCGCTACGCTGCGGCGCTCGGCACGGGCAACGACGTTCAGGCGTTCGGATCGGTTCTGCAGCAAGGCGGTTATGCGACCGACCCCGCCTACGCCAGCAAGCTCACGGCCGTGGCCGGCACGCTGGCGCGTGCTCTGACCCAGGCGGCCGCCACTTCGGTAATGGCTCCGTCCGCGTCCCTCAAGTTCGCCGCCAATCTGCCGACAACCGACGGCAGCGGTGCGCTGCAAAGGCGATAACGGATGGCCGATCTCCTCTCAACCAGCGTCTCCGGGCTGCTCGCGTTCCAGCAGGCGCTGGATGTCACGAGCAACAATATCGCCAATGCCTCGACGCCCGGATACAGCGTCGAGACCGCCAACCTTACCGAGGCTCCCGGCCAGTCGACCGGCATAGGCTTCATCGGCAGCGGCGTCGACGTCCAGAGCATCACGCGCAGCTACAACGAATATCTCGCGCAGCAGGTGCGCAGCTCCCAGGCCGGCTACTCGAGCTCGAACACGCTGGCCGCGCAGGCCGCGCAGATCGACAACATGCTGAGCGACTCGAGCACCGGGCTCACGGCGAGCCTGCAGAGCTTCGTCAATTCGCTGCAGACCGTCGCCAGCACACCCACCTCGACCGCGGCGCGCCAGGCGCTCCTCAACCAGGCGCAGGCCCTCGCGCAGCAGCTCACTTCTTACGACTCGCAGATATCGCAGTTCGGCTCGCAGCTCGAGACACAGGTGAGCAACGATGTGGCCGAGGTCAATTCGATCGCGACCAACATCGCCTCGCTGAACCGGCAGATCGCCGCCGCATCGACCAACGGTCAGACGCCGAATCAGCTGATGGACCAGCGCGACCAGCTCATCACCCAGATGAGCAAGTACGTGTCGGTCCGGACGGCCACCGAGAGCAACGGCGCGATGGATGTCTACGTTGGCAGTGGACAGGCTCTGGTGGTGGGCGGGACCGCGTCCAAACTGACGACGGTCCCCGGCGCCTACGATCCCTCGCAGCTCGGCATCGCCATCAGCGGCAGCGGTGGCACGCCGGCGGACATCACCTCCGAAATCAGCGGCGGCGAGCTCGGCGGTCTCCTGAGCGCCCGCAGCCAGGTATTCGACCCGGCACGCAACGCCATCGGCCAGGTGAGCGTTGCGGTGGCCACCATCGTCAACCAGCAGCAGCAGTCCGGCATGGATCTCACCGGCGCGCAGGGCCAGCCGATGTTCTCCGTGGGCGGCGTTCAGGTCCTGGCGGACTCGGGCAACACGGGCACGGGCTCCCTGGCGGTCACCCGCGGCAGCCTGAGCCAGCTCACCACGGACGACTACAGGCTCCAGGACTCCGGCGGCGTCTGGCAGCTGACGGACGTCACGACAGGCAAGGCGGTCGCGACGACGGGAACCGGAACGAGCGCGGACCCTTTGCAGGCGGCCGGGCTCTCCATCGTCGCGAGCGGCGCGCCCGCAAACGGCGACAGCTTCCTGATCCGGCCCACCGCCGGAGCGGCCGCGGGGTTCTCCGTGCAGCTCACGAGCCCCTCCCAGATTGCGGCGGCCTCTCTCATGCAGGCCGCGGCGGCCGGCGCGAACACCGGCACCGCCGTCGTGAGCTCCGTGGGCGTCACCGCCCCCAGCAGCTGGATATCGGGCACTTACACTGTTGCCTTCGGCGCCGCCAACGCGTACACGGTCAAGGACGGGTCGGGAGCGACCGTGGCGTCCGGCACGTACACCAGCGGCAGTCCGATCTCTTTCAACGGCATGCAGCTCACCCTCGCCGGCGCTCCGGCAAGCGGTGACACCTTCACGGTGAGTCCCAACAGTCCGGCCAATACGGGCGACAACAGCAATATTCTCGCCATGACCGATGCCCTGTCCGCATCGGCCCTGAACGGCGGCACGGCCTCCGTGACCGGCGCCGCCAACAGTCTGGTGAGCCAGATAGGAGTGATCACCCAGCAGGCGCAGAACAGCGCCACGACCCAGCAGACGGTGAATCAGAACGCCACCACGGCGCTCAACAACGTCTCGGGCGTCAATCTCGACCAGGAAGCGGCGCAGATGCTGCAATACCAGCAGGCCTACCAGGCGATGGCCCAGGTCATCCAGGCCTCGGGCCAGATGTTCACGTCCCTCATCAACGCCATTCACGGGTGACCGCCGCCGTGCCCATCTCGACAGTTACCTTCCAGACCAATGCCCTGAATTCCATGGAGGCGCTCGAGGCCGCCATGTCGACGACCCAGGAGCAGCTCTCGACCGGCAAGAGCTTCCAGACCGCCGCCGACAATCCCACCGGCATGGCGCAGGTGAATCAGCTCAACATGGAGCTGTCCGCCTCGCAGCAGTACGTCTCGAACGGCAATCTCGCCGGCGCCAACTTGAATCTCGAGAATCAAGCGCTCACCGACGCCACCAACGTGCTGCAGAGTGCCCGCGATCTGGCGGTAGAGGCCAACAACGCCTCGCTCAACGCCACGCAGCGTCAGGATATCGCCACGCAGCTCACGCAGCAGCTGCAGCAGCTCGTATCGATCAGCAACCGGACGGACAGCAACGGCAACTACCTTTTCGCCGGTTATGCCGCGACCACCCAGCCCTTCGTCCAGAACGGCAATTCCGTGAGCTACGCCGGCGCTGACCAGGTGAGCCAGGTGCAGATCAGCGAGAATCAGCGGATCTCCGCCGGCGATACCGGCAGCTCCGTATTCATGAGCCTGCCCGCGGGCAACGGCACCTTCACCACCGCGGCCGGCGCCGCGAACGCGAGCACCGCCTCCATAGGGCCGGGGACTGTGACGAACCCCGCACAATGGGTACCGGACACCTATACGATCACCTTCACTGACGCGACCGACTACAAGGTGACGAACAGCAGCGGCGCAACCGTGACGACGGGCACATACGACCCCACGGCAGGCGCGACCGGAACGGTCTCCTTCAATGGGATCCAGGTCACGCTCAACGGCGCCCCGGCGAGCGGGGACACGTTCACCGTGGCCCCGGCGGGCCAGGCGAGCGCGTTTGCCACCCTTTCCGGGCTCATCACGACGCTCAATTCGGCGACGCTCAACGCGGGGCAGACGGCGACCCGGATCAGCCAGTCGCTCGAGCAGATCGATACGGCGCTGAACAATATCGGCAACGTCCAAGCGTCTGTCGGCGGACGTGTCGATGCGGTCACGGCGTCGCAATCCAGCGCCCAGACCCGGCAGACC
>Ga0126373_10004064_pt1 | contig 11111 bp, 14 predicted proteins | sample PanSoiMetPlot_11_FD_92545 | JGI IMG/M metagenome (GOLD analysis project Ga0126373, IMG submission 92545) | Tropical forest soil microbial communities from Panama - MetaG Plot_11 | ecosystem: Environmental > Terrestrial > Soil > Tropical forest > Bulk soil | place: Panama | collected 2016-02-17
GGCGAAGAATCCCGCGCGACCGATAATTCCACAAATGCCTGCAGTCGCTCTTGCAGCCGCGTGGCGCGGACGATCGCCATGGATGCAGCCGTTAGACGTTGCTGTGATGGCAGCTGCGACCAGTCCAGGAATCGTCGGCGATTTGACATTCAAGCCAATCGAGTCGGCAGTGTGTACTAAGCCCGGTCCTACTCTGTAAGGATCACTATGTACTGCGGCTGTATGCTGAGGACGTTGTCTCTTCTGTCAACGGTCAGCGTTATTTTTCAATTTTGATGGGCTGCCCAGGGGACGAAAACCCACCCCCTGCTAAGCGCCCAAGTTTATTAGCACTGCATTACAGTACCAGTGGTCGAAATCGGCTTCGTTTTATATTTGAATTTTCGGGTCGATCCGACCCAAACAGCTGTGGCACTCTGTCCTTGGCTCCTCGCGCCCATTTGAGTTGAGGAAGTCGCAATCTCCTCTTAAGGTTTGAAACGGCGGGACCAGATCGGCACACGTCACGTTTCGCTGCACCTATTTCGTTGCACCCAAGATCCTCATATGAATGGGAGTCAACACCATGACTTCCGAAAGCCAGTGAAGGTGTTACAGACCTGCCCAATAAGGTTGGTCTGTTGATTAGGGCTGAGGCTTGGCTCGATTTGGCCGAACAAACCACGCAAAGGGTGGATAACGATGACGGCGAGGCCCGCCGGATCATGGAACAGCCGCTCAAACGCGCAAGCTTTCAAGGCCATTAGGATTGAGAAGCACGGCGGGTCCTAAGTGCAGCCGCGCACAATTTGTGACAGCTGGCGGTTAACCCCTGCTCCTTCCAGCTGCGATATTATGGTCGTACTTTGAACACGACGTCGTGCTCGCGCGCGTGCTCGATCACCTTTAGTCCGAAATCATCATTCGGTCCCACTTCCCTGGCAGGTGCATGATTAAGTTCGAGGGACTCGACCCTCTGGGTGAAATCGGTGGTGTGTCACCCCGAGCGAAAGCTTCGCGCCTCTCAGCCCGTTAGAAAGCAGGGAAATCCAGCGTCACTCGCCAGCAATTGGACGCAATAGACCGCCACATGGCTGCACTTAGAGACCTAATCTACAGGCAAGTCAAATTTGTCGAAAAAGGCCACAACGCGGAGCGCGCGCTAAGACTACTTGAGACGATGAATGATCTCATGGCGAAATATCAAAGCCTTCGCCGAAGAATAGATTAAGCTTCCCGTTTGCGGTGTATTGTCGCCCGTTAACCACAACCTCGGTTGGTTAACAAATATTTTACACTCTTGATGTCGCTACTCGTATAAAATCGGGGTCGGTTCTCTCCCAGAGAGCCCGGCCCCGATCTTGGATCCCCATCCCCCAAACCCCCTCTGCGGTTGGGGCCGACATTACTAGGCTGATTTGCATCCGGTTCAAAGTCAAAAATTGTTTCGTGTGGCATTGCCGTTCAGGCTGCATTCACAATGAGCGCGTTTGGGATAGGTCATTGAACAACAATCAAGATAGCACCTCGATGTTGTCGAATGGCTCACTGCGTAGCTTCGTGCTGGTGTGCAAACATTGGTGTCGACTGCGCAATGGGCAAACATTGTGAGACATTCCTCAACCAACCGAACAAGAAAGATTATTACGTGATGAAATTCTTGGCCCCTTTCACAAGGCCAAGGGTGTTGCGCCGAGGTAAATGAAGTTAGCGCGCCGATCCGCCTCAACGATGCTGACAAGAGAAATTCTCCGGCCCCCAAGTAGCGACCGAAAAACAACAGAACGTTCACCAACATAGTGCACACGCGCTCACGTATGGAGCCGGGCCGGTGTTCGGCGGCCAGCCAAAACAATCAGTCCCCGCAGCAAAGCATCGTCTCCCATCAGGTGGTCAAAGCGTTCATTTGCGTGGGGATAAGATGTGAATAGTCGGGTCGCCGACAGCCGCTCGGGCAATTTTTATACATTTTAAGCTCTGGTTCACGTGGCTCAGGTTATTGTGCCATGTCGGTGTTGGCCGATTTCGCACGAATGCGACTGTACCGAACGCGCGCTTCGGAATTTGAGGTGTTAGCTGAGACCGAGCCGGTCTCCGACGTGCGCTTTCGTTATCGCATTATTGCTCGCCATTATCGCGAACTTGCCGATCGCGAGGAGCGAGCCGATAAGGCTAGAGTAACTGAGCACCTTGACCTCTTAAGGGCGAAGCGTCGAGAGGCAGCGGAGTAGAAGCTCGATGAACGGATGCATCGCCTTGGGGGCTGGCAGTCTCAGCGAAATTCTGTGTTGAGAAGCGTTTAGCCCAAGCGCGGAGATTTGATCTCCTATCAGCATTAGATAACCCGAACAGCTTTTAGTAGTTGCTGACCTGGCAAGGTCCGAAGAAGCAGAGAAGCACCTACCTCAATACCGCGATAAAGTGGATTTGACGCAGATCCGTGATCGCGGTCACTGATATTTCCTTGGTTTTATTTTGACCAGCGCGGAAATGGGGCAATGCCTGCCATGGACGCGCAATACTTTCGAGAAAAGGCCGCGTTATGCGCAAGATTGGCGGACGGCCTCTCGTTGAATAATCCGGGTCGATTTCAACTGATGGATTTAGCCGAGAAACGCGCGAAGGAATTGAAGCGCAATGGGCCGAACAACAAGGGCAATCCCAACCGCAAAAAAATGGGTAGTCAGGCCGGGCTAGTACCGTTTAATGGCCCATGTGGCGCATAACTTATGTTCGAGCGAAGCTCACTGCTTATCCTGCCAGAGGGCAGACGCGAGCCGCAGGGCTTGAAAGTCGCTCACCTCGACGAGTTCGCGCTGTCTCGATGTGCGACAGGCCACAAGCTCGACATTCAAAGGTATAAAGGTCGGGCAAGTCCTCAAATCGCGACGTTATTCGAACGAGCCGCATGACCTGAGCGCAGCTTGGGCAAAGCGGTCGCCTTGACGGGTCCTTATTTGAGAGTTCGTAGCGCATGGACAAAGCCCTCCTTGAGGCGCGATGTCGCCGACGCTGGGTAACTTCTCAGAACCGGCGAGGGATATCCGTGACAGCCGCTTTGAAGCTCGCGCGCTCGATACCTTTGTATAGGGCTAGCCCTCTCAAGGTAGAATGGCGCAGCAAGTCTCCAGTGTCCTAACCTTCGACAACGGCAGGGGAGACGCAGGCATGCAGACTTTATCGGATCGCCACACAACGCAGATCTTCGGATTAGCTATGGGCGCAGTGTTTGCCGCCATGCTGATCCTGAATGCGCTTTCCTATTGAAAACGGTCTTGGCCCGTGACCTCGAGCCTCATTTCCCCTCAGCTCCCGATCGGGGTCACGGCAGCCACTTAATGGCATTGGCCATGAAGATCGAGCGGATTGCCGGTCACCATCAGGCGAGGGAAGCGTTGGCGCTTTCCGTGGCAGGGGTGACCGCAATCGTGGTGATTGAGAGTTTGATTTTGCTGATCTTGTATTGAGACCGCTTCCTCAGACGGAAAAGAATCGGCGTTAGGCAGCGGGACTTGCCGCGCCATTCCCGCAATGTGGACAACCATCAATTTACCATCCGCTTTACGTAATTCGGCCATAGCTCCAAATTCTGATGATACCGACTATTGCAGCACCGTGTCTTGCCGTCATCAGAAAAATCGGAATCGGGTTAGGTTGATGTCTTCTGATTTACAGAGCGATCCCCACGGCAAAAGCGTAGAGTGGACGGCCGATAGGAAAAGACGTGCGATTGCTCCGTCCAACGACTTGGGCCGCAACGCTTTTGTCTTTGAGGAAGATGACGTCGTTCATTTGCTGAGAGCCGCAGTTGACCACGAGGGAAGCCAAATCGCTTTTGCGGATCATTATGGCGTTGATCGGGCAAGTGTCAGTGCGGTGTTGAATGGCAGGCGGCGGATAAATGGTTCTCTTGTAAAGGCCCTTGGCCTTCGCAAGGTCTACGTCGTCGAGTGAGCGCTGACCAACGGACCACTTCGCACGTTCAAAGCCGCAAACAGCAAAGGCGTCGGCGGTACGCAACCGACGGCTTTGACTTTCGTCCCCGATGACCTGCCATCCCGTGGACACACGGCAATAGCAGGGCTTGCCGAACTGGAGGGGGGCTTCCTTCCAACCCCCAGCGCGACGAGAAAGAGTAGCGCGCCAGCCCAGGCCCGCTCAAAACTGCGATCCTGTTGATAACTCGCGTTTGATAGGCTTGAGCTGTGGAGCATTGTATTGTTGCGGAGCATCAAGGGGGCGATCATGGCAAAACGTAAGAAGCGAGCAAAGGTACAAAAGCGAGGAAAACTGCTAAGAGGAAACTCAGCTAAACGCGGCAAGGCACGCAAGTCTGCGCGAGCGAAAGCGGCGAAGCGAACGGTTGCCAGGGCTAAGCCCAAACGCGCGCCAGCGAAGAAAGCGGCGCGGAAAGTAAAACAGCCTATTGCTCCAGTGGTCGAAACCGTCGCTGTTGAGGTGATCGAACAACTTGCTCCGGGCGTAATAGCAGTCACGGAAGTCGAAGAGACGCGGCAAGTAAGCTGAACCGGGGCATATATTCTGGATTAGCCAGCGTAGTCGCGCTGGAGCATCTTGACCGTTGTTGAGGCAACCCTGATCCTAGCTGGGCTAGCGTGTCGGGATGAGTTGTCGTGTCGTTAGTCCAATTCAGGCGGGCCAAACTTCTTCAGGACGCGAGACTGTCTGGCGTATCACCGTGCCCGACATTGCGAGATGTTTTCTGTGCCATCAGCTCACAACAACGCGCGTGAGCACGATATTTTTCCAGGTTGGCCATCTTACTCTACTCAACTGATACTATCTAAAGTCACAGGCCTATTGATCGCAAAAGAGGTCCGAACGTCAATTCATAAAATTAGGAAAGCGGCCGTTGTAAAGAGCGGACACGGCGAAATTTCAGCTTTAGTGCAGCGGCGGCAAGCCGAGACCTCGCATTTGTTCGAAGACAACATAAGACTCAGTGCCACAGTTGTCCGTCTGATAGGCGTAATGGCCCTCGACAACCTTACTGTCGTTGAAAATTAGCGCATAACTGCGCCTGCGACCGCGATCCAGAAAGCGGACGCAGACGAGCCAATTCCACCCTTTAAACGAGTGTACCCAGCGCGGGGTCGATATTTCGAATAGTTCATAGGATGCATAGTCCTTGAACGTGGTCTTGAGGCGATCCGCGATAACCTCCGGATATGACGGATCGAGCGACGACGGCGCCGATTGTGCGATCGCGCCTGATTGCACGACCGCACCTGATTGTGCCACGGGGGCCGATGGCGCCTCTGATTGTGCGATCGGCCCCGGTTGTGCGATTGCGCCTGAATGTACGACTGCACCTGATTGTGCGATGAGATCTGGTTCCGAGATCACTTGATTTGTTGCTGTAAACTTATTGCATCCGGTCAACATGGCGGTCATCAAGATCAGCACTAGCCGGGCCGTGTGGCGTAAATGCATTGGTGCGACCCATTTTGCCTACAATTAAACTCGACGCCTGCCCTGGTAAAATGATGATCGCCAAACGAGTTGAACACTTGAGCAACCGACCACGACCTAGAATTACTGATTTATCCAGATGGATGAGGCCGTCGGCCACCGATGTCTGTGGTATTTTGGCAACTCTCGCCGGGATTCGTCATCAGTCAAAGCCGTCGACATTGAAAGTCGTTCAATAATTGATTTCTACTTATTGTTGCTACCTTTAAACGGCCCTCAATTGGTTTGGTGGCGCGGTCATGTCAAAGTTTGAGCGCGTGCTGGAGGCGGGATCAACTGAGTTACCTGATTGCCGCTGTAGCGCTGAAATGCAGCTGACCGCGGTTGTGCCCTTGTCTGGAGACGGCTCGCAGGTTCGCATTTTTCGATGCCCCGATTGCAGCCATGAACTTAGGCTGACAATGTGGCATGATGACGTGTCAGCGGCCTAAATTATCGCGCGTCGGCAACACTTCCATCAGACCGGAAAGAAATTCGAAATTGGAAAGTACCGTCTCCTGCTGACCTTCTCAGCGACGTCGAGAGCATCCCCGAAATAAGTTGCGATCACGCCCCGTAATGCTGTCACTTTGGCGGTCGGACCAGCTGGCCGCCGTTACTAATTACCAATCGAATGGTGCAGCCGGACGATGCTTTAGCGGTTCTGGGAAAAAAGTTTCGTGCCGATCGTATTAAACCACGTCCTCTGGTCATCGTTGCGCGCAGCGTAAAAATCCGTAAGCGCCGGCTGAACCGTTTCGACCGCTTGCAGCATCGCCTGCAGCCGATTGCGGACTGTTTCGAGTCGACCCGGCGGCGTTGCTGGGGTTTCACTGGGACGATCGACCTGTTCGTTAGGCTACGCCAGAATATTGGCGCGGCCGTAGAACCTGCCAAGCGGCGGCAAAACGATTTTGGCGGCATCAAGCTTCGCGCGCTGTCCATCGGCTCGTGCATATCCTTAAGCCACAACAACTCCTTCGATCCTCGCACGCTCCTCGATTTGGAGACGGCGTTCGATGAGGCATGGTTTACGCTCAAATCGATTGGCAACACGACAGTGAAGCCGAACGAATTGGCGCGGTGTGTCTTGCGGCTCGCTAGGAAGGTGAACGTGATCCTGCACGACTAACCGACGACGCGCTCAAAGGCGTGATACCGGCGGCCGCACGCAGCTCACTGCTGCCTGGGGTTGTCGAGAGAGCGACCCGTTTATGCCGAAACGAGGTCATTGTCCCCGTAATTATCCACAGCCACGGTGGCTGGGCAGAGCCGCGAACACAGTTGCGTTTTCATGCGAATATTGGGGAGTCATCGCTCGCGCGGAGCGACGCAATTTGTAGAGGGGCAATTATGGCCATTGCGGAGCCGCTTGGGCCCACCGAGGACAAGCAACTGGAAGCCGGGGCACACATTCACAAACTGGCGCGAGCCGGCTCTACCTTTCAGCACACCGAAGGGGACGAAGGCGAAGTGTCAACCGAAAGCCTTGGCAATTTGCTGCGCCAGGTATCGAAAACGTCTATGGACGAAATTGATGGTCTCATCGCTGAGCTTCAAACGCTCCGCAGAAAGCTACAGAGCGATGGCGATCGCATTCAATGCGACATTACCAAACACGCGGACCTGAGCCAGCAGGTAATTCAACTAACTACAATTATCTCGGACAGCGTGAAAAAACTACCGGCCACTTCGGCAATCAGTTGATAGATACCCGGTGGTGAGCGCGCCGGCCTTAGCTCGGTATGCTGCGCTCAGTCGAAGTCGAACTCGGGCCGAAGGCCGAGACAATGCCGCGTCGATCCGCCGGACGGCAGCAGCTTGAGGTCCCCTAACCCAAAATGTGCCTAATTTTTGCTATTGCCAAGCTGTCGGCTTCCTAAGCCGTGTGAGCGACTGGGGGCACGCTCGTTAACCGGCCGACAACCTCTCTCGTGCATGGTTTTAGCCAGCTCGATCCCGCGCACACAGATCGAGTAAAGCGCCGCCCCTGGCACCGATCGATCTCCACGCGTGCCAGGGGCTTTCATTTGGCGCGACCCGCCAATCACGGGCCAATTTGCTTCGCGCACCGGGACATTGGGTACAGAGCGGCGGGCCCGGGGGCGCGCTATAGAAAGTAATGGCTACGTGCGCTCTGACAGGCCATTCGGCAAGTGGAGCGAAAAATGACAAAAACCGACCAACTAGCGACTCTGATGACCTTTCTACTGCTCGGTTATCTAGCGCTGACGGTGGTGGGAGCGTTTGCTTTCACATTTATCTGGTAAGCGTAAGCGATGAGACGCGATGGATTGCGGCGAATATCGCCAAGCTGCCGGACTTCCTAAGCTGCTCGTGTGAGCGAGTGGGGTCATTCCGTTAACCGGCCGGCAACCTCTCTTCGTGCACCGTTTTGTCGCGCTCGGCTCGTTCCCGAACCAAGAGATCGAGTGCGGCCCCTGGCATAAGTTTCCAACACGGCCGGGGGCCTTGATCCAAGTGCGCGCCGCGCGCCGCATCATTATGAATATTGATGTAGGAAGACTGTGGCGAGGACTCCTTGCGGCTGGAGCAAGGCGCAGCCGATCGCCGCCAAATCGCGAAGCTATCGAACGAATTGTGTGAGGCGCGTTACTTTGGCCCACCCAAATTCGTCGCGGAACTGCCGTCACCAGGTGCATGAGCGTTCTTGATCGGGAACTCTCGATCCAAAGACATCGAATTTAAGCCCTAGTTGCGAAAGCTATCTGCCAGCGACTGATTAGGCGTCACTTCGGTACGGCGGTTGAGCGCCCGTGACGGCGGCGCTGTGGGAATGGGCTTATGCGAGAGGGCAGCTGGGCCCTTGGCTGTCGGAATCTTCAGAAACATTTCCATGTCGATCACCAGCAGGTTGTTAATGTCGGCCGCCATTTTCATTTGAGTGGCTGCGACCTGCTCTAGCGTTTGCCGCAGCGCACCGATGTCCAGGGCTATCTGCCGGACCTGTTGCGCGTCGAGGGAAGCCGCGATCGGCGGCACGACCTTATCCGGAGCAGTCTGCGCAACTGGTGCTGCTTGCGCTGTCTCCGACACGGTCGGCCGAGCAGTTGCGATTTCCGCAGCTGCCGGGCGCTTCGTCCAGCCAAGCTGCTCAACCCAGTTCGCGATCGTCGCCTTCGCCTCCGGTGACCAGCCTAGTTGCGGGACTCTTGTCGCGATAATCTGCTTGGTGGCCTGGCTGTAAGATTGCCAAGCTAAGGTGGCCGCAACAACTATCCAAATCGCGAGCGTGTACCGGCCGAAACCTCGCCACCACGGCCTGGCGCGCACTGGATTATCAGTGATTGGCTTACCGACGGAAAACGCAGATTGTGTGGGGCTCGCTGTCGCGGTCATAGGCACGTTTCCTTCCATCTCAGTTGCGTGAGGAAACCAGCCGGCTCCTTACCCGGGCTAGTGTTAACCTCTTGCCCATCGCCGTTCCAACCGAGCAAGACGGAAGGAGTGAACCGGGGGCTTATTTGCGACAGCGGTTAACAAAGGCTTGTGATTATCGCCCCATGTGCTCGTTAGTGAAGACCCGCCCGATTCTGATCTCGATTTACGCTAATCAAGTAGGCAAGTTCCTGCACCGGATGACATTCAACAAAGCTGGTTCTTGTTGAATTCAAACAGTCGACAAATTTACCGCTCGCCTGATTACCAAACAGCCCTTGCAACATGTTAAGCGGGCGATCGAATCAACAGCTAGGCGATATCGGGGGTCAGTTAGTTGCATCGCCGGGCCACCGATGTGGCTGCGTCATTTCAGACGCTGATAGCGACGCAATGCCTATAGGCACCGATGGGCGCATGCACCCCTCAATCCGCGGAAGGCTACGTCGTCGATGCTTATGAGGGGTTGGTGTTGGTTAATCGGCTTCAATCAATCGTTCAGATTGATCCGAGATTCTCCCTAAGCCTTAAGCATTCATTTATGCTGTAGCTTTCTCATTGAAAGGGTAAGTGGTGGCGATTGAGCGATGTCGACAAAACAACCAATGCAGGATGGGTTGGCGGCTAACCAATTTCACTTTGACCTAACACCGTGCGGCGAACCCGTCATCAATAGCACCTCAGAAATGCCGGGCCCGCCTCACGAGATCAAACTTGATGAACGCCACAGGATTTTAGGCGCATTCGCTTCCAGCAACGGTTATATATTCTATGTGGCGCTCACCATAGGTCTGCTGGCGACATTTGGCTTGGCATGGATGGTTCTAAACGGAGCAGCATTGCCATTCGATTTGGCGCCAGTGGGTGGATCGGCTGGAAATCGTTATCTTGATCCTAAGATTGTTTGGTCGAGCGTGGAGCGAAGTTCTACTGCACCTTCCACTACGATGACGGACACCCAAAAAGCGGATCGTCCACAAACTCACGATACGACTGGTCGCGATATTGGTCGAGGCGCACCGGCTGAGGCATCGCACAATCAGAATCTCTCTCCAGTATCTACAATGCCTCTAGGCGCCGCACCACTATCCCCGCCAGCAAGCAAACAATCGACGGCTACGCAACGGCACACTGATTTAACGGGCGTCAAGGCGGAGGAGCTTCGGACTCCGACGAAACTCACTCCCACGTCAGAGACGAGGCCGACAACGATTAAGGGCTGGACGCTACGTGCAGTTACCGATGGTACCGCAGTCCTTGAAGGGCCTAGTGGCGTCTGGAAGGCGAGGCCGGGGCAGACGGTGCCAGGAGTGGGAAGGGTGGACTCTATTGTTCGCTGGGGCAATCGTCTGATCGTCGCGACAAGCAGGGGTCTAATCTCGACGCCATAAGGCTCGTCGGAGGTGAGACTTAGACCTGCCAAAGCGTGAAGGACGCTATCGATGTTCAACACCGATCCAAATCGAACGATCGATGACATACTTACTGATATACAACGAGGCGCTGCTAATGCCGCGTCGAACGGCAACGTCTATCTTGTTGGGCACGTCGTCGCTCCGTTTGCGGCACTGGTGGTAAAGTTATCGCGCGACTATGCCGCTGCGACGGCGCGATTAGAGCGTCTTACTCGGAACTTGTTCGCAACAATCATTGCTCTCCTCATTGTAACTTTGGTTCTGTTCGCAAAGGAAGTTAACGACGTTTATGAAAAGAATTATCCAAAGCAAGCCGCAAGCGTCAACGGACAAATTATGAAACATCTGGGCGTTTATTAGATCGCCTCGCGAGAATAGCGAGGCAGTGATGCCACGGGGTTAGTGGTCAATAACCTCCTGTTCGACTTAGTTCGGCAACCATCAGCGACGTCGCGCTGCTGTGCGGGTCAGGGTTTCTAGCGCGGCGCCGTGGGCATGCCGCGCATGCGGTCGGGTTGATGCAGGTCACCCCGGAAGCCGGTCGCGACACCGCTCAACGGTTTGGTGCTACTTATGACTGGAAGCGTCTAGTGTCCGATCCGGCCTACAACACGCAAATGAGTCCCGCCGAGATCAGCGCTCCATTTCAGGAGTATATGGGTTCCCACATTATGACACTCGCTGGCTACAATGCTGGCCGCGGCCGTGTCCGGCAATGGGTGGCCCAACACGGCGGCCCGCGTGATCCTAAGATTGATGCGGTCGATTGGGTGGAACGCATACCCTTGGCTGAGACCCGCAATTACGTCCAACGTTTTATGGAAAACCTGCAGGTTTATGCGGCGA
>Ga0126373_10004065_pt1 | contig 11111 bp, 8 predicted proteins | sample PanSoiMetPlot_11_FD_92545 | JGI IMG/M metagenome (GOLD analysis project Ga0126373, IMG submission 92545) | Tropical forest soil microbial communities from Panama - MetaG Plot_11 | ecosystem: Environmental > Terrestrial > Soil > Tropical forest > Bulk soil | place: Panama | collected 2016-02-17
AACCGAGCTGGCGGCCGCCGCGGCGGCATTGCTGGTCGGCGACGACAACGTCAGGCGCGGCTTGCTGCCCAGCATGGCCGCCGAGGATTTCGCCTGTTTTCTCGAAAGGAAGCCCGGCGCCTACATCTGGATCGGCAACGGCAGTGACGCGGACGGGGCCAACTTGCACAGCCCGCGCTACGACTTCAACGACGCGATCCTGCCGTTGGGCGCAAGCTATTGGGTGCGGCTCGCGGAAGCGGCCCTCTCGAGGGATCGCGCCACGGTCGCATAACGCTGGCCTTCGCCCCGGACGGCTGTGAGGTGGTCGCGTCGACTGACCGGCGAGACCGACTGCTCGGCGGTGGTGCCGACGACTTGCTGATCTACGCCGAATTATTGGCGCAAATCACGACCCACACATGCCTATCTTCGCGCGGGCAGCGCTGAATGAAGGCGGCTGTGGCGGAACACCAGCGTGCCGACGACCAGCAGATTGGCGAAGTTGAAGACGATGCCGGTGGCGAAAGCCGCCCCGTAGAACCCCGCGTAGTCGTAGATTGCGCCGGCAAGCCAGCCGCCCGCCGCCATGCCCGAGCCGCTGCAGAGCAGTAAGGTCGGCACTCGCCACGACGCTTCGCCGGCCGGGTAGTGCTCGCGCAGCGCCAGCACATAGGCCGGAATGATTCCGCTGAAACCCAGACCGAACGCCGCAGAAACGGCGAACAGGCCGGCTTCGTTCTGAGTCAGCAAAAACCCGATCATTGCTATGACCTGGCACGCCGAGCCGGTGAGCACCGTCCGTAATCCGCTGATCCGGTCGGCGATGAACCCCCAGATTTGGCGGCCAATAAAGCCGAAGGCCAGCAGCACCGACAACATCGCGCTGCCGCGGGTGACGGGGATCCCGACATCGCTGCAAAACGCCACCAGATGGCCTTGCGGCATAGCCATCGGAACGCAGCACAGGAAGCTCGCCAGGCACAGAAATGCGAACGCCGTCCGCGGGCTCAGGCCGAAGACCGAAGCGCCGGCTGCCGGATCATGCCGGCCCCCGACGACACTCCCCGCCCGAGGGAGCGCGCGGAAGACCACGAACGCGACGGGGATGATCACGACGGCCGCGAAGACCGCATAGATCTGCATCGTGTGTCGCCATCCGAACCATTCGATCGCGCGGCCGAATAGCGGCGCCAACATGGTCCCAGCCGCGGCCTGTCCGCTCGCGATCAGCGCCAACGCCGTGCCGCGCCGACGATCGAACCAGCGGGCGACATAGACATAGAGCGGCGCATTGATCCCGGCATTGCCGAGGAGCCCTATGAAGAGTCCGTGGCCGAAATAGAGATCGAGCCGCCCACCGAGGCTCGACAAGAAAAGCCCGGCGGCGATCATCAGCACCCCGAAGATGACCGTCCAGCGCACTCCGACTTGCTCGGCGACAAGACCCATCACGATCCCGCCGGCCGCCGAACCGAGCCAGGCGAGAGAGTAGGAAAGCGCCGGCACCGAGCGAATATTGCCGAACTCTGCCGCGATCGGCTTCAGCGCTACGACGGTGATCAGCGGCGCGCCGAAAGAAATCGAGAGCACGCCGAGCGCGGACCAGGCTACCAACCAGGAACGGCGCGTCTCAATCGACCCCGCCGCCGCGCCGCCGGCAAAAGTCACGGTCGCGATCGTCCGTGATACCACGCTACGCACAAGGCGTTTTGGTCTTGCTGGTCCTGTTGCCGTGTGCTCAATCAAAGCGCCGCGCCAATGCGGCTTCGGCCTCGGCGATCACTCGATGAAGGATTGCCGCCGCCGGTTCGATCGAATGGATCATGTCGATCGCTTCCCCGGTGTAGACGACCGCGGTGTCGAAATCCCCCGCCGCGGCCGCCTCGGCATAACGCGCGCGCTCGGTATGCACTTCTGCTTCCAGCAGCTGTTCGCGATTGTGCCATCTTCGCCCGAACGCGTTGGCGAGCGCGCGGCCGGTATAGTGGGTCGGCCAGTCCACTGATCGCCGGTGGCGCGTGGCTGATCGCTTGATCGAGGGCCTCAGGCCGGCGCGCCAGCGCCCATGTGATAAAACCGCACCCAACCCGGGTGTTGCCTGCCACGCCGCGAACTCGCGCTCCAACACCTCGGGATCGCCATAGGCGCGCCCGACCATCCCCAGCCCGCCAGCGCCGCTGACCGCCGCCGCGAGCGTGCCGCCGGAGGCGCCACCCATCGGCGCGAGCAGGATCGGATGCTCGATCCCCAATTTCCTGGTGAGCGCGGTATGAAAGGTCATGTTTCTCTGCCTCTGGTTATTGCGGGCTATCGCGGTGCGTCGGCAGCTCCAACGTAAGGATTTTCAGCGTCGTTTTCCAACGATGGTGCCTGACCCGACTGCGACCTCTTCTTGTTTTTTCGCGGCCGGATAGCGGCAACAGCAATGCTCCTTGCCGCCGATCGGGTGTCGTTTTCGCAGGTTTCGGTCTGATCGGAGTGCGCAGTGCGGTGCGGTCGCGGCACGTGCTCGGGTCAAATTTGCCGGTCCGCTCTCTGGCGATCGCGGCGGCGATGGCCACTGTTCGGGACAGAATTCTGTGGAAAAATTGCTTAACGGTTGTCATGATGGGCGAACGAGTCGCGTTCGGGAACAACTTGAAGTTTTTGATCAGACGCGCAGCTCTTCTCGCCGTCGAGGCCCGACCACTGCTCATACAACCCGCCAGTTCGTGGCGAGACGGTGCAACAACTTTGTGGGAGGAAACAAAAATGAAAGATAGACAATGCCGCGCGCGGGCGCGCTTGGGTGCCTTCGTGCTTGCCGGGTGCGGTGGCGTTGTGATTGCTGCGGTGCCGTCCGCAGAGGCTCGTATTAGCAGTCTCACAAACTGTATGACCACGTCGCCTTACGGCAGCACCTCGTTTGGGACAGTTGGGACTTATCAGCAACTCGCGTGCACGGCGAACGGCGCAGTGGACCCGAACGATCCGCTCAACGCGATTATTCAAGACATTACGCTTGCGCCCAAGGTCAACGGTCTCGTCCAATATTCAATGGACGTGACCATTCTGATGCCGACGGACCTCGGCAAAAGCAATCATGTCATGCTGTTTGATGTTCCCAATCGCGGCAATCGGTTATTGCCGGGAGGGTTTAACATTGGCGGCTCCATCACCAGCGCCGGCGACGGCTTTCTGCACAGCCAGGGTTTCATAATGGTGGCGAGCGGCTGGCAGGGCGACGTGCTTCCCGGCAGCGGGCGTTTGACGATGACGGTGCCGGTCGCGCACTCCTCGGGCGGCGGAACGATCGTTGGCCGTGTGCGCACCGAGTACGGGCTCACCGCCGGCCCGGCGACAACGCAAAACCTGGGCGGCGGCCCTTATACCGGCACGACGACAGCGAGCTACGAGACCGTCACCCTCAATAACTCGGGCGCTGTGTTGACCCAGCGCGTGCACCAGGATGATCCGCGCCAGCTAATTTCGAATAACCAATGGGCTTTCGCCGATTGCACGACCGCGCCGTTTCCGGGCATTTCGAGCACCACGCAGATCTGTCTCAACGGTGGGTTTGATACGAACCACATCTACGAATTGATCTATACGGCAAAGAATCCGACGGTTCTCGGGCTCGGCTTTGCGGCAATGCGTGATTTCGCGTCGTTTCTGCGTAACGACACAAGCTCGGCAAATCCTCTCGCCGGGGCCATCCAAAGGGTGATCATGTACGGCGTATCGCAAACCGGCCGTACCGTGCGCACGTTTCTCGACCTTGGCTTCAACGAGGATGAAGACCATAACATGGTGTTCGACGGGATGAACCCGCACATCGCCACGTCACGAATCCCGCTGAATGTTCGCTTTGGCGCCCCCGGTCGAGCCGCGGGAACACAACACCAGGAAAAGCAGTTCCCCGGCTCGGACTCGCCGATGTCTTGGGGCGACAGCCTTGATCCGCTGACCGGCGAGAACCATGGCATTCTCGACCGCTGCCTGGCATCCCACACTTGCCCGATGATCTTGCAGACGGTGAGCGGGACGGTTTTACTGGCAGAGCGCGATGTCGAATGACACGACCGATTTCTTCGCTCGTCGCGATTTGCCGATCCCGCCGAACATCCGGATTTTCTATCTGTCGAGCACGCAGCACGGCGGTGCCAGCGTGACGGCGACTCCGGAAACGGATACGAAGTCTTACTGCCAATATTTTCTCAATATAAACCCGTATATCTACAACACGCGGGCGCTGTTGACCGATTTGGCGGCGTGGGTCGTCAATGGAACACCGCCACCAGCCAGCCGCTATCCGACTGTCGCCGATGGAACTCTGGCTCCGGCGAGCCGTATCGGCTTCCCGAAGATCCCCGGCGTCAACTTTACTGCCCTGTACAACACGCGGGAGTTCCTCTTTCGCGGGCAAAACTTTGACGCTCTCGACATGTCCGGCATCTTGACGGAACCGCCAATCGAGGTCGCCGAATACAACGTGCTTGTGCCAAGAGTCGATCAAGACGGTCTGGACGTCGCTGGTGTGCGTTCTGTCGCAGTCACTGCACCGATCGGCACGAACGTCCCGTGGAATTATCGGGCGGCGGGGTTCGGTGAGGGCGATCTTTGCGATTTGTCCGGCAGCTTCTTTGCCTTCGCGACGACCAAGGCGGAACGCGTCGCAAGCGGCGATCCGCGGCCGTCGCTGCAAGAGCGGTATGAGGATCACCAGGGATATGTCGATGCCGTCGCGGTGGCGGCCGAAGACCTGGTAGCTGAGCGCTTGCTCCTGCCTGCAGATGCCGACAGCATCATCGCGGCGGCGCAAGCGAGCAATATTCTTCAGTAAGCTTATTCGGCGGCATCTCCGGCCAAATACATTGACCGGGAACCACGTTACCTCTGTCGAAGTGTTCGCGATTTAGACGGCTCCTCAGGCAGGCTAAGAGTGGGAACGCGGGATGGCCGCCCTCGTGATCCTATCGAATTGGGCAATGACATCGACGCCCTGCCTGAGAGGTTTGTTGCCACATCCGCGAGGCCGGGTTGACATTCGCGGAACGGCTTTGCCGAATGGCGGCGACCACAGACGCTCGTCGGATGACCGCCAATGAACACCGCGACCTCTGATTTCGTGTACGCAGGCAGCCTCGGCGATTTGCAAAACAAAGGCCGGCTCGTCGTGCACGGCCGTCATCGCCCAATCCTGCTGATCTACGAAGGCGGCCAAGTCTTCGCGCTCGACAACCGCTGTCCCCACATGGGCTTCCCGCTCGAACGCGGCAGCATCGATGATGGCATTCTCACCTGTCACTGGCACCATGCGCGGTTCGCGTTGGCGAGCGGCTGCACATTCGATCTCTGGGCAGACGATGTGCCAACCTGTCCGGTCGAGATCCGTGCGGGCGGGGAGATCTGGGTTAAGCCAGCGTTCGGCTACCGCGACTCGGTCGGGCATTGGCGCGAGCGGCTCGAAGATGGGCTCGGCCATAACCTCAGCCTCGTCATCGCCAAAGCGGTGCACGGTCAGCTGGCGGCCGGTTCGATACCATCGGACGTGGTGCGGCAAGCCGCGCTGTTCGGCGCCCGCAACCGCGACGGCTGGGATACCGGGCTGACCATCCTGACCGCGCTCTGTCAGCTGTTGCCGTTCCTGGCGAAAGAAGACCAGCACCTCGCTCTGTTTCACGGCGTGCGCCGCGTGGCAGCAGATTGCGACGGCGAAGCCGCCCGCCGGGAGCGTGCGCCGCTAGGAAGCCGGCCCGATCTTGCCACGCTCAAACGCTGGCTTCGCCGCTGGGTCGCCGTACGACACCGGGACGCCGCCGAACGGACCGTCATGACGGCGATTGCCAGCGGTGCTTCGCCGGCTGCGCTCGCGGATATCCTGTTCGCAGCCGAGACGGACCGCGTCTATGCCGGTGGTGGACATTCGCTCGATTTCATCAACAAAGCTTTCGAGTGTCTCGACATCATCGGCTGGCAGCGTGCTGCCGATGTGTTGCCGAGCGTCGTCGGCCAGATGGCGGCAGCTCGGGGCGCAGAAGAAAGGACCGCCTGGCGCCAGCCTGTCGACCTCATCGCCCTTTGCGAGCAAGCCGGCTTGGAGTTGCCGCGCTTGTTCGCCACCCGGAGGGCAATCGGCTGGTCGGATCACGCACTGTTGGCCGCGAACCTTCTTGGCGACGACCCGGTCGTGATTGTGGATGCGTTCGCTGCTGCCGCGCGGGACGGCGCCGCGCCCGCCGACGCCGGCCGAGCATTCGCCTATGCGGCCGCGCTGAGGGTCGCACGTTTCGGCACCGCCAACGAGCATTCCGATTGGGAAACCGCCCATCATGTCTTCACTTATGCAAATGCTGTCCACCAAGCGCTTAAACGGATTGGCAATAAGGAGAGTGATGGCGGCGAGCCCATAGCGGCGGCGCGCGCCCTGCTGCACGGCGGGATGGCGCTTTATCTCGCGCGTTACCTCAACGTACCGCCTGCCGCGCTGCCAGGCGAAGGCGATGACCGGCTCGATGAGCTGCCCGTTGCTACCGAGGCGATCCGCGATGCTCTGCTCGACACGTTCGATCGGCAGCAACAGGTCGATGCGGCAGCACGGCTTGTCGCTCGCCACCTGATGTTGGGGCACCGGCCCGACGCGCTGATTGCGACGCTTGCACATGCGCTGCTGCGCGAGGATGCCGGCTTTCACTCCTACCAGATGCTCGAAGCCGGCGTGCGGCAGTTTCACGAGTGGGGCGCCGGCGACGAGGGCCGGCATGTCCTCATCGCCGTTGCACGATATCTGGCCGCTCATTTCCCGACTGCACGGGCGCAACTGCAGACCGCCGATATCGCGCGCCGGCTGATGCGCGGCGGGGAGCTTCATCGCGCGGCGCAGGCCTCCGAATAAGACGCTTGCGGCGACAGTTCGTGGGCCAAGCTGGGGGTTAGGGCTTGACACGACTGACCACGATGTGAATGTCATGGGCAGCGAGAATTGGCCGTTCGCACCGCGCACACCGGGGAGCGCCCAAAAAGCCGACGGCCGAAGAGGATACAGAACCCGCCCATCGCGACAGCAAGGCCGCGCTCGACCAACCGAAGCAGCAATACACGTCCATTTACTGCGCCCCACGACTCGCACAAATAGCGTCTGGGTGAGCCGGCACTCGCCGGTGTTGCTCGATCCGGTTATGGTGCCGCCATGTGTGGCGCGCCGTCTCTCTCCGATGTTAGTGAGATCAGGAATACAAGGTATTGATGTCTGAAAAAGGTCCACTGGTATTCCTTGACTATGACCAGGCCGCGCTCGACGCGGCGTATGACCAAGCCGCCTCTGCGCCGAACCGTGAGCAGCTGATCAACCGCCGCAACCGCGACAGCGAGCTGGCGCGTCTTCAGATCGGCGAGCCCGAGCGCATCGCCTACGGCCCAGCCGCGATTGAGCGGCTCGACATTTACCGCACGGGCGGCGCCGCGGCGCCGATCTTCATCTTCATCCATGGCGGCGCCTGGCGCAGCGGGCGGTCAAAGGATTTCGCAGGACCAGCCGAGATGTTCCTCGCCGCCGGAGCACACTATGTCGTGCCAGACTTTTCCTGGGTCCAGGATGTCGATGGCAGCTTGATGGTTCTCGCCGCTCAAGTCTGCCGCGCCGTCGCCTGGGTGTACCAGAATGCCGGCCAGTTCGGCGGCGACCGGAACCGGCTTTACATCGGCGGCCAATCGTCTGGCGCCCACCTGGCGGCAGTCGCGCTGACGACCGACTGGCGATCCAATCTCGGTCTGCCGGCTGACATTATCAAAGGCGGCATATGCATCAGCGGCATGTACGATTTGACCCCAGTGCGGCTATCTGCACGCAACCGCTACGTCAAATTCGATGACGTGACCGTGGCCGCACTGAGCCCGATACGACATCTCGATCAACTGCGCGCGCCGCTGATCATTGCCTACGGCACCTGTGAGACCCCTGAATTCCAGCGCCAGAACCGCGAATTCGCAGCAGCGGTCGAGGCCGCCGGCAAGTGGGTGCGGCTCGTGGTCGGCGAGCACTACAACCATTTCGAATTACCGGAGACGCTCGGCAACCCATATGGTCTGCTGGGGCGTGCAGTGCTCGACCTTATGGGTCTGACATGCCGCGCCGTCTAATAACCTTGTAAAAGGGCGGCAAGTCGATACGCGGATTGGCAGCGGGCCCCTCGCCCGGCATCGGGACGCTCGGAGACCGCTGTGCTGTAGGTCCGGCGCGACCTCGCTTGGCAAAAGGAGAATCCGACTATCCCGTTGCCACGCGGAAATGGGACACTCTATACGGGATAAAGAATACCCCACTTGGCAAGGTAGCGCCGCGCTCTAGCTATCCGGCCGTTCTGAACGGCCTTGCCGACACCCTCCGTTGCCAAGTCAACGCAGATCTGCTGGCGCTTATTACCCGGCTAAATCGGCGGGGTCGCTTTGCCTTCCGAAGATTTCACTCACTTTTACTCGGCTTAACTGGCCGCGGAACGCCAGCAACCTAGCTACTTAGGCGCAAGCCCGGCCTGTCTGGGCGCGCAGGTCGCTCGTGAATGTGAAAGCGGCAGATTCTAGAGGGATCGTACAAGCACTCCGCCATAAGCGGCGCGTCCGAGGCGACTATCGGTCAACAGACAAGAGATCAAACCAGTGGCCAGAAGAATTCTTGCTCTCGGCTTGGCGCTCCCGCTTTTGCTCGCGGGTGAGGCGCAAGCGGCCAGGCTATTTGTCACGATCAAAGGGACCCGCAATGCCGATGGCTATCTCTATCTCGCGCTGTTCGCGAAGCCCGATGGATTTCCCGACGGCGATTATTCGGTTCAACACATGAAGCTAAAGGCGGCACCCGAACGGCTTACCGCGGTGTTCGAGGATTTGACGCCCGGCGCCTATGCCGTTGGCGCCTACCACGACGAAAACAACAACGGCCGGCTCGACACCGATTTTATCGGTTATCCAACGGAAGGCTACGCGCTGTCGAATGGTATCCGGGCCGTGTTCAGCCGTCCGCGGTTCATCGATGCTGCCTTTCCAGTCGGCGGCGAAGATGCACACGTAACCCTTCGCATCAAATATTGATCCATGAGCGACAAACGGTTTGCCGCCGATCCTGCGGACTTACGGCTCCGCGATCCGGAGAGCAACTCTTCGCGCGCCATACAGCTCGAAACTGCAGTGAAACCCGTCGCGAGCACTGCCTTTGCACGGTTCGCAGTGGGCTTGGCTCTCGCCCTAGTGGTGCTTGTGGGCGCCTCGGTGGTGCTCCGCTCCGCCGCGGCGGACGAAGCGCCGGTCGGGTTTATCCGCACCCTCGGCGAGCAGGCGGTCTCGGTGATCCGTTCCGACATGCCGCTCGGCGACAAAGCGGACTATTTCCGCCAGATGATCCACCGGGATTTCGATCTGACAGGCATCTGCCGCTTCGTTCTCGGTCCCTACTGGCGCGTTGCGAGCCCGGAGGAGCGGCGCCAGTTCCGCAATCATTTCGCGGATCGGCTCGTTCGTTTCTATGGCCGACAGCTCGCACAATCCGGCGACGGAGATTTCGTCGTAACCGACAGCCGGGCTGGCCCCGACAGCATCATCGTGATTAGCCAGATCGTCCCTCGGCAGGGTGCTTCGATCACGATCCGTTGGCGGCTCGGGCTCAGTGAAGGCGTCTACAAGATCCAGGATGTCGCGATCGATGACGTCAGCTTGGCGCTGGCCCAGCGCTCCGAGATCGCGGGCCTCATCGCGCGCAGCGGCGGGCAGCTCAGAATGCTGCTCGCGACGATGTAGGGCTGGGAACGCGTTCAATATGCATAACGACGGAGAGTGCCGACCGATGTACCACATCCCGAAGGTCAAGATGCCGCACGGCTGGTATGCTTGTGTGGCCTACCCGCCCATTTCTGCCGATACCCACTTTAAAATAACTGTGAACTGTTGGGGCAAATCTCGGAGGAGGCTGCGATGACCCGCAGCAAACTGTCGACCAAAGTGCTCTCGTTGGCTGGCGGCATAGGGTTGTCGATCGCTGCACTTGCCGGATCGCAACCGGCTGCCGCTCAACGCTACTACGACGAGCAGCCATGTCCGTTGGGTACTATAGGCAATCCGGCCTATGGCTGTACTATGCCCGGCGGGGATTTTTGGCCCTATTACTACAGTAACGGATATTCCGGATACCCGCTTTCCGGCGCCTATGGTGCAGGTGTTCCCCGCCCCGGCGTTGGCGGTTCTGCCGGTGGCATGGCTGGCGGCGTCGGCCATGGCGGAGGCGGCGGGCACCGCTAAAGCGGTCCCGTGCCTAAATCTCCCACCGCGCCTACCTGCTGCTGAGCCTCTCCTTCATCATGTCGGCAAAGGTCGGGGCGCCTAGCCGGTTCCGCTGGGATTTTCGCAATTTTTGTGACGCATCACACAGAACCTGCCGACCATGTCGGGTGAGCCGGTTAAGTAGGATGGTCCCGCGATCGGCCGCGTTGTAACCTGGCGCCGCCGGCACCCGCCGCGACAGACTCTGTCAAATGAGCCCGACGACGAGAAGGGTGCGACCGCCTGGGGAGGTCTGCGCGATGAGGCGAAATCTGGGAGGATTCGTGGCGGCATTTGTGTTGTCGCTGGCCGCCGTCCCGATCGCAGACGCGCAAAAATCCGGCGGTGTCCTGATCATGTCGCATTTTGACAGCCCGGCCTCGATGTCGATGCACGAGGAGGCGACGGGCGCGGTCAACCGACCGATGATGGGCGTCTTCAACAATCTGGTGATGTATCGGCAGGATGTGGCGCAAAACAGCATGGCATCGATCGTTCCGGACCTGGCCACCGGCTGGTCGTGGAACGAGGAGGGCACCGAGCTGACCCTGCCGTTGCGGCAAGGCGTCAGATGGCACGATGGCAAACCCTTTACCGCCACGGACGTCAAATGCACGTGGGATCTGCTGACCGGCAGGTCGGTCGAGAAGCTGCGCCTCAATCCGCGCAAAACCTGGTACAGCAACCTCGAAGAGGTGACCGCCAACGGCGACTATGAGGTCACCTTTCGTCTGAAGCGGCCGCAGCCCTCATTCCTGGCACTGCTGGCCGCCGGCTGGTCGCCCGTATACCCCTGCCACGTCTCGCCGCGCGACATGCGCGCGCATCCGATCGGCACCGGCCCG
>Ga0126373_10004066_pt1 | contig 11110 bp, 10 predicted proteins | sample PanSoiMetPlot_11_FD_92545 | JGI IMG/M metagenome (GOLD analysis project Ga0126373, IMG submission 92545) | Tropical forest soil microbial communities from Panama - MetaG Plot_11 | ecosystem: Environmental > Terrestrial > Soil > Tropical forest > Bulk soil | place: Panama | collected 2016-02-17
ACGCGGTGGTCGTTCAACGGCAAATCGCGAATGGAGAGCTTGGACATTGGAGTTTCCTTTGTCGCTGGTGAGCGATTTGAAAAAGCTGCGAGCCTCAAGCCGCGAGCTATGAGCAAGCCGAGTCGCTCCCTGCTCACAGCTTAAAGCTCGCCGCTGATTTTTATAGCCCCTTACTGCCGATGAAGTTGATCAGGTCGCGGACGCGGCACGAGTATCCCCACTCGTTGTCGTACCAGGAGACGACCTTCACCAGGTTCCCTAGCGTCAGAGTCAGAGGCGCATCGAGGATCGAGGAGCGCCAGTCTCCGCGGAAATCGGAAGAGACCAACGGCTCCTCTTCATATCCCAGGTAACCCTTCAGCGGCCCGCTTTCTGACGCCTTCTTCATGGCCGCGTTGACTTCTTCCTTGCTGGCCTTTTTCTCGACCTGCGCAACCAAGTCGACTACGGAGACGTTCGGCGTGGGGACGCGGATGGCGAAGCCATCCAGCTTGCCCGCCATGTCAGGAATGACCAGCTTTAGCGCCTTGGCAGCACCGGTAGTGGTCGGGATCATGGACAGCGCGGCGGCCCGGGCACGACGAAGGTCTTTGTGCGGGAAGTCGAGGATTACCTGGTCGTTGGTATAGGAGTGGATGGTCGTCATCGTGCCGCTTACGATTTTGAAATTGTCGTGAACAACCTTGACGATCGGCGCCAGGCAATTCGTGGTGCAGGACGCATTCGAAATGATGTGGTGCTTGGCCGGATCATAGGCGTCCTGGTTCACACCGAGGACGATGGTCACGTCTTCGTTTTTTGCGGGAGCAGAAATAATGACCTTTTTGACGGTCCCGCGGAGGTGCTTTTTGGCGACTACCGCGTCGGTGAACCTGCCTGTCGACTCAATCACAACCTGGACGCCAAGACTTTCCCAGGGCAGCGCGGCAGGGTCCTTTTCTTTAAAAACCCGGATATTCTTGCCGTCGACTTGAATGCAGTCCTGGCCGGCTGTGACCGTGTTTGGCAGATTGCCGAGCACCGAGTCGTACTTCAGAAGATGCGCCAGAGTTTTCGGTTCGGTCAGGTCGTTGACCGCGACGAACTCCAGGTTCTTGTCCTTGAGCGATGCCCGCAGAACGTTGCGTCCGATGCGTCCGAACCCATTAATGCCTACTTTGATAGCCATGTCGCCTCCGTATGAAAGATGACTGCGAATAAAAGCAGAATTGGGGGAAACATAAAATGGTAACAGCGCTGGCAGGCACTCGCAAATCGTTAGGCGAACTGCTCAATGAAAAGTCTGGCAAGGCCGAATCGATTTGGGAACTATTCAGCCGCGACCTCGATCTCCAAGAATTCGTTCTTCTTCGTCCAGAAGGGCAGGCGCATCAGCCAGTACTTGCCTTTGAGAACATCTTTGGCTTTGGGCCACTCAGACTCGGGTAGAACGCGAGCGCGGCCGGCGAACTCTGGACCGGTTACCTTGCCGCGAACGCTGCACGGCGCGACCTCAACTTGCGGATTGTTACGAATGCGCTTGTACTTCCAGGAGTCGTTGCGAGTCATAAAATAGAGTTTGCCGTCCCGTTCCGCGAACCAAATCGGGGTGTGGACGGCTGCGCCGTTCTTGCGGAATGTGGTGAGGGAGAGATACTTTTTGCCGGCTAGCGCCGATGGAATTGTCATTAGCTGCACCCGGAATTGCTCATCAGTGCATCGTTGTGTTACAAGCCTGACATGCGAAATTGGATGCGCGAGAGATTGAAAAGGCGAAAAAAAACGCAAGAGAAGGCCGCCCAACAGCCTGCGCCGCTGCAGCCAGCCTATTTCGAATCCCAGGCTGAGGCGGAGCAAGCCGGCGGTCAAGAGCGGGCGACGGCGCCAGAAACGCCGGTCGAAGCGGAGCCCGCAACGCCAACCAGCGAACCGGCCGGCGAAGGGACGAGCGAAACCGCAAAGGCTACCCAGGCCGAAACTGGCGTTCGCCGACCACGCAGGCGTCGCGGGCGTGGCGGACGCGGCAGGCGCCGGTCCGGGCAGGCACCCGGGCCCCAGCCAGTTCATGCCCCGGCAGAAGTTTCCCCTGTTCCGGCAGCGGTTCCCGTTGCCACCCCTCCGGCGGTCAGCAAGGGTCTGGTCGTTCTTGCCATCGGCTTGCCGGGATCGGGCAAGAGTTCCTGGTTCAAGCGCCACCACATCACGCCGCTTTCGAGCGACACGGTCCGGCAGATCCTATTCGACGATGCTTCCGAGCAGCGGTTTCAAGACCTGGTGTTCTCGAATCTCCGCTCTATGCTGAAGGCGCGGCTAATTGCCCGCCGTCCGCTGAACTATCTCGATGCCACCAACCTCACTCCTCATGACCGCCACAGCTGGATCAAGTTGGCGAAAGACTTCGGTTATGACATCCAGGCGGTGTACTTCGACGTTCCGCTGGAGGTTTGCCTGGAGCGCAACCAGCGCCGGCAGCGTGTGGTACCGGAAGACGGGATGCGGAAAATGGCGGCTAAACTGAAGCCACCGACATTTGAGGAAGGCTTCTCGAAAATCACGGTAGTGCGCGTAAAGACTAGCGGAGAGTAGGCTTGCCTGCGGAACCAACGACTTGACGGCCCAGCCCGCGAATCTTGAAACCCGCAATCGCTCATTTCAAATACCGCAGCATCTGCTTGAACGCTTCGGTGCCAGAAGAACGCATCAGCTCATAAATCATCATTTCGGTGGACGAGATCACAGCCCCGGCGGCTCGCATTCTTTCCAGACCCATCTTCCAGTTCCACTCCGTGCGCGAACCGACCGCGTCCGATGCGACGTGCACCAGGTAGCCTTCCCGCAGTGCGCCCAATGCCGTTTGCATTACGCAGATGTGACTTTCCATCCCGCAGAGCAGGACGGTGTTTTTGCGCCCGGGCAGGCGCCTCAGGACCGAGCAGAAAACGTCGCTGCCGAAACAGGAGAACATCTGCTTGTCGAGCGGCGCATCCGGCAGCAGATCTTTCACCTGTGACACGGTGCCACCTAGCCCACGCGCATATTGCGTGGTTGCGATCGTGGGCAAATTCAGTATCCCGGCCATCCGGATCAGCAACTGCGCATTGCGCAGGAGACGGTCCTTTTCGAAAATGGGGGGCAGCAGTTTCTCTTGAATGTCGATCACGATCAGCGCGCACTCGGATGCATCGAGAAGCCGGCGAGCCGCGTCCGTCGAGGCATCAATATTGGCGAGAACATCCGAATTGGCAGGCATCGAGACCGCTCCTTTCAGTCGATTGTACTTCGGCGAAGTGTGCTCAGGGATCACGCGGCCCCCCTAATCGGAAGCACGGCACCGTGCGAGGTCGCGGATGTTTCTTCCCTCAAGCTGCGGATCTGAACTGGCTGCTGCTGATCGTGACCCTCGGGTGCTGGCAGAGGTGCATCCGCGCGCTGCCGGTGGCGGTGGAAGACCAGCGCACTTAGGAAAATACCACCAGCCAGGAATTGGCCGAACCGTTTCGGCGAACAGTTCGACGCCTCCCGAGCTTTAGTGCCAGAACTAGTAACCGTGTTTCTTGTCGACCAAGGCGAGCAGGGGCTGACCCGCAAGGTAGCGCCGCAGATTCTCCGAGAACAACGTATAGTGCCGTTCCCACAGCTTCGCGGTCATGCCCGCGGTATGCGGCGTAATTAACAGGTTATCGAGATCCCATAGCGGAGAATCCGGACTGAGCGGCTCTTTTTCAAAGACGTCGAGGGCGGCACCTCCGATTTTGCGCGCGCGCAACACATCGTGTAACGCCGCTTCATCGATTAGCGGCCCACGGCCAACATTAATGAGGTAGCCATCAGGTTTCATTCTCGCAAGCTGATTGTGACCGATCATGCCACGGGTGGCGGGGGTCAGCGGAGGCGACAGAACCACGTAATCCGCACGGCTAAGCATTTCGTTCAGGCCGGCCGCCGGCAAAACCTCGTGAACAAAATCCGGCTTGGGTCTTTCCGGATGTTCGCGGACTGCGATCACGTTCATGCCCAAATCTGAAGCGTGCTTCGCGAGATTGCGGCCAATGCTGCCCAGTCCCACCAGACCAAGAGTCGCTCCCGCGACTTCGCGCGGGCCTGCGCCTTCGAGCCATAGTTTTTCCTGTGCCCACAGGTGCTTCTGCTGGCAGCGAACATCCTCGGGAATCCGCTTGGCGAGAGCAAAGATGAGCGCGAGGACGTGTTCAGCCACAACCGGTCCATGGACTTCGCGCGCATTGGTGAGAACAATGTCGCTGTCAACGAACTCGGGATACAGGAACTGATGAATGGCAGCCGCGGGAGAATGCACCCAGCGCAGCTTGTTCGCGAATTGCAGCTGTTCCGGGCGGATGGAAAAAGTAAAGGCGACTTCGACTTCCGGCAATTCCTTTTCCATGTTGTCGTAACTGGTAAGCCGGACAACTTCGAATGGCTGGAACTCTTTCTGGAGTCGATCGGTAAACCACTGAGGGGCAATCCAAAGATCAAGCCGGTGGTGGGTGGCGATGAGCAGTTTCATTCGACTCATCTTAGCTGACGAGCTCGCGGGCCGGCATTCGGCAAGCTCGTTTCGGACTCCCGCTCGTCAGCTGACCTTCACGCGCAGGTCGCTCCCCGTCATCTCCTTCGGCTCCGGCACACCAATCATGCCAAGGATGGTGGGCGAAATATCGCGAAGCGAGCCGCCGGATTTCAGGTGGAACTGCTTCGCGTTGTCCGCAACCACGATAAAGGGAACCGGGTTAGTGGTGTGGTAGGTGTGGGGGCTCCCGGTCTCGGGATCAATCATCATTTCGGCGTTGCCATGATCGGCGGTGATCAGCATGGCGCCTCCTTTAGACCGGACCGCCAATTCAATTCGACCTAAGCAGGCGTCAACCGTCTCCACGGCTTGGATTGTGGGCTCGAGTTTGCCGGAGTGGCCGACCATGTCGGCATTGGCAAAGTTGACCACCATAACATCGAAGGTGCCATCTTCGACCGCTTTCACCACCGCATCGGCAATTCCCGCAGCGCTCATTTCGGGCTTCAGATCGTAAGTCGCGACTTTGGGGGAAGGAACAAGCAGGCGGTCTTCGCCGGGAAATGGCTGCTCGATGCCGCCATTAAAGAAGTATGTGACATGCGCGTATTTCTCGGTTTCAGCGACGCGCAGGTTGCGCATGTTCATTTGCGCCATGACATTGGCAAGAATGTTGTTCAGCGATTCCGGAGGAATCACCACCGGCAGGCTGAATTTCTTGTCGTACTGGGTCATACAGACGTAGTCGAGGTTCTTGGGCACTTGGTCGCGAGGTATGGCTTTGTCGAGATCCTCCGCTCCCGGCAGGTCGCGGCCGGCCTGATCGTTCAGTCCACTGTTGCGGCAGAGGGCACGCGTGATCTGGCGAACACGGTCGGCGCGGAAATTGAAGCAGATACAGGAATCTTCGTCCCGAATGGTAGATATGGCGCGGGCGGCGCCGCCCGCGTTCTTGGAATCGGTGCAAACGAAGGGGACGATGAACTCATCGGTCACGCCCTTGTTGTAAGATTCCTTCACTCCCGCGACGGCATCGGCGTATTTTCCGCCTTCGGCATCGCCGAAAACCATCGCGCTGTACGCTTTCCGGATGCGCTCCCAGCGGCGGTCACGATCCATGGCGTAATAGCGCCCGCTGACGGTTGCGATCTTACCCGTGTTGTATTCCCGCATTGCCCGCTGCAGCTGTTCGAGATAGCCGGCGCCATTTGTGGGCAAAGTATCGCGGCCATCCATGAAGGCGTGAACCAAGACGCGCTGCACCTGATTCTGTCGGGCCATCTTGAGTAGAGCTTCGAGATGGGTCTGGTACGAATGCACCCCGCCATCAGAGACAAGGCCGAAAAGGTGCAGTTGGCGTTCGCTGTTGCGCGCATTCTTCATGGCATCGAGCAAAACAGGATGCTTAAAGAATTCACCGCTCTGAATCATCAACTCGATGCGAGTCGAATCCATGTGCACGATGCGACCGGCGCCGATGTTCAGGTGCCCGACTTCGCTGTTACCCATCTGGCCTTCGGGCAGCCCGACGTAGGGGCCGCTGGTTTGAATGAGGGTGTTGGGATACTCCTGCAGCAGTCGATCGTAGGTTGGCTTGCGGGCAAGCGCGATAGCGTTGGCTTTGGTTTCGGCTCGATAACCCCAGCCGTCGAGGATGATGAGAATGAGAGGTTTAGGACGAGACAAGCTGTTGGCTCCTGGATCTATCTTTAGGCATCAATTCGAGCAGTTCGTCATAGGGCAAGCACACTGACGCCGTTCCCTGTCATTTTTGGAAATCAGGTAGTCGCCAGTTGACGCCGCCATCCTCAGCTTATCCAACTGGCTTCTGACCAATATTGCCCAGCTGCTCGGAACGCTTCGCTGCAAGTTAGCCCGCATAGTTCAGGGCTTGCACGCCCAAAAATCTCGCTGCCTCGCCCAGTTCCTCCTCAATTCGCAGCAGCTGATTGTATTTCGCAACCCGATCGGTGCGCGAGGCTGAACCGGTCTTGATCTGCCCTGCGCCCGTGGCGACGGCTAGGTCGGCAATAAACGTGTCTTCCGTCTCTCCAGAGCGATGTGAGATCACCGAAGTGTAGCCATTGCGGCGGCCGAGAGCGATGGCGTCGAGCGTTTCGCTGACCGTGCCGATCTGGTTCAGCTTGATCAGAATCGAGTTGGCGATTCCCTTCCCGATGCCTTCCTGAAAAATGGTGATGTTGGTAACAAAGATGTCATCACCGACCAACTGAATCCGGTCACCCAGTTCTTTTGTCAGCAGCGCCCAGCCTTCCCAGTCATTCTCGGCGAGGCCGTCTTCGAGCGAAACAATCGGGTAATCCTTGGCCCACTTCGACCAGAAGCGCACCATGTCTTCGGAGCTCTTGGACGATTTGTCGGACTTCTTAAAGACGTACTTGCCATCCTGATAGAACTCGCTGGCCGCGGGATCGAGCGCGATGGCTATCTCCTGGCCTGGTTCGTACCCCGCCTGCTGGATGGCTTCGAGGACGACCTCGATGGCCTCAACATTCGACTTCAGCGAGGGAGCGAAGCCGCCTTCATCGCCAACAGCCGTGTTGTAGCCTCGCTTCTTCAACACGCCCTTCAGGGTATGGAAGACCTCGACACCCCAGCGCAATGCTTGGGAAAATGACTCGGCGCCGACCGGCATGACCATAAATTCCTGGAAATCGACATTATTGTCGGCGTGCGCCCCGCCGTTGAGAATGTTCATCATCGGCGTAGGCAGAACATTCGCGCCTGCTCCGCCGAGATAGCGATAGAGCGGCAGTTTGAAGGAATTCGCCGCGGCTCGGGCGGCGGCCATGGAGACGGAAAGAATCGCATTCGCGCCCAAGCGCCCCTTGTTCTCGGTACCATCGAGTTCGATCATCTTCTGATCGAGCCCGCGCTGGTCGGCGGCATCGAAATTGGCGAGCGCATCCGCGATCTCGCCATTCACGTTCTCGACTGCCTTCCGTACGCCTTTCCCCAGGTAGTTCTCTTTATCGCCATCGCGAAGCTCGATGGCTTCGCGCTCGCCGGTAGAAGCACCGCTCGGAACGATCGCCCGGCCGATTGAGCCGTCGGCGAGCCCGACTTCAGCCTCGACAGTTGGATTGCCGCGAGAATCAAGAACCTGCCGGCCGCGAATTTCAGAAATATTGGTCACGATTGCATTCCTCTCCCGGTTAAGAATTGGTTTGGTATCGTCGTCCACAACAACACCCGGCGAGCCCGAGTTGAAGGTCAGGCGTCGCCCGGTCAGGCATCCGATACCTGTATAAGTTCGACCCATGCTTAAGGGTAAGCCGAAAATTATAAATGAGAGCCCGTGCTGATCGTGTGACATTGCCACAAATCGAGATGAGTCCTCAATCGGATACGACGGCCCCGATGGGAAGAAACCTGGAAAAGAGGACGCGCGCGCTTCACCAGAGGTTACTTCATCGGCTGGCATTTCCGTTTGCACGCAGGGTTAAGAGCAAAATGCTGACTGCTGTGTAACTGCTACAATGCCAACAGGCTCCAACTACCATGAAGTGCCCTTTTTGCGGCCATGCCAACGACAAGGTGGTGGATTCGCGCGAAAGCAAAGAAGCCGATTCCATCCGCCGCCGGCGGGAGTGTCTGAAGTGCGAAAAGCGGTTCACGACCTACGAACGAATCGACGAGATTCCTTACATGGTCGTTAAGAAAGATGGGCGGCGCGAGAAATTCGACCGCCAAAAAGTTCTGAATGGATTGCTTCGCGCCTGCGAGAAGCGGCCCGTGCCGATCAGCAAACTGGAGCAGATCGTGAATGAGGCGGAGGCGTTTGTGATCGAATCCGCGGAGCGGGAGCGCAGGACTAGTGAAGTCGGCGAACTGATCATGAACCGCCTGCGGCGGTACGACAAAGTGGCGTATGTGCGGTTTGCGTCGGTGTATCTGGACTTCAAAGATGTACAGGAGTTTATGACCGAGCTGAAGGATCTGTTGAAAACGAAGGAAGAGCCACAGGTCAAGAGTTCAGCAAAACCCATGTAGGGCGGAATGCCCTCAGCCCCAGCCGAGGAAAGCTCGGCAAACCTGTCGGCGTTCACGGCTCACCCCGTCCGCACGAGGGCGTCTGGGCCTACACAATCTCGAATGTCTCACCAAATCACGCTAATCCCTGGCGACGGCATCGGCACGGAAGTCACGCAAGCGGTTGTACGCATTCTCGAAGCCACCGGTCTGAAGTTTGAATGGGAAACGGTTCTGGCCGGTGCCGAAGCCTACGAAAAATACAAAGAATACATTCCCAAGGAGCTAACCGAGTCGATCGAGCGCACCCGCGTCGCTCTGAAGGGCCCCATCACCACTCCGGTCGGCGGCGGTTTCGCCAGCATCAACGTGCGGCTGCGCAAACAGTTTGATCTCTACGCGAACTTTCGTCCGGTGCGCAACTTGCCGCACATCCCCACCCGTTATCCCGACATCGATCTGGTCATTGTCCGCGAGAATACCGAAGGACTTTACTCCGGCCTGGAACACGAGGTGGTTCCGGGGGTTGTCGAGAGCCTCAAAGTGATGACGGAGAAGGCCTGCACGCGTATTGCACGCTTTGCCTTTCAATACGCCCGCAAGAATCAGCGAAAGAAAGTACACGCCGTTCACAAGGCCAACATTATGAAGCTGTCCGATGGCCTGTTTCTGCGCTGTTCGCGCAACGTGGCGAAAGAGTATCCCGAGATCACCTACGGCGAGCACATCGTCGACAACACTTGTATGCAGCTGGTGATGAATCCCTACCAGTACGACGTGCTAGTCATGGAGAACCTCTACGGAGACATCATCTCCGATTTATGTGCCGGCCTGGTTGGTGGATTGGGCCTGGTCCCCAGCGCCAACCTCGGCGACAATTGCGCTATCTTCGAAGCCGTGCACGGCTCCGCCCCGGATATCGCGGGAAAAAACCTGGCCAATCCTACCGCCCTGCTTCGGTCCTCCCTTCTCATGCTGCGACATCTTGGCGAGTTTGACGCGGCTCTCAAAATCCGCAATGCGCTCGAAAAGGTTTATCGCGATCGCGACAAACTGACGCGGGATGTCGGCGGAAAAGCGGGAACCTCGGAGTTCGCGGATTTCGTGATCGCGGCGATGGGATCAGGAACCTCAATATCGTAAGGGCGCATCTAATTCTGGTCGATGTGGATCGGCAGACGTTGAATCTGGATCCGGCGTAGGTCCCTCAGGTGCTGCAAGATTGGTTCAGCATGCATGCTGAGCGGACCTGCGGACTTCCTCGAAAGCGTGATTTGCGGGGTTGAAGTCGACCGACGACAGACGATGGCCGCAAACTTAGAAGAGACGCTGACTTCAGTGTGGAAGCAGGCACTGATTGACGACGCCGAGAGCGTGACGCTGGGGGACCGCAGTTTCCCCGTCCGGCGCACCCGTCGATCCCGATTGCGCGAAGTGGATTTCCAATTCGAAGGTCACCAACTCCGTGGTCTCGAGCAGAATCCTGAAACAGCATCTGGTTGGGCGCAAATGGCACGACAAGGAAAAAAGGTCATGCAGTTTCTCGAGCAGCGCCGCTATCTTGCGGTTGTGGTCGATGGGAAAATACAGTTTTATGGCAAGCCGATTCTCGCGAACCACTACTAACTGAACCTTTAACCTGTCCGCACCCATTCCGAATCGTGCTATACTGCGTACTGAACATGACTATAAAGACCAAATCCATGATGAGACGGCGCGTCAATCGCGCTCGGCCTTCGGGATTGGTCTGTCCATAGCACTACTAAGTTCAGATTCAAATTCTCGAAGGCCCTGACAAAGTCGGGGCTTTTTGGTTTTTGCGGATGTTTCTTGGCCGGTAGCCAAGCTGGAAAGGCACGTGACTGTTACTCACGCCATGCGCAGGTTCGAATCCTGCCCGGCCAGCCAGATCTTGGGACGAGGCTCGCTAGTTCAGTAGGAAGAACGCGGCTCTCATAAAGCCGTCGTGGATGGTTCGAATCCATCGCGAGCCACCAGTGGAGGGGCCTCCGGGAGGGGCAGTGGCTTATACCCACTTCGGCGCCAGATTAGCGCAGCCAGGCAGGTTCGACTCCTGCACTCTCTACCAGTTTTTGCGCCGGTAGTTCAACGGACGAGAACAGTTGGCCTACACCCAACAGATGCGGGTTCAACTCCCGAACGGCGCACCATGGGATTTAGGGCACGAGCTCGAAGGTCGAGCCCGCGATCGATCATCGCGAGGGGTTGATCCGGTTCCAACCTCCTGCACCAATTTTTTGTGTTTGAGCACGGGTGACTGGCAGAGATGGCTGATGCACTCGCCTCTTAAGCGAGACCAGGCTGGTTCGATTCCAGCGTCACCCGCCAGATTTTGCGGGATTGGCAGATATGGATATGCACTCGCCTTTTAAGCGAGACGAAGCAGGTTCGATTCCTGTATCCCGCACCAGAGTTAGTTAAAGAGGCGGCATAGCATAAGGGACGAATGCGCCGAGCTTCTACCTCGGATGATGAGAGTTCAATTCTCTCTGCCGCTTCCAACATAGGGATGTGGTCCAACGGATGAGGGCGCAAGGCTACGAACCTTGAGATCAGAGTTCAATTCTCTGCATCCCTACCAGACTTAGT
>Ga0126373_10004067_pt1 | contig 11110 bp, 10 predicted proteins | sample PanSoiMetPlot_11_FD_92545 | JGI IMG/M metagenome (GOLD analysis project Ga0126373, IMG submission 92545) | Tropical forest soil microbial communities from Panama - MetaG Plot_11 | ecosystem: Environmental > Terrestrial > Soil > Tropical forest > Bulk soil | place: Panama | collected 2016-02-17
CGGAATATTTCCTTGTGGCAGCTCAGATTGAGCGGATGGCGATTGGGAAAATTGAGCCGTGCATGGACATCGAATACGGGGGCGCCGACGGTCTCGGCCAGCGCCACGAGATGGCCGAAGCCACTTGCGCCGCGCGCGACATATTCGGCCATCAGCACCGGATAGTTCGCGGCCAGGAGACGCTCGGCGACGGTGGCGAGCGCCGCCGGATCCGCCGCCATCGGCGCCGGCGCTTTGCTGTGCGAGGGTTGCGGCAGCGCGATGTCGCGCGCCAGCGGCTGCTCCTGCAGCCAGGCGTCGTAGCACATATAGATCGGGCCCTGCGGCTCGGTCATCATCGCGGCATAGGCGCGCGCAAACGAATCCGGCACGCCCTCGATGCTCGCCGGCTGATAGTCCCATTTGACGTAATGGCGAAGCTGCTCGCCGTTGATATTGGCGGTGTGGATCCAGTCGATGAACGGCCGGCGCCGGCTCTCGTCCATCGGGCCGGTGGCACCGATGACAAAGACCGGACAGCGATCGAGATAGGCGTAGTAGATTCCCATGGTGGCATGCAGCATGCCGACCACGTCGTGAACGATCGCTACCATCGGCTTGCCGGTCGCCTTGGCGTAGCCGTGCGCGATCTGCACCGCGATCTTCTCTTGCTGACACAGCAATAGCGGCGGATCGTTGCCGCCGTAATTGACCAGCGAGTCATGCAAGCCGCGATAGCTCGCGCCCGGATTGAGCGCGATATACGGAAAACCATAATGTTTGATCAGATCGACGATGACGTCGGACTGCCAGGCGCGCTCGGCATAACGTCCCGCCACCGGCTGCGAGCTGTCCGCGCTTTCGTTCATCGCTGCGGCGCGATCATGCTTTAGGCCTTCCTAGACCTTGGCCGCGGCGTGAATCGCGGCCCGCACCCGCTGATAGGTGCCGCAGCGGCAGATATTGGTAATGGCGGCATCGATATCGGCGTCCGTCGGTTTCGGCTTGTCGCGCAACAGCGCCACCGCGGCCATGATCATTCCGCTTTGACAATAGCCGCATTGCGGCACGTCGAGATCGATCCATGCCTGCTGCACCGGATGCAGCCTGCCATTTTGCGCCAGCGCCTCGATCGTGACGACGGATCGTGCGCGGAGACTGCCGGCAGGCACTTGGCAGGAACGAGTAGGCGCGCCGTCGATAAGCACGGTGCAGGTGCCGCACTGTGCGATACCGCAGCCATATTTGGTCCCAGTCAGCCCGATCGTGTCACGCAGCACCCAGAGCAGTGGAGTGTCGTCTTCCACGTCGAGATTGTAGGTTTTCCCGTTAACCGATAGTGCGATCATCGGCTGGCTTCCGCTCCCGTTGCAGCAACCAATTCTCGATTCGACAACAGCCCAAGACGCCTAAACCGACACCGTTTCAGTATGAATCGTCAATCCCCTGGGCGGGACTGCAAAGACGCCTCGGGCAGATTGCCACGTCACCCGCCGCTCTCTTTTCAGGCTTGGCAAAGCAGGGCATGCTACCGCCCGAAGCACTGGCGGGTCGCGTCAATTTGGGCGGCCGGTCAGGCAAAACCGTTATAGAACCACCGTTTTATTGGAGGAAAACATGACCCATCGCATTACCCGGCGCCGCCTCAATGCTGGCATTAGCGCGGCCGTGATTACCCCGGCCTTTTCGCATGCCTTGGGCGCGTCGGCCGCTTTCGCACAGGGCGGCGCAGCGCCGATCAAGATCGGCTTTTCCATGGCGCAGACCGGCTCGCTCGCCGGCGCCGGCCAGCAAGCCTTGCTCGGCAACCAAATTTGGGAACAGGAAATCAATGCCAAGGGCGGCCTGCTTGGCCGGCCAGTGCAGCTCGTCTACTACGATGATCAAACCAATCCCTCGACCGTGCCCGGCATCTATACGAAGCTGATGGATGTCGACAAAGTCGACCTGGTCATTGGACCGTATGGAACGAACATGGTGGCCCCGGCGCTTCCGGCTATCATGCCGAGGGGCAAGGTGTTCATCGGGCTGTTCGCGCTCGACGCCAATCATGACTTTCACTACCCGAAATATTTCTCGATGTTACCGTCCGGCCCCACCCCGAAAGCATCGTTCACCGAAGGCTTCTTCGAAATTGCGGCGGCGCAGAATCCGAAGCCGCAAAACGTCGCGATTACGTCCGAGGATGCCGAGTTCTCACGCAACGCCGCTGATGGCGCCCGCGAGAACGTACACAAATACGGATTCAAGATCGTCTACGACAGAAACTATCCGCCGAATACGACCGACTTCTCGCCAATCATCCGCGCCATCCAGGCGTCCAATCCGGATCTGGTCGTGATCTGCTCTTATCCAAACACCTCGGTTGGCATGGTGCAGACCGCCAGCGAGCTGGGCCTGAAGCCGAAAATGATGGGCGGCGGCATGGTGGGAATCCAATACACTGCTATCAAAAGCAAACTTAAATCCAAGCTAAACGGCATCGTGAACTATGAGTTCTGGGTGCCGACGCCCAAATTGATGGCGCCCGCCGCGGATTTCTTCAAAAAATACCAGGCGCAGGCGCCAAGCCGCGGCATCGATCCACTCGGCTATTATCTCGGCGGCTGGGGATATGCTTATTTCCAGGTGCTGCAACAGGCGGTCGAAGCCACCAAGAGCCTCGACGATAGCAAGATTGCCGACTACCTGCGCACGCATGCCGTCAGCACGATCATGAACCCGGAGATCAAGTTCGGCAAAGATGGCGAATGGGTCAAATCCGGGGTGATGCAGGTCCAGTATCACGACATTACCGAAAGCGCGAACCTCGATACCTGGCGCGGCATGAGTTACCAGACCGTGCTCACTCCCGCCGACCAGAAGACTGGCGAGGTCATCTATCCTTACGAGAAAGCAACCGGATAAAAGTTCGTGCTGCAGGACAAGCGCAGCGCACCATCGTGCGCTGCGCTATAGTTTTATCGAATGCAAATGCTTCTGCCTACTTCGCTCGTCGGCTCCTATCCGCAGCCAGAATGGCTGATCGACCGCGAAAAGCTGTCTAAGCAAGTGCCGCGCGTGCGCGCGGACGATCTATGGCTGGTGCCGCCCGAAAAGCTTGAAGCGGCGCAGGACGACGCCACCATCCTCGCCATCCGCGACCAGGAGCGCGCTGGACTCGACATCATCACCGACGGCGAGCAGCGCCGCGAAAGTTATTCCAATCGTTTCGCCACCGCGCTCGACGGCGTTGATGTCGAAAATCCCGGCACGGTGATCAATCGCACTGGACGGCCGATTCCGGTGCCCCGGATCGTCGGTCCAATTCGGCGGCAGCAGCCGGTGGAATTGCGCGATCTCAAAGTGCTGCGCGCCAATACCGGCCGCAAGGTCAAGGCAACCGTACCGGGCCCGTTCACGATGGGGCGCCAGGCGCAGGACGATTATTACGGCGACGAGGAAGCGGTGGCGATGGCTTATGCCGAAGCCGTCAATGCCGAGATCAAGGATCTTTTTGCCGCCGGCGCAGACGTGGTGCAGATCGACGAGCCGTGGATGCAGCAACATCCGGACAAGGCGCGCCGGTACGGCATCAAAGCGCTCAACCGTGCGCTCGATGGCGTTGCCGGAACGGTCGCCGTGCATCTGTGCTTCGGCTATGCCGCGGTGGTGCGCGACAAGCCGTCGGGCTATTCCTTCCTGCCGGAACTGGAGCAGTCCAAAGCGCAGCAGATTTCGATCGAAGCGGCGCAGCCAAAACTCGACCTCAAGATCCTCGCCGAACTGCCCTCCAAGACCATCGTGCTCGGCGTGATCGATCTTGGCGACATGACGGTCGAAACGCCGCAGATCGTAGCCGAGCGTATCCGTCGCGCGCTCGAGGTTGTGCCGGCCGAGCGCATTGTCGTCGCGCCGGATTGCGGCATGAAGTATCTGCCGCGCGCGATTGCCTTTGCCAAAATGAAGGCCATGGCCGACGGCGCGGTACTGCTGCGGCGCGAGCTAACGACCGGCTAGCTGCGTACCGGCGCTGCTCGCTCCAACGCCTTGCGGTCCCATTTCCCGAGCTCGGCCGCCGCCTCATAGGTTTCCTGCAGAAAGCCGAGCAGCAGCGCGTCGGGATCGCGCGCCTGGCGCACGGCGTCGTAGGGCAAGATGAACTGGCCGAGATTACCGTCGTAAAAACCTTCGGCGGTCTTCAGCCGGGTGTCGCCGTAACCGGCCGGCTGCGGATAGGCGTAGACGAAAAACGCGGCGCGGCCGTAACCGCCATTGCCGGGCCAGAAACCGCAGCTTGAGACTTCGTGCGAATAGGCTTCGTCCATCACCCACTTAGCGACGTTTGGCGTTTTGCTTTGCGGCGGCGGCGCGGTGCGGCCGGAAAACCGTGTGACGGCAAGATCGAGGCCGCCCCAGAATAAGTGGACCGGGCTCGCTTTGCCGATGAAGCGCGCGCGAAATTCGGTGAAGACGCGGTTCGCATGCACCAGCGCCTGCCTGAACCTTTCGACATAGATACGGTCATATTGCCCATGGGTGCGATCCTGCTCGAACGGTATCGCGTTCTCGATCTCGCACGGCGTGGTCCAGATGGACACCTCGATTTCGAGCCGGCGCAGCGCCCGCATGAAACGGGCGTAAAAATCGGCGACGGTCATCGGTTCGAGCGGTAGCATTTCGACGCGGCCGTCGCTGGCCTCGATGCGCAGCCGATGCTCGGTAAAGTCGAAAGCGATGTCGAAGGCGCGGCCGCGATAGGTCATGGCCGGCGCGATCAGCCCGCGCGAGGTGACGGCGAACGTTGCGTTCCACCAATGATTGATCAGCGGGGTGCAGGCGATCCGCACCTTGCCGACGATCTGCGTCCACAACAGCAAGGTCTCACAGGTTTCGCGCCAGGCTGCAAACGGCAGATCGGCCCATTGCGAATTTGCGCTAACGCCCACGTGACTTTCTCCCGCCGGCAAAATACTTATAAATGCTAAGGAATTGTTGGCTCTATCCTAGCATGCACGACGCTGCCGGCTCAAAGCTTTTGCAAGACTGGATCGCGCGCGCGGCTGCGCGTTCACCGCAAAAGCCCTGGGTCATTGCCGCCGATGACGGGCGTTCGATCGCGTATGCGCGGCTACGCGACCTCGCCGGGCGCTTCGCGGCTTGGCTTAAGCGCCGCGGCATTGGACCAAACGATCGGGTGGCGCTGCTTGCGGACAATTCGCTCGAGCAATTGCTGTGCTATTTCGGCGTGATGGCGGCGGGCGCGACAATCTGCACCGTGCACGTGGAAATGAACCGCAACCAGCTCGGCGGCATTCTCGATCGGCTCAAGCCGAGGCTCATTCTGTATCAAGACGGCTTGCGGCTGGACGAGGCGCTAGCAGGTGGCGGCGCGCCGCGGCTTGCCATCGGACATCACGATGCACCGGGCGCCGAGACGCTGTTTGGCGAACTTGCGAGCTGCACGCCGGACGAGCCGGAAGCCGCCGCTCGGCCGCACGACGACGCCGTGATCCTGTTCACCTCCGGGACCAGCGCCAAACCGAAAGGCGTGGTTTTGAATTTTCGCGAATTTCTCTGCAATATCGATCCGGTCGCCGAGGGGTTTGGGATTACTGCCGACGATCGGCTTTACGATTTCCGCCCCTTCAGTTGGGCCTCGGCGCAGCTTCTGGGCGCACTCGCGCCAGTCAATCGCGGCGCCACGCTGATACTCGCCGAAAAATTCTCGGCGAGCCGGTTTTTCAGTCATTTGCGCGACCATGGCGCGACCGTCGCCACCGGCAATCCGACGACGCTGAACATTCTGCTCAACAGCGAAATCAAGTTCGAACGCGACGGCGTGCCGAATTTGCGCTTTGTCACATCGAGCTCGGCGCCCTTGCTGCTCGACGAATGGAAGCGGTTCGAGCAAAAATTTGGCATTCGCGTCGCGCAAGGCTATGGCGCGAGCGAAGCCAATTGGATCGCCGCCATTTCCGGCGAAGAGCGCCGCCTTGGCACCGTGGGCCGGCCGTTCGCCTACCATGACTTCGCCATCGTCGACGGCGAAGGCAGGCGGCTTCCCGCTGGCGAGATCGGCCAGGTCGAAGTCGGCGGCTGGCCCGATCATCCATTCCGTTACCTCGCCGAAGACGGCGAGATCCGCGTGCATGCGTGCGGCCGCATCCGCACCGGCGATATCGGCTGCCTCGACGCCGAAGGGTTTTTGACGCTCACCGGGCGCGAAAAGGAATTAATTATTCGCGGCGGCGCCAAAATTTCGCCGCTCGAGATTGACGCCTGCCTGATGCAATGCGCCGACGTGATCGAAGCGGCCACCGTCGGCGTGCCCGATGCGGTCTATGGCGAGGAGGTCGTGAGCTATGTCGTCTGCCGTTTCGGCACGACACTCGATACCGCGACACTGTTACGGCACTGCGCCGCAGCGCTGCCGGCTTTCAAGGCGCCGAAGCGGATCGTGCTGGCGAGCGCTTTGCCGAAGACCGAGCGCGGCAAGCTCGACCGCAAGGCGCTGGTGGAGATGTGGCTGGGTGAGTTGCTAGATAAAACCCAGTCTTAGTGCGCTATCTCGCCCGGGTCCCAGTTGAAAGTGAACTTGCCGCCTTTGTTATGGACCGAAACGGTCTGGCCATCCCGCAGCCCTAACCTTTTAATGAGCTTGGCCGGAACCTCAATTTCAAGGACGTCGGCAACCACTCTTCCAATCCCACGCGTGGAAGAGAGCAACTGTGCGCCGCCCGCCACAAGCGGAATCCGCATCAGCCAACGGCCCTCGATCAGTTCGATCGGTCCCTGCAAATCCACTGAATCTTCGTCGCACATTTGATCGGCTCGCAGAACAACCGATGGCCTAGCAGAGGGCCTCGAAGGATTGCTTAATGCAATCGCTCAAATTTCAGGGCGGTTGGCACGCGGACTGAATTCCCTATCCTCGGCGTCGCCTCGCTCGCATCCTCTCGCGACGACGTTTCGCGCGGGAGCGCGCAAGCACGGTCCGGATGGGAGAAGTAGGCCGCCGCTCCGGAAGTCTACCGCCCGCTCCTTGCCAGCGAATGCACCCAGCCCTGCATGCGCTTCTTGGCGTTGGCGATGTCTTCCTTGGAGAAGAAATCTTCCGGCCGCACCTTGTCGACCGGATAGACCGGGCGGAGAAAATCGCTCTCGTAACCAAAGGGAACAGTGGCATCGATGCCCATGCCGCCTTCGAATTGCGTGTTTGACGCGGTCCATTGCTTTTCGCCGGCGGTCATCCGCTCGGCCGGCATGAAGGTCTGGCCGCGGCCGCCCGGGATCGGGTTGAGAATATCGGTGCGCGGATTGACGCGCGTGGTCAGGCACCACATCACGTCGTCCATCGAATAAGGATCGACGTCTTCGCTCACCGCGATCGCGAGCCGCATGCCCTGCGAGCACGACAAAGCCGCGGCGAGGAAATTGCGCTGCCAGCCCTCGTCGATCTGATGGCGCTTTTTCACCTGGATGATGCAGCCGCCCCAATCGGTCATGCAGTACGGGATCACCACGTTCTGCACGATGCCCGGCTGCAGGCGATTGCATAATTCGTAGATCGCCGCCTCGCGCACGGTGGTGTCGATATTGTGGTCGTCGAGCATATGCACGCCGAGCGCGAAGATGATCGGTTTGCTCGCCGGCTTGCGCATGGTGATGGCGGTGACGTGGAGGGTCGGCGCCTTGTAGGACTTGCCCATATAGCCGGCCCATTCCGGGTGGAAATGATAGCGGCCCTGCACGCCGGCCTCTTCGGCCTCCTTGGTCTCGAAGCGGCGGTCGCGCGGATTGACGTAGCCTTCCAGCACCATTTCGCAGTCGGCCAGCGCCATGGCGTTGACGGTGCGCGCCTTGACGAGCCGCACCGGCGCGCCCTGCACCGCCGAGGCGATGCCGATCTCGTCGCAGCCCATCGGCAGGATCGCGTAGTCGAAGCCGGCGCCGGCGAGCAGTGTGCAGGCGGGCGGCACGCCGAAACACACCGTGATCGGCACCGGCTGATCCTCTTTGTAATATTTGTTCACCACTTGCCACATGTGCGAGCCGGGCGAGATCTGAAACGTACCGACATTGCCCCAGCGGAAATTCATGCGGTTATAGCCGAGGTCGGAACCGCCCTCGAATTGCGGGCCGGTGACGCAGCGAATCCCGGAGCCGACGGTCAGCTCGGGCTCATAGGTGGTATGGCGGATCGGCACCATCCATTCGTTGACGTCGCTCGGATTCTCGATGACGTGCTCCTGGCACGGCGCCTCGCTCTGCGGAATTTCGACCGGCTTTATCGGATGCGAGAGCGCATAAGCGAGCTTGCGCACCCGCTCGGCATCGTCCCTCCAGCCGAACATGCGATTGATGATCGCCATGTCGCCGAACAGATTGGTGATGACGCGATGGTTCGGTTTGCCTTTGACGTTGTTGAACAGAACCGGGCAGCCGCCATCCATGTGTTTTTGCAGGCCGGTGACCTGAAGATCCGGATCGACTTCCTTGTCGGTCTCGATCAGTTCGCCGGAAGCCCGCAGCCATTCCAGCGTGCTGCGCAGATCGAAGGCTTGGTTCGGCAGCGCACCGGCTTGCGGCTCGCTGCGCTGGTCTTTGCTGCGATCGTCTTTGCCGCGCGCTGTTTGCTGCATGACTGACTTCCCTATTGCATAGAATGCTAAGTATTATCGGCGCGGGGCCCTAGGGTCAAAGCCCATTAATTCCGTGGCCGCGACGCTGGGCATTTTGGCCGCTGGCTAGGCGCGAGGAGCGATGTGATCTCGCCGGTCATGAGCGACGAGTGACGATGCCAGCGGCCAAAAGGCCCGCATCCCTTTGGGTTGCGGCGCATGGAATTAATGGGTTTTGACCCTGGACCTGTCAACGCCGATGCCGCCGTTACGTTCGCGCAAACCCGGCCATTCGCCAAAGAGCAAGTCGCCGCGCCGCGACGCGACGTTTCCGCCGCGGCTGTCATCCGGCTATCTGGTGCGCGATGCGCACCGTGCATTTCAGCGTCTTCTTGAGCGGCGGATCGCGGCTTATGGCGTCACCCGCGGGCAATGGTACTTTCTGCGCGTATTGTGGATCGCAGACGGACTGTCGCAGCGCGAATTGTCGGCGCGCGTCGGCATGATGGAGCCGACCACCGCGATCGCGCTGCGCAGCATGGAGCGCGCGCAACTGATCCGCCGGCTGCGCGGCGATGACGATCGCCGCAAGGTGCGGGTATTCCTGACGGCCAAGGCGAAACGGCTGCGCAACGAATTATTGACGATCGCGCGCGGCATTACCGCCGACGCGGAACAAGGCCTCGCTGCGCGCGACCTCGACACGTTCCGCCGCGTCATCACGCGCATGACCGCAAACCTGGACCGGATCACGCATTAGCGCGGTGCCGAACCGGAGCCGTGGTTGGCAAAATATGGATTCCAACTTAAGGGCGTGTCGGTTTGGCGCAGCCGCGCAATGACGGTGGAAACGCTGTTATGACCGTCTTATTGTTGCCCCGCTTGCCAGCCGGGAGAACGACATGACTGCCAGTCGGTATTGGATCGGCCTTGCCGTTGTGGGCCTGCTGGCGTCGTCTCCCACCGCGCAGGCGCAAGCGCTCAAATATCCGGAAAAGCCAGTGACCATCATTTCGGATGCGCCGCCCGGATCCACGCCGGATGTGGATGCGCGCTTCATCGCCGCAGGTTTGAGCAAGCTCTGGGGCCAGCAGGCCGTCATCATCAATCACGCCGGCGCTAATGGCAGCATTGCCGCGCGCGCCGCCGCCGAAGCCGCGCCCGACGGCTATACGCTGTTCATGCCGGCGCTCTCCACCTTCGTCGCGCCCAATTCGGTCGCGCCCAATATACCGATCCGGCTGCCGCGCGATTTTGTGCCGATCGGCTTTACGGCGGAAAATCCGATGTTCGTCGCGGTGAATCCGACTCTCGGCGTGAGCACGCTGCCGGAGCTGATTGCGCTCGCCAAGAAAAAGCCCGGCACCATTTCCATCGCCGTGACCGGCGTCGGCCGGCTCACGCATCTCACCGGCCTCCTGCTGCAGGAACGCGCCGGCATTGAGCTTCTTCCCGTACCCTACAATGCCGGGCCGGCGGCCGCGCTGTCCGACGTCGCCGCTGGTCGTGTCTCGATGATTATCGAAGGCTATTCCGGCATCGTCGGCGCGGTGAAAGCGGGACAGGTAAAGCTGATCGCGGTTGCTGCCGCGCAACGATTGCCGCAGTTTCCCGATCTGCCGACGGTCGCCGAAACGATCCCCGGCTTTTCCGCGACCGGTTGGCAGGTGCTGGTCGCGCCGCGCGGCACGCCGGCCGAGATCGTCAACAAGATCGACGCCGATCTCGCCAAGGTCGTCAGTGATCCCGAGTTCCAGAAGCTGCTCGCCAATGTCGGCAGCTATTCGCACGCCATGAACGCCAAAGAGGCGCTGGCCTTCGTCGAGCAGCAACAAGCGACCTGGCTGCCGGTGCTCGAAAAGATTCCGCTGAAGGAAAAATAAAAGGCGGCGGCTCGATCTGCCGCAATGGCCGCTCGGCCAAGCGGCTCAAGGACGCAACGCGCGCGACCCCTGGACCGATTTGCGCAACAATGCGTACAAGCTGCCGCCGGTGAATGCGCCAAGAATATAGGCGACCGCGGCCAGAACCGCGAGCGGCGCGCGCACGCTAAGGCCCAGGAACGACATCGTCACCACCGCAACGTTCTGGAAGACGAAAATGGTTGTCGCGGCGGCGAACAAGATGACCACAGTCAAATAGAACCAGCGCATTACTGCCTCGTGTTTACGTCGGAAAGACTGCCAATGTAGCGTTTAAACAGCGGCACACCTATCGGAACCTTGATTATGATCAAAGACGAACATGTGATAAGGCCACGCGCGCAGTACAGGGAGGTTTTGCATGCTGACACTTTATTATGCGCCGGGCGCCTGCTCGATGGCGTCGCATATCGTGCTCGAAGAGAGCGGCGAAAAATACGAAGCGAAAAAGGTCGACCTCGCCGGCGGCGAGCAGCGCACCGACGCCTATTTGAAAATCAATCCGCTCGGGCGCGTGCCGGCGATCCGCCTGGATAACGGCGATCCCCTCGCCGAGAACACCGCGATTCTACCCTATCTCGGCAAGCGCTTCGGGCTGTGGCCGAA
>Ga0126373_10004068_pt1 | contig 11107 bp, 9 predicted proteins | sample PanSoiMetPlot_11_FD_92545 | JGI IMG/M metagenome (GOLD analysis project Ga0126373, IMG submission 92545) | Tropical forest soil microbial communities from Panama - MetaG Plot_11 | ecosystem: Environmental > Terrestrial > Soil > Tropical forest > Bulk soil | place: Panama | collected 2016-02-17
CAGGCTCACGCTGACGATACCCAGCGTCAGGCCACGCATTACTGCGATGCCCTGGTACAGCGGCGTGCATTCCACGATCACTTGGATGGCCCGCGGGTAGACGCTGAGCGGATAGAACGTGGTCGAGAACAAGAACATTGGCAGCATCGCTAGGTTGACGAACTCCAGGTGCTGCCAGCTCTTCATATAGGAGGTGGCGGCCATTCCAAGGCCGGAGAAACCGAGGCCGATCAGCAGCGCCATCGGCAACGCCGCTATCGCCCAGACTGAGTGCAGCAAGCCAAGCACGATCATGACCACCAAGAAGGACGTGGCATACAGCCCGCCGCGCAGCAGCGCCCAGCCGATCTCGCCGAGCGCGATATCACCAGCGCCCATCGGCGTTGCCAGCGCCGAGTCATACAGCTTGTCGTACTTAAGCCGGAAGAACATGTTGTAGGTGGAGTCGAAGATGGCTCCGTTCATTGCCGAAGTGGCCAGGAGCGCCGGCGCGACGAAGCTCGTGTAGCCGACGACTTGGCCTTCGTAGTGCACGTGGCCGACCAGATGGCCGATGCCAATGCCGATCGAGAGCAAGTAGAACAACGGCTCGAAGATCCCCGACACCAGCATCATCCAGGTGTGCCGGTAGACCCGAGCGTGCCGTTCGATCAGGTGCACGCTGTTGCTGCCGCCAAGACCAAGGCCGCGCCGTGCGGCTATCAGTGGTGCTGGCAGTATCCGCAGCGGCAGTTCGCGCAGCGTCGGAGCGGCGGTCCGGTCAGACATATAGCCGCCTTCGATAGCAGCGCTGGCCGGCGATCAGGCCGGCAATCGCGAATGCCACCAGGTAGGCGACGTGCGCAAGTGCCGGGCCGAGCGTTGCAGTGCCTAGGCACAGCGACCGGCTGAGAGCCACACCGTTCCACAGTGGCGTCACGTATGCGACCGGCTGCAGCGCGCCCGGCAGCTGGCTGATCGGAAAAAACGTGCCGGAGAACAGGAACAGCGGGATGATCCCGAACCTGAAGATCATCGCGAAGCTGTTTGGCTTCTCCCTGGTGACCGCGAACGCTTCCATCGGCGTGGCAAAGGCTAGGCCGGTCAGGATGGCGACCGGGATTGCCGCCAGCACCCAGGCGGATCGAACTGCGCCGAAGGCCGCCATGACGGCGACGAAAACCGTGCAGTTCATCACCAGCCGCATCGTGGTGAAGAGCAGGTGCCCGTGGAAGATGTCGGCAGGGCGCAACGGCGTGGCCGCGGCCGCCTGATACGTCCGGCGCCACTTGACCGAACCGAACACCGGCCAGGATGACTCCTCTGTGGCCGACTGCATCGCTTGGGCCGCTAGCAGCCCGGGCGCGAGGAACTGCAGGTAGCTCACTCCGCCGAGACTGCCGGTCCCGTGCCTGTTGACGAGAGTGCCTAGGCCCAGACCCATCGCGCCGAGGTAGAGCACCGGACCGAGCAAGCTGGAGTAGACGGTGCCACGCCACGTGCGTCGGTAGTTGACCAGCCAGCTACGGAACTCGCGCAGTCCATACGTGAGGGCGGCCTTGGCTCCGACCCTGGCCATCGGAGCCGGGGCTCGCTTGACTGCCGCGACCATTAGTCCTCCAGCCGCCGGCCGGTCAGTCGCAGGAAGACGTCCTCAAGGGTGCTTCGCCGGACCAGTGACGTCATTGGCTCAAGCCCGAGCCCGCGGACGGCTGCAAGTGCGGCATCTCCGTCCCTGACGTACAGCAAGACCCGGTCGGCCAGCACCTCCATCCGCTCGGCCGGCGCGTCAGCCACCTTCTCCGCCGCCAGGTCGTGTTCGGAGATCTGGAACCGGAGCTCAAGTACCTCTGGAGTGGAGTAAGTATCGATGAGCTCTCGTGGCGACCCTTCGGCGACGATCTTGCCGCCGTCCATCACCACCAGCCGGTCGCAGAGCTGCTCGGCCTCGTCCATGTAGTGTGTGGTCAGGATCAGCGTCACGCCCTGCTGCTTCAGCCGGAACAACCTGTCCCAGACGACATGCCTTGCCTGCGGGTCAAGACCCGTGGTGGGCTCATCCAAGATCATGATCTCCGGGTCGTTGATGAGCGACCTGGCGATAGTGAGCCGCCGCTTCATGCCGCCTGAGAGCGGCTCGACCTCATCGCCTGCCCGCTCGGCGAGTTGGACGAAGTCAAGCAGCCGCTCCGTCCGCTCGCTGATCACCGCCTTGGACAGGCCGAAGTACCGGCCATAAACCAGGAGATTCTCCCGGACCGTTAGCTCGACGTCGAGCGTGTCCTCCTGCGGTACCACGCCGAGCCTGGCCCTGATAGCCGGCCCGTCAGCCACCGGATCCATGCCCAGGATCGATAGGTCGCCGCCGCTGGGCGGGGAAACGCAGCCGATCATCCGCATCGTCGAGGACTTGCCCGCGCCATTGGGGCCCAGGAAGCCAAACGCCTCGCCGCGGTGAAGTTCAAAGTCGATCCCGTCTACGGCAACGAAATCGCCAAATCGCTTTGTGAGGCCGTTAGCGTGGATGAGGACGTCGGGATCTGGCACGCCCGTGACATTACCTGGCGGGTCTGTCATTGCCGAACTGGATTTCCACCCGATCGGTCCGCAAGCCAGAAGAATGAGGTTAGGCGTGCTTATGCTCGCTGTGCGGGTATCCTCACATGGTCACAATGCGGCCATGATCGGCAGGATGGAGTAGCAACCGGTGAGTCAGGCTCGCGGGCTGTATGAGCGGTTCCGTCTGCTGATCCACGAGGGCGCCAAATTCCTCGTCGTCGGTGGCGTCGGCGCGATCGTGACGATCGGCGGGGCTGAGGCGCTGCATGCTCTCGGTGACTACGTAGCCGTCACCATCTCCACCATCACGGCGACGATCGTGACCTTCCTGGGCAACCGGTACTGGACATTCCGGCATCGCCAGGGACGAGGCACGGCCCATGAGTCGGTCATGTTCTTCGTCCTCAACGGGGTCGGGCTGCTGATCTACTACGGGGTCATCTGGATCATCCGAGACCTCTTCGGGCTAATCAGCACACCCTGGTATGGCGTCGCGCTGGTAGTCGGCACTGGCCTGGGCACGCTGTTCCGGTTCTGGTCTTACCGCAGGTGGGTGTGGATGCTGGGGAATGTCCCACCTACGCCGGCCGAGATGCCCGAGAGCCTGTCTCCGGTGCCAGCCGGCACGGCCGATCGAAGGGATCCGGCTGGCCGGGCAGATGAGCCGATCGCCCCGTCACCGAGGCGCCAGTCCGCAAACGGCCGCCATGTGGGAGCGCATCGTCGCACCTGAGCTGCCCAGCTTTTCTAGCGCGACTTAGCCGGTACAGGCGCCGGCGTTGCCCAGCAGGGTTCTCAGCGGGATCGCAAGGTAAGACCGGGCCTGAGCCTGGCTCAGTGCGCCGACCGCCACGAGCCTGCCCATCACGTGCTGCTCCCTGGCTAGCCCGCTGGCTGGGTGAGTCAGTGGATCGTCCGCAGTCGGAGCCTGCACGAGACCGGCCAGCAGGGCAGCTTCCGGCCACGACATTTGTGCGGGAGGCACGCCAAAGTAGCCGCAGCTTGCAGCTGGCAGGCCATAGAAGCCGTGCCCGAAGTAGGCAACGGCGGAGTACAGTCGCAGAATCTCCGCGGCACTGAAGCTGTACCTCAGCTTGATCGCGAGTGCCACTTGCTCGGCTTCCGCCGACATGCCCGTCCGCTGCGGCGTATAGAGCATTTTCGCCAGTTGCTGGTACAGCGTCGCTCCGCCTTGGTCACCCTGGCCGGTGAGCCGGCTTGCTAGTACTCGTGCGACTGCAAAGGGGTCGATGCCTGGCTCGGATCCGAACCTGTGATCCTCAGTCGCTTCGAGCGCCTTCGCGAACCGGTAGGGCACCGGCGGCTCCCGATAAGTAGCGTGATGCGCTCGGTCAAATGCCCTGGCAAGCTGCGGCGCGTTGGCGGCTGAGGGCGTGACGAGCAGCAGGATTCCGAGGCCCAGCGCTCCGGCCGCGATGACGGCAGCGAAGCTCGAGATGATGATCTTGGCTGGCCGGGCAAACCTGCCTGCGGGTGCGGCTGGCCGGCCTCGCCAGCCATATCTGGACCCGCCGGTGACCCCGTCCGACGACGTTCCCCCGGCACGCCGCTCCATCGATCTTGGCCGCCCCATCGATTAAGACAACGACGCCACGGCCCGCCAAGTGGCTTCATTCCAGTACAGAACGCGTCAAGATTTCGCCGGCGGCCAGGCTCGGCCTGGCCACGGCGAATCCCCCTCCTAGGGCGGTCCAGCGGGGGACGAACTCCCGGACTGGCCGGGGACGGCGGCCTGGCCGACGGCAAGCCGATAGTAACTCTGGCGTGACAGTTCCGCTATAGCTAGTTATATGACAGAAATACCGGATTTTAGATAGCTATCGCGTCGCGAGACCGCCGACCAGCAATTCAGTGAACAACTCAGCAACCTGCGCCGGGGACAATGTGCCGTCCGGCCTGTACCACGACCCGAGCTGGTTGACCACGCTCAGGAAGTAATGCACAACGATGTCGGCAGAGATGTCAGATCGGAACGTGCCCGCCGCCACTCCCTCATCGACCAGCGCGCGGAACTTCTCCTGGTAGCTGCGCCGTTCCGCACGGATCTGGGTTTGCTTGTCCTCGGGCAGCATGTGCAGTGAACGGAAAAAGACGATCATGTCGTCCAAGTTCTCGCAGCTGGTCTCGATGACATCGGTGGCCGCGGCGCGCAGCCGTTCTTCTGCGGTGCCTGGCCCGGCGGCGATTGCCTCCAGGTGACTGGTCTGCATGGTCAGGATCTGGTGATAGACCTCGTACAGCAGGTCGTCTTTGGAGCCGTAGTAGTGGTACATCGCGCCCTTGGTGACCCCGGCGGCGTCGACAATGTCCTGCACTGATGTGCTCTCGAACCCATGCCTGGCAAACAGCCTGGTGGCGACGTTAAGCAGCCGTTCCTTCACGGGCCGGACTGCCTGCCCCCTGACTCTCCCGGCAGATTCCTTAGACCTCAACGCCATGCCGCACACTCCGGGTCACTATCGCCGGCGGGCGTCATACCGGCCGGTCGGTCTTAAGGTAGGCACGCCGACGGCACCGGGTCAACTCAAGCTGATTGCGGCTCGTGGTCCCTGGCTGTCACAGGGCCTCGTTGCCAGTGAGTTGATCGAGGTAGACAGCTACATCCTGCACCAGGTATCCGGGCCGGTGCCGACGCGGCCCGCTGCCGCCCTGCTGCCAGGGCCGCGGACCGGCGAGCGGTCGGTACGCCAGCCCTGCGGCGTCCAGCCTGCGCAGATGTGCGCCCACTCGGTCCTGCAGCGCCGGCCGGCTGGCCTCAGTGTCGGTCCACGGAGCTGGCCGGCCGGACCATGCCACTTCGGCCAGCGCGCACGCACGCGGGAACACCATGTACTCCAGCGACCGGTTGTCCCTGATGTACTCTGTCCAGACTTGAAATTGCGTGCCAATCAGATTGCTGCGCGCCTCATCGCTCCACTCGGCGGGAACGGGCGCGAATGCGGCTACATCCTGGACCCGGATCGGTCCGCCGATGGCGACTGGCTCGGTCTCACCACGTTCCTGGTAGTAATCGAAGTAGGTGGGCAGCACTGGCACGGCCACGACATCATGACCGGCCTCTGCCGCCTGACGCGCGATATCCATCCCTCGCCACGCCATCACGATTGTGTCGTCACGCAGCTCCCCCGCTCCTGTCTTGGAGCTCATGAACCCCTCGTCCCACACCACGGCTCGCGCGCCAAAGTCGTTCGCCAGCATGTCGGCTAGATCTCGCAGGAACGCGGCGTGCAACTCATCGGCCGTCGCAAGGCCGCGGTCGCGGCGGTAGGCGTCGATCCTCGGATCGCTGCGCCACGAATCAAGGACGCACTCGTCGCCGCCAATGTGCGCAAGCTGCGCTCCGGTCGCGCCAAGGAGTTCGCCAAATACGTCCCGCAGAACGGTCATCGATTCCGGCAGCGGGGCGAGCAGGCTAGGCAAGATGCCCCAGTCGGGGCTCACCTGGTAGCCGTCGGCCGGTGGCGCGCCGGAGCCCAGCTCAGGCATCGCTGCCAGGAGGGCTGTGCTATGGCCAGGCAGGTCGATTTCTGGCACCAGAGCCATGCCACGTTGCGCGGCGAACGCCGAGATCTCGGCAAGGTCGGTCAAGGTGTAGTAGCCGCCATATGGAATCTCCTCGTAGACCTTCGGCTGTTCCTCGTTGAGGCTGATCCTCGTCCTTGCCCGGTGCGAACCGATCTCGTGCAGTGCTGGATGCAGGAGGCTCTCGATCCGCCAGCCTTGGTCGTCGGTGAGATGCAGATGGAGCCGGTTCAGCTTGAGTGCGGCCAGGGCGTCGTTCAAGGCCAGCAGTTCACGCTTGCCGAAGAAATGCCTGGCCACGTCGATGTGCGCGCCACGCCACGAGAGGGCCGGCTCATCCTCTATATGCGCGCACGGGAGCCACCAGTTTGCGCTCGGTACGACAGCAGCGCGGAACGCGTCCGCGGGCAGCAATTGTCGCAGCGTCTGAGCGGCGTAACGCGAGCCCGCTGCGGAGCCTGCAGTGATCACGATGCGGTCAGACTCGATGCCGAGCTGGTAGCCCTCGGGGTCAAGCTTGGTGTCAATGGACACACCGCAGCTGACTTGTTCTGCGGCCATGCTGTCCGGCCATGGGATCCCGGCAAGAAGGTGTCGCACTGCGTCGGCTGCCGCGCCGGACTCCGGATCGCTACCTTGCGGCGTGACCGAGGGCCGCGTGGTGACGTCCAGTCGTCCAGGACGCGCCTGAACCGATAGCGGGTACGGCACGAGGCCAGCAAGCCGGTCATCCATAGCCAGACGCTCCCGTCCGCCGGCGGGGGCGCCGGTACGGCCCGAAGACTAACAGCGAAGCGTTTTGCAGCGTTTAACTGGGGAGCGAGCAGCAGTAAGCCGTGCGCACCTTCTGCGCTAAGGTGAGTAGGCCCGTCGGCCATACGGCCGAGCGGTTGTAGTGCCGGGACGTAGCGCAGTTTGGCAGCGCACCTGACTGGGGGTCAGGGGGTCGCGGGTTCAAATCCCGCCGTCCCGACTGGCAGTACCGGATCGGACTGAGCAGCGCTCCGTCCGAGTTCGGCACTCGACCCGGGACTACCGCCCGCGACGCCTCCTGGGTCGCTAGCATGCGCCCAGATCACCGGTTCGTCGCTGACAGCGCTTCTCGTACGTGCTAGCAAGAATCTGTTCAGTTTGATTAGTCAACGTGCAGATTTTGCACAGAAGGCCGGTGCGAGCATGCCCGAGAAGCTCCCGCTCAGTGACATCAGGGTCATCGACCTGACCGTCGCGCGAGCCGGGCCGACCTGTGTCCGCCAGCTCGCCGACTGGGGCGCTGACGTCATCAGAATCGACCAGCCGCTGGATGGCGCGAGCCAGGCGAGCACCGGCGGCTCCCGGCATGACAGCGACTTCCAGCACCTGCACCGGAACAAGCGGTCACTGACGCTGAACCTCAAAGCCCCGCAAGCGCACGAGGTACTGCTGCGCCTTGTCGACGCCGCGGATGTGCTAATCGAGAACATGCGGCCGCCGGTCAAACACCGGCTTGGCTTCGGCTTCGAGATGCTGCACGCGCACAACCCTCGCCTGGTCTACGGATCGATCTCCGGGTTCGGCCAGGATGGCCCGTACGGCGACCGTGGCGGCGTGGATCAGATCGCCCAGGGAATGGGTGGCCTGATGAGCGTCACCGGGCTCGCCGGCGAGCCGGTCCGGGCCGGCATCCCGGTCGCCGACCTTGCCGCCGGCCTCTACCTGGCGATCGGCGTTCTGGTCGCGCTGCACGACAGGGACCGGACCGGCGAGGGCCGCTGGGTGCAGACCTCGCTACTGGAATCGATGATCGCGATGATGGACTTCCAGGCGGCCCGCTGGACGGTCGACCATGAGGTACCAGGGTCTGCCGGCAACCACCACCCGACCGGTGTCCCGATGGGCTGTTTTCCCACCGCCGATGGCTGGGTCAATCTGGGCGCGCCAGGCGGGCGGCTGCTGCGCAGCCTGTGCGAGGTGGTCGGCCTGCCCGGCTTGCCCGCCGACCCGCGGTTCGACACCGCGGCCAACCGGCACGCGAACCGCGACGCCCTGAACGACATGCTCGCCGCCAGGCTGCGCAGCAGGACTACCGCCGACTGGGTCGAGGCACTGAACCGGGCCGGAGTGCCCTGCGGGCCGGTCTACCGGATGGACGAGGTATTCGCCGACCCACAAGTGCAGCACCTGGACATGACCGGCGTGGTGCATCATCCGGAACTCGGCCGCCTCGACATACTCAGGAACGCAGTGCGGATGACCAGCGGGGCAGCGGCCACCGGGCATAGCACCGTCCGTACTCCGAGCCCGGACATGGGCGCGCACACCGACGAGGTGCTCGCCGAGCTTGGCTATTCCTCCGCCGAGATCGACGCGCTCCGCAGCCACGCAGTGATCTGAAAGGAAGCAGATGAGCGGGTCGACATACCAGACCGGCACCGACATGCTGCTGATCGACGTGAACGCCGCGATAGCCACGCTGACCTTCAACAACCCCTCGAAGCGCAACGCGCTGTCGGCGGAGATGCGACTCGCCCTCCCCGGCGCTCTCGCGGCGCTAAAAGCCGACGAACAAGTTCGTGTGGTAGTCATCACCGGAGCCGGCGACAAAGCATTCCTCTCCGGCGCTGACATCACCGAGTTCGCCGAACAGCGCACCTCCCCTCAAGCGCGCGCCGAGTTCGACGCCACCATGGCCGCGATCAGCCGGGCCTGGGCCAACCTGGACAAACCCGTCATCGCCATGATCCGCGGCTACTGCATTGGCGGCGGCCTGCTCACCGCGCTGCACGCCGACATTCGCATCGCCGCGGACGACAGCGAGTTCGGGATCCCGGCCGCCAGACTTGGCCTCGGCTACTCCTTCGGCGGCGTCACCACCCTGCTCAACCTGGTCGGGCCGGCAAGAACCGCGGAGATCTTGTTCTCGGCCAGGCGCTTCTCCGCGACCGAGGCACTGCAGATGGGCCTGGTGAACCGGCTCGCGCCAGGACCATTCCTGCGGCAGGAGGTCATGGACCTTGCCGCCGACATTGCCGGAAACGCCCCGCTCACCGTCGCTGCCGCCAAGGTCGCGATCAAGGAGGCCGGCAAGTCAGCACAGCGCCGGGACCTAGCCAGAGTGGAGGCCATGGTCGAGGCCTGCTTCAGCTCGCAGGACTACCTGGAGGGCCAGCGCGCCTTCGCCCAGAAGCGGCCGCCACGGTTCACCGGTCACTAACTCACAGTGCAGATAGCGAGAGCACACTGGCGTTGGCCGACGGCGACTGCCTGGGCCTCAGCTGGCTGAGGCCCAGGCAGGGTGTCTGACCGGCCTTTACTTGTGCTGGATGCTTTTCCAGTTCGTCGGATAGCCCGCTGGCACGGACCCGGAGCCGCCGGAATGCGTGTAACCGAAACCGGCCTTAACGCCGAGCGCGATCAGCATGCTGTCGAAGTTCAGCCCGATTCTCGTGGGGAACGGGCCGCCGCCGCTGACGCCGCCAGCCGCGGGCAGCTGTGACTCGGCCGATGATCCGTCTGGCATGGCCCAGCCTGTCTCGATGCCGGCGCTGCCGACGAACATATGCGCCATCACTGTGCCGGAGGTCACATGCTGGCCGACGTGTACGGCGGGTCGGACATCCTCGGCGACGAAGACCTGCTGCCCGGCGGCCGGACCCGACGTCAGGCGGTAGGTAATCCAACCGCCGCCAGGCCACCCGGCCGAGTTGCCCATCGCGTTGGTCACCACCCCGTTGCCGATCGCATAGATCGGGCCCGATCCGCCGAAGTCCGCACCCATGTCGACCCGCTCGGGGAGGAGCTTGTGGAGGTCGCGGAGGGGATTTCGGTACACCGGCGGTGGCGCGGCGGGCTTCGCGGCCACTGATTTGCTCTGCACCTTGGCCTGCGGGGAGGCGGGATGCGCAGACGGAGCGCGGGCTGCGGCAGCAGCCGCCGGCTGGCCCAGGTGGGCCGCCTTGCTCGCGTGGGCCTGCCCGCCAGCCTGCTGGCTCGAAGGCCGAACAGCGCTTCGCTGGATGGACGGCGCACTTGCCGTCTCGTGCTTCAGGCCGATGGCGGCACCGCCCGATAGCTGCGCCGATGGGGTCGGCGGCGCTGCCGACGATGATGCAGCGTAGATGGAGCCAGCGCCGGCCAGGACGGCGAATCCGGCCACAGCGCCGACGAGGGCCCTCCGGCGGCCGGAGACGGAGGACGTCAAAATTCGCTTGCAACGCCGTGCAAGGTTGGCAAACGGACTGGAAGACTCTTCATTCTGGGGGTTCTCGTAGGGCACGATGGGCCTTTGCTCGGGGCGCGGTCCTGCGCTCGCTTCCACCTGTAGTGCTGGGCTCGGAGAGGGTCCCGCTGACCTGAAACGCGGGTTGCCCTGGCTCAGCTGCGCGGACGCCTGTGCGGGGGGCACGGCACAGCGGGATCACCTGAGGGTGACGCGTCGTGCGCGCTAGGTGCTGGCAAGATTCCACCCTGCATCAGGGCTAGCGCTGCTTCGACCAGAAACGCCGCGAGCTAAACGTGACATAGCTCATGGCCGATCGCGGATGATTGTGGGCAGGAACAGGCAGCGGAATCCCTGGCTAGCCCGATCCCTGGTGGACCGCAGGTCAGGGGCGGGAGCGCCGACCCACGCCGGGTGTCACGGCCATGCCCACTGGCGCGGTGCTGGGATTGGCGCGCCCAGGGCTTCTTGCCGAACCAGTCTCCAGATCTCGCGGACCTTGGCCGTAACCGGTTCGGTTTCTGTGCCGAGCACCTTATAGACAAGACCGGCGTCGTTGGGGAGGCGGCTGGCTCCGGCCATGCACCCGGCGCTGACGTCGATGGTCGCGCCGATCTGCTCTAGCACCGACTCTGCGAGCTGTGGCGGCGCGGCAAGCGTGACGGTCGCGAGCACGTCGAACTCGCCCATCGCGCCGACCTGGCGGACCGGATGAGTCCGTGGCTCGCTGACGAACTTGTCGGTGCACAAGGGGGTACCGTCCGGCCGGTTGATGGTGAGCGCCGACGAGTAAAGGTCGTATTCGAACAACTCGCCGATGCCGTGATG
>Ga0126373_10004069_pt1 | contig 11106 bp, 8 predicted proteins | sample PanSoiMetPlot_11_FD_92545 | JGI IMG/M metagenome (GOLD analysis project Ga0126373, IMG submission 92545) | Tropical forest soil microbial communities from Panama - MetaG Plot_11 | ecosystem: Environmental > Terrestrial > Soil > Tropical forest > Bulk soil | place: Panama | collected 2016-02-17
CCGACCGGCTGCTGCTGATGAATATCTCGCTCCCGCCCACGCGCTATTCGAGCAGCGCCCAGATCGAGGGTTTCTTCGATGGCGCCTTGAAGCAGATCTCGAGCCTGCCGGGGGTCCGTTCCGCTGCGATCTCGTCGGGAATCCCGCTGCGTCCCTGGCGTTACACCTCCGTGTTGCCCGAGGGCCAGCCGGATGTTCCGCTGGCGCAACGGGCGAGCTTGTCTATCCAAGTCATCACGCCCGGTTATTTCGAAACCATGGGCATCCCCGTGCTGAGCGGGCGTACCTTTACCGAGCGCGACAGCGCCGGCGCTCCGCGAGTGGTGATGATCAACCAGGTGATGGCGCAGCGCTATTGGCCGAATCGGGACCCGATCGGCAAGCATCTGGTCATCGGCGCGTCGTCGAGATCGTGGCAGATTGTTGGCGTGACCGGCAGCGTGAAGAATATACGGCTCGCGGTAATCAACACGCCGGAGATCTTCTATCCGATCAGGCAAGTCGCGCCGCAATCGGCGAACATGATCGTCCGTTCGAACGTCAATCCTCTTTCGCTTGCGCCGGCTGTGCGCTCGCTGGTTCGCGCGATCGATCCCGATCAGCCCGTCACAGAAATACGAACGATGGAAGAGCACCTGGCAGGCTCAGTTTCGCAAACGCGACTCACCACGATGCTGCTGGCGGTGTTCTCGCTGATCGCATTGATCGTGGCGATGGTCGGTCTTTACGGATTGATCTCGTATTCAGTTGCACAGCGCACGCAGGAGCTTGGAATCCGGCTGGCGCTTGGCGCCGGGCGCGGTGCGGTGCTGCGGTTGGTGATGCGACAAGGCCTGATTCTCGCCGTATCGGGAGTAATTCTCGGCGTAGGCGGATCCTACGGGCTCACGCGCCTGATGCGCAGCTTGCTCTACGGCGTAAGCGCCACCGACGTTTGGACGTTCACCATCTGCGCGCTGCTCTTCATCGCCATCGCTTTGCTCGCGAGTTTTGTTCCCGCGCGCCGCGCGTCGCAGCTCGACCCGGCGGAAGCGCTGCGGACTGAATAGCTCCTATTTCAGTTTCGCGACGTCGACCAAGTCACTGAATAGGCCGAAGGCGGTTTGTTCGATGCCGCCCGAGATTTCCGAGATCCCGAGGGTGCCCATCAGATCGGTGTGGAGGAACAGTAAGTTCGACGTGCCGCGAATGGACGCGAGCGGGTCGGTGTCATCCAGCACTTCAGCGCGCACGCGCAGCCGAATTCCTGATGGTCCGGTGCGGCCGCGACAAACCAAGGCGACGGTCTTGCGCGATTTGGAAAGCTCGCTCATCCGTTCCGGTGTGAGGCGGCCGATGCCGCGGCGATCGATATCCAAGGGTGTCACGCGCGCGTCCATGAGCACGTTGGCCAGGACGGCCGCCTTCGCCGCCGTGTCCCAGCCGTCGATGTCGTAGCTCGCGTCGGCCTCCGTGACTCCCAGCCGGCGCGCCGCTTCGATACCGTCCTCCATCGACGCACCTTTTCGCATCGCTTCGATCACCACCTGGCACGTGGAGTTCAGAACGCCGGTAAAGCCGCGAACCTTCACGCCGGGCAGCGTCTTGTGGACTAGATTGAAAATCGGCGCGCCGTCCATAACAGTCGATTCGAAGCGAAACGCTATTCCGGCGCGCTGGGCTTCCGAGCGAAGCGCCGTGTAGGCATGCGCGATGGGACCTTTGTTGGCGGTGACGACGTGGCGTCGCCGCGCGAACGCCGCGCGGATGTGCGACAGTGCGGGCTCGCCGGTGGCTGGATTCAACGTCGTGATCTCGACGACAACGTCGCTGGCGGCGCGGTCAAGAAATTCATCCACCGATCGCGCGGCCGGGCCAAAGTCCGGCTCGAGCGCGACTCCGTTGGAATCGTACGCCGTTCCGTGACGCGCCGTGTGAATCCCCACGATGAGAAAAGGGAACGCGCGGCGTTTCTTTTGGATCAATGCGGCCAGAGCACGGCCTGCGTTGCCATATCCGAGGAGCGCGATTCTCAAAGAGTCATTGTAGCCGCGCGATCAAAAATCCAATTTCGAGATCAAGTCCCACAGGTTCGCCTCTTGCGTGGCTTTCTGCTTGCGCAGATCGCTTGCGCGGTCGCGCTGCGTGGCCAATTGGCTCTCCTGATCGGCGAGCTGGCGCGCGTATTTTTGAACCTGGTCCTGCTGGCCGCTGACGCGGTTCAGACTCTCGAGGTTCTGCCGGACACGCGATTGGTCGTCCACCAGTGTCTTGATGTCGGCGTCGGCCTGGCGAATCTGGTTGTCGAGATCGGCGATCTGGCGTTCCGTGTCGATGACTTGTTGGAGCTGGCGCCGTCCTGCATCCGAGATCGCCTTGTTCTGGACGTACGTTGCGAGGATATCTCGCGTTATATTCGAAACCGAAGTTGTGGTGTCGTAGACGCGCTCTTGAACGATGGGAAATTTCTGGGTGGAATCCGCGTCTAATTTTACTTCGAAACGGTTCGCGGTGCCGGTGGTTTCGGTCGGCTTCGGATTGAGGACGTGATACTCGGGCTGCTGTACCTGCTCGATGATCAGAGTCTTGGGTTTGGCGTCGACATTGCGGATCGAATAGGTGCGGGTTTCCTGAACGGCCGACCGCGCGGTCAATACGCCGCGATTCACGTGGATTTCGCGAACTACGCTCCGGCCGGAATCGTAAGCTGTGGTCACGCGCGTGCCAAGATCGACCGCGTAGCTGATGAGCCGTTTGTCGGCAGCTTTCAGTGTGGCCATCAGCGCTTCGCCCGAGTAGCTCGCGCCTTCGAATACCGTGATCGGTCCGCCATCCAAAGTCTTGCCCGTGGAATTGGTGAGCTCGGCAGCGCTCATGGGATGCTCGCCGTAGCTTTCAGAATAGATCAGCAGCTTGCGCGCGCCGATTTTCTGCTGCAGAAACGGGAGCATTGTGGACTCATCTTTCTTGACGGTGACGGGAGTGGAGAATCGGTACTCGAACAGCTCGCCGAGGTCGGCCGCGGCAACGTCAACCGAGACCCCGCTCGCGGTACTCAACCTCTGGAACGCCTCTAACTCACCGACGGTACCGTTTCGGTCTCCGACGAGCGCTTTCGCAGGTGGCGATGCGGGGGGCATCGCGCCAGCAAGGTTGCCCCCAATGCGGACACGGCTCGGGGCCGTAGCATCCGTTGGCACGCCGCCAACCACGCCTCCGTATACCACCGGTGCCGCCGCACGATCTTCCGGCAGATCCACGGTCTGCCGCGCCAGATATTTCGGCTCGTACAATCTGCTGATGAACGACACCGGTCGGCCCGACACTACCGCCAGCGCGACGTTTGTCCAATCCTCGCCTGTCGTGTTGTCGATGATCGCCCAGCCTTCGAGCGTCGGATCCGTCTTGTCGTTGAAGATCAGCCGGTAGCTCGACTTCCACACCGGCATTGGGACCATGTAGCTGGCCTGGATCTGACGTTCCTTGGCGTCCGAGGAATCGATGTAGAGGCTACGCTTGTCTAGCGAGCGCGATTGGTTCACCACCGTGAGGTAGTCGCGGAGCTGGCTTTGTAGTCTCGGATCGACGAAGCGCAGGGCGCCGGCAGCGGCGAGATCGAACGTGCGCAGCTCGCCCGAGTCCAGCATCAGGACAGCCTGCTCGCGCTCGGGATGCTTGTCGTCAGCAGCCTGAAGGCGCCCGCTCAGCACTGCTCCGCTCACCGTCTCGGTACCGTACTTGATCTCGATCCGCGCGCCTTTCATCTGATCGAGGAACACGGCAAGCGACGCCTGCCCGTCGATCTTGAATGGAAAATCTGCGAGTTTCTTGTCCAGAGGCTCGCTCGAATCGTAGCGCAGGCCTGTGACCCTTCCGCCTTGATTTTCCACGGTGAGCGACTTCAGCACGTCGTTCATGTCGGACGCTTTAAAATCCAGGCGGCCCGACTCACCCGGCCCCAACCGGCCGGCTCGTTCGAAGTAGCCGACGCCGCTCTTATAAAGGATGACCTGACGGATCGGAATGTCCGCGGCCGAAGCGGACAGCAACACGGCACCGGCCAGAAACAGAATTCGGGTCATATATATCTCCTTTAGACAAATGCCCGGCCGCCGAAGTTCCTTTCATCTGCGGCAAACCCCGTTCTTACTCGCCCATTACCTTAATAATGACGCGCTTCGGGCGCTGTCCGTCGAACTCTGCGTAATAAACCTGCTGCCACGGACCGAAATCGAGCCGCCCGGCCGTCACCGGCACGATTATCTGATGGTGCACCAGTAAGCTTTTCAAGTGCGAATCGCCGTTCGTCTCGCCGGTGCGGTGATGGCGGTAGTCGTCGCGATAGGGCGCCAGCTTCTCCAGCCACTCGTCGATGTCGGCGATGAGACCGTCTTCGGCGTCGTTGACCCAGACTCCGGCGGTGATGTGCATTGCCGAAACTAAGATCATCCCTTCCTGAATGCCGCTCTTGCGCAGCGCCGCCTCTACACGATCGGTAATGTTGATGTACTCGCGATGCTTCCGGGTGTTGAAGGTCAAATGCTCGGTGAGAAATTTCATACGTGCCGATGATAGCTTGACAGCCGTTCGGCCTCGGGTCACACTTGAGAAGCACAACTACCCGAGATCCCCCACGCGTTTTCTCTCGCTCGCTCTGCTGGCAGCCGGGCTCGCTCGCCGCCTGTCCCACGGACGCAAAGCCTGCCAGGACTAAATCAAAACACAGACGATTCCGACGCGCCGGATCAGACCGCCGACTCGCCGAACTCCAGTCCATCTCTATTCGGTGAAGAGCGCGGCCCGTTTACCCAACGCAAACGGCAAGCTGATCGATTTGCAACTGTTCGCCGAAATGGCCGGCGTTTACGATTCGGGCCTTCGCGACCGCACCTCCGCAGAATGGAGCTGTGAAGGCAGTGGGTGACTACGGCGTCGAGTCCGCCCTCGGGATCATCGCGTCGCGGCGTTGGCGGCACGCCAAGCTCAGCGTTGAATATCGAGGGAAATTCCGCAAGTACGCGACCTATTCGTTGTTCAACGGATCGGACCAGTTCCTCGATCTCGGCTATTCGCAGCTTCGGCGACGCTACCTGACTTTGAACCTGCAGGAGATCGCTGGAACCACTGCGAATCCGAACGGCGCGTGCTCCTATCTGCCTCTGTCGAACACTAGTGCTTTTGCTCTGCCCACGAACGAGCTCTTCAACAATCGACGAACTACGCCGAGTCGCGCGTGGATTTAGTCTCGCAGCGATCGCCCAGGCTTACTTTCGACTTCGGAGGCGACGGATTTGTCGTGCGGCGCGAGGATCTTGCGTTGGCCGGGCTCGAAGGGTACAGCGCGCTGCGGCAGTCGCTTATCCGCTTACTCGCCGCCAAACGGTTGAAGCCAGCTACCAACCAATACATGAATTTTGATTTTCAGCGGCAGTACGCCAACGCGCACCTCGAAACCGTGACACTTGCCGACTCGATCGCGCTGACCCGAAATCTGGATCTTCAAGTTGAGATCGGTGCCTAGCTGGATAGACTCCGCGCGTCTGACGCTAGTGGCGCTCGACACAGCAATCGCCGCGATCATCAGGAAGGGAACGGCAACCGTGACTTTCTCACGCGCCCTGTTAATTCCGCTCGAAAACGCGCGGCTAATCCGGCGCTTCCGCCAATCGTCCCTGAACGCCGGATATTCGAGCGGCGTCTCGCCGGGCAACGGCTTTATCTCACGTCGCGGCAGAACGCGGCCAGCGGCACATTCTCGTACAACGGGGCGCATCGCGTCAGAGCGACTTTTAACCCGGGCTCCAGCCGTCTCGCGACCTTGGGTCACTCACTTCCGCCATACACGAGCGTCTAGGCGGGCGGAGGTATCACGTACCGGATCGCGAGCGGGTTTCATTTGCAACTGCGCTACGATTATCGCCACTACAGCACTCAGTACCTGCTCTACAAAATCGACTCGAACCGCGTCAGCGTCGGCATGGCATATAGCTCTGGCGACGCGCCTCTGGCAATCTGGTAGCGTGGACACGCGAAGGATTCTTCTGGTGGAAGATGAGCCGCAGTTATCTGTGCTGCTCGAAAAGCACCTGAAGCGACTAGGATTTGACGTCGATACGCACCAGACGGGCGGTGCCGCGCTGAGCGCGATTGGAGCAGGGGGTTCGTACGATTTGGTCATCGCCGACATGGGGTTGCCGGACATGCGCGGCGAAGAGTTGCTTACCAAGATTTTCGAGCTTCACCCCGCGCTGCCGGTGCTGATCTGCAGCGGCTCGGAGTTTTTCGTCGCCAGTCTGCCTGAGGAACTGCAGCGCCGCGTCGGGTTCCTGCAGAAGCCATTCACACCGAAGGAACTGGCGCCCAAAATCGACGAAGTGCTGGGCCGCTGACGCGGGGCGTCCGCTCGATCGCCGCGCCTACTCGATCGCTGCGCTCAGCGCTTCCTGCAGTTTCTCGGCGAAGTTCTCGCCCGACTCGGACCAAAGCCGCCGGGTCTCCACCGGCAGCGCGTTGTCCAAGTCGTGAACCAGCTTGAGCAGGCTCTTGATGTTCGACTGGACCATGCGGAGGCTGTTCGGCAAGTCCGGCTGCGGCAGAAAATGTGCGTCGATGCCGAACTCCACCGTCAGATCGTCGCCGCCTTCATGCTCGAACTCGAGGCCGAAGCAACACAGCGCCACTCGCGAAGGCGACAGCTCCCAGTCGTAGCCGATGAACTGCCATAGGTCCCACCAGCTTTCCAGCCGATACGCCGCGTCGGGATTTTCGAAGTCCTTGGCGACCGCGAGCGCGGCATCGACCGGCACCGGAGGCGGATACGGGATCTCGACCAGCGGCGGCTCGTTGTAATCCACCGCCAGCACCTTGAAAGTGGAGGCCTGCCGCGCTAGGCGCGAGAACGGAAAAATCCTCAGCACTTTTTCGTAATGCCGCAGCATGTCACGCGCGCTGAAGTTTCGAAGCTTGTAGGAAAGGTAGAGTTGATCTGCCATACATCGCGCGCGATGCGACGATTCAGTGAAGCATCGCGATCTCTGTTACCATCGTACTGACTTTTGCTGAAATCGCCTCTTCTCGCCATTTTTCTGATCGTTTCCGTGGACGTCCTGGGGCTAACGATCATCCTGCCGCTGCTTCCGTTTTATGCAGAAAAACTGGGCGCGAGTCCGGCCACCGTGGGTTTGCTCGTCTCCACCTACGCATTTTGCCAACTGATCGCCGGGCCGATTCTCGGCCGAATGTCAGATCACATAGGACGTCGGCCGCTCCTGCTCGTCAGCCAGGTCGGAACCTTCATCGGTTTTCTGATCCTGGCGTACTCCAATGCGCTCTGGCTGGTGTTCCTATCGCGTATCATCGACGGTGCAACGGCCGGCAATTTGTCGCTCGCCCAAGCGTACATATCCGATGTTACAAAGCCCGAGGACCGCGCAAAATCGTTCGCGTTGATCGGCATCGCGTTTGGTATGGGGTTCTTGCTGGGTCCGGCGATCTCGGGATTTCTGGTCCAGTACAGCTATCAATATCCGATCTACGCCGCCGCTGCTCTGTCGGCCACCAGCATTCTTGCAACATATTTCCTGCTACCCGCCAGCGCTCCCGCCGCCGGTGAGCCGCGCAAGTTCACAGTGCTCGACTGGGGCAACTATCTGCGTTACTTCCGCCAGGCCACGCTCGCTCCGCTGCTGTGGCAGTTTTTCGCGTTCGCGCTTACGTTCTCGCTGTTTATGACGGGCTTCCCCCTTTTCGCCGAGCGGCGATACACATGGAACGGCCATCCGTTCGGCGCGAAGGAGGTTGGCTACGTGTATGCGTATCTGGGTTTCCTAGGTGTGATTCTGCAAGGCGGGCTCATGGGCCGGCTGGTGAAGGCGTTCGGCGAAATCGCTTTGGTCCGTGCGGGATTTTTCGCCGCGATGGCCGGGCTTGCCGCGCTCGCATTCACGCACTCCATTCCGTTGATGCTGGTGGTAGCCGCTGCCGCGTCGCTCGGTACAGGCATGAATCGGCCGGCGCTGACCAGCCTGATCACGCAGCGCGCCGATCGGTCGGAGCAGGGAGTTGTGCTCGGCCTCACGCAATCGCTCAACTCGGTTGCGGCGATCTCCGCACCGGCGATCGCGGGGTTTCTGATCGATCACTCGCTACTCGCGGCCTGGGCCCTTTTAGCGGCGTTGATTAGCGGCGTGGCATTACTTTTTTAGAAGCATGACCTACTTGTCCGTCAGTGCCGCGACTCCTGGCAGCTCGATTCCCGCCAGAAACTCGAGCGACGCTCCGCCGCCGGTGGAAATGTGCGAAATCTTATCTGCTACGCCCGCAGATTTGATCGCCTTCTCGGAGTCGCCGCCACCCACGACTGAAATCGCACCTGCGCCCGCCACCGCGTTCGCCAGCGCCACCGTCGCACGATCGAAGGGTGGGACCTCAAACACGCCCATCGGCCCGTTCCAGATTATGGTCTTCGCTTTTGCGATCACCGCGGCGTAATCCTCGATTGTTGCGGGTCCGATGTCGAGCCCCATCATGCCGTCCGGAATTGTCGATACGACGTGCTGCTCAGCTCCTTGCTTGATCTCCGGCGCTACGACATGATCGCGCGGCAGCATCAGCTTGGCCCCGGCGCGCACCATTAGTTCTTTCGCCAGCGCGACCTTGTCCTCCTCGACCAGCGACTTACCCACGGCCTCGCCGCGCGCTTTGAGAAATGTGTAAGCCATGGCGCCGCCAATTAGAATGTAATCGACGATCTTGATTAGGTTCTCAATCACTTCAATCTTGTCGGACACTTTCGCTCCACCCAAAATCGCGATGCATGGCCGCGCTGGATTCTTAGTCGCTTTGTCGAGATACTCCAGCTCCTTGTCCATGAGCAGCCCGGCGGCCGCCTGTGGTACGAACTGGATCATCCCCGCCGTAGATGCGTGCGCGCGGTGCGCCGAGCCGAAGGCGTCGTTAACGTACAAATCGCACAGCGAGGCAAGCTGATTCGAAAAGCCGGCATCATTTTTCTCTTCCTCGGGATGAAAACGAAGATTTTCGAGCAAGAGCACTGCGCCAGGTGCCGGCCGCATCTTTTCGACCTCCGGTCCCACGCAGTCCGGGGCCATACTTACTGGCATTCCGAGCAACTCGGCCAGCCGCTTGGCCGCCGGTTTCAGGCTCATCTCCGGGTTCGGCTTACCCTTGGGACGCCCCAAGTGACTCGCAAGAATCACCGCCGCGCCCTCATCAAGCGCGTAGCGTATGGTCGGAAGCGACGCACGAATCCGCTTGTCGCTGGTTATTTCCTGTCCTCCGGGCGCGAGCGGCACGTTGAAGTCAACACGGATGAACACAGTCTTGTTCTTGAGAGCTAAGTCACGAATCGAAAGCTTGGCCATAACTAGGTAGGATCTATTTTGACGCACTGGGGCGGCGAATTATACGCAATCAAGGTTAACTTCCAGTAACCACGCGGTTCGCAACCTTTTTCAGTATCCAACGTCACAGTGAATTGTCGAAACTTCTTCAGGAAACTTGGGTCTAACGGGGCGTGGCAAGGAGATTGCCCTCAGGGTGTCTTCAGGGTCCCTTCTTCCCGCCCGTGTCCATCAGAATATTTGGAGCAAGTCGTGAAAGATACTAGGAATTTGTTCGTTTATGCGGTGCTTCCGGCGTTCGCGTTAGTGTGTTCTTTCGACACAGCGCTAGCGCAGACGACCACGCTGACTGCGAATCCGCCCCAACTCACATTCAACACGCAGAATGGAGTGGCGCCTACTTCACAGGTCGTACAGATTAGTTCGTCGGTTAGTCCGGTCAGCATCACCGCAACGGCTTACTCGGACACTGGCTGGCTCCAAGTTACTCCTGGTTCTGCCGCAACACCAGCTACGCTGACGGTCTCGATCGGCTCCGGCGGACCAACCTCGGGAACGGACGTTGGCTTCATCAATGTCGCCGGTCCGGGTTCGAGTTCGGTGACCATTCCAGTCACTTTGAACGCCAATTCCAATGGCGTGACCAGTCTTTCAGCGACGCCAAACGCGCTCAGCTTCAATTTTGCGGCAGGAAACACGCTTCCGGCTTCGCAGACCGTGACGGTCACGAGCACCACGTCGGGCGTAGCAAGCTACACTGCGACGCCGATTATGAACGGCGGCGGAAACTGGTTGACGGCCGCTCCCACGTCGGGCAGCATTCCCGGATCGTTGCAGGTGACCGTGAACCCGGGCGCGATCAAAGGCTCAGGTACTTTCAATGGCGCGATCGCCATCAATCCGCCCGGAACGAACGGCGTTAGCGTCCCGGTTCTCGTCACGATCGCGGGCACACCCACGCTCGACGTATCCCCGTCGCAATTGTCATTTGCGTTCCAGATCGGCCAGGCCGGACCGGCCGCCCAAACACTCATGGTCACCAGCAATACCGGCGCGAATGTGAGCTTCAGTGCTTCGGCGGCGACCACTTCATGCGGAAGCAACTGGCTAGTAGTCACGCCCACGCAGGGCGCGACGCCCAGTTCGCTGAGTGTCCAGATCAATCCATCCGGATTGACGAACGGCATGTGCACGGGCACGGTGACGATCACTTCAACCGGCACGACCAATCCGAGCGTCACAGTGAACGTCTCGCTGCTTGCCAGCGCAAACCCGCTGCTGCTGGTGCCTACAACCGGACCAACCTTCAACTATCAGCTCGGCGGCACGATACCGGCGGCGCAGAATGTTCAGATCACCAGCTCGAGTACCGCGTTGCCCTTCACCGCCTCGGCTGCTCCGCCTAGTGGCGCGCCGAACTTCCTGACCGTTAGCCCGGCGGCCGGCACTACGCCCCAATCGCTGACTCTGACTCTGACGCCGGCAATTCTCTCGACGCTCGCGCCCGGTACTTACACCGAAACCGTCACTGTCAGCGCGGCCGGAGCGGGTAATTCGCCGCAAACATTCCCGGTCACTCTGGTTGTGAGCAGCAATCCGGTTTTGACGTCCTCGGCCGCATCGCTGAACTTCAACTATGAAGTAGGACAGGCGCAGCCGCAAAGCCAGACCTTGACGCTCGCCAGTACTGGAGCGCCGCTGAACTATCAGGTCTCCACTTCCACCACCAATTGCAGCGGCTTCCTGTCGGCAACGCCCACCACAG
>Ga0126373_10004071_pt1 | contig 11100 bp, 11 predicted proteins | sample PanSoiMetPlot_11_FD_92545 | JGI IMG/M metagenome (GOLD analysis project Ga0126373, IMG submission 92545) | Tropical forest soil microbial communities from Panama - MetaG Plot_11 | ecosystem: Environmental > Terrestrial > Soil > Tropical forest > Bulk soil | place: Panama | collected 2016-02-17
CGGCCGGCGCGGCCGGCGCAGCCGCTTGGTACGCCGCAGGCTGGGCAGGCGCCTGCGGTGCGGTTGGCTGCACGGGCGCCGCTGCGCTGACCGGTCCGGGCGCGGCACTAGGCTGCGCCGCGGGCTGGCCCGCCACGGCAATTGGACCGCGCTGGAGCGCGGCTGCATCCAGGATGTCCTGCTTGCGGATCCGACCGCCAACGCCTGTTCCGGTCACGGACGCAAGGTCAATACCGTGCTCAGCCGCCAGCTTGCGGACCAGGGGCGTCACGTAGGGCCCTTCGGCCGCCTCCGCAAACTGGGCCGCGGCGGGAGCCTGGCCGTTGCCGCCGTCGTAGTCCGGGTACGCCGCTACGCCCGGCTCGTACGCCGGAGTTGTCGGCGTGTCGGCCGCGATGATCTCCGGCTCGGCTGGCGGCGCGTAGCTCGGCGCGGGCGGCTCCGCGGGCTTAGCCTCGGCAGCCACCGGCTGCGGCTCCGCGGGCGGCGGCGGCACGGGCTGGGCCTGCACGGGCTGCGGCGGGGCCTGCGGTGGTGGCGCGGGCTGGGCCTGCACAGGCTGCGGCGCCGCTGGCGGCGGAGGGGGAGCCGCCTCCGGCGCAGCTGCCGATGCGCCTTGGACTGCGGAGCCGTCTTCGTCGATGATGGCGAGTTCGGCACCGACGGCCACGGTCTCGTCCTCGGCCACGGCGATGCCACGCAGGATGCCGGAGACCGGGGATGGGATCTCCGTGTCGACCTTGTCGGTCGAGACTTCGAGCAGCGGCTCGTCAGCCTGAACGTGCTCGCCTTCCCGCTTCAGCCAGCGGGTGACGGTGCCCTCAGTGACGCTCTCACCGAGTTGTGGCATGGATACGGAGACCGACATCGCTTCCCGTAACTCCTTCTTCGCTTATACGTGACTCTAGCGCTCAGACCGCGTTACGGAAGGGCGCCAGCAGCTCAGCCGTGGTTGTGGAGCGGCTTGCCGGCCAAGGCGAGGAACGCCTCGCCGATGGCCTCGGACTGGGTGGGGTGCGGGTGGATCAGCTGGGCCACGTCGTTCGGCACAGCCTCCCAGTTGACGATCAGCTGAGCCTCGGCGATGAGGTCGCCAGCGCGGTCGCCGACTAGGTGAACGCCGAGCGTTGGACCGCCACCTGCCGTGACGATCACCTTCGCCGCGCCGGCCGTCTGGAGTATCTGGCTCTTGCCGTTGCCGGCCAGGTCATAGGTGAACTCGGTAAATTCGATGCCGCGGTCGGCGGCCATCGCCGACGTGATGCCGACCGACGCGACCTCGGGATGGGAGTAGGTCACGCGAGGCACTCCGTCATAGTCGATCGGGACGACTGGAAGCCCTGCAAGCCGCTCAGCGACCATGATCCCCTCAGCGAAGCCCACGTGCGCGAGCTGCAGACCCGGTCGCAGGTCGCCCACGGCGGAGATCGTGGGGATGTTCGTTCGGCACAGCTCATCGACCAGTACGAAGCCGCGGTCCATGGCGACGCCGACCTCGTCATAACCCAGCCCAGCCGACACCGGCCCGCGGCCGACCGCGACGAGCATCAGCTCGGCGTCGATCGTTCCGCCGCCCTCGACTGTCACCGTCACGCCGGTACCGGTGTCCTTGACGCTCTCGAATCGGGTGCCGAGCTTGAAGGCAATCCCGCGACGGCGGAACGCGCGCTCAAGCAGCTTGGAGCTCGACTCCTCCTCCGTCGGCACCAAGTGCGGCAGCATCTCGACGATCGTGACCTCGGCACCGAACGAGCGCCACAAACTCGCGAACTCGACGCCGATAACGCCGCCGCCGAGAATGACCACAGAAGCGGGCACGCGATCGAGCAGCAGGGCGTCATCGCTGGTGATGATCCGGTTGCCATCGGGGACCAGGCCGGGCAGGCTGCGCGTCTGCGAACCGGTGGCGAGCACGACGTGCGAGCCGCTGACGACGCGGTCGCCGACCTGCACAGACGTCGGCGAGATGAGCTTGCCGTGGCCCTCGATGACCTCGATCCGCCGACTCGCGACGAGCCCGGTCAGGCCCTTCCAGAGCCGAGTGACGACCTTGTCCTTGTAGGCGTTCACGCCGTTCATGTCGATGCCGTCGAGGGTGGTGCGCACACCGATGCTCGGGCCGTCGTGCGCTAGGTCGGCGACCTCGGCTGCATGCAGCAGGGCCTTGGTGGGGATGCATCCCCGGTGCAGGCAGGTCCCGCCGACCTTGTCTTCTTCGATGAGCGCCACTCGCTTGCCCAGCTCGGCGGCGCGCAGCGCGCAGGCATAGCCGCCGCTGCCGCCACCAAGAATGACGATGTCGTAGGGGCCATCGTTCGGGCCGGCACTACTGAAGTCGGCGCTGTCGGTCACGTGCGTACTCCTTGTCAGGTCCTACTGGGAGGTAAGCGTCGTTGCTTGCCTCCGGTGTCAGAGCCGCCCGTCCGCGACGTCGGTCGCGACCTGGACGAGCATCCGTACCGCTGCGCCGGTCCCGCCCTTGGGGGTGTATCCGTAAGGCTCGCCCTCGTGATAGGCAGGGCCGGCAATGTCCACATGTGCCCAGCGCACGCCGTCGGGCACAAATTCCTTGAGGAACAGGCCACCCACCAGCATGCCGCCATGGCGCTCGCCGGTCACGTTCGCGAGATCGGCCACCGTCGAGTCAAGGCCCGTGCGCAGCTCTCGAGGCAAGGGCATCGGCCAGGCCTGTTCGCCGACGTTGCGGGCCGTCGCGGCGATGGCGGCCGCGAAATCGTCGTCGCTGCCCATCACGCCGCTGATCCGCGGGCCGAGGGCGACAAGCTGCGCGCCGGTGAGGGTCGCGACGTCGATGACCAGGTCCGGGGCGTCCTGCGCGGACCGGGCGAGCGCATCGGTGAGGACAAGCCGACCCTCGGCGTCGGTGTTGAGCACCTCGACGGTCTTGCCGCCGAAGATCGTGATCACGTCGGATGGACGCTGTGCTGTGCCGCCTGGCATGTTCTCGGCCATGGCGAGGTAGCCCACCACGTTGACGGCTGGCCGCAGCGATGCGATGGCCTGGAGAGCGCCCAGCACGGCTGCGGCCCCGGCCATGTCTGACTTCATCGTCTCCATGGCCTTGGGCGGCTTGAGGGACAGGCCGCCAGAGTCGAAGGTGATGCCCTTCCCGGCGAAGACGACGGTCTTGCTGGCCTCTGGATGCCGGTACGCGAGCCGAACGAGCCGCGGCGGATGCGCTGAACCCTGGCCGACGGCCGTGATCCCGCCGTAGCCGCCACCCGCGAGCGCGACGTGATCCAGTACCTCGATTTCCAGCCCGGCGGCAACGGCCACGCGCTGGGCTTCGGCCGCGAACGTCTCGGGGTAAAGGTCAGCCGGACTGGTATTGACCAGGTCGCGGACGAGGGTCATCGCCTCGGCCAGCTCCTCGGCCCGCCCAGCCGCGGCCCCGACCGAGGACAGCACCGTGAGATCAGGGCTTGCCGCACCGCCATTTGCGCTGTTGCGATACCGGGTGAAGCTGTAGCGGCCGAGTAGCGCGCCGAGGGCGACCGCTTCTGTCTCGGCCTCATCCCGGGCCGGAAGCGACAGTGCGATCGAGCGGGCGGTGCCACTGAGCGCCCGGACTGCCGCGCCAGCCGCGCGGCGGAGCGACTCAAGCCGGCCACGTTCCCCGCCGTCATCTGCCGGGCCAAGCCCAACGGCAAGGATCAGTGGCGCCGCAACGGCACCCGACGATGCGATCTTGGTCAGCTCGTCCTGTTTGCCCGTCGCGCCGAGAGCCGCGAGTGTGGCGGCGAGCGTGCCGCCAAGTGCGATGTCGGTGTCCTCTGAACCGTGGGCGGGAACGGGGCCGGCTGGGTCCTCAGTTACGCCGATAATGAGGGCATCAGCGACTGTGCTGCGTGCGCCGGCTGTACTGACTGTGAGAGGGTTCGTGGTCACGGGTCCTCAGCCTAGTGCCTCGCGCCACTGGCGCGGATCCGCGGTCACGCGCGATAACGGCCGTCACCCAGCGGATGTGACGATTGTTATAATGTCTAGGTCATCCCCCCGCTGATGATCATTTGGAGGGCGTCATGAGTGCCGCCGCAAGCGCGCTCTTCATCGCTGTATTTCTAGCCTGCGCGGTCGAGGCGGTGGAGGCGACCACCATCGTGCTAGCGGCTGGCACGGCCAGGGACTGGCGGTCGGCCGGTACCGGCGTGGGAGCCGCCCTCCTGGTGCTCGGCGTCATCGTTGCGGCCCTCGGACCGGCGGTCTCGCACATACCGCTGACTGCGCTGCGTGTGGTCGTCGGCGCTCTGCTGCTGGTTTTCGGGCTCCAGTGGCTGCGCAAGGCGATCTTGCGCGCCAGCGGGCACAAGGCTCTGCACGACGAAGAGAAGCTCTACGCCGAGCACCTGGCGGAGGCCAAGGGTCAGCAGGCCCGGCGCTCCGTCTTGGCCCCGGACTGGTACGGCTTCACGCTGGCCTTCAAGGGCGTCTTGCTGGAAGGCCTGGAGGTCGTGTTCATCGTGCTGACGTTCGGCGCGAACGCGAAGAACGTCGGCCTTGCTGCCATCGCGGCCGGCTGCGCCACGGTGCTGGTTGCGTGCGTCGGGTTCGCCGTCAAGGCCCCCCTCGCCCGGGTCCCAGAGAACATGATGAAGTTCGTGGTCGGGATCATGCTGACCAGCTTCGGCGTCTTCTGGGGCGGCGAGGGCGCGGGGGCGCACTGGCCCGGCTCGGACGCGGCTCTGCTCGTGATCATCCCGGCGATCGCGCTCTTCGGCATCGGGCTCACGGCGGTGCTGAAGCGATCAGTCGGGGGCGGCGGAGGCAGTCCAGCCAAGCTGGGGCAGCCCACCGGCCAGGTCGCAGGCTGAGGAGGCCAGATATGTCAAGGCTGCGGGCGTTCGGAGCGTTCTGGTACGACTTCGTGATCGGCGACGACTGGCTGGTCGCAGCGGGCATCGTGCTCGGCCTGGCCGGCACCTATGGCCTGCACCGCGCCGGGGTAATCGCGTGGTGGCTGCTCCCGCTGGTGCTCGTCGTCTTGCTGCCGCTAAGCCTCTCGCGAGCGGTCAGCGGCCCTCTTCTTCCTCGGCGTACACGCGCGCGGCGTACGCCTCCAGCTTCTCCTCGCACTCCGCCAACGCGCTGACGGCCTGCTGGAGTCCGGCCGCGCTGAATACGTCGCGCTCGCGGACGCGCTGCAGCCAGGTCCGCAGCTTAACGAGGTCGACTTCGTTCTCTTCGAGTTCGGCGTAGCTGAAATGGTTCTCCCGGTACTCCTTGTCGATGCCGCCGATGAAGTCCGCGCACTTGTCGACGATCTCCTCGTACTCGTCGTCGCGAGCGTGCTGGAACTGGGCCCGTATGTCAGATTCCCCGGCGAGCACCTCGCAGGACAGCAGGATGGCCGTGCCGGCCATGTCGAGGATCTCGCTGCGTAGCTTGCGCAGCGCTCGTTCAGCCGACGTGCCGGCCGGCAGCGCTGCCGCGGAGCTTTGCACATAGATCGCGCCGAGGCTCTTGATCCGGCGCCACACCGTAGCGCGCAGCCTGCTGGGCTCGGACGGGACCCGGTAGACCAGCAGGAGCCACCGGCCCGCGGGCAGGCCCACGCCCGGCGTGGGCGTCCCGGCCGGGTCGTCGCTGGCAGCGACGTTGCCGATCGGTTGGCTAGCTGGCACGCTCGCCATTGTGCCAGCCGCTTACCAGGGTGGCCGAGTTACTGGCGCGAGTACGGCTCTCCGCGCTGCGCCTGGCGGCGCGCCTGCGTGGCGCGGCTGATGACGGTGGCCGGCGCGCGCACCGGTGGCGCCTGCGGGATGGGCGCGGCGCCAACCGGGTCGCCGACCCGGTCGCCCTGGGCAGCCTCGATCCGTTGCAGCAGTGCCGCGTCGGCCCGGATCTCCTCGTCGGTCGGCGACAGCGCGAGCGTGGCCGTCATGATGAAGGCGAGGATGCTGATGCCAATCAGCAGCGGGAGTAGGAAGTTCTCCGCGGTCGCGCCGCCGCCGGCCATCTTCATGCCGCCGCCGACGCCGGGCGGGAAGAGGTGCATCGCGGCCATGCCGGTGTAGTGCATGCCGCTGACCGCGACACCCATAATGAGCGCGGCGCCGAGCGTTGCGCGGGCGCCCCTCAGGTTGAGCGCTGCCCACAGCGCCGCGGTGGCGGCTACAACGGCGATCACAACGGACAAGCCGAATAGCTCCGGGCTGTACGTCATGCGGGCAGGCAGCCGAATCGCCGCCATTCCGCTGTAGTGCATGGCCGCGACGCCGACGCCGGTGAATGTGCCGGCGAGCAGCAGGTTGCGCCAGTTCCTGGAGGCGAACCCGACAATCAGCAGGCCGATGCCGACGACGATCACTGCGATCAGCATGCTGCCGATCGTGATCAGCACGTTGTAGTGAATGGTCTGGCCAGGAACCGTATAGCCGAGCATCGCGATGAAGTGCATCACCCAGATGCCGGTTGTACCTATCGATAGCGCGCCCAGCAAGAGCCAGCCCAGTCGGTCGCGGCCTGTCGCCGCCATCGCCCGGGCCGTGCAGCGCAACCCGAGAAATGCGCCCAGGCAAGACATCAGGTAAGCGAGCGCGGGCGTCAAAAGCCCGTAGGAGAAGTTATGCGCCGTCAGCATGGTTATCCGCCCTAATCGCAGCCATGGGGAGATTACCTGGCGAACGGCGGCCAAGTGTCCATTTTGGTCATTCTGTGACAGTAGTGCAGCGCTGAGTCCCGGCTATTCACTAGCTGATCAGTCAGACCGATCGCTGGCCGGCCCGGACCAGGCCGTACTCGTACGCATACACGACCGCCTGGACTCGGTCTCGCAGGCCGAGCTTGGCTAGCACGCGGCCGACATGGGTCTTCACAGTGGCCTCGGACACAAACAGCCGCTGGGCGATCTCGCCGTTCGATAGCCCGTGAGCGACGAGGGTCAGCACTTCGCGCTCGCGGTCGGTGAGCTCACCGAGTTCGTCGGGAGCGTCCTGGCTGCCAGGCAGCAGCGCGGCAAACTGGTCGATCAGACGACGGGTCGTCGACGGCGCGACGACTGAATCACCAGAATGGACAGCCCGGATCGCGAATAGCAATTCCTCGGGCGGCACGTCCTTCAGCAGAAATCCGCTTGCGCCGGCCTTGAGGGCAGCGAAAGCGTATTCGTCGAGATCGAAGGTCGTCAGCATCAGCACGCGGGGCAGGTCGCCAGCCTGCCTGATGTGCCTGGTGGCCTCGACGCCGTCGAGCCGCGGCATCCGGGCGTCCATGACCATGACGTCCGCGTGCAGACGGCGCGCCAGGTCGATGGCGCCGAGACCATCGCTGGCCTCGCCGACGACTTGCATGTCCGGCTGGGCATCTAGGACCATACGGAACCCGGCCCGCACTAGCTCCTGGTCGTCGACTAGCACGATCCTGATGACGGTGCCCACGCTGCCCGTCATCGGACACCGCCCGACAGGCTAGGGTCCGGCGACCACGCGATCGCGACCGAGCCATCCGGCTCTGCGCTGGCCACTACCGGGCCAACCGGAACGGGGTCGGTCAGAGCTGGTCCGGCCGAAGCTGACGCCGCCGAATCGGGGTCTGCCGAACCGCCCTCAGCCAAGGCAGTCATTCGGGCCCGACGCGCAGGAACGTGCGGGCACGGCAGCCGAGCCGTAACCGCGAACCCGCCGCCGGGCAGTGGCCCGGCGGTCACTGTCCCGCCGTACATCGCGATCCGCTCCCGCATGCCAGCCAGGCCATGCCCGCCGACGTCCTCGCTGCTGACAACGCCGAGTCCGTCATCTGTTACTTCCACGGTCAGGCAGTCCGCTTCGTACCGCAGGGTGACCGCCGCCGTTGCGGCCAGGCCAGCGTGCTTGCGCGTATTCGTCAAGGACTCCTGGACGACCCGGTAGGCGGCAAGCTCGGCGCCCTCCGGGAGCTCCCGCGGCGTACCGCTCAGCGTGTAGGACACCTCAAGGCCAGCGGTTCGCGCCTGCTCAAGCAGCTCGCGCAGCTCACCAAGCCCGGGCACAGGCGCCAGCGTCGCCTGCTCGTCAGCCGATCGCAGCACGCCGAGCAGTCTGCGCATCTCGGTGAGCGCCTGCCGGCCGGTGTCCGCGATCGCCTCCAGCGCCGCCTCGGCTCGGTCCGGGTCGGTGCGCAGGGCGTATCCAGCGCCGTCGGCCTGCACCACCATGACGCTGACGTGGTGTGCGACGACGTCATGCAGCTCGCGGGCGATCCTGGCTCGCTCAGCCGCGGCCGCCACCTTGGCGTGCGCGCTCCGCTCGGCTTCAAGGCGAGCGGCCCGGTCCTCGAGCGCGGCGTAGTAGCCACGGCGGTATCGCATCGAGTCGCCGAGGATCCAGACCGTCAGCTCCAGGCCGCCGAACACGAAGGCAGCGAAGATCAGCCGCCACAACAGCCGGACGCCCGGTACTGGTCCCCACTCCATCACGGCAACCGTGGACCCGGCCATGGTCACGAGTAGCGCCATAATGGATGCCTGCCGGGGCCGGTAGGCGGCCACTGTATACAGCAGGATCAGCACGGCAAGATCGGCCGCGTTAGGCGTGCCGGTTGTGACCTGAAGCGCGCCTGCGGCGGCCGCGATCACGAACGCGGTGACAGGCGCACGTCGCCGGAACGCAACCGGGATGACCAGGAGGAACGACGACACGGCCTCCGACCACCGCCCGTGCGCGAGCTGCGCAACGCTGAACAGCAGCAGCGCAGCCGCCAGCACACTGTCGACCAGCAGCGGGTGCCGGCGCAGCCAGGCATACAGAGCGGACACGCAACTAGGGTAAGCGCGTTGCCGCTGGCTGACGTCAGTCTGCTGGCTACTCGGCGTCAGCCTCAGGACTGACGGCGGTCAGGGTTCGACGAGCAAGCGGGCCGGAAGAGCGAATTCCTGGCAGCCGCCGACCCCGTCGGACTCGACGTGGTAGCCGGTCGCACCTGGCCGTTCGGCCACGATCTCCGCGAGGTCGGTGCCGGCGAAATGCGCTCCGGCACCGTCGTCGCAGGCGATGCCGGCCGGAAGCGTGCCGTCCGCGATCAGCCCCTGGTATGTGGGCCGCCGAGCTGGCTCGCCGCTGTAGTGCGGGCAATAGCTGCCGGCCAGGAAGCCAAGACCGTCGGTGAACGGCCACAGCTCCGGACCGAAGGAATCGGTCGTGCCCCCGAAGAACCAGCAGATGGCGCCCGCGCTGACGCCTGCGAGGACGATGCCGGCCTCCCAGGCCTGGCGCATGATGGTGTCGAGGCCGTGCACGCGCCAGACCGCAAGCATGTTGGCGACGCTGCCACCGCCGACGAAGATCACGTCCTGGGACATCAGCAGACCGGCTGGGTCGCGCACATTCGGCATGGTGAAGAGCTGCAAGTGGCTCGCCCGCGCGCCGTACCCCGCCAGCCGCGAGTACATCCGCAGGTACCCCGCAGGATCGTCACCGGCTGCCGTGTTGACGAGGCAGACGCGTGGGCTGGGCGCGCCGGACAATGCGAGCGCGTGCGCGATGATCGGCGGCAGCGGCCCGTCGGCTGGAGCGGAGATGCCGCCGATCGCCAGAATGTGCCGTCTACCGTCGGCTGCCATGCCGGCAGGCTATCGTCCGGACAATAGCGGCCGGCCGGAAGGTGGATTGTCATCAGCGACTGCGTGTTCTGTGACATCGCTGCCGGGCGCGTGCCAGCGCACGTGGTGCTCGACGACGCGGAGGTCATCGCGTTCCTGGATGCCAGGCCTGTCTTCAAGGGTCATGTCCTGGTGGCGCCGCGGGAGCACGTCGCAACCCTGCCGGACCTGCGGGTCGAGGCTGTTGGCCCGTTCTTCCTGCGCGTTCAGCGGATAAGCGCGGTCATGCCGGCGGCGCTGGGCAGCCAGGGCACGTTCGTGGCCGCGAACAACGTCGTGAGCCAGAGCGTGCCGCACTTGCATTTTCACGTGGTCCCGAGGACGAAGGGCGACGGACTGCGCGGATTCTTCTGGCCACGCCTTCGCTATGAGTCGGACGACGAGGCGGCCCAGTACGCCGACAGACTCCGGTCGGCGCTCGCCGGGGCGCCTAACTGAAGGCCGTCACCACGAGGCAAACCGCCGTCGTCGTCTCGGCTAGGGCGCCGAGCACATCGCCGGTGATGCCGCCTAGTCGGCGTACCGCGAGGACCGAGAGCGCGAACGAGAACACGAGGCCGGCCGCGATTGCGTCCGCATAGATCCAGCCGGCGGCGGCTGACCCGACCAGGGCTGCCGCGGTTAGCAGCGTGCCGGCCAGCGGGTGCACGGTACCGGCCACCATGGCGCCGAGCCCGTCATCGCGGGCGGCGGGGACGCCGTGGCGACAGGCGAGCATGACGGCGAGCCGCGCGGCGACGGCGGCCGCGACGATCGCCACTGGACCGCGACCGGTCTGGTCAGCCCTCGCCAGGGCGGCGACCTGGACTAGGACCACAAGGACAAGCGTGACGACACCGAACGGCCCGATGTCTGAGCGCTTCATGATCTCAAGTGCCTGCTCGGCCGGCTTGCGGCTGCCAAGCCCGTCGGCCAGGTCCGCGAGGCCGTCAAGATGCAAGCCGCGGGTCAGCAGGGCCAGCAGCCCGATCGCGAGCACGGCGCCAAGGAACGGGCCAGCACGCCCGGCCCGGCATCCAAGCAGCACGCCGGCCGCCGCAGCACCAAGCGCAAGACCAACGGCCGGCGCCCAGTAGAGCGCGGCGGCCACAGTCCGGCGATCCGGTATGGCGGGCCCATCGGCCGAGCGGCCGGGTAGCGGCACGGCGGTAAGCAGCGTGATCGCCAGCCGCAGTCCTGCCCAGACCATGGCACACGAGACTACGGCTCGGCTCGCGGTAGGTTCGGCTGGACTGGCGGCGAGGAGGGACCAGAATGCATGTGCTGCTGTCGGCGGCGATGTCCGCGGACGGCTACATCGACGACGCGTCAGCGGCTCGGCTGGCGCTGTCGGACGAAGCTGACCTCGACCAGGTCGACGACCTTCGGGCGCACAGTGACGCGATCATGGTCGGTGCTCAGACGATCCGGACCGACGACCCACGGCTGACGGTGAAGTCCGCGGCGCGACGGCAGCAGCGCGTGGCCAGCGGTCGGCCAGCGAATCCCCTGAAGGTAACGATCAC
>Ga0126373_10004072_pt1 | contig 11100 bp, 8 predicted proteins | sample PanSoiMetPlot_11_FD_92545 | JGI IMG/M metagenome (GOLD analysis project Ga0126373, IMG submission 92545) | Tropical forest soil microbial communities from Panama - MetaG Plot_11 | ecosystem: Environmental > Terrestrial > Soil > Tropical forest > Bulk soil | place: Panama | collected 2016-02-17
CGCCGCATCGCTCAGCACCAGCGTCCGTCTGGGCTCCGGGATCTTGAGAAGCAATTGAAAGGCTTGCTCCGGAGTCATGATCAGCGCCCGGTAATCGCTTGTCGTGGGTTGACTGACCCAGTTCATGGGATTGCCTTCTTGCTGCCGGGGCATTTGTCGATCGTTGGATCCGCGAGCGGCTCTTTCCGCAGCTCGCGAAACCACTTTTCGACCTCCGTTGCTTCTACCACCAGAGGCGCGAGGCGTCCCCAGCGTGGAATGATGCGGTTCAGCAAGCGCCGCTCATAGGTCTCGATGGTTGTGAACGACTTCGGACGCGCCGACACTTCCTGGTCGATCCGAAGCTCGTTCTCGATGTATTGTTTACAGAGCTGGCCGAAGGTTCTCGGCCGACCCTGGAACGGTTCGATTTGGTTGATGGTTTCGCGCAACCGCTGGCGGTCGACCTCATGGGAAGCGTCGGTTTCGCGGGATCCAATTTCCTTTACAAGGCCGATGGGAATCTTGTTCTCCACCCACTTGATGCCGAGGCGGCAAATTCTCAGGATCTTCGACTGACCGACAGTCGGTCAGCAGTTGTCTTTGGAGAATGGAACATGACGCTAATTCCGAATGGTGGCAACTGTTTTACTTCACGATGACGAAGTCTGCACTCTGGCCCTCTGCAGAGTTGGGTCCGATCCAAACAGTCGCGCTGGCCGGCTCAACAAGGTGCTTCATATCAATGTTCCAGAAGGAGAGCTCATTCCGACCTATTGTGAAGTCGACCCGCTCTGATTCTCCTGGCGCCAAAGCAATCCTTCGGAAGCCTTTCAGTTCCCTTACCGGAAGAGCAATACTGGCACCCCGAATGCGCAGGTAAAGCTCGACAACTTCATCACCGGCCCGCGTTCCGGAATTTCTCACGGTCGTGGACAAATGTAACGTTTCGACCGCGTGGTTCAGTGCATCGGCGCTTAACTTGGAAGCGCTCAATTCCAGAGGGGAATAAGAAAACGTCGTATAGCTTAGGCCGTAGCCAAATGGGAACAGCGGGTTGTTTTGTTCATCCACGTAGCGTGAGTGATACTTTTCACCTTTGTCAGTCGGTGGGTGAGTGAGATCAACACCGTCAGCAGGACGCCCGGTATTCAGCACGTTGTAGTAGAGAGGCTCTTGACCTACGGAACGGGGCATTGAAACTGTGAGCTTGCCGCTTGGATTGACATCGCCAAATAGTACGCGCACCAGTGCGGGACCCGCTTGCACTCCCGGAAACCAGGCCTGCAAAATCGCTGGAACGTGGTTCGCAGCCCAAGTAAGAGTGAGGGGGTGGCCGCTGAATACGATCAGCACGATCGGCTTGCCGGTGGCTGCGACTGCTTCCAAAAGCTGCTGCTGGTTTCCCGGAAGCCCGAGATGGGCACGGGAAGCCGCCTCGCCGGTCAACCACTGAGCATCTTCGCCCAGAGCCATGAGGACAACATCTGCTTGTTTGGCAGCGGCAACCGCTTCCGCAAAACCGCTGTCGTCTTTGGTCCAAATTTTCGTGCCAGGGGCATAGATCAGCTGGCCATTCTCCTGTTTCACGCGGGAAGTCAAAGCCGCCCGCAGCGTCACGACATCCGCTGCATCGCCCCGCGCGTACCAACAGCCCAACATGTCGGGGGCGCTATCGGCAAGCGGGCCGATCAGTGCGATGGTGCGAGTTTTCGGATCCAGTGGAAGCGTGGTACGCGCAGCCAAATTGGCATTTTTTAAGAGCACGAACGAACGTTCCGCAACTGTGCGAGCAAATTCCACGTCAGCCGGGTCGATTCGAAGTTTTGCGCCGCTCGCCGGTTCAGGAGTGTATGGATGATCAAACAGTCCGAGCGCGAATTTTATCCGCAGAATCCGGCGAACAGCTTGATCGATTTTTTCTTGCGCCACTTCCCGAGACCGAACTAGTTCCAACAGGTACCGGGAAAACAAGTTGCTTTCGAGGTCTACATCTACCCCTGCGGAAATGGCTTTCAGCGCAGCTGTTCTGCCATCCGATGCAGTACCATGGGCGATCGTTTCTCTGATTGCTCCATAATCACTGATCACTACTCCTTTGAAGCCCCACTCCTGGCGCAGCACATGGGTCAGGGTGAACGAGTTCGATGTGGCAGGCACTCCATTGATCGCATTAAACGCACTCATGATCGATCCCGCACCCGCCTCGACGGCTGCGTGGAACGGGGGGAGATATACCTGACGCAAAGCGCGATCTGACAATTCAACGGAGTTGTAATCTTTCCCCGCTTCCGCAGCTCCATACCCGACGAAATGCTTAGCGCAAGCGAGCATGGATTGAGGATCGTCCAGACGACTACCTTGATATCCCCGCACGTAAGCGGCAGCCATTGCAGATCCCAGATACGGGTCTTCGCCCGCACCCTCCACAATACGTCCCCATCGCGCATCTCGCGCGATATCAACCATAGGGGAATAGGTCCATCGAATACCTTCTCTGGTAGCCTCGTTGGCAGCGATGCGCGAAGCCCGTTCGACTAGCGACGGGTCCCAAGTCGAAGCCATGGCCAACGGTACAGGGAAGATAGTGCGGTACCCGTGAATTACATCCAGGGCGAAAAGGAGCGGAATGTGCAGGCGCGATTTCTCTATGGCTAACTTCTGTAACGCATTCGTCTCTGCCGCGCCGGTGATGTTCTCGAGCGAGCCAACATTACCCTGGGCAACCTGCTCGCGATAATCTGGATGCGGCGCACCCGGCCCGGTGGAACTATCGGCAAAATGCACCAGCTGTCCAATTTTTTCTTGCAGCGTCATCTCGCCGAGCAATTTGATAATGCGTTGCTCGGTCTCAGGATTATCCAGCGGCGGTGCGGCGGAAGGGGCCTGCGCTCGAAGTAAATGAAGAGGAAATGAGAAGGCAATGACAAAACACAAACGACGAGCGAAAGAGATTTTAGAGGCCATATCCCTGACTGCATTCTCCCGATCCTAGTGAGTCGGTTGCGCAAATGCCGCGAGCTATACTTTGAATCGCGGCGCGTCCGTTTAGCTCGCAGCTGGAAGCGGTTTGATGGGCAAGAGAGTAACAGAAAACCGTCCCTAAAGGGTCCTTTCCGGATGTCGCCTGAATACCCGAGTCTCGTCCACCATCGGGACTGCGCGGATGTTTGTTCTCGGTGCGTGCACACTGCTCACACACGCAAGGCGACATTACCCATGGGCCCATCAATAGATTGCAGAAACGATGGCTGTTCGGCCGTTAGACAATATTTTGGTTGCAGTTGCCAGACACGTTCACGATATAGATGCCCAGTCCCACCAAATCAGGATCTAGCCCAATGGGTCTGACCACGGGGGCGCTACGGAGTGTCCGATTTGAATCGCAAGTTTCTCATCCTGCGCGCCATTGTTGTCATTCACGAAACCGTTTTGAGCATCCCCTCTACGGTGCCCGAAGTGGATCGAAAACGCGAGAACGGCCAGAACGAGTGCAGTTCCAACGAGGGGATTCTTCAACAAGGATTTCATATCGCCTCCTAATTGTGAGCGCAGACAAAAAGGGCCGGAGAGCCGGGTCGTTGAAGGACGAAGAAATCGACTACATCTCAGAAGATGTCACGGTTCGCCATTTCAAACACAAACCAGCGATGCAGCTGCGTTCCGGAGACGACCAAGGGAGTACATCTCAGAGGATGTGACAGTGTGGCGCGTTTTTGCACCAAAACTCGCAGTGGTACCTCCGAAAGAACAGGCTGATCGGGCTGCCGCCCTGAAAGCTCGATGAATTAAAATTTAGCGGCATTTCTGCAGCATTGACATTCATCGGGTGTAGAGACCCGCCCGCTTAAACGCCCGGAAGTCGCGCTTAGGCGGAACAATCTCGTTTCCGGTTAGCAAGCACCAGTCGCATAGCGAAGATATTGTGCGCCTTTGTTCCGTGGGGCTCGGTTCTAGTGACACATCGGCAAGGGCAAGTACGTGTGCTGAATAACATGGTCGCAGCCAACAGTTGCGCCATTGTACTGTTGCAGCCCAACGCGGATACCATGTCGACGCATCAAGTCAGCCATGATAACCCGCCCGTGTGCAGGTTGTTGCTCGGATTGAACAGGTTAATGCGAGAGAAGTCAAACTTGGCACGCCACACGCGGGCACGGACCTGCGTCAGGCCGACTGTCCCGCGAGATGATACGGCGAGTGGATCGCAGCGTGATTCAACAGCCACAGTCGCCGCAAGTATCTTGGGATTGACCCCTGCCCTGAGGGCCTCGCGCGCAATGAGGTTGATTAGTGATCTGTCCGCATTTTGGCAGCCTGGCGCGCGACCAAGGACAAGAGCCACCTCAAAGGGCGCATCTATGTACACGCGCAGTTCGTTTTCAAAGAAGTCAGGCGGCGGTGTGTGCTTCACATCTAACGTTGGCAACGAGTTTGTATCTTGCGTGAAGAGGAAACCGCAAAGAATAATCGTGAGCACTATAGAAATCGGGGTCGAAAAGATTAGGGACCTGCGATTGAAGTGTCCAGTCATGTTGTACTCCTGTCTGACTGGAGGACTGGCGCATGTCCTCTGGTATCGAATACTGAAGGGCGGTGAATATTCTCTTTCTGCACAATTTCGGCAACCAGCAAAATTGCATGAATCGCTGCCAAATAGTGCCCTTGCCATCTGACGGTAGCCTTCAGCCGTACTCCGTCGCGCAACGTCCGTCCTCCACACGCCGCTCGTCGCCGCCGCACATTGAATCGAATGCAAATGGTAGGACCGACAAGATCCTATTTCAGTGCAACGCTTTTTGACCGTTGCAGATGCGCAGGGCGAAAGGACAAAAAAAAACCGCCGTCCCGGTTGATCTTACGTCGAGCTGAACTATGCGCGCGAGGGGAAGTGGTTGTGAGCTGTAAGGTATGTGCGTTTGGTTGGCCACGTGAAGGACTAGAAGAAGATACCAAAGCCAAAGATCGGCCCATGCAAGGTAGGACTGATCTTGAGAGTCCTTCCCGCCTTCCTATCGCTATCGCTGAAATGCATGCCACCGTACCCCATGGTGATCCCGAAATGGCGCGCAAACTGCCATTCGGCGCGTCCGGTCGCTGTCACATCCACGTCAGATCCGGCGCCGAAGCCTCCGCCATCACCGTGGATCAGAATCCGCCACTTTCTTCCAAGTTGCCGACGGTAAGTGACCCCGAGCAGAGGATCCCAGAAGCCTGGAGAACGGCTCGCGCTGGAGGATTCGACGGTGGCATGAATGTCCAAGGCCAACCGCCGCGCACCGCCTTGCGCATAAAGTCCGGGAAGCACTTCGCGTCCTATCAGCACATCCCCAAACACAAAATCGAGGTTTACTTTAGCGAAGGGCGTCTTACGCTCAGCGGAAAGCGCTGCCCACATAAACAGCAAGTCGCCCGACCATTTACCGATTTCGAGCCGCGTACCGCCAAAATATGCGGCGTTCAGGGAACCGTTTGTGCTTCCGGACGGACCAGGCATGGTAATCGGCTGGCTCGGAGTGGGGGGAAGCGTGACGCTGGTGCCAAATACAGGAGCCCACGCCAGCGCTGGATACAGCGCGATGTGCCAGCCATAGGGGCGTTGTGGAGGTTCGTCCGACGCTTGCGGAGGCGCGGAGGGCTCTCGAGGGTCGCCTGCTGGTTGGAGCGAAGCAGTCGTCTCCTGGTCTATGGCCAGCCAACGGATCCTTTGAAGATCGCTATTTCCTTCATTGGACACCGGGAGCGTCTGTGGGAATGCGTGGGAGCAAAGGAGAAAGAGACAAAGGAAAAACAGCGGCCACTGTTGCCTTGGTTCAGATTGCACTGGTCCCCTCGCTAGTACCTAATGCGATGTCCCTCCCGCATTGACTCTGTGAGGAATCATTCGGTCGTACAACTGCGTTGTCCCAGAGATCGTTCGGAACCGGAGCCGTTTCGTAGTTTGAGATCAGCTATGACTTTTTATTAAGGTCGTCGTCCTTGTAGTACTTCGTACCCTGCAGGGTTAACTGCAGCGCAACCCCATTTTTGGTGATCTGGTAGACCAACACGCCCGGGGCAACCTCGACCGCTCCTGAGTAGGCTCCGCCCTTCTCGCCCGCCTTTGCGGCAGCATCACTCTGGGCCGATCCCGACCAGCCAGAGTCAAGGAATTGTGAAAACGCATTGTCGTCCTGGAAGACAAAGACAACTCGATAGTCTTTCACTCCGATGCCCAAGCCGGCACCCGCCGAAATCATCTTCATGAAGGTTTCCTGCTTCGACTGGGAATTGACGGCAATTCCTGCGCCGCGCGCTGTACTCAGCAGAAACAGGTTCGTCCCCATGTTGTTGAAAACTGCATATCCAGCCGATTTTTGGACAGCCTCCTTGGCCGTGGGTTCCAGCTTGTACAGTTCCTGCAGCGTTTTAGCCGCCATCTTGCGAGACTTGTCCCGTTTCTTATCAGGTGAATCGCCGGCGCTAGCCACGCTCGTAGCCAGCAGAATCACAGCAAGGCTTGAGGCGACTAGTCTGAGTCTCATCGGCTCCTCCTCATCATTCAAGATCACTTCACTTTCAATGAAGGCAACGTTTTGCTTCAGCGGGCAATTAGTATTTGCCACGGCAGGCAGAGAGTCCAACTGGATAGATTGACAGTTTTGTCTACTCCTTGAAGTCAGTTGATTTGTGCGGATCGTTAAGACGAACGGTTGGGTAACGATGGAAACTCGCGCCTTGGTGAACAGTCTCGCTTCCGGTGAGCAAGCACCAGTCCTTTGAAGTTCAGCTAGAGCCGTGGCGCTTATAGGTCGCGACTACAACAAAAGAAAGCAAAGACCCACGTCTTAGATTTTGGATACAACGTTGACCTTTCATCTTCTCTGGTCTCTCGTCAAGCATTCCCTCTCTGCTAAATAAAAGCTGGACTTGTGCCCTTAACGCCTCGAACTCGGAGGCGAACGATGGGCAGTGCCAAGTGGAGCGAAAGCGCACACCCAATCACGCGATTGCACGCGCACTACCACGTTGATATTTGGCAATGGCAGTTTCTATGTTGAAGAGCAAGGCTTCACGACCGAGGGTCTTGCCAAGCGCGGAGCGCTGGATCATTTCCAGTACTTTGGGGTTGGCACCGACGAGCCACAGAGACACGCCAGCAAGGCGCTGGGCCTGTTCAGCTTCCGTCAGCATCTTGAGTGCGGTGTATTCAATGTCGGGGACACCAGTGAGATCGATGAGGGCGACCTTAGCTCGATGTTCATGGATTAACCGTTTCATCTTCACCCCAATATGTTCAGCGTTGGCGAAAAAGACTCGCCCTTCCGGCCTCAGCAACAACAACCCGGGAAAACCCTCGTCTTCCGGATGTTCCTTTGACCTTGGCCGGAACACATTCGTTCCTGGCTTGCGCCCCAGAACGTAGACGGGAGGGTCGGCGACCTGATATGCGAGAGCGATCAACGAGACGATGATAGCTACAACAATACCTCTCAATGTCCCCAGGAGTACAACACTTGCGAAGGCCGTCAACGCCCACATGAACTCGGTTCGACGAATGCTGAGAATATCGCGGAACTCTCTGGGTTTAATTAACCCGATGGAGTAAACGATGACGACCGCAGCCAGTGTGGCCTGCGGCATCATGCTAATAAAAGGTGCGAGAACCAGCATTGTGACGAGTGTGGTTGCTGCTGTCACCATCTCGGATAACTGAGTCTTTGCTCCTGCGAGACGGTTGACTGCGGTTTGCGTAGTACCACCACCCCCTGGCATCGCACCAAAAAATGCACCTCCGGCGTTGGCGAATCCTGTCGCCAGGAGTTCCCGGTTAGCCTTTGGAGTGGGCTCGCCGCTCTTGGCAAATGCCCTTCCGGCCGCAACCGTTTCGGTAAAACTCATCAAAGCGATGCCTAACGCCCCCGGCCACAGCCGTTCCGCTAATGAGAGGTTCGGCAGGATAGGAGATGGCAGCCCCTTAGGGATGTTGCCGACCAGCTCGACGCCATGTGTCTGCAAGCTGAGCAAATAAGCCGCGCCGATCCCAGAAACCATGGCGATGAGTGGGGCTGGGGCCTTTGGCGCAAAGCGCTCCAGAAGCACCAGTATCAGGATCATCGATATCCCAAAGGCTAAGGTCGCCACGGACATGTGGGACAGGCATCGGAGAATAGACAGAATGTTGTGGAAGAACGAACCGCGAGCGAAGTGTATCCCTAAAATCTTAGGTAATTGGTCAACCACGATGACGACACCGATAGCGGCCTTGAATCCGATCAGCACGGGTTCTGAGATGAAGTTGGCAACGAAACCTAATCGCAAAACAGAAGCGAGCACTAGAATTCCACCCACCAAAAGTGCCAGAGTGGCAGTGGCTTGGACGAGGGATGTCGCGTCAGCATTGGGAACTGCCTCGCTGAGTTGAGTTGCTGTCAAGATTGCAATCGTCGTAGTTGTACTGACGCTTAGGACACTTGATGTGCCAAGCAGAGCATAGATGATCATCGGCAGAAATGCAGTATAGAGACCTACTTGCACTGGCAGTCCGGCTATGCTCGCGTACGCCATCGCTTTCGGCACAACAACTGCCGCAGCTGTCAATCCGGCAACGATATCAGGCCGCAGCCAATCACTCTGATAAGAGACCAGCCAATCGGCGATGCCGAAGCTAGCTCCGTTTTGTTTGCTGGCGTTCAGATACCTCTCCGCTTGTGCCAGGAAATCAAATCGCGACTCGCAGAATGCAATACATAGACTAAGCGAGGTACTGGCAGAACTGCCAGCTCAGACGGTGCGTGTAAGGACTATTAGTGAGAAGGATCATATCGTCTGGCCCTACCGCTATTTCGCGAAACGATCGCCATGAATGCGGCATTTTTTCTGCGCCGCGAGTTCCCGATCCGCAGGTGTGGCAAAGAAAGGCTGTTCAGCTTCAGGAAAACAAATGCAATCCGGACAGTCTGCGTCAAAGGCCATTCGCGTCGTTCAAAGGCAAGGTGTCTGTCCTTTCCAGCTTAAAGTGGAGACGGCGAGATATATCCCTGGTACCTTGCCCCGTCAAAGATGACGTTTTTGGCAATAGAAAGGCCGGCCACGCCCCTCGGAGGAGATCGACGCTCGCCAGCTTTTGATGCACTCGGTATCCTCAACACAACGTCTCCGTCGATATATCAGAAGTTTGTTCTCCATCAATGCAGCATTCGCGCTCTGTTCCACTTGCAAACATTGCTCCCCGCTGTTAATTGGCGCAATGCAAGGTCGGATGTCGTGGACCTCTGTCCAGGTAGCCGCGCGGTCGATGTCCCGAGAAGGCCCCTGTGCTCTGATTGATAGGCCTGGATTTGTACCTGCAACCTACGATGGACGACAAGGCGGTGTTTCCGACAACTATTGACTGTCAGGGTTGTCAGTTGCTTCACTTTCCCTTCAGATAGCATCCTGCTAACAAGTGCGGCATCCGTAACCTCGCCGACTGCTCACGCGGCTTTCGAGTGTTGCGATGGCATTCGTAGCCTTCTCGGTTGTTCGGAGTTAGACGATCCACGAACAACAAACGAGAAGGCGGCCTGGTGCCTGATCTGCTCCCTGATTTTCGGTTAAGTGCCTCAAATTACATCGCAGCCACAGTTTGTTAGAGGCCAAGCCGATCTGTTGCAGGAGTCACATCCGGTGCTTCCCACAGGTGTAAGGGTAGTCGTGCCCGAAAGCAAAATAGACAGCAACATTTTGCGGGCTGCAGAGCCCGCAAATGTTTTTCAGAGGCCCACCATGAGTTCTCGAACCGTTATTCTGGGTATCTTTTTTCTTGCGACATTGACGCATGCTCGGGACAAGACTGACGTGATGGTCATGAAAAATGGGGACCGTATGACCTGCGCGGTCAAGGGGCTCGAGTCCGGGGTACTTTACGTCGATTTTGATTACATTGATGGCACCGCCTCCGTGGATTGGTCGAAAGTTGCACGTCTGGAGAGCAAACAGTTATTTCTGGTCAAAACGGAAGACGGGTCAGTGTATCAGGGCACGCTCAGCACGCCAGAGGTGGGTGTCGGCCGGCCCTTGAAGATTCAGATGCTGGAAACGCGGGACCAGGAAACCGTGATCGACCGTTCGCAGATCATCACAATGATTGCTACCTCCGACAAATTTTGGCAGCGATTTAACGGCGCCATAGGTTTTGGAGCTATCTATTCCAAGGGCAATCAATCAACCCAATACAGCCTGAACTCAGAGACGTCTTACATTCGAGAGCGTTGGAGTGCTCGGACAAGCTTCGCTTCCAATCTCTCTTCCAGCACCGGCGCCACGGTTTCCACGCGGAACTCGCTCAACTTCGGCGCGCTCCATTTGTTGCCTTGGAATCATTGGTTCTACTCGGGTCTCGGAGCTTTCTTGCAAAGCTCGGAGCAAGGAATTGCGCTGCAGAGCACTTTCGGTGGTGGTGTCGGGCGTTACTTAGTGAATACAGACCGTGCGAGTGTTGCTGTGCTTGGTGGTATGGCGTGGCAACGCACTGATTATAAGCAATCAGTGATCGCCCCAAGCGGGCAAGATGTTGGGGCAGCTCTGATCTATGCCGAGGCGAAGCTCTTCAGATTTAGCAAGACCAATTTCGACGCAACCGCTGCTGTTCTCCCTGCACTCTCAGATCCCGGCCGTCTTCGTTTTAATACGAACGCATCCTACTACATTAAGCTTATAGGCAATCTGAAATGGAACATCTCATTTTACGGGAACTGGGACAACCGGCCACCACCAGGATTTTCCGGGAGCGACTACGGTACAAGTACAGGACTAACTTGGAGCTACGGTTTGAAATGACCAGCGCGGATCGAGCATGGTATAGAAAGTGTCTCTTCCTTGATGTTTCGTGCAATTACAACACTGAACTCGCGATCACTCGGACTTATCCCTCTCGGCGGCAGCCAGGCCACTCTTTGTTTTTGGGCCTCTGGGTTTGTTGGCGGTAACGCCGATTTCATTTATGGAACCTCTGAGCAACTTGTCGCTTTTGCGTGACGTCCGAGTGCCAGACCGCACAGGCTGCAGATTTTCTCAGAATTTCCTAGTCTAGTACTACTGTGTTATAAAATGTATACCTGCAAGTGAAAGATCTGCATCAGCTAACATCTTTCAATGCTA
>Ga0126373_10004073_pt1 | contig 11098 bp, 6 predicted proteins | sample PanSoiMetPlot_11_FD_92545 | JGI IMG/M metagenome (GOLD analysis project Ga0126373, IMG submission 92545) | Tropical forest soil microbial communities from Panama - MetaG Plot_11 | ecosystem: Environmental > Terrestrial > Soil > Tropical forest > Bulk soil | place: Panama | collected 2016-02-17
GCCCGCCAGGCTTCAGCGCCCGCGCGACCGCCTCCAGAAACCGGACGCAGTTCTCATGATCGAAATATGCGAAGCTGTTCCCCCAGCAATACCCCGCATCGAACCGCGCCCGCCACGGCAAATCGCGCATGTCCCCAAGAACCCACTCAACCGCGCCCGACTTCCCGCGCGCTTCTTCAATAAACGCCGCGGAAATGTCTACCCCCGTCATCCGCACCCCGCGCCGAGTCAGCTCGACCGCATGCCGCCCGCCGCCGCAAGGCACATCCAGCGCGCACATCCCCGCGCCCAACTCCAGCGCCCGTTCCAGAAAATCGGCCTCTCGCGCAGTTGTTTCCGGAGTAACCGCGCCCCGCCACATATCGAGCGCCAGCCCCTCGAAAAATGTCTCAAACCATTTCGGATTCACGATTAACGAAGTTTATCGGGAATCCCGGCGGGCGCCTTGACTAACGGCGCTGCCGCGGAAGCAAGCTAAGAACCGCAATCACTCCCAGCCCGATAATCGTAAGCAAGGCGTTCGCCGGCTCCGCCAGCACCAGGCCGATATCCCCTCTCATGCCTCGCTGCTGTGTCTCCTGTCGAGTCACCCTAGCAGGAAGGACATAAAGGACGCATCATAGATCGCCCTCGTGATCACATAACGCAAACCATCGGATACAGGACGGACAGTACTTAGGAATCCGGCCAGAGCAATTTATGCGGGGTAATCGGAGCTTCTCTCACGGGTTTCGCCGTCGCGTGATAAACCGCATTTGCAACCGCCGCCGCCGACCCTGTGATCCCGATCTCGCCAATCCCCTGTGCCCCATCGCGGCCCGTCGCTCATGTATACGAAGGCGTCCCGATATCCGACCGAACCAAGCTCTGAATCGTCGGGTTGTTCGGAACCGAATACAGCATCCGAGGGGGCAGCGTCGCCGTCTCCGTAAAGTCGCCCATCTGCGACGTGTGCGATATCGTCTCATTCTTCAGCGTCCATAGTTTCGCGTCATTCGATGCTGCCATCAAGGCCTCACGGGGTGATTCACTACCGCCCCGCCCAGGAACGGCGGCGCCACGCGTACGCTGTTAGCCAGGCAGCGCCACATGCTTCCGATCGCCGAATCTCGCCCGCGATGTGTCATAAAGCGTCACTGTGTCCACGCCGACCCACGCCGTATCTTCTGGTCGGCTGTGTACGTCGCAGGCCTGCCCGCTTGCTGTCATCAAGGCCTGCATCATCGCGCTTCACGAATGCTTGCAGCGCGATATCGGCAGCGGCGCGGAAGGCGTCCTCCGACGCCGCCATTTCCGCGCAGTGACTCGTCCGCTGCCGAACTCCTCCAACACCTCGTTCCGACGCCACCAAAAGCGAGATGTCGCCATTTCGATGACATGGATACTGGTACGGGCTGAACCTGAGCAAGCCCCGCGCCGTTGTGGCGAAACGCGCATAGGCGCCGATCAGCGGCCCAGTGCGTGCTAAGCCACTCGAATCCATGGTATTGACAGATCACCTCGAAACCGATGTGGCGGGGCTTGCCGCGGTTCTTTAACCTGTCTCGTCGTTGCCATCACTACGTAATCGGGCGGGTGTAACCTCTCCAGGTCAGTAGAGAAGACAGGATGGTAATTGCAAAATCGGCTTTCGAGCGTATCCAGGTCAGCCCGGCTGCGGATCCCCACAGCGGCGTCGCAAACGTCAGCATATTCAACGGCGCCCGGCAACCGATGGATCGCGCCGCGCAAATTCTGCTAACAGTTTGGGACGGGGCGCAAAACCAGCTGTTTCGTAACTTCGTAGCCGGTCCGAACATGAGGCTGGAACTCCCGTTCCACAACAATTTCGCGGACAACTACTCGATCGTGGCATTCGCGGACGGCTATGAACAGGCGGGCTTTCAGCCGGTCGGAATTGGGCCGAGCGTTCCCACGCAGCTCGGTCTGATGCTTCTGGCGAAGAAGGGCAACTTCCATTTCGCAGGGGCGCAGTGGGGTGACGTCCTGGCCAAAAAGCCGCTCGTCGCCCGGATATTCGAGGCCAGCGTGACCGGCTCCCCCCCGGACACATATGCGGAATTGACGGAAACGCACCCGGAGCGTCTGGCGTGTTTACTGAATCTCACGACTGCGATGCAGCAGATTTCTCTGCCGCAGGGAACTCCGCTCGACTACTTTAAGACTTTCGACTTGCCTAACCTTGCGCCGGACCGCATCTTCGGCTACGCCGATGCGAGACTGGTGGATCAGGTCCGGCTCGCGGCCCAGCAGGGCGAATTCGACAAACAGCCGGCGATCGATCTGTCGCTGCACGGGGACGCGACAAGCAGTTTCAAGCAGATTCAGTTCGGCGAGGCCAACGTGCAGCTCACGTTTCATGAGAAGAACCGGCGTGAGATAGACGGCGTGGACTGCGTGTACGTGGAACCGGATATCGACTACTACAAAGACCCGGCCGCGCATCTGCTGCTCGAGGTTATTCCGAACGGGCTGACCGGCAATGTGACTAATCCGCGAGTGGTTTACGTGCTTCGATGGATCGCGGGGCGGCACGCCGGAGTGCCGGAGTTCGATCCGCTATACACGATTGAGTAAGAGGCGGGGGCTAGCGCGCCCTCTCCAGCAGGTCATTCAGAAATGCGCCAATCGCGCGCAGCGCATGATTGGCAGCGTGTAGGTTCCCGACGCCGTTAACGAACCCGTGTGGCATTCCCATCCATACGTCGAGCCGGGCGTCGACGCCCGCAGCCACGGCGCGCTCCACGTAGCGTCGCGAGTCGTCGAGCAGCACCTCATCATCTCCCACGTGGACGCGGACCGGCGGCAGCCCAGTCAGATCCCCATGAAGCGGTGACGCCAGGGGATTCATCGGATCGCTCTCGCCCAGGTAGGAACGCACGAGTCCAGCGACTTGGGACTTGACGAAGTACGGGTCCGCTTCAGCTCGGGTTTCGAATGTTTCGCCGGTCAGCGCGAGATCTGTCACCGGAGATAGCGCGACCGTACCCACCGGAGCGATCCCAGCCGAACCCGCTCGCGCAGTGGCGGTCGACAAAAGCGCCAGCGCAAGATTGCCGCCAGCGGAATCGCCGCTGAACGCTATCGTCTTTATTCCCCGGTTAACGAGCCCGCGATAGCAAGCCTCCGTGTCTTTCACAGCCGCCGGGAAAGGGTGCTCCGGAGCGAGCCGGTAATCGGGGATGAATGCATCCGCTCCGGCGGCTTTTGCAATATGGCCAACGAAGGTGCGGGACGCCGAAGCTGTTCCCCAGTTGAACCAGCCGCCATGAAGGTGGAGGATCGCGGCGTTTTTCCGAGCCTGCGCCGGTTTAGCCCACCAGCCGGATATCCCTCCCACAGTGTCGGCCTCAAAGCCGATGCCATCCGGGGCTGCGACGTGCTCCATGATGCCGTTAAACGGGGCGCGGGCAGCGACTCCTTCGAGCTTGCCTTTCATGGCTGCGACGGCGGATCTCAGAGCAGTCATCGCGGCGGAATCTTCAGGGCTGAGGGGATGCGTCACCAACCAGGACTCTTTGAACGCCGGCGTTTCGCGGATTTCGGGGTGCATTGATCTCTCCTCATTTGCTTTCGGATTCAAGCGGAAACATGCGCTCGATCCGCGCTGAGACGTTTCACTCCTGGATACTCTTCGAGTCCCTTCAACAGTTCCGCTGTATTTTGATCCAAAAAATGGCCAACGGATTCGCGATAAACCCGCTCAGGACGAGCCCAGGGCCGCTTCCCTGGGGGCTTGGGCGAACACACGCTCAGATCCAGCGGCCTGCTGCGGCGCCGCTATCTTCAGGGCGGGTGTTGAAGGCAATAGCAGCTCGCGGCGCGGCGCGGTGGACGGCGTTCACCACCGCTTCGAACATACCCAGCCGGCTCGGTGGCAGGCGGATACCCGCGCCAATCACCACGCAGTCGTAGACATTGTCGGCAAGGCAACGTTCAATCGTCGGGACCGCAGTCTCGTCGGGCTTGATGAAGCAGACCTCAGGGCGCCAGCCCCGCCCGGCGATATCCGCCAGCGCAAGCTTGACGCCGGCATGGATTTTCTCCGCGTTCATACCCGGCGGCAGCGCCGGATCCGAATAGTCCACCGCCGCAGGATCAAAACCGATCAACACCACACGCTTCATCTACCCTCCTCCAACGCGCAACTCACCGACCAGACTCCAGGAAGCTGCCTGGGCTAATCCCGAGCATACATTTTCCTGCACCTAGGGTTCTGCATTGTTGTTCCGCGCGTTGACGCCATAGCGGCTTGGGCGGATGGAATCTTCAGGTCGCAATCGGATGACGTTCTTCTGAACGCATGGAGCGGTTTCGCGGGTCACATCGGCGGCGTCTCCGCCTGACGTCCTCACTCATTCCGCAGCGCTGTCATCGGATCCACCCGAGCCGCACGCCGCGCCGGAAACAATGCCGCCGCCATACCCGCGATGACGAGCGCAACCGCCGCCCCGATGAACGTAGCCGGATCTCCCGCCCCTACCCCATACAACAAGCTCGTCAGAGACCGGCTCAGCGCTAACGCTCCCGCAAGCCCGACCGCCACACCGCCGGCGAGCGGAATCGCCGCCTGCCGCGCAATCAGCCCCAGCACATCTCCGGGACGAGCGCCCATCGCCATTCGCACTCCTATCTCCGGCGTGCGCTGAACGACAAACTGCCCCAGAATTCCGTACAAGCCAATCGCGGCCAGCAGAACCGCGAAAACCGCAAACGCGCTGAACACCGCCGCCCGAAATCGCGGGTACGCCATCATCTTCCCGAGCCGCGCATCCATCGTTTCGATCTCGCTTAACGCCACCGTTTGACCGATCGCCGCCACCGCCCGCTGCAAGCCGCCGCCCGAGCCGCGCGCCACAACCGACGCTGAGAGGGGAGGATTCTGCGCGATCGGTCGGAACGCCATAGGCGTTGGCGCCCACCCCACGCGGTCGAACCCCGCGCCGCGCTTCTCGTCCGCCATCACGCCCACAACCGTAAGCCACGGGTTCGTCGCCGAGGGATCGCCCAGCGCGATCCGCCGCCCCACGGGGTCCGAGGCGGGAAAGTCGCGCCGCGCAAGCGCGTCGTTCACGATCACCACCGGATCTGCGGATGCGCCATCGCGTTCGGTGAATTCGCGGCCGCGCAGCAACCGTTCGCCCATCGTGCGGAAATAGCCCGGCGACACGCTCTGATAATCGGCATAGCGCGGACTCGGCGATTCCACGCCCAGGACATGGACTGCCGCGGCCGCTACGGCATACGGAGGTAGACCGGTCGAAAACGCCGCGGGATCGCCGAACATCGCCAGGGCGCGCGCGTAGAATCGCGCACGACTTTCGGCATTCGGATACCGTTCTGCCGGAAGCTGAACCCTAGCGGTTACGAGACCGCTTCTTTCGAAGCCCAGCGGGTCCGATCCCATGCGCAGCGCGCTCTGCATCAACAATCCCGCTCCCGCAAGCAGCACGACCGATAGCCCCATCTCCGCTGCGATCAGGATCCTCATCGCTCGCTGCGGAGCCGCGGCCGCGCCGCCTCGTCCTACCCGCAGAGAATCGACCGCGTCGAGACGCGAAGCGCGCCACGCCGGGAGCGCGCTGAACAACAGCGCTGTCGCAAGCGATGCGAATGCCGTAAAAGCCAGCGCCGGCCAGCTCATTCGCACATCCGCGCCCGGCGGCATTTCGATGGGCGCCATCGCCCGGAACAACCGGACTGCCGCAAACGCAACCGCCAAACCGGCTGCGCCACCGGCGGTCGCGAGCAAAAGCCCTTCTGTAAGTAACTGCTGCGCGATCCGCCGCCGGCCGCTCCCTAACGCTGCGCGCACGGCCAGTTCCCGGTCTCTCGCATACGCCTGTCCGGTCATTAGATTCGCCACATTCAGACACGCAATGAGCAGCACGAACGAAACGGCGCCCAACAGAATCCACAACGTCGCGCGCAGCCGTGGTTCCGCCAGAAACGTGAACTCGCCATGCAGATCCCGCACGATTGGCGCGAGATCGCGCTCTTCGCCGTCGCTTTTGTTAAGCGCCGAGTGGATGGTCGAGACCTCAGCCTGCGCCTGCGCGATACTGACGCCATCGCGGAGGCGGGCGAAAATCCCCATGGGGATTCTCTCGGGAGGCGGCGAAAAATCCGGGGTGAGCACCATCCAGGCAAGCGCCGCCGGCGGGTAAAACGCGAAGGACGCAGGCATCACACCCACCACTGCGCATGGGCGCTCGTCGAGCGCGATATTCTTTCCCACTATTGCCCGATCCCCGCCCAGAGCGCCGCGCCACATCCGGTCGCTGACTACCAGGGAACACCCGCGCTTTAAGTCTTCCGGCCCGAACGCCCGCCCCATGGCCGGCGCCACCCCAAGCAGCCCGAAAAACGATTCGCTCACCGGGAGCGCGAGAATTTCCCGAGCGGGACCATAACCCCGTAAAATCCGTCCACCGACCGCCCAGGTCGCCGCCGCCGTCTGCTCGAAGCTGTGCGCCTGCGCGATTCCGCGATAGTCGCGGAGACTGTCGAATATCTTGGACGTGCCCGTTTCATGGATATTCCGCATCCACACCGCAACCAGCCGCGAAGGATCCCGATAGGGGAGAGGCCGAAGCAGCACAGCATCGAAGATGCTGAAGACTGCCGTGATCGCCCCAATCCCGAGCGCCAGCGTGACTGTGACAACCGCTGCGTAGCCGCGCTTTCGCGAAATCAGCCGCAGCGCATACCGGATATCCTGAACCAGCGAATCCATATCAATAAGGTGGACGCGCGAATCGCCGTCGAGTCACCTCACGACTCCGTCATTCTCCGGCCCGCGCCGCGCGAGGGTTTTTTCAATCCTCTGGTACGCTGCCTGAGTCTACGTTAAGATTTCGTTTCGGAGTCGCCACCATGCTGTACGCGGCAGGGGCGGGAGCGCGTTCCGCGCGCTCCGAGTAACGCAATCGTAGCATTTGACCAGGACATCGCATCGCCCAAACAATTAATCCTAAAGCGGAATCGAAATGACCACCGAACTTGCGACTGCCACCGCAATCGATCAACTCTGGGACCGCTGGCCGACCCTGTCACACAAGCAGCGTCTCACGCAGTTTCGCGAAATGCATACCGGCGAGAAGGCGGATTTTTTCCTCGCGCTCGACGCCCATGACCAACTATTCCTGGTGCTGGGTCTGCCTGAGGATCAGCGTCACGTCTGGATGCGGATACTCGCGCCTGATGATGCGGCAGACGTGATTCAGGAAGCCGATGGCGAGCGGCGCGAAGAGCTTCTCGCCCTGCTCGACGAGGTCACGCGAAAAGAAGTACTCGCCCTGCTCGCATACAACGAGGATGAGGCCGGCGGCCTCATGAACCCGCGGTTCGCGCGGCTGCGGCCCGATGCAACTGTTGATGTCGCGATCTCTTATCTGCGCAAAGAGGCCCAGGGCGTCGCCCAGGTGTATTACGCGTACGTGCTCGATGCGGAGCAGCGGCTGCTCGGCGTGGTGACGCTGCGCCAGCTCTTTGCAGCAGATTCAGACAAGCTCGTGCGGGAGATCATGACGACGGAGGGCCTTGTCTCCGTCACTCCGGAAACGGAACAGAAGGAGGTTTCAGACGTAGTTCGCGACAGCCGGCTGCTCGCCGTTCCAGTGCTCGATGCGGATCGGCGCATGGTGGGCATTGTGACCGTGGATGACATCGTGGACGTGGTCGAGGAGCAGGCAAGCCGCGACATCCAGAACCTCGGCGGCATGGAAGCGCTCGATACGCCCTACATGCACACCACGCTGGTTGAGATGGTGCGGAAGCGTGCCGGTTGGCTTGCCATCCTTTTTATAGGTGAAATGTTCACCGCAACTGCGATGAGCTTCTTTGAAGAGGAGATATCCAAAGCGGTTGTCCTTGCCCTCTTTCTGCCGCTGATTATCAGCAGCGGAGGGAATTCCGGATCGCAGGCGACCTCTCTCATCATTCAGGCAATGGCCTTAGGGGATGTAAGGTTGCGCGACTGGTTTCGAGTGATCCGTCGCGAGCTAATCTCCGGGGTTGCGCTGGGCGTCATTCTCGGCGCGATCGGCCTCACGCGCATCTTTGTCTGGCAGACAATCTTCGGAACCTATGGCGCACAGGCGCCGATTCTGGCCCTGACGATCTTTTGCGCCCTGATCGGCGTGGTCGCTTTCGGGACCATCGCCGGGTCGATGTTGCCGTTCATTCTGCGGCGATGCGGCCTCAATCCGGCGAGCGCATCGGCCCCGTTCGTCGCGACGCTGGTGGACGTTACGGGGCTCGTCATCTACTTCACGATCGCCAGTTTCATAATGCTGAGGTGATGGCGGCTGTGAACTGTGACCCGCGATCAGAACACCAGACGCAGGGCCAGTTGTAACTGACGAGCGGGAAACGTCGCGTTGAAGACGCCGAATCCGCCCGCATTCGAATTCGTGCTGCTCACCGAAGCGAAGTTGGTTACGTTCAGCAGATTGAAGGCCTCGGCGCGGAACTGCAGCGCAGTCCTTTCCGTGATCTCGAAGCTCTTGTGCAGACCGAAATCGGTCTGGTAGAAGAACGGCAGTCGCACGCTGTTCCGCGGCGTGTTCCCGAAGGGTTGCGTGTAGTCGGGTATGGAGAAAGCGGCCGGGTTCAGATAGTTGATCGGATTGCTGCTGTTCAGGTAGGGCGACACTCCCGGAACCAGATTCGGGCGCTCCGACACAAGGTTACTCACCTGTTGTTGCGTCGACGCCGAATAGCCGATGTTGAGCGGCAGTCCGGATGTCATCGTGTTGATCAGGTTGAGGGACCATCCCCCCGCGATCAGATCGAGAGCCCGGCTTTGGAAACTGAACTGGCGGCCGCGCCCCCAAGGCAGGTCGTAAAGTACCGACAGGGTGTAATTCAACGGCTGGTTGTAGCTCGAGAGGCCGCGCTCGATCGCGTGGTTGTAGTAGTTAATTCGCGAGTTGTCACCGTTGTAATTCTCAAGGTGGCCAGGCGCGTTATCGAGCATCTTCGACCACGTGAAGGAACTCAGAAAATAAAGTCCGTGGGTATTTCTCTTCTCCAGCTTGATCTGCAGTCCTTCGTAGCTGCCGAAGCCGCCGTTGTACGCGATCTCGATGTCGGTGAAGCCCTGGATCGGCCGCCGCGAGAGCAGGGGGAGATTCTGTCCGGTGGGGTTCGGCAGCGCCTGATTAGCGTCGGAGAGAATATTCAGACCAACGCTGTGGTTGCCGACGTACGCCACTTCGAGCGCAAGGTCTGTGCGGAGTTCCTGCTGCACGCTGAAGTGCCAGCTCTGCACATATCCGTTGCGATTGCTGCCCGGAATGTAGCGCACCTGCGAAAGAGCGGTATTGAAGTTCGAGGGATCGACGAAGCCCGCCGGAAAGCCTTGCGCTAGGGAGCGGAAGCAGGTACCCGCCGGCGCGGACGCGTTTGCGCAGAAGCCCTGGCTCGGCAACTGGTTGACGGAGGAATTTATGATATTCGGGCCGTTGTAGGCAAGCAGATTTTCGCCGCCCGCGCGGTTAAACAGCACCCAACTGATTCCGTAAGCCGAACGGATTACCGTCTTCGGCAGAACCCGGTAGGCAAGTCCCACTCGCGGAGCCCAGTCGTTGGGATCCGGATGCACCAGCGCGCGGTTGTATAAGCTGCCGTCCGACGCGAAGATCAGCGTGTGGCTCACCGGATTGAAATTCGCGAGCTTGTTGTCGGCTTCGTACTGTGGCGTGGCGAACTCGTAGCGGATTCCCAGGTTCAGCGTCAGTCTCGAATTCACTTTGAAGTCGTCCTGCACGTAGCCGAAGTACATCTGCTGGCGGTAGTGCGCCACCGGGTTGTTGTTCAGCGTATAGTTATTCGGAGCGCCGTAGATATAATCGGCCAGCCCGTAAACATCTTTCGCGGTCGCACTCAGGCCGTTCACGCATGAAGGATTAGTCGCAAAGCAGGGGTCGCTGAAGTAGCCGGTAAACGAGAGCTGCCCGTATTTGGGGTTGAAGTCGCTCACGTCCGTGTCGATGTGCTGATACTCAAATCCCGTCTTCAGACTGTGACGCCCCAGAATCTTCGTGTAGTTCACCTTGGGGTTAAAGACCATCGGGTATTGATATTGCGGGTTGCTGCCCTGACGTCCCAACTGCGAGAAACTGCCCACCGAAGATGAGATCAGACCGCCGGCGAACGAGGGATCGAGCGGCTGGTTCGGGATGGTAAAGCCGGTTGTGGGCTGCCCCACCGTCGACGGAGATTTTCCGTTGTGGCTGTAGTTGGCGCCGAAGCGGAACTCGAGTATTGACGATGGGCTGACCGTCCAGGTAAAGCCGCCGACGCCTTCATACGTCTGGATATAAACGTTTCCGTTGGCGTTGCCACCCGCCGGCCCGGGGATGTTCGGCGGGCTGAAGATCCGGGTGTTCAACTGGCTGTACCGGCCGAAGAAGCTCAGCTTCGGACCAACGTAATAGTCGCCGCGGATATCGCCCTTGTCCGTGTAGATCGTATCTGCCGGAGCGGATTCGTAATTATTAGAGAGACCGGCCAGGTTCGGCGCCGGAAGCGACTTCAAAGCCGCGGCGATCGGTCCGAACTCCGAAGCAGGAATCACACCGTTTGGAGCCACTGCGCCTGTGAACGGATTTGCGATCGGCAGACCGTAGGCGCTGAAGTCGCCCTGATCCATCGCGGTTGTCGGCACCGAGGCGAACTGCAGCGGATGATAAACGCGCCGGAATCCCTCATAGTCGCCGAAGACGAAGAACTTATTCTTCAGAATCGGGCCGCCCGCCGCAGCGCCGAATTGATTCTGATTGAACGGCAGCGTGCCGTTGAGCGGCTTGAAAAATCCGACAGCGTTGAATACCGTATTGCGGTTGTATTCCCACAGAGATCCGTGCAACTGGTTCGTGCCGCTCTTGATCGTGGCGTTGATTACAGCGCCCGCCGCATGGTCATACTCGGCGCTGTAGTTGTTGGTCTCGACCTTGAACTCCTGAATAGCATCGGGGCTCGGCTGCATCACCTGATTCGAAAAGCCCTGGTTGCTGGTGCCGTAGGCGTTGTTATCCACGCCGTCCAGCATGAAGTTGTTCAGTTCGCTGCGCTGGCCGTTCACGTTGTAGGA
>Ga0126373_10004074_pt1 | contig 11097 bp, 10 predicted proteins | sample PanSoiMetPlot_11_FD_92545 | JGI IMG/M metagenome (GOLD analysis project Ga0126373, IMG submission 92545) | Tropical forest soil microbial communities from Panama - MetaG Plot_11 | ecosystem: Environmental > Terrestrial > Soil > Tropical forest > Bulk soil | place: Panama | collected 2016-02-17
CGTTGAGATTGCTGGTCTGCGTTCCGTTTGGGCCAACACTGACAATGCCGATGCCGCCGCGGATGCCGATCGTGGCTGCGGGGGTGCCGATCGTGACCGCCCCCTGATGGCTGAGTTGACCGCAGACATATTGCAGCGTGCCTTGCGTCAGCTTGGTGAGCATGGTGAGCATGTGGCCGCTGCCCGAGGCGGGATCCAGTTCCAGTCCGGTCTGGCGACAAAGTTGTTGTTGAGGGTTCCGCCGGAGGCGAGCACGGTCTGCGATCCGGCGCCGAGGCTGGCGTTGGTCTGATAACGCAGGCCGGTTTGGGCGTAACCGGAGAATTGATCGGGTTGCAACTTTTTGTCGACCAGTTCGAGCAGGTCCTCGATTTTCTGGCGAAGCTCCGGCGTGACGTCCGGCATCTGCAGGGCGGTTTGCAAATAGCCGCGCGCCTGCGCGTAGGAGCCGAGCTGATAATAAAGCACGCCGAGCTCGTGGCGCGTGGCGCCGAGCTTGGGATTGTAGAAACGGAGCTGTTCGTAAGTGCTGATCGCCGATTCGATATCGCCGTGCGCGGCGGCCGATGCGGCATATTGAATCGTGTTGTCGAGATTGCCTGGGCGCGCGAGCACCCCGCCAAACAGCGGATCGACGGTGTTGAGGAAATCAGAGCCGCTCTGGGCGCGAACCGTGGCGGTGAACGCAACGATAAGCGCCGCGACGCCGGCAACCTCCGCAATGAAGCGTAAAGGTGCACGCTTTGTGCCGGTTACCACTGCAATATCGGCCCCCAAGCCCAGCCGCCGCGCCGGATTGTACTGCCATGACGGAAAGCAAGACGCTGCCGCCAACCCCGAAGCGGCAAATAACACGCGTCAGTCGTCAAAAGCAGACCAAAGCCATTGACGCTGGTCAACCGAGAGTCTCTGTTTTCGCGGCAGAAAAGTCGAATTTATTCGTACTGTGGCGAGGCGATCACGCACGTGGCGCAGGTTCTTAAGTCGTGGAAAGTGGCGCAGTTTTGCGGCTCGTGACGATTCGCAACATTATCGTCTGCACGCCGCCTGCCGGAGGAGTTCGTGACCCCGACCATCAATGTGGCAGCCTATAGTGACGCGCTGGTCGTGCTGGGCACGGCCGGAATCCTGGTGCCGCTGCTCAGCCGGCTCGGGTTTAGCCCGGTGCTCGGCTATCTCGCCGCGGGCGCGCTGTTGGGCCCGTTCGGGCTCGGCTCGCTGATCCAATCCTTTCCGCTGTTGTCCTGGTTCACGGTCGGCGACGCCAACGACGTGACCGGCATCGCCCAGCTCGGCGTCGTCTTTCTTCTGTTTCTGATCGGGATTGAGCTGTCGCTGCATCGCCTCACGACGATGCGCCGTCTGGTGTTCGGCTTGGGTGGTATGCAAATCCTGGTCACGACGGTGCTGCTTGCCGGATTCGCGGTCTATTCCGGCAAGCCTCCCTCCGAGGCGATCATTCTCGGCGCCAGCCTGTCGCTGTCCTCGACCGCCATCGTGCTCGAGCTTCTGTCGAAGCAGGAGCGGCTGAAGACGCATGTCGGGCGGGCAAGTTTTGCCGTGCTGCTGGCGCAGGATGTCGCCGTCATTCCCATTTTGATCTTCATCGCGGTCTCGGCGGCAGGTCCGCAAGTTTCGGTACTTGGCAGTGTCGGCAAGGCCGTGGTGCAGGCCGTGATTGCGCTCTCCGTGATCATCTTGTTCGGTCGCTATCTGCTGCGGCCGCTGTTCCGGATGGTCGCCTCGACGCGCTCGCGCGACCTTTTCATCGCCGCCGTCCTGTTCGTCATCATTGCCGCCGGCGTGATCACCAATCAGGCCGGCATGTCGATGGCGCTTGGCGCATTCGTGGCCGGCCTTCTGCTCGCCGAAACTGAATATCGCCGCGCCATCGAAGCGACCATCGACCCATTCAAAGGCCTGCTGGTCGGAATTTTCTTTTTCACCGTCGGCATGAACATCGACGTGCGGGAATTACTTCGCGAGCCGCTGGCGCTGGCCGGCGGCATTGTCGGATTGATCGCGCTCAAATCGATTGTGATTGTCGTCTTGGCGAAACTGTTCCGCCTGTCATGGCCGGTCGCGGTCGAGATGGGATTGTTGCTCGGCGCCGGCGGCGAATTTGCTTTCGTCAGCCTCGTTTTGGCTGCCGCATCGGGCCTGACCGATCCGGGCACCGCTACCTTCGCGCTGACCGTAACCTCGGCCACGATGGCGCTGATCCCGCTCTTGTCTCACCTAGCGCGCCGCTTCGCATCGCGCCTGCGCGCCGCCGGAGCGACGCCCTCGGAGCTGCTGACGCGGCCGAGCGGCCGGCAACGACATGCCATCGTCGTCGGCTACGGCCGAGTTGGCAAAGTGGTGTGCGCGCTCTTGAACGAGCACGGCATTCCCTACATCGCGGCGGATTCCGACGCCTCGACGGTGACCCGCGATCGGCGCGACGGTCACGACGTTTATTACGGCGATGCCGCGGATCCGAAGTTCCTCGAAATTTGCGGACTAGCCGATGCCGCCGGAGTCATCATCACGATCCACACCCATGATTTGATCGACGACATCGTCGAACATGTGCGCGCCATCCGACCGGACGTGCTGATCGTTTCACGCGCGCGCGATGCCGATCACGCGCGGCATCTCTACCGTCTCGGCGCCACCGACGCCGTGCCGGAAGCGATCGAAGCGAGCCTGCAATTATCCGAAGCCGCGCTGGTCGGGCTAGGCTTGCCGACCGGCCCGGTGATCGCCTCGATCCATGAGAAGCGCGACGAGATTCGGCGTGGATTGCAGCAGGCGGCGCGCGCGGCGGGGCTGCAAGAAATCCGCTCGGTGCGCGCCAAGGCCCGCGCGGTGCTGCGAAAATAGGCGCTTCAGCTCGAGCGGGATGGCGCCGCGCTCTTTCCGGGTGTAGCGCTCTTTGGCGGTGTCGCGCTTTCCGCCGGCGCAGTGGGCGCGGCGTTCTTCGGCGAAATTGCCTCCTTGGGCGCGGTGTTCTTGATCGCGTTCTCCTTGGAGCCGCTATCTTGCGGCGCGATCTCCCGCGGTGCGGGCTGTTTCACCCGCGCGATCGCTGGCGCATTGCCGCCAGGCCGGCACGATTGCCCACGTGCGGCCTGCAAAATCTCCTTGAGCGCCACGGCCTGCAGCCGCGGCGACTTGTCGATCGTGACGTGGTCAATCGTCGTGTCGCTGGACACATCGATATTCGACAATTTGCCATGGAAGCCGGCGCCCGCTCGTACATAGGCGTATTTGCGCTGCGTCAGGTTGACCACGCAGCTGACATTGCCCGACGCCGCATAGGACTCGGTGCCGTCGAACGGCACGACCAGCGCCACTGGTACGCCCTGCGCGTTCAACTGTTGCGCCATCATCATCACCGCGTCGGCGCCGAGCGAATGGCCGACCAGAATGTAGGGGCCGTGATCGCCGGTGCGGTATTTCTGCACGATCGTGCCGACGACGATTTCCTCGACCGAATGATTGTAGACGGTGGCGTCGATGCCATTTTGCGCCACCTGCGCCGCCAACTGATCCATGCCCAGGGAAAAAATGTTGAGAAGGCCGCGCATCAAATAGACGTGCGGATGCGAACCTTGGTCATGGCTGGTCGCCGCATTGGGAGCGGCGGCATGTACAGCGGCGGCATGAGAAGGGGCGGCATGAGGAGCGGGTTTTGCGGTTTGCGCCGTCGCGCCCGGGACAAAGCCTAGTGCCGCGACGATAGACGCGCCCGCCGCAAGGCGGCACAACGTCTGCGCATGCCGTTGCAGGAAATCGCCGCGCCCAAGTCCGTCGCTTTTCAACGAAGCCGACATCGCATTCCCCCAGGCTCCCCCACGCGATCCACGCACCGATCTTAGCGAGGACTATGGTCAATTAGGGTAAATACTTCCTTGTGACAACGTTTTGCAGGTCAACTGTTGGCCGCCTTGCGGCTGGCCAATTGCAGGACGATCGGCCGCGTCGCCTCCTGCAGTGGCGTCCGGCGAATGTCGGAAAGGGTATGGAGGAAGTCGGAGAACCAGTTCTGCACCGAGGACGCCTTGAGCTTGCGCACCATCGCCTGCCAGCGTTCGCGCCGCTCTTCGACGTTCATGTGCAGCGCCAGCGCCAACTGCCGCGCCATACCATCGATGTCGTGTGGATTGATCAGGACCGCCGCATCAAGTTCTTTCGCCGCGCCGGCGAACGATGACAGCACCAGCACGCCCGGATCGAGCGGGTTTTGCGCGGCGACATATTCCTTGGCCACCAGGTTCATGCCGTCATGCAACGGCGTGACCAGGCCGACGCTCGCCACCCGATAGAAGCCGGCCAGCGTCAGCTGTGAAAATCCCTTGTTGAGATAGCGGATGGGCGCCCAGTCTACTTCGCCGTGGCGGCCATTCACTTCGCCGACCAGAGCGGCGAGCTCGGCCTTGAGCTCGCGGTAGGCCTTGATGTTGCCGCGGGAGGGAACCGCCACCTGTAGCAACGAGACCAGGCGCTTGAGCCCTGGCTCGAGTTCGAGCATACGGTCGAACGCGCGTATTCGGTTGGCGAGGCCTTTCGAATAATCCAGGCGGTCGACGCCGAGCACGAGCTTGGCGCCGCGCAAGCTTTCCCGCAGGCGCATGACCTCGGCACGGCCCATCGCCTTGGTGGCGCGGGCGGCAAAGTCGTCGACGTCGATCCCGATCGGGAACGTCGCCAATTGCGTCAGACCCCATTCGGAGGCGACGGTGCCGTCGACCACGTTGCAGCTGAGCTCGGCCTGCAGGTAATCCTCGAAGTTCTGCCGATCCTCCACGGTCTGAAAGCCGATGAGGTCGTAAGCGAGCATCGCGCGTGCGATTTCGTGGTGATGCGGCACAGCCGTCATGGTGCGGCGGTCCGCCCACGGCGTGTGCAGGAAGAAGCCGAGCGGACGCTCGATGCCGAGCCGGCGCAGCTCCGCGCCCAGGACGAGAAAATGGTAGTCCTGGATCCAAAACAGCGTCTCGGGCGTGTTGAAGCGCAACAGCGCGCGCGCCATGAACGCGTTGACCTCGCGATAGGCGGCATAATCGTCCGTGCTGACATGAATCAGATCGGCGCGCGAGTGCAGTGCCGGCCACAAGGCTGAATTGGCGAATCCTTCGTAATAGCCGCGATAATGTTTCGCCGGGATATCGACGGTCGCCAGCGCGCCGGTGCCAAGCGACTCGATGCGCGCAAACGATCCGCGCGAGCCGTCGCCGCTCTGGCCGCTGGAACCGACCCAGATCGCGCCGGAATCGCGGACCATCGGCAGAAGGGCCGCAGCCAAACCGCCGGCCAATGGCTCATCAGGCTTTGCCCGCGCAACGCGGTTTGACACCACCACAACGTTCACGGGGACACCTCCAGGTGGTCCTACAACTCGGATGGCGGAAATTTGTTCCGGATCCGTGATGCGCCGCACCCAAGCTCTGGAAATTGTCCGGAAATCGCCGGATTTGTTATGGGAATAAGCGTAACCGCGCCTTGCCGGCGGTGCCGCTAGCGCGGTGCGGCCTCGGCATAAGCCGTGGTTGACAACAGGCTAACTTCAGCGTGTCGCGAATCGAGCCGCGTGTGCTGCACCACGACGGTACGTCGGACTCGAATAACGATGAATAGGGTGCATCGCGCGGTATCGGTTGCGGTCGCTCGAGATCGTTGAAACGCAAGTGCAGCGTGCGGCGCGCCGGCACGGTTACGAGATAGGGTCCGACCGGTTCGCGATCGGCGAAGTACACGGTGATGCGGACATGAGCCGGTTTGTCGCCGACATTAAGAATGCAGGCGGTCTCATGCGAGACGAGCGCCGGATCTGAAAACGAGCTTTGCCCGGGGATGTAGCCTTCGGCGATGGCCCAACGCATCTGTCCAAGCGCCGTCATTTTTGCCGCCCGATTTGCTGCCGGAATTAGAGCTAACCGCGCGAGGTGCGCCTCAGTTCCGCGGCCGGAACCTTGTTCTGCAACAAACGTTTCCTCGCGGGGCGCGCGGATGCGCTGCGCGCAGCAACCGCGCGGTTTGCGCAAATTTTCGCGGGATCGGATGATGCGCGCCCTGACGGTTGCGCCAGGTATTGCCAATTCGGCCGGCATCGAAGATGTGCCGGATCCTCCAGTGTCGGACGGCACGGTGCTGGTGCGCAGCCTGGCGCTGGGTGTTTGCGGGACCGATCGCGAGATCGTCGCCGGCTCGTATGGCTGGGCGCCGCCGGGCCGCAAGCGGCTCGTTATCGGTCACGAGTCGCTTGGCACGGTGGAAGACGCTCCGATAAATTCCAGCTTCAAGCGCGGCGATCTCGTCGTCGGCATCGTGCGCCGACCCGATCCCGTCCCGTGCCCGTGCTGCGCTGCCGGTGATTGGGATATGTGCCGCAACGGCCGCTACACCGAACGCGGCATCAAGGAGCTCGACGGCTACGGCTCGGATTTTTTCCGCATCGCGCCGGAATTTCTGATCAAGCTCGATCCGTCGCTGGGGCGCAACGGTGTTCTGGTCGAGCCGACCAGTATTGTCGCCAAGGCGTGGGACCATACCGAGCGAATCGGCCGTCGTTCGCGCGTCTGGGCGCCGAAGACATTGCTGGTCACCGGGGCCGGACCGATCGGCCTGCTCGCCGCAATGATCGGAATCCAGCGCGGGCTCGACGTGCATATCCTCGACCATAACGACCGCGGGCCGAAGCGGCAGATCGTGCGCGAGCTCGGCGCGACCTTTCATGTCGGTGAGCTCGCCGATTTAGCCATCATCCAACCGGATATTGTGATGGAATGCACCGGCGTGCCTGCCGTGGTGCGCGACACGCTCGGGCGCACCGCCGCGGCGGGCATTGTCTGTCTGCTTGGTGTTTCCGCGCCCGGTCGCGATTTTGAGTTCGACATCGGAGGGTTTAACCGCACCATGGTGCTCGACAACGATGCGGTGTTTGGCGCGGTGAACGCCAATCGCCAGCACTACGAGGATGCGGTGATCGCGCTGCAGCGCGCCGATCAGCGCTGGCTCGACAGCCTGATTACGCGCCGCGTACCGGCCGAGCAATGGACCGAGGCGCTCCTGCCGCAAAAGGGTGACATTAAAGTCGTGGTCGATTTCTCTTAAGCGCAATCATCACTGGCGATCAAAGCACATGTCCACGCCCATCGAAGATTATGCCCTGATCGGCGATTGCCGCAGCGCCGCGCTGGTGTCGCGCGCCGGCTCGATCGACTGGCTCTGCTGGCCCCGTTTCGATTCGGAGGCGTGCTTTGCGGCGCTGCTCGGCGACCGTGACCACGGCCGCTGGCTGGTGGCGCCGCACGACAAGGCGCGCATCACGCGACGCTACCGGGCTGACACCCTGATTCTCGAAACACACTTTGAGACCGCGGAAGGAGCGGCGGTCGTGGTCGATTTCATGCCATTCCATGGCGAGCATTCCGAGATCGTACGTCTCATCCATGGCACGCGCGGCCGCTTGAGAATGCATACCGAGCTCATCTTGCGCTTCGGCTATGGCGCAGTCGTGCCCTGGGTGACGCGCCTGGAAAGCGGCGTGTTGCGGGCGATCGCCGGCCCCGACATGGTGCTCTTGCGTACCCCGGTGCATCTCACCGGCAAGAATTTCACCACGGTCGGCGAATTCAGCGTCGCGCGCGGCGAGACGGTTCCATTCGTCTTGAGCTACGCGCATTCGCATCGCCCCATTCCACCGGCGCACGATCCCACCACCGCGATGGAAGCAACCGAACGGTTCTGGAAAGAATGGACGGCGAAATGCCGCCCGGCCGGCGAATGGTCGGATGCCGTGAGGCGCTCGATGATCACGCTCAAGGCGCTCACCTATGCGCCGACCGGCGGCATCGTCGCCGCGCCGAACACTTCGTTGCCGGAGCGCATCGGCGGCGAGCGCAACTGGGACTATCGCTACTGCTGGCTGCGCGATGCAACGCTCACGCTCCTTGGCGCCATGCATGCCGGCTACTATGAAGAGGCGGAAGCTTGGCGCGAATGGCTGTTGCGCGCGGTCGCCGGCAGTCCCGACCAGCTGCAAATCATGTACGGCATTGCCGGCGAGCGAAGGCTCACTGAATGGGTCGCCGACTGGCTACCGGGCTACGAGAAATCGGCGCCGGTGCGCATCGGCAACGCCGCGCATAACCAGCTGCAGCTCGACATGTTCGGCGAGATCATGGACGTGCACCATCAGGCGCGGCGTGGCGGGTTGACGACCAACGACTCGGGCTGGGACACGCAAACCAAGTTTCTCGAATATCTGGCGCGGATTTGGCGCGAGCCGGACCAGGGCATCTGGGAAATGCGAAGCCCAGCTCAGCATTTCACCTATTCCAAGGTCATGGCCTGGGTCGCTTTCGATCGCTCCATCAAGAGCGCGGAGAATTTCGGCCTCGAAGGGCGAGTCGACGATTGGCGCAAATTGCGTGACGAGATTTGCGACGACGTCTGCGCGCGGGGTTACAACGCGAAGCTCAGTACATTCGTGCAGGCCTATGGTTGCGACGAGCTCGACGCCAGCTTGTTGCTGCTGCCGTGCGTCGGCTTTCTGCCGGTATCCGATCCGCGCATTGTCGGCACGATCAATGCGGTCGAGCGACGGCTCGTCCGCAACGGTTTCGTCTTGCGCTACAGCACCGAGGACGTGGAAGACGCGTTGCCGCCGGGCGAGGGCGCCTTCCTGGCCTGCAGCTTCTGGCTGGTCGACGTTTACATTCTGCAGGAGCGCTTCGACGAAGCCGAAAACTTGTTCCGGCGGCTGGTCGGACTTTGCAACGAAGTCGGCCTGTTGAGCGAGGAATACGATCCGAGCTCCAAGCGCCTGATCGGCAATTTTCCGCAGGCGTTTTCGCACCTGGCCCTGGTCAACAGCGCCTATAACCTGACGCGCGTGCGCAAGCCCGTGCATCAGCGCGCCCAGGAAGATCATGCTCCGCCGGCCGCGGTGCGGGAGAAGGTCAGCCCTTGATGAAAGTGCCGTTGCGCAGTTCGGCGACCGCCTGCTCGAGCTGCGCGCGCGTGTTCATGACGATCGGCCCGTACCAGGCCACCGGCTCCTCGATTGGCCTGCCCGACACCAGCAGGAAGCGGATGCCGCGTTCGCCGGCCTGAACCTCGATCTCGTCGCCGGAGTCGAACAGCACCAGCGAGCGGTCGCCCACCGGCTCCCGCATGAGGAGCTCCTCGCCGTCGACCTGCTTTTCGGTGAGAACGCCGAACGGTCGCGACGCGGCGGCAAAACGGCCATCGCCCTCGAAAATGTACGCGAACGCATGGCGCTCGGTTTCGACTTTCAGCTTTTTTCGCTTGCCCGGGGGCACCGCAATGTCGAGATAGCGCGGATCAGCGGCGACGCCGTCGACCGGGCCCTTTTTGCCCCAGAATTCGCCGCACACGACGCGCACGCGCGTGCCGTCGTCCTCGACCACTTCGGGAATCTCGCCTGCCTTGACGTCCTGATAGCGCGGCGCGGTGATCTTCAATGACGACGGCAGATTGGCCCAGAGCTGGAAGCCGTGCATGCGGCCCTGCGCGTCGCCTTGCGGCATTTCCTGATGCATGATGCCGCGTCCCGCGGTCATCCATTGCACGTCGCCGGCGCCGAGCGTGCCGCGGTTGCCGAGGCTGTCGCCGTGCTCGACCGTGCCCGAAAGTACATAGGTGATGGTCTCGATGCCGCGGTGCGGATGCCAGGGAAAACCGGCGAGATAGTCCTGCGGCCGGTCGTTACGGAAATCGTCAAGCAGCAGGAACGGATCGGTTTCTTGGGTCTCGCCGAAACCGAAAGCGCGGCGCAACTTGACGCCGGCGCCTTCAATCGTCGGTTTGGACTGCACGATTCGTTTGACAGGGCGGATGGACATGACGTGATGCTCGCGCTGCCGCGAGCCTCCCAGACTGTAGCTTGTTAGTACGCTAAATAAATGCAGCAGGCGCAACCACAAGAAGGCACACCGGTGTTACCGGATGCAGAAATTCAGCGTCACCCACCGCCGCCGTGGCTGTCGTGAATCAGTTGCACAATTCGTTAAATGGCGGCTCCGCCGCACAGGGCGGGATCGATGATGTGCCGCCCCCCAGGCCGCTCGTCGCTCCGCCGCTGGATCCGGAACCGCTCGTTGCGCCATAACCGCCGGTGTTCGGGCCGCTGACGACGTTGCAGAAGTTCGCCGTCATTTCCTCGATGCAGAACACGCCGGTTGTTGGCCTTTGCGCCGATCCGCTCGCGCCGCCCGTCGTGCCGGTCGCGCCGGCTGTCGCGCCGCTTTGGAGCGGCAATTGCCCCAGACCGTTCGGCGTCGCAACTTGAGCGGCGGCAGGCGACGCTGCGAAGGCAAGCGCTGCGATGATTGCGAATTTACTCATAGGGACGCTGGCACGTGCGGTTCGCGAATGCCTTACCAAGGGCAACTGAGCCGCTCCTTGGTTTGTTCCAGGGCCCGATTGGCTGTGATGCCGGTCACAGACGAGGGGGTTATCGGCGTGCGAAAACGAGGAAGCGCGTAGAGGGGTAGCCGCCCTCGCGTCGCCCAATAAAAGAAAATTGGGAGCGTCAGATGAGTTATTTAAGCGGCGTCGCCAGCCAGCGGCCATTGCTCCGCGTTAGCGCCCAGATCCTGCTCGCATTTTGTTGCGCGGCGCCATTGGTGTTGGCATTTTCGAGCTTCGTGGCCTACGGCGTGCATACGCTGCTGCATTGAGCGATTTCGGGGCATCCTGAAAATCGAATAAGCCAGGCGCCGGCAACAATCCCACGCCATCAAACAACGGCCGCAGCTGCGGCGCTTTAACGGATCGTGCTGGTCGCGACCAAGACCGTCGCTGTCTGCGCGTACAGGCGATGGGTCTGCACCGTCGCCCACAGCGCCGTTACGAACGCACAACCGAGAACGACAAACGCAACATACCTCACCATTCCGATGATCCTCTCCCTTGCTTCTGCGCTTCCGTCACTGCGGCGCGCCGGCTCGAGGCCGGATACGGATAAATGACCGCCGGCCCGCCCGCGAACAGCGCAAAGCCCTGACCTAAAAATCTCAAAACGTCTTTCATGACACGGTCCGCGCAATGATCGTGGTCAAGGCCATGCCGGTCGTGAACACGAAA
>Ga0126373_10004075_pt1 | contig 11097 bp, 12 predicted proteins | sample PanSoiMetPlot_11_FD_92545 | JGI IMG/M metagenome (GOLD analysis project Ga0126373, IMG submission 92545) | Tropical forest soil microbial communities from Panama - MetaG Plot_11 | ecosystem: Environmental > Terrestrial > Soil > Tropical forest > Bulk soil | place: Panama | collected 2016-02-17
AACAGCGACGTGCGCTCAAGGCGGCCCAGGGCACCGGAACAAGGCTGCGCGCGGCCGACACGCTGGCCATCGACGAGCATTCCGCGCGATTCGCAGCGGCGAAGGTGGACTACATCTACGAGCAATCGCCGGACGAAATATTCAATAGCTTGCTGCCGAACTACGTAGGCGTGCAAATGTTTCGTGCGCTGCTCGAATCGGTAGCTGCGGAGCATTCGGCGCGCATGACGGCAATGGATTCGGCGACCAACAACGCCAACGAAATGAACGATTCGCTGACGCTCGCCATGGACCGTGCCCGCCAGGCGAAGATTACAAAGGAGATCATTGAGATCGTTAGTGGCGCGGCTGGACAGTAGAGCGGTCGTGAACATGGGGAGCCTTAGGACTTGAGAACTCTGAACAACAAATTGAAAGCAGAAGGAAACGGACTACATCATGCCTGAAGAAAACATTGGACACGTGATCCAGGTGTCTGGCCCCGCAGTGGACGTGCAATTTGCCGAGGCGAATATGCCTCCGATTTATCAGGCGCTGCGCGTGGTCAGCGATGGCTTCGTGGCGTCAACAAAAATCAACGTGATCCTCGAGGTACAGCAATACCTGGGCGAGGGACGCGTGCGTTGCGTGGCTATGCAACCGACAGACGGCATGGTCCGCGGTATGCAGGCTGTCGACCAGCATGGTCCGATCTCGGTGCCCGTGGGAAAGGGAACCCTGGGGCGCATTATGAACGTGACCGGCGAGCCTGTGGACCAGCTAGGTCCCATCCAGGCCAAGGAGCGGATGCCAATTCACCGCTTGGCGCCCAGCTTCGGGGAGCAATCCACTACGTCAGAAATGTTCGAGACTGGGGTCAAGGTCATTGACCTGGTCCAGCCATTTCTGAAAGGCGGCAAGATCGGTTTGTTTGGCGGCGCAGGAGTGGGTAAGACCGTCGTGATCATGGAGTTGATCAACAACGTCGCCAAGCAGCACGGAGGGTATTCCGTATTTGCAGGAGTCGGCGAGCGCACCCGTGAAGGTAACGACCTCTGGATAGAGATGACGAAGTCGAAAGTGATCGTCCCCGGCAACCCGGATGAATCCAAAGCCGCGCTGATCTACGGACAGATGACCGAGCCGCCTGGAGCGCGGCTGCGGGTCGCTCTCACTGGCTTGACCGTGGCTGAGTATTTCCGGGATGCTGCGGGCTCGGACACATTGTTGTTCATTGACAACATCTTCCGTTTCACACAAGCCGGATCGGAAGTGTCGGCCCTGCTCGGTCGCATGCCGTCCGCGGTCGGCTACCAGCCGAACCTGGCCACGGAGATGGGGGAACTGCAGGAGAGAATCACATCCACGAAGAAAGGATCGGTGACATCGGTGCAGGCGATCTACGTCCCCGCCGACGACCTTACCGATCCGGCCCCGGCAACGACGTTTGCTCACCTGGATGCCACAACGGTGCTGTCTCGCCCACTGACCGAGATCGGTATCTATCCTGCCGTCGATCCGCTGGCTTCTACCTCGCGCATCCTGGACCCACGAGTGGTTGGCCAGGAACACTATGACGTGGCCCAGGGCGTGAAGAAACTCTTACAGCGCTACAAGGATCTCCAGGACATCATTGCCATTCTGGGCATCGACGAACTCAGCGAAGAGGACAAGATGACGGTGGCGCGTGCCCGCAAGATCCAAAAGTTCCTCTCTCAACCGTTTCACGTGGCAGAGCAGTTCACCGGCATGAAAGGCAAATATGTCAAGATCGCAGACACGGTGAGGAGCTTCAAGGAAATCATCGCCGGCAAACACGACGATGTCCCGGAACAGGCTTTCTATATGGTAGGCACGATTGAGGAAGCCCTGGAAAAGGCGGAGAAGCAGAAGACTGGGGCAGCAAAGGCTTGAAAACTGAGGACGAAAACTGACGCTCATGGCCAATATTCTCCAACTCGAGATTGTTACTCCGGACAAGCTGGTAGTGAACGCTGCTGTCGAGAAGGTGCAGATTCCCGGGAAGAACGGCTACTTGGGAGTTCTGCCGAAGCACGCTCCCTTGATCACCGAGCTGGCCGTGGGGGAGATCCGGTATAGCGTGAACGGTGTGACGAAGAGACTAGCCGTGGCGAAAGGATTGGCGGAGGTGTTGCCTGACAGGGTGACGATCCTCGCGGAAACAGGCGAGCGTGCCGAGGCTATGGATCCGAAGCGCGCAAGAGACTAGAAGAACGGCTTGAGAACTCTGGCGGAGCTGATATTTGGTGCCGTGGCCGGATTAGGTTGCGGTTGAGCGGAACAGACGCGACCGCCAGAAAAGTCGGGCAGAATGAGAGGTTTTTATGCTGTCCACACGTTTAGTGACAATGATCGAGGACCACGCGGAGGAACTCAGCCGCGATCTCATCCGGGACGTCAAGAGTAACAACCATACCGTGCATTTCCAGCGCTCCTCCCATGATGAGTTACGAGAGCTGGCCTTTGGTGTTTATCGCAACCTGGGCGATTGGCTGAGCCATAATAAAGAAGAGGCGATTGATACCACGTACAGCAAGTTGGCCAGCGATCGGTTTGCGGAGGGTATTCCGCTGAGCGAAGTTGTTTACGCGCTGATTCTGACCAAGGAACATTTGCGCGAGTACGTCCGGTCGTCGGGATTGCTCGATACCGCGGTCGAGCTGTACCAGGAGCAGGAGCTGCGTACTTTGGTAGGACGATTCTTCGACAAGGCCATCTACTATACCGTTCGCGGTCACGAGCGCGAAGCCGCTCGCCGGCACGCGAAGAGCGCCCGATGACGTACCTTGGCATATTGTGATGCACCGAAGTCCACCGCGCCCCTGAAAGACGGTATCCTCACCATCGAGCTGCCAAAGGCAGCTGGTGCCAAGAGTGTTCGTCTAGAGGCGAAGGCAGCCAGCTAGGTTGAACGGGGGCGGGCGGCTGGTTCCGAGCGCCCGCTACCCGTCCAATTCGGGGGAAAAAGCGAGTCGCGCGATGAAGGGGGCAAAATGGACATGAAATGCTGCAATCCTGGTTGCGACGCCCCCTTTGACTACCGCGAAGGGCGGCTCATCCGCGTTTCAAAGGACCCATCGAAGGACAATCCCTCCGAAACGCAACGCTTGATTGAACACTTTTGGCTGTGCGGGAAATGCTCAATTGATTTTGTGCTGGAGTACGAACCCGGAAAGGGTGTCACAATAAAATCCCACGACTATAAAATAGTTCACGCAGGGCTATGCGACCACGCTGGTAGCGGCGACGTTGGCCATCAGTCGGTCGAGTCTGTACTATCGGAAACGTCCGCGAGGCAGCTGGGCTGACCGAATCTGCGATGAGCGGATCGTGATGGCTTGCGGAGAGAAACGGGCGTACGGCTATCGCAAGCTGCCTTCAATCAACCAAAAAGAATTCCATGGCAGCGGCGAGCTTATCGACATTCTGAACAGCAATCGGGAAGAACGACGGGCGTTCTCGCCCGTCGTTCAGTGATGCTATATTTCCTGACGCTATACAACCTTCGCGAAGATGATCACGAGGGTATAGAGCGCCAACGACTCAATGAGTGCCAATCCAAGAATCAGCACGAATTGAATGGCGGCACGGGCTTCAGGGTTGCGCGCCATGGCCTCTGCCGCCGCTGCCGTGGCCTTTCCCTGACTAAGTGCACAGAGTCCGGAGGCAAACGCCATTGAGAACCCGGCCGCAACGGGCACTATCCAGCCGGTTGCTCCTGGAACCGTCCCTCCTCCCTGCGCGAAGGCAGGGGCAGCGACCAGAAGTAGTAGAACAAACATAAACAGATTACGTTGTTTCAACATGTGTTTCTCCTTTGTCAAAATGAATTGCCGTCAGTGGGCGGTTGACGTTATCCCGTACAGACGCCCTTAAGATGAACTGCTCCTTCGACCCTACGGCTCCAGACTGGGGCGGGACGCAACATGCGTTGAAACCTTGTGCCAAACACCGAGCGCCATTAGGTTTCTTCCCCAACCGCTTCCTGCAAGTAGATGGTGGTCAACAGAACGAATATGTAGGCCTGTAACAGCGAAACTGCGATATGCAAACCCAGGAAAACAACCGGAACTCCGATCGGAATCAGAGATAAAAAGACTGCGGTTACCATGTCGCCGGCAAACATGTTCGCGAAAAGCCGGATCGTCAGCGACATGACTCGCGCACAATTGCTGAAGACTTCGATGGGGAACATGAGTGGAGAGAGCCACCAGAGGGGACCCAGAAAGTGTTTCAGATACCTGAGGCCGCCATGCTTGAATCCTTGCCAGTGGTAATAGATAAAGGCGCAGACAGCGCATCCCAGCGTAACCGCTGGTGTCGCCGTCGGGGATTCAAGCCCCGGGATGAGCCCGATCAGATTGCAGGCCAGAATGAAGAGGGCCAAAGCAATCAAAAACGGCGTGAAACCTTCACTGTGCTCGCCTATGACATTCTTGCTTTGCCCTGTCACAAATTCGTGTAGGCCTTCCACAACGTGCTGCAAGCCCCTCGGCTCCTCCACCGAAAGCCGGGACCGTACTATTACGAACAGGCCAATGAGAATGGCCGTCACTAGGATCTGCATCGCGACAAAGTTGGGGATGGGAGCATGGGCGTTTCCCGGCGAAAGATGCAACGCATGCAGGGCCGCCAGAACGGTTCCCCCGAAATACTTGTTCAGGAGTGTCGTGAAAGGAAGTTGCTCCATGACAGCCGGTTGCTCTCCTGTGGTCCAAGACCGAATGTGTGCCAACGGGTCGGCTATAAACCCGCCGGATATCAAAGCATTCGGGATTCCAACTCCGGGCCGTGTTCCGGTGTCAGTAACATGTTCTTTGTCAAGATGCAGTTAGGAGTTTTGCGGGTATGGGAAGAGACATCGTTGTGCAGCCCTGCACAAACGATCAGTGACAAGAGCTTGGCAACTGGCAGCTGTGAACTTCGGCAGACCCGAACTCGATTCTTCAAAAAAAGCACCACTTCACGATAAGGCCGAGCACGGTGACCAAAGTGGCGGCAAATAGGATTCGTTCTGAATTGGTTGTGTATTTCGGGAGCTTGAAAAGGCCGTAGTGACCCATGTCTGTCAGCATGTATCCAAACACCGTGATGAGTGCCAATACCACACCTCGATAGTCCAGAAGAAAGACTGAATTCGTATAGGCGATTTGCCGAATAGGCAGAACTACTCCGAACACAGCCAGCATCACCATCGCAAGAAGGAGCAGCGCTATCCCCATCTTGAAGTGCCGGTCTTCCGCCTTGAAGCAAAGTTCCCGGTTGAGAGTCCACCAGAAACCCGCGAACAGAAAACCAAGCAGGATACTGCAGACGGGTAGGACCTCACGAGCGCCGCTGTCTATCTGCATGAGCCTACCTCCGATGCATTCGCTGTGGATCTGTGCACTTTATGCGCCGTTTATATAAGGTCCGTACTCGAACGCATTGAGAGCACGCCTTTGCAGGAGAACGCTGGCTAGCTGGCTTGCGGACCGATCTCCGCACTTGTCACTTGCCAAAGTCCTGTCACGGCGCGCACCTCCGCGAGGCAAGGGATGAGTAGGCCCTGGTTGCGGCGCGCAGGCGTAAGTGGTTGGTTCTGCAAGAGCTGCCGTATTTCCCAGAGTGAGTTTTCACTCCGGCATCATGAGTGCTTGAAAGGGAAAGCGCGGCTGCGATGCGGCCTCAAGAGAAAAGCGCTCAGACGAGTGGGAAGAGGCACTCTCTTTATGGTGAGTAAGAGGCTTTGTCAATGGAAGGGACCACTCCAATGGTTCATCTGTAGCCTGGCACTGGCCTTCTTCGGAGCGCTGACAGCGAGCAGTCAAGAAGGGCCCGCCAGCCCGCAGGGCCCGACCGGACAACAGACTGACCAGCTCCAACAGCAATTGCAGCAACTGAAGCAGCAATACGATGCAACTACTCGCGACCTCACACAGCGGATAGCGGCTCTGGAAGAGCAAATCGAAAAACAAAAAGAGAAAGAGAAACAAGAAAAAGAGGCCGTCGAAAAGGCAAAGCAAGGAGCTATCTCCGCGGCCGAGCTAGCCGCAGAGCGGGCTGCTCATGGGGCGGTTAGCGGAAACGCAGATCAAGTAGGGGCCCAATATCAAGGGCAAATCCCTTCGGAACCGACCTACGACCTGTTGCAGGAAGCCGACGCCAAAATCGAAAAGTTGGAAGAACAGGCGAAGGCCTTTGAGTTCCATGGATACTTTCGCTCTGGCTATGGTCTCAATGGCGAGGGAGGGCAACAAGTTGCCTTCCAAGCACCGGGAGCCGATGCGAAATACCGCTTGGGAAATGAAGCAGAAACGTACGGAGAGTTTATTTTTGTCAATAACTGGCTGAATCCGCAGCGCAACTCTGATCAGGCGTGGATTAAGACGGAAGCGATGATCGAGGCCAACACCACGAACTCGAAGAGCTACGCAAATTTTTTAAACGGCGTTGGCAATGATCAATTCCGCCTGCGCGAGGCTTTCGTCCAAGCTGGAAATGTGCTCGAGTTTCAGCCGAACGCCAAGTTCTGGGTCGGCGAAAGATACTATCGCCGCGAACATATTGAGATCAACGACTTCTATCCGCTGGACATGAGCGGCTATGGGGGAGGCGTCGAGGATATTGGTGTTCGCATCGGCAAGATGTCCGTGGCCTTTCTGGCTGGTGCCCGACCGGATCTTGTGACGAATAACGGATACCTAACCAAGAGCAACATCGACGTGCGGCTCTATGACATTAAAGGCCCGTTCGGCCTCTGGGCGGGGTGGTTCAATTATGCGACCACGAAAGGCGGCGTGACTCCGAAGGGGGCACTCATCAAGACGCTGGACGGATACGCGTTTGGGGTTCGCTACCAACGCCTGGAGTGGCATGGGGGTTATCACTCCTTTGCCGTGGGGTACGGTACCGGGGCAGCTAGCAATTTCAGCACCACCATCGACGATCCGACGCCATTCCTACAGAGCTCGAAACGTTTTCTTGCGGTGGAACACGTGCTTTTCCAGCCAAACGACAGGTTCGCGATCATGCCCATCTTCGTCTATCAGCGTGCCAAGGACGGCAACCCTCTGCATGACTGGAATCAGTGGGTCTCTTTTGGCGCCAGGCCCGAAATCTTCTTTACCAAATATGTTTCGCTGGCGTTTGAGGCAGGATTTGACCACACGAAAGGATTTGTTGCTACGCAAAACGGAAGCAATTACCTGGATGGATGGCTGCGGAAAGTCACGATCGCGCCACAGATCGGTGCCGGTCGAAAGTTTTTCAGCCGGCCCGTACTACGCGCGTTCCTGACTTACGCAAACTGGTCGGATGCATTCCGAGGCTTTGTGGGCGGGACGCCATATTTGAACAAAACGAACGGATTGTCATACGGCGTCCAGGCCGAAACATGGTGGTAGGTTCCACGCAATCGGAATCTTGGGAAATGCGCTACAACGGGCCAACACGAATCAAGCGGGCGGGCAGCAGCGCAGTTTAGACGCTAAGGAGAGAAACGATGGCGACTCGAGAAATCATCAGTGGTTCTGCTCCAGAGAAAAGTATTGCAGCCGCGGCGGTTACCCAAAACTACGCCCGCCCGCTGGCCGTCGTCACCACCCTCTTCTTTATGTGGGGCTTTCTGACCTGTTTGAACGACATCTTGGTGCCGCACTTGAAGTCCATCTTCGACCTGAACTACGCACAAGTGATGCTCGTGCAGTTTGCGTTTTTTTCCGCTTACTTTCTGTTCTCCGTGCCATGGTCCAGAGTCGTCAACACCGTCGGCTATCAGAGAACGATGGTGATCGGATTATTGACGATGGCTGCTGGCGCAATCCTGTTCGTGCCTGCCGCGTCGGCTGCTTCCTACCCTCTGTTTTTGACGGCGCTCCTCGTGCTTGCTGGTGGCATTACGGGCCTTCAAGTCTCGGCCAATCCCTACGTGGATCTGTTAGGGAAACCCGAAACCGCGTCAAGCCGTTTGGATTTGACGCAAGCTTTCAACTCGCTCGGCACGACGATCGCCCCGAAAATCGGAGGGCTGCTGATTCTGAGCGCCGCGCCTTTTGCGATTGAACAATTACGGCAGCTTTCGCCGCAAGCCCTGCACGCGTACCGCGTGCAACAAGCGGCGTCTGTGAAGTTGCCCTACACCGTGATTACCATCGCGCTAATCTTACTGGCCGTTCTGATCGGCTTCTTCAAGCTTCCGAAAATCCAAACAGCTGAGGCTTCCGGCAACAAAATAAACGACTCCGTTTGGAAGCACCGCAATCTCGTGTTGGGTGCGATCGGGATCTTCACCTACGTGGGTGCCGAGGTATCTATCGGAAGCTTTCTAGTGAACTATTTCGGACTGCCCGAGATTGCCGGCCTTGCCGCGAAGAGCGCGGCAGGTTTTGTTTCCTTCTACTGGGGCGGCGCGATGATCGGGCGGTTTCTCGGTGCGCCACTTCTTCGGCGCGTTAAGGCCGGCTATCTGCTGGCTCTCTGCGCCATCGCTGCCGCAACGCTCGTCACTGTTTCCATGCTGGCGGGAGGGCAAATCGCGATGTGGACGATTCTCGCCGTCGGATTCTTCAACTCGATCATGTTCCCCACAATTTTCAGTTTGGGAGTAGCAGAACTAGGTCCGCTGACGGCAACCGGGTCCGGCATTCTAAACATGGCCATCGTGGGTGGCGCGATCCTGCCGGTGGTGCAGGGTGCCATCGCTGACCGTCTAGGGCTTCACCACGCGTTCTTTCTGCCGGTGATTTGCTACTTGTTTATTTTGTTCTACGGAGTTCGTGGATCGCAGCCGAATAGTGAGCGGTACGCCAGAGTCTAAGGGACACAGACAGGAGGCCCAAAGATGCTTGTCGCAGGAGACATTGGCGGTACCAAGACTGATTTGGCGATCTTCTCGAGCGAGGCTGGTCCGCTTTCGCCGCTCGCGCATGAGCGTGTCCATAGCGCCGACTATCCCAGTTTGCAAGCTATCGTGAAGGAATTTCTGGTAAAGACAAAGAAGCCAGTGGACCGGGCGTGCTTTGCGGTCGCTGGGCCGGTGATCAGCGGGCGGGTGAAGACAACCAATTTGCCCTGGGCCATTGATGACGCCTCGCTCGCCCAAGAACTAAACCTGAACACCAAGTCTGTTCAACTCATCAACGATCTGGAAGCCATTGCTCGGGCCGTCCCGATTCTCAGACCCAGTGACGTGCAGACCATCAACACCGGTGAACCTGTTCACAAAGGAGCTATCGCCGTTATCGCCCCTGGCACTGGCCTAGGTGAGTCGTTCCTCACTTGGGAGGGAACCCGTTACGCAGCTCACAGCTCTGAGGGTGGCCATTGCGACTTCGCTCCTACCGACGAAAGGCAGATTCGATTGCTCGAATACCTGCTCAAGATCTTCGATCACGTTAGTTTCGAGCACGTCTGCTCGGGTATTGGCATTCCGCACCTTTACAGGTACTTGCGCGACGTGGAGCATATTGCGGAAAGCCCGGACGTGGCCAAGTTAGTCGATTCGGCAGGCGACCCCTCTGTGGTGATTATCAATCACGCTATGGAGCCCACCAATCCAAGCAAGCTGTGCGCGGCAACCATCGACCTTTTTGCTTCGATCTTGGCTAGCGAGGCAGCCAATCTAGTCATAAAGGTTATGGCAACCGGTGGTGTATATGTGGCGGGAGGTGTGGCGGTACACACTCTCCGGGCGATTAAGGAGCCGGCGTTTATCCAGCGTTTCAAACGCAAGGGGCGTTTCGCGGAGTTCATGGGCCGGATCCCGATCCACGTTGTCGTGAGCCCTGCAGCACTGTCGGGTGCGGCCGCGTGCGGGCTGGAGAACCCTGCAAGAGAAGCTAACTACAGTTAATGACCTAGCCCCGCACTTGGGCCTGGCTTCGTCGACTGGGCGCGGCGGTCGGCGAGAGGGTTTTATGAACGTTCTCGTGATTGATGTGGGTGGTACGCACGTCAAGGTTCTCGTCACCGGCGAGAGCGAGCCACGGAAATTTGCATCGGGTCCGAGGTTGACTGCCAGACAAATGGTTGCGGGAGTGAAGAAGATTACCGCGGACTGGAAGTACGATGCGGTCTCCATAGGCTTCCCGGGTCCCGTGCTGCGAAACCGGCCGGTTACTGAGCCACGTCACCTAGGAAGAGGATGGTTTGGTTTTAACTTTAGGTCTGCCTTTGGCTGCCCCGTGAAGCTTGTCAATGATGCAGCCATGCAAGCACTGGGGAGTTATCGGCACGGGAAAATGCTGTTCCTGGGACTTGGAACAGGGCTCGGTTCGACGCTGATCGTGGATGGAATCTTGGAGCCCATGGAACTGGGTCACCTCCCTTACAAGAAAGGCTCTTACGAGAGCTATGTCGGTAACCAGGCGCTACTTGAGAAAGGGAAAAGGAAGTGGCGCCGCCATGTCGTAGACGTCGTCGCTCGCTTGATCGCCGCTCTGGAACCCGACGAAGTCGTGCTTGGAGGCGGCAACGTGAAGGAACTCAAGGAGCTGCCCCTGAAATGCCGTGCGGGCGACAACCGGAACGCGTTTCGCGGAGGATTTCGACTGTGGGAGGGAAGCGAACCACATTCTTCGCCCCACCCAGAACCGACTCTAAATGGTCAAAGCACAGGAAAGGAAAATGGAAATGGCAACACTGCGCGCGCATGTAAGCTTGAGTCGCCGACCGATCAAAAACCAGGCCTGGAAGGCTCTCCGGGCCCACTACAAAGAGGTCCGGAATGTCCATCTACGGGAGCTCTTTGCCGATGACCCAAAGCGCGGCGAGCGGCTGACCGTTGAGGCAGCCGGGATTCTTCTCGACTACTCGAAAAATCGCGTCACGAATGAAACTTTCGATCTACTGATCCGGTTGGCCGAAGAATCTGGCCTCCGGCACCGTATTGACGCGATGTTCCGGGGAGAAAAAATCAATGTCACGGAGAATCGCGCGGTTCTGCACACGGCGTTGCGCGCACCGCGAGACGCATCCATCACCGTGGAGGGTGAAGACGTTGTCCCCAAGGTGCACGCAGTGCTCGACCGTATGGCGGACTTCGCCACCCGCATCCGGAGCGGGGAGTGGAAGGGCCACACGGGCAAGCGTATTCGCAACGTGATCAACGTCGGAATC
>Ga0126373_10004076_pt1 | contig 11095 bp, 11 predicted proteins | sample PanSoiMetPlot_11_FD_92545 | JGI IMG/M metagenome (GOLD analysis project Ga0126373, IMG submission 92545) | Tropical forest soil microbial communities from Panama - MetaG Plot_11 | ecosystem: Environmental > Terrestrial > Soil > Tropical forest > Bulk soil | place: Panama | collected 2016-02-17
GCGCTCGGGAGAAAGGAGCAAGGCCCGCCCCGTTAGGGCGGTTGTATAACTCAGAAACTGGGTGAGTAAGGGCGTAGGTGCCAAGCCGCGTGGTGCAATCTAAAATCTGCCTCACAACAAAGCTCGGCAGTTAAGGCCGCATATCGTCTCTGGCGCGTTCCTGCCCGATAAAGGAGCATGGCTCTGGGAATGGCGATTGTGTAAATGGCGGCGGCGTTGTTCTGAAAAGAACAACAGCCTGACCCCGATGGAGAGACTGTGCAAGCTTCGCCAACCAGGCCGGGCCAAGTTGAATTCACTGTGGAAGGACAAGCATGAAACCTAAGCAACTGCGGGGCAGTCAGAAAGCAGGCTCCCGCCCAACACCAGACCACTGGCACCAAATGAACCACAAGCAACGGCGTGAGATGTTGCGGAAAATCCAGAGCGAAGATCTCACTTTGGAAGTCGTGCATCCTGACGCCGCTGGGATTGATGTCGGCAACGAATCGCACTACGTGGCTGTACCCTCCACACGAGATAGCCAGCCAGTACGTCGCTTCGGTTGCACCACTGCCGAGCTAAAGGCCATGGCCGATTGGCTGAAGCAATGCAAGATTCGAACCATAGCCATGCAATCGACTGGGGTGTATTGGGTCTCGGTTTACGACCTTCTCGAAGAAGCTGGTTTGGAAGTGTATCTGGTGAATGCCAACGAGACGAGGAACCTACCCGGACGCAAAAGTGATGTGCAGGAGAGTCAATGGCTGATGAAGCTGCACACCTATGGTCTGTTGCGGAACTCGTTTCGGCCCTCCCGAGAAATCCGCACGATGCGAACTTATTGGCGGCAACGCAATGACCTTGTGCGCGCAGCAGGACGACATATTCAGCGAATGCAGAAGGCACTAACACAAATGAATATCCAGATTGCCAACGTGTTAAGCGACGTGAGTGGAATGACGGGCCAGGCGATCGTCAAAGCCATTCTGGCCGGCGAGCGCGATCCCTATCAGCTAGCGGCGCTCCGAAATTGGCGGGTCAAGGCGAGCAAAGAAGAAATCGCGCACAGTCTGGAAGGCAACTGGCAAGAAGACCTGCTCTTTGTGCTAAAGCAGGAGCAGGATGGCTACGAGTTTTGCTTGAAGCAGATGGCTGAATGCGATCAGCAGTTGCAGCAATGTCTTCAGCAGCAAGAGGACCGAAGCCAGGGAGTCAGTCTGCCGGAAGAAAAGCGCAAGGAACGGCTCCGGAAGAAAAAGAAGGGGAATACGCCACAGTTCGACCTGCGCTCAGAACTATTTCGCATGACCGGAACCGACCTCACTCAAATCGACGGCATTGACGTCACTACAACCATGACCATTCTCAGTGAAGCAGGATGGGATATGAGCAAGTGGAAGACAGAACACCATTTTGTTTCCTGGCTACGGCTGTGCCCGGACAATCGAATCAGCGGAGGCAAAATTATTGGGAAGGGTCGATTGCCCACCAACAATCGAGTCACCAACGCACTGAAGATGGCCGCTAGCACTCTACGTCTAAGCAACACCTATCTCGGGGCGCAGTTTCGCCGACTGAGAACTAAGCTCGGCGCTCCCGTTGCTATTAAAGCTATGGCGGCCAAGCTGGCGCGATTGGTTTATCGCATGCTGCGCTACGGCATGCGGTTCATCGACCGAGGCGCAGAGTTTTACGAAACCCAGCACCGCAACCTGCAAATTAGCTATCTCAAGCGCAAAGCCGCCAATCTCGGGTTCCAAATCATCGAAGCTCCCGCAGCCTAGTTTCTGGAGAGCCGAACACATGCTCATTATAGGCGTGGATTACCACCCGAGCTTTCAGCAAATTGCTTTTTCAAAGAAGACGGTCTATGCCCCTGGTGATGCCGTAATCGCCTACGACGTGGCACCGCCACTCCAGTACAAGGGCAAAGAGGCATATCGTAAGGACTACATAGAGTTCCTCGCCCAGTACGATGGTCCAATTCACGTGGAATTCCGCGATATGCGGGTCTTGAGCAGTGGCGATGTCGGGTTTATCCATGCTCTGGAACGCTTTTCGGGGAGGCTGAAGAACGGTCAGCAATCTGACATGTGGCTCCGTGCTACCAGCGGTGTGCGCAAGATTGACGGGAAATGGCTCATCGTTCATGACCACGTATCAGCGCCTACCGATTTCGAGAGCGGTAAAGCGATGCTTGACCTCAAACCTTGAAGACATTTTGTAAGGAAGGGAACCATTTGCTGTGGAGATTATCGCGTTTTCATGCTCGATGCTCGCCGCGCGGGGAGGTGACGAAGATGAGCGATGCCAGGTAAATCAGTATTCCGAGGCCGATCAACAGAACACCAATGAACGCGAACAGCGTGAAGGAAAGCGGATGAATCCAGGCCAAGCTGATGAGTTCGATAACCAGGCCAAGGACGATCAGCGCACTGGCAATTCGCAAAACTTGGTCCATTCGGAACATTCCGATTTTCACTGGCCAGGGCTCCACATCTTCAGGCGATCTAGGTCGCCGTGATTGTGCACCATGTCGTGACAGCCGCTTGAAATGCAAGACATTTCGTTCGATTTGAGAGAATCCATTATTGCCATGTGAATGGGATTTGCCTCAAAGTTGCGAGCTCCCAAATGGCAATGCAGGCACTGTTGATTCTTGTACCCGCCGGGTAGTTCGATCGTTTCGGATGGCGTGCCTAGGTACTGCACGTAAATGCGATGTAGGCCCCGCAGCTTGTCCTTGAAAGAGCCAAAGATCGTGTAATCGGCGTGGCAGCTGAAGCAGGCCATATCGGCGGGCACGCGGTGGTTTTGAAAGTGCTGCGCAGGGAGGTAGCTCGGATCGTCTATGTAGAGGCTCTTCCCGTAGTTCGCCATACTGTGGCAAGAAGTGCAGAATTTGGTCTGTTCAGACTGCTGCATGTGAACGGTTAGCCCACCGCGAAGACATACCGCGGGGAGGACGCATAGAGCGACAAAAGCCAGCGCTTTACCGGCGGCTGCATTCGTGATCGAAGGACGCACAAGGAGAACTGTGGCCAGCACAATCGTCAACACGATCAACGCGATGAGAAACCCTGTCATCTCACTCCCCGAATTCAGTCGAACGGTCCCTCTGTCCCGCACGCGTTTCTGAGAGGGGTCGGACGAGACGTCCTCCCCCATTAGGCATCTGTCGAACTTCCGCGTGAACTGTCAAAATACCCAGTTCATGTTCCCGCGATGCTGAGAGCATCGGCAAACGGACCTGTAAGCCACGCTGGCTGTTGGGAGCGGGCTATCCGAGTGAACCGCCGAAGCAGCAGATTCCTGTTTAGTGTGATCCAGCTGGGTACCGTCCTTAGCGCAACACTGGGGCTCGAGTGGGCGTGCCGCGCTTCGAGAACCGCATCCCGCGAGAACTCACGAATCATTAAGCGTTACCGTCTTCGGACGATCTGCTACTACTTCTTCGGATCGACGAGGGCCTGATACACGGTCGGCCGGCTGATCTGTTCGACGTTCGGCTGTTTGGGGCCGATCATGTGTTGGGTCATGCCCACGAAAATGAGATCGTTGGTTGGATCGACCCAGAACCAGGTATCCGCCGCTCCTAGCCAGAAGAATGTGCCCCTGCCAACGATTTCATTCGCCAGGGGTGGGTCGGTGAAAACCGAGCAGTCATACCCCCAGCCCATGCCAGGGCGAATCGTTTCCGGGCCGATGAAGAACTCGCCGGTCATCAGGCTTGGCACGAGATGGTTGGAGGTCATCAAATGCACGGTGGAGGGCGAGAGGATGCGCAGGCCGTCGAGTTCACCTCCGTTAAGCAGCATCTGCGCAAAGCGAGCGTAGTCTTCCGCGGTGGAGACCATACCGCCTCCGCCGGAAGGCATCGTGGGCTGTGATTTATAGTCACCCAATCCTGAAGATGCTGTCGGCGTCAACGCAAGTAGCGAGCCCGATGAATCTTCTCCGTAGAGCGTGGCGAAGCGATTCCACTTGTCCTTGGGAACGTAAAAGCCAGTATCTTTCATTTTGAGAGGCGCAAAGATGTGGTCGTTCATGAAATCGGGTAGCGACTGGCCGGAGAGTTTTTCGATGATATAACCCTGCACGTCCATTGAAACGCTATAGACCCATTTTGTCCCGGGCTGATAAAGCAGCGGAATGTTAGCGAGCTTATCGATCATCTCTTGGAGATTCTTGGAGCTCATGACGCCAGCGGCTTGGTAGGCCTTGTCGACCGGCCCGTCACCGAAAACGCCGTAGCTGAAACCGGCGGTGTGGGTCATGAGTTCCTGCATCGTGGGGGGATGAAGGGGATTCTCGACGAGCATTTTGCCGCTCCCGTCGACACCCTTGAAGACTTTCAGGTGCGCGAATTCGGGGATGTATTGTGAAATCGGATCTCCAGGACGCCACTTGCCCTCTTCGTAGAGAATCATCATGGCCACGCCCGTGACCGGCTTGGTCATCGAAAAGACACGAAAGATCGTGTCGGTGGTCATCGGGGCGCCGCTTGCGAGGTCTTTCTTGCCGTAAGCTCGGAGGTCGACGATCTTGTCGTGTCGGGCGAGCAGACTGACAGCGCCGGCCATGGTCTTCTTCTGGTCGATTTCCTGCTGAATCGCCTCGTGCAGGCGTGCGAGGCGCTCAGAAGAAAACCCGACGGATTCGGGCTTGCCCGGCACAAGGGTGGGCGACGTGGCGGCAGGCTGCTGCGCGGTAATCTGAGGTGCTACAGCAACCAAGCTCACAAGGACTGCAATTGCAAATGGCAAGAGTTGCCTGCGGTTCATTCGCTCCTGTCCTTTCCTATTCATGAAAGCTGCGAGGTAGCCGAACGTCCGAGGTTTTGTACCCCAGACGACTGGGTGTGTCAACGGACCGCCAGAACTTTAATCGGACAAGCGACGCATGCAAGGCTAACACCAAGTAGAACGACAAAGTTGCCTACAAAAAGCAGGTCGACTTCGCATCCCGGTCTTTCCACCCCCAGATCTGGGCGTTGTGCGGTTGCCAAGCAGATCAACGCAAGCATGAGGGAAATTGGCCGCAAGGGACGCCACCACGGAAGTCCAACACTGCCGTACCCAAGACCGCTTCACCAACCCCACGATTTACATCAACCGGAAGTTGGTCTCAGCGTCCTTCCATGCTCTTGTTGGCAGTCCTCGGGGCAGATTCTGGCCATTGTTGCGAATGTAGCGTGAGCACGCCGTGAAGCTTCCGGATGTGAGGCTTCGCAGCTTCCCAAGGAGAGCACAGTCGCGGCAAAAGCAAGCTATCTGACGGAGAACGCCTAGTATCTCGTGAATAGCGCTATGCCGCCATCAGTCGGTCTCAGTTTGCATCGGCACTAACTGAGATGCGCACAACGCCGGGCGCCTTTGCATCGAATTTAAGTCGATGCCACACCAGCTATTCAATTGCTGGCCCAGGGCACTCGTGGAGCTGAGTTGTTGAGTATCGTGCTGCCCTATGTTAATTACTGGCCGCGTGCCGAGGAATATTTACCTGATCGCGCTGGGATTGCTCCTGACGGACTGCTTGGTCGGGGCACAATCGAAACCTGAGGCCCAACCATCCAGGCCCGTCTTGCTAAAGGCGGGCCGTTTGTTGGACGTCAGAACCGGCAATTACGTAGAAGCGGCGGGAATCCTGGTCGAGGGTGATCATATCACGCAAGTCGGACGAGCCATTGACGTCGAGGCGCACGCTCCAAGAGACACAGTGGTGATCGACCTTTCTCGCTCCACGGTTCTGCCAGGTCTAGTGGACTGCCACACACACTTGATGGCACGAATTCCTGATGCTGCAGACGGATACATATTGAACCTAGCCACCAAGTCGGAAGCATTCCGCGCACTTGAGGGAGCAGCTGACGCTCGTGCCACGCTGGAAGCGGGCTTTACAACTGTACGAGATGTGGAGAATGAAGGCTCAGCATACGCCGACGTGGCGTTACGTGACGCCATCAACCAGGGATTGGTTGAAGGCCCGCGCATGCAGGTGGCCACTCGAGCGATTGCCGCCGTCGGTCAGTACAACCCATTTGGTGTGTCGCCCGACCTAGTTGAATTCCCCACAGGGGCGCAAATGATCAGCGGGGCTGAGGAAGCCAGGCGTGCTGTGCGTGAACAGATCGGCCATGGCGCGGATCTCATTAAGGTGTACGCAGATTGGAACTACCCGACTCTCACCGTCGAAGAAATGAGCGTCGTCGTCGAAGAAGCGCATAAGGCAGGCCGCAAGGTGGCGGCCCACGCGACGACTGCTGAGGGTCAGCGGAACGCGATTACGGCAGGTGTGGACTCGATTGAACATGGCCATGGGGCCGATCTACAGGACCTCGAGATGATGAAGGCCAAAGGCGTCTATTGGGTGCCAACCATGGGCCACTACTTCTACCACGTTGACACCACACGCTCTCCTGCTGCTCAGAAATACATGCAACAGGTCTTACAACGCGGGCGGCAAAACATTCCAATCGCTCGACAGCTGGGCGTGAAGATCGCGAATGGCTTCGATCCGTCGAGCGCAGAAGATCACGGCCAGAACGCGCTCGAAATCATCGCCATGACTAAGCTTGGGTTGCCGCCCATAGAAGCCATTCGCGCCGCTACGATGAGTGCTGCTGACCTGCTGGGATGGCAAGGCAAAGTCGGATTAATTGATGTGGGTTACTATGCGGATATCATCGCTGTATCTGGCGATCCACTCGCTGACGTCGGCGAACTCGGGCACGTGAAGTTCGTGATGAAGGGAGGGGTCGTAGTAAAGAACGACCTCACCAACCGCTAGTTTCCGTTTGTTTCCCCCTATTCGCCTGCTATAGGTCAGATAGTGCCTGCTATGAAGAGAGCGATCCTCGTCAAAAGGTTTTTGCTCTCTCCATCATTTTTTAGGATTTTTTCCGGCTGAGCCAAGCTGCCTTTGTCGCCACCCTTCCATCCGCATTAGCGAAGGTCTTCGATTTTTCCGAACCCCAGATCGAGCAGATCTACAGGGTAATTCTGGCGCAGCCGCCGAGGCTTTTGGGATCCTTGCTGGCTTACTTCCTTTTGTCTTGCGGCGGCTCCTACTGGCGTTATGATGCAGGCCGGTAACCGCAAGCGTCCGAGTGACCCGTCATCAACGCACAACCTCCACAAAGATTCCGGCTTACGGAGGCGGTCAGGATAGGGCTAGACCGATGAAATACGTTGCCGGGGTCGCTTTCTCAGTGGCATTTGCATTTGTGCTTTCTGTGCCATCATTCGCGCAGGAGTTTTCCGCAGATGTGATCAGCCGAACGGCGGACGGCAAGGTGTCGAGGAGCAAACTGTACCAAACGTCGGACAAAGAGCGGTTTGATTCGATCGTCCAGCTGGAGGCCGGAAAGGCCATCGAAACGCACATGATCATCGACCGGCGAAGCAAACTGATTTATCTCATTGAGCCGCAGCAGAAAACTATCCTCGTCAATCATGTCCTTCAACTGGCAGGCAACGCAGCAGCCAGCAGTTCCTCCAGCGCCAACCCGTGCGGGCAGCTAATGCAGATGGTCAACCCGATGGTCGTAAAACAGCAGTTCGTCTGCAAGCAAGTCGGCCAAGAGTCTGTCCACGGGCGTAGTGCTGAGAAATGGCAGATGGAGTCCGCATGGTTGGGCAACGGTCCTGCATTTTTGTGGGTAGATTCTCAAGTCAAGACCGCCGTCAAATGGACATTGGCCGATGGCAGTTCGGGCGAGCTCCAGAACATTAAAGTTGGGGCTCAGCCCGCGAGCCTGTTCGAGCTCCCTGCGGACTACCGAAGACAGGATTTGCCGCATTGAGCGGTTCGTAGAGTCTTTGTCCTATCCACTCCTGCCCGAGGGAGAAGCCCATGAGCGGGAAATGTATTAGTTGTATCTTCATAGTCTTTCTCTCAGTGATTTTGCCCACCATCTCGCGGGCCCAAGAACTAACAGCGGACGTAGTCATTCACAGGGGCAGTGAACAGACTAGAGGGAAACTCTTTAGAGGAAAGAATGCCGTGCGCTTGGAACTCCCAAAAGAGGGACGTGGTGCCGCCACAGGAACAGTCGTCATTTATGATCAGGCGCGCCAAGTGACCTATTTCTTGAATCCAGTAATGAAATCTTATGTAGAACGTCCGGGCCCCGCCGGTGGAGGAATAGTCGGTCTATTTGTGCCCCAGAAGGACAACCCCTGCGCACTGCTTCCGCATGTCTCCAAGCAAGGGGATTGCCGAAAGATCGGAGCGGAGCAGGTGAATGGGCGAAGCACCGAGAAATGGCAGGCGACACAAACCCGCGGGGGTAGAACCATTACGGAATACGCTTGGGTCGATTCCGAACTGCACATTGCAATCAAGTGGCAGACCATTGATCAGGTCACAGGGCAACTGGACAACATCCATGTCGTCTCTCAGCCTGCTAGTCTCTTCGCTCCTCCGTCAGATTATCGCAAGAAGAAAAACTTCTGATTCCAATCGCTGAGGAGCGGCAGCTGCCGCGTAGCCCATCACCTCACAATATCGATGGATGCTGGTCCTGGTTTGAGACCTCGCTCCCATACCCGCTGGGAATGGCGAGCCACTGTTCCAGACCGTTCGGTGGTACATCGCGCTAAAAAAAAAGGCAAAGCAAACGCAATAGCCAAAGGCAATGACAAAAACAAGAAAAAGCGACCCTTGAGCGTCGCCTGACCCCAGGGAGTCCGCACCGCTTGTAAATCCCTCGACGATGGGCAGGCGCAAGATCAAAAAGCATGTGCGGTATGATGCCAGGCGCGTCTAAGGGCGCATGGAGGTGTCCTAGAATGGCTAGCCTATTAGCGAATCGTATGCGACGGGCGAGTTTGCACACCAGGCGGGTGATGCAAGCAGTGCTGCTTTGCGCGGCGGCCACGGCGTTGGCGGGGGCGGCACCGGCACAGACTGCGCAAAGCAAGAAGCCTGTGACGCTGCGTGAGGTGTTGCTTGCGGAACTGAAATCGACACACAACAGCACAGAATGGTTTGTGCCGGTGGATGTCGCAGTGAAGGACGTGACGCCAGAACAAGCTGCGTGGCGAGACGCAAAGGGAAACCACTCGGTCGGGCAGCTCGTATATCACCTGTGGTATTGGAACCGGCGGAATCTGCAGAACCTCAGGGGCGAGAAGCTGGAGAAATTCAGCGGCAACAACGACGACACGTTCGACAATTACGACCCGAAGAAGTGGACGGAAACGGTGCGGCAGCTCGACGACGTGATGAAAGGGCTTGAAGATTGGGTTGCAACCGCGCCCGAAGCGGAACTGGCACAGAATGCACAGACCCTCACGCACATCAGCACGCACAACGCGTATCACATCGGCGAAATGGTCCTCGTCCGCAAAGAGCAGGGCTCGTGGAACCCAGCGAGTGGAGTGCACTGAAAGGCAGCGGATTCGGAGGAATTTACCTCTTGATCGGCACGGAAACGTCCTCGGAAGCCACGATTTGCCATTGTCCGTTTCGGCGAAGCCATGTGTCTGTCCAGATAAAGCACCCTTTGTGGCCTCCTTTGCGAGTCCAGATTTCGCTCCTTTGAACGACCACCGTGTCCTCCAAAAAACCGCACGTGGGCGTACTCCAGATGATCGGATAGAAAATCCCCTGGACTTTCCAGTAACCCGACTTTGCCCCGTAATCCGCGGACAATTGGCAGCGAGGCTTAATCTGCCGCTCGATTGGGCGTTCACGGGTATTAGGCGAATCGAAACCATCGCAAAACGAAAATCTGGTCCACCACTAAGATATTCGGGGTCCGCGGGGGGTGGAGACTAGGCGTCCATCTGAAGAACGACGCGGCCAGCAGGACGCCCTGCATCTAATTCAGTGAGTGCATCGTTTGCTCGGTCAAGTGGAAAGCGCCGGAGACTGGGGCGGATGCCATGAGCCGCTGCCAGATCTAATGTGGCGCGCAAGTCCTTGCGCGAGCCGGAACAAGAGCCCATTACCCGCTGCCGTCGCATAATCAGGGCGAAGGGATCGGGGCAAATGGGTACTGGCGCCAGCAAAGAGAAGGTGCCGTTCGATGCGAGACCTCGGAGAGCCGCGTTCGCCGAGCCCGCCGAGGGGGCAACCTGAAGAACAATGTCCGCGCCACCGTCCCAGGAGCGGAGTGCATCGTCGATCTTTTCCGTTCCTTCGTGGATGAACCTTTCGGCGCCCAATTCGCGCGCCCGAGCCTCTTTCTGCTTCGTTGAGGAAATCACGGCGACGCGTCCGCCCATGGCTCTGGCAAACTGTACACCCATTTCGCCTAGCCCACCGAGCCCAACGACGGCGACTTTATCGCACGGCTTGAAACCAGCGTAAACCAAGCCCGCGTAGACGGTGAGTCCAGCACACATCAGGGGCGCAGCGTCGGCGCAGCTGAGCGCGTTCGGGAGTGGCAAAATGCTATTTGCACGGGCCAGCATAAACTCCTGGTAACCGCCATCGCGCGTCATCCCGACATACTGGCCGTCGGCGCAGAGAACTTCGTCGCCTAAGATGCACGATTTACAGTGGCCACAAGAGGAAGAAAGCCAAAGGACGCCTACGCGAGTACCAGGCGGCGGATAGCTCACGCCGGGACCGAGCTTTTCGACAATACCAGCGACTTCGTGGCCCGGAACAATGGGTAGTCGCACAAATGGAAAATCACCGTTGCGAACCATCAAGTCACCGTGGCACACGCCGCAAGCGTGGACTCGGATGAGCACGTCACCATGGCCGGGCGTCGGCACCGTGCGATCTTCGATCTGGAGCAGGCCCTTTGGTTCTTTCAAAATAGCTGCGCGCATGGGTCAAAGCACCTCCCTCCGTTGGTGCGAGTCTATCCTGAATGACAAGACACGGAGAAGTGCCGCTACCGTGACCTCATAGACCGCAACCAATACGAGTGGGCAGCCGTGGTCCCGCCGTTCATCAAAGCGCAGAAATCCAGCGATTTCGGAGGAGTGGTCGGCAAATCCGAAAAAAGATACCTCGATTTGGGTGCGCAAGTCTTGCTGGGTCCTTCCATGAGAAGGCCGATCCGTGTCAAGAGTTTTTGCTCTCTCCGTGATGGTTTCCGTCTTTTTCGTTCAGCCAAGCCGCCTCTGTCGCCACCCTTCCATCCGCACTCTTA
>Ga0126373_10004077_pt1 | contig 11093 bp, 13 predicted proteins | sample PanSoiMetPlot_11_FD_92545 | JGI IMG/M metagenome (GOLD analysis project Ga0126373, IMG submission 92545) | Tropical forest soil microbial communities from Panama - MetaG Plot_11 | ecosystem: Environmental > Terrestrial > Soil > Tropical forest > Bulk soil | place: Panama | collected 2016-02-17
ACCCCGGAGACCGGCGAAGACGCCGTTAACGCCGCCGAAGATCAAGCCTCCACCGACGGCATTGGCCGAGTCGCCAAAGATCCAGGAACCAGTTGCGAAGACAAAGCCGACGAACAGCCCGTACGCAGCAGCGCCCAGCCACACCTGCCGCTCGTCCTTGGGCTTCCATTGCCACCGCAGGATTCGAGCCAGCCTCGCGGCTGTGCCGGTGCTGGTCACGAGGTCATGGTAGGCACGGGTTCAGTCCCGGAGCCAGTGGGAGGACGTTGCTCTGCAGTCCGCATTGGGTTCGCCTTCGGCCCCCGGAAGACCGCCGCTACAAACGATGCACGCCATCTCCGCAGGATCTGCACACCGCCGCGATGCCATGAATCAAGCGCGAGGACGGAGGGACGAGCGCCCCCGCGCAACAAGGCGGGCGGTCGCCGGTCATCATCCCCGTCCCGACCCGGCCGCCCGTCGATCGAGCGGAGAGGGTAAGCCCGTGATTCACAAGTACGAGCCATTCGGCGTGCTGTCCTCGGCCTTGCCCGCGATTGCGGCGAGGTTCGTCGCCCAGTACGAGGCATCGTGCCGGACGAACAGCATCTCCAGGATCGAGTTGCACACCTTCGCCAGTGAGCAGACGATCAGGCCGTCAGCTCTGATGGTCGGCCGACACGGGAGTACTTGGTGGACGCGTAGGGCAATATCACGCTGAACCATCGCCAGGCCCCGAACGTCATCAGGCTTCGAGTACAGATGCTGGCACTCGACCAGGAGCTGATCGGTCACAGTCAGCGTGCGTAAGAGCGGGCAGGGGAGCTTCTCCCTGCGCTGGATTTTCATCGTCGGCCTGGCCGCATGATGAAGTTGCCGTCGATCATCTCGTTGTCCGGGAGACGCGGCTGCGTGCGCGGCCGGTCGTTCACAAAGCGGTACGCGTGACGGTAGGGCTCGCTGTCAGGCATGCCGTACGGGGCACGTGCCTCGGCCAGGTTGCTTGGGAACACCTCGCCGCCTGCGATCTCTCGCCACGACCGGCCGTCTTGTGAGTGCTGCTCCTCGCCCTGCTGGGCTTGCTGGAGACGGCTCGCGTGAGCGTGGAACAGCACGCGGTCCTGGCGATACCTGGCTGGGATCTGGCTCAGGTCGACGCTGTCGAGAGCTGAGCGGTTGCGTACGCCTGGAGCGTCGACTCTTCCGTCGCCCCCGAACTCGGGGATGTCCGGGCGTGCCTTGTACGGGGTGTCGTTGAAACGCTCGCGGGCTCCGGGGATGACGATGCCGTCGCCAGGGTCCTCGCCGTCGATCTCGTACGCCAGCTCGTCGTCGCGGTCGGGGCAACCATAGCCGAGCTGTTTGAGCCCGGCGCGGTAGGTGCGCTGGCGAGTGCGCCGCCGGCCAGCGCCTTCGGGTGTCACTTGCTCAAGCCGCGGTGCCTCGGCTCGGTGGTCGCACGCGCGGTCGTGGCGAGGTGCCCTCTTGGAGCCGACCTGTTGATTGCTGTGCGCGCGGAGTTCGGCGGGCAATCAGCACAGCGACGATGAAGAACCAGCCTGCGGAGCGAGCCGACAGGTCCGCGTCGTGCGCAGACGCATCAGCAATGTAACGGCGAGCAGCACGATCGACAGCAGCGCAATGATGCCGCGATATTGCGCGAGGAATGACAGCACGCCCGCGGCGCCGAAGATGGGGATCGCCAGCGGATTGCAGACCGGGCAGGCCATCGCCAGGGTGCCAGCGGCTCCGCCGATTCCTGTGCCGGTCTTTCCCCAGCGACGTGACCGTCTCGGCTGTCCGGACGGGACGAAGGTCGCCACAATAAGCGCGATCAGCGGCGGCGAAAGTACGAGTGTGACGTAGTTCCACCACTGGATGGGCACGACGCGGCCGACCGAGGCGCCGGGCAGCGTTTCTCCGGCGACGCCCATGATCAGCAAGGCGGCCAGATAGCTCCATCCCGCTACCTTCCACTGCCGCCGGGAGAACACGGCCAGCTGCTGGACAGGCGCCCATCGCCGGAGGGTGATCGCCACGCGACCTTCCGGTACCACCAATGCCTCCGATCGACGTACTATGTTCATAGTACTAGCACCATAGTTGGCGCAGCGACAAGCCCAGCGCCAAGACGTAGCGAGTGGTGGACCTACTATCTGCTTAGTAGCCTAGGGCCGGGAGGCGAAATGCCAGCGCTCGGTGACCTGGAAGTTCAGGTGATGCGCCGGATCTGGGTTCGACGTACTCCAGTAACGGTGCGTGATGTGCTTGGCGACCTCCAAGCGGAGAGGAACATCGCCTACACCACCGTGATGACTGTGATGGGCAACCTGGAGAGGAAGGGCTGGCTGCGTCGTCATGCTGACGGCCGGGCCTACAGGTACGAGCCGCTAGTTTCCGCCGAGGAGTACAGTTCGGGCCTCATGCGGCAAGCCCTAGAAGCGAGCACAGATCGGCCCGCGGTACTCATGCACTTCATCGACGAACTGTCTGCGGACGAAGCCCGCGCGCTCGAAGAGGCCTACCGACGGCTGATCAAGCGGCCCGGATTCCGGGCACCGGCGGACGAGGGGAACCGGCGGTGACAGTCGCTGTGGCGTTCGCCGGCTACGCAGCAGCAGCAGCGATCCTAGCGCCGCCGATGATGCGCGGTCGCTGGGCTGCGCGCTCTCCCCGACTGGCAATAACCCTGTGGTTGGTGCTGCCGGTGTCCTGGGTTGCCGCAGTCGTGCTGGCGATCCTCGCTGCCACAGCGCCGTTCACGCTGACTTGGGCGGGATCGTCGCAAGCCGACGGCCAGTTGCTGTCTGGCCAGGCGACACCCGACAGACAAGCGATCACCGTCGCTGGTCTTGTGCTGGCCCTCGCCGTGACGCTGCGGGCGGCTGGCTGCGTGGTCGGGGAGCTACACCGCGGTCGGGAGGAGCGAGGCGAGCACGCAGATTTGGTGGCCGCCATTGGGCGCCCCGGCCTCGAGCCGGGTGTGGCGATCCTTGACCACGATGCCGCCGCCGTCTACTGCCTGCCGCGAGGCCGGTACCACATCGTGGTCTCATCCGGCGCCCTCGACGCCCTCGCACCCGCGCAACTCCAGGCCGTATTGGCTCACGAGCGCGCCCACCTGCGATTCCGCCACCACCAAGCCCTATCTCTGGCCACGGCGCTCGCCCGCGCGTTTCCCCGCGTGCCGCTGCTGAGGCAGGCGCAGCCACAGCTGGCCGTGCTCACGGAGATGGCAGCCGACGATAATGCCGCTCGCAGCCACCGCCCCGAGGACCTCGCCTCAGCGCTTGTAGTCCTGGGCAGCTCCAGCGCCCGACCGGCCACGCTGGCCGCTAGCGGTCCCGAAGCTATCGCCCGCCTCCAGCGGATCCTCGCCACGCAGCAACCTCGCAGGGGGTTTGCCAGGCTGGCCGCAGTCGCTGTGCTCATACCAGCCGCCGCTATCGCTTGCGTTCCGCTGATCTTTGCCGCATGCGACGTCGCTAGTCGCCGTTAATCCCGGCCTGCGGTCATAACGGCTAGAGGCTGCTCCTTCCGTACCTCCCAAACTCACTATGGCCGCAGGTCTGACCAGGTTATCTACTTGGAGGTAAACACAACGGTAAGTACACTCTCATGTTAACAACTGTCTGGGAGAGTCATCGTGACCCAGGAGAAGCCGGAACCGCCTCGCCGCCTGCCCCGCGCGCAACGCCGGGAGCAAATCCTCGCCGCCGCGACCGAAGCATTCGCACGCAACGGGTTCGCGGCTACGAACCTGGAAGAGATCGCCACGCAGGCCGCAGTTAGTCGGGTCATCCTGTACCGGCACTTCGACTCTAAGACAGATCTCTATCAGGCGGTCCTGGATCGAACGTGCGCTCGCTTGGAAGCGCATGTCGAAGAACCCGTCGGCGGGTTCACCGACGCCAGCATCGACGGCCTTCTCGAAGCCGCGGCGGAGTCACCGGCCGGGTTCCGGCTGCTGTTCCAGCACGCTTTGCGCGAGCCGGAGTTCTCCGAGCGCATCGAGAAGTTCCGCTCCGACATTACTGCCGCTGCGCTCCTGCAGATTTCGACCCTCGTCGCGGACGAGGCGCTCGCCCGCTGGGCAGCGCAGCTCGCGCCGGTTGTGGCAATCGAGGCAATTACTGCCTGGCTCGACGCCGATCAGCCCGAACCCTCGGTTGCCGCCCGGCGGGTACGGCAGGTGATCATGGGCGTTATCGGTGCTGCCGTCGGTTCCGAGGCTGATTGCTCACTTCCCAACACGGCGGACTTGGAAGGACGACCGTCATGACCAGCCCGACCAAGGCGCGGACCCGTGAGACTGCGACAGCCCGGCAGAAGCGCGTGTGGGACAAGTCCGCGTCCAGCTATGACAAGCAAATCGCGTTCTTCGAGAAGTTCCAGTTCGGGGGCGGCCGGGAATGGCTCGGCGAGCGTGCGCGGGGCAGGGTCCTGGAGGTTGCCATCGGCACCGGCCGCAACCTGCCCTACTACGCGTCGGACACGATCGTCACCGGCATCGAGCTGAGCCCTGCGATGCTCGCCATCGGCCGCCAGCGCGCTGGCGACCTCCGCCGAGACGTCGAGTTCCGGGAGGGCGACGCCGAGCACCTGTCCTTCGATGATGCGTCGTTCGACAGCGTGGTCTGCGCACTGTCGCTGTGCTCGATTCCCGAGCCGAACGCGGCGATCGCCGAGATGAAGCGCGTCCTGATTCCGGGCGGCCGACTGCTTCTGCTCGACCACATTGGCAGCACCTGGCCGCCGCTATACGCCGCCCAGTGGCTCCTCGAACAGGTCACCATCCGGGCGGCAGGCGAGCACTTCACCCGCCGTCAACTACCACTCGTCCAAGCGGCCGGATTCCAGATCGTCGAAGCCGAACGACTGAAGGCCGGCACCGTCGAGCGCATCCACGCGACCAAGCCCGCCTGAACTGTGCGAGCCGGCCGTCGATGAGTCTCCTCCGCTACCGCCAAGCCTGGCCACTGTGGCCACGCGGCGATTGCTCTATCCCGAACATCCCCGCGTGCCGTCCAGCCCCACATCCTCGGCCAGGCATCACGTTGCTGACGGCCATCACTACCGGCGCCGCAGCCGCTAAAGACGAGCGCGTCTCTCGCGACTGTGCCGGGGAGCAGCTCTTAGCGGGCTTCAATCAGCTGCTTCAGCGCTCTCATGTTTTCCGGCATCTCCTTGCGGGCTTCCCTACGCACCATCAGTGGCACAAGGATCTTGCCGATCCCCTGGCCGACAAAGTCGACGCTGATAGTCAGCCGACTACGGGACTCACTGACCGGTTCGACGAGGACGTCAACTGCGGCGCGGATCGGACCGTCGATGCCCCGCACGCCCCAGGCTTTGGGCGGCTCATACCGCACAAGCTCGGACGTGGAGGGCCGGTTAGCCCCGCCGATGCGCCGCGTGGTCACGCACTTGGCACCCACAGCCGGCGCCTCGCCGTCCATGTGTCCGTCGACGACTCCCTGCTGCCACTCACCGAACCGGCTGGGATCAGTCGCGTAAGCGAAGACATCCACGGCGGGACAGTCGATCTCGGCCGAGGTGACGATTGGTGGCATGTCACTGTCCTTCCTTGAGTAGCGCGGAATACCGGTCCAGGTACAAGGGCCAGCCCTCCGGGCCGGCAACGCCGTCGGTGAGTTCCTTCCACCCAGGGCCATGCCGGTCGATATGGCGGTGCTCGAGTTCGACCCGGGTGCGGGTGGGGGTCTCCGCGTAGAAGCGCACCTCCACCTCGCTCGTGAGCGAGTGATCTGTCTCGATCGTCCAGCGCGGGCTGATGTCCCAGCTGAATACCACCCGGTCCGGCGGGTCAAAGGCCAAGATGCGCGCCCACCGGCATTCGCTGCCGTCGGCTGCTCGGTCCACGATGCCGCCGCCGACTCTGGGCTCGAACACCGTCTCGGTGACGGGGGCGCCGAGCATGTTGTGCTCGGGCGGCTTGAAGTCTCCGAACCGGTCCGTGAACACACTGAAGGCCCGCTCGATCGACGCGTCCACGACCACGCGCTTTCGGACCGTTTCAAGCTCGGGCTCGGTCATCAAGCCTCCTCGCTCGGCGCTTCGGCCGCATCGACGTAACCGGCGAGCGCACGTTGCCAATACGTATCGAGCTGGTCCCTCAGGGCCCCCAGCGCGACCGGGTTGAGCCGGTAGATCCGCCGAGTTCCGGCGGCAACGTCTCTCACTAGGCCGGCATCCTTGAGGATCTTCAGGTGCTGAGACACCGCGGACCTGCTGACCGGCAGCTCAGCTGCTAGCCGCCCAACTGGCAGAGGTCCGTCCGCGAGAATCTCCAGGATGCTCCGGCGCGTGCCGTCAGCAAGCGCTCCCCAGCCCTCATCTCGGTTAGAATCCACTAACCGTTAGTATCCTCTAACCATCGCCACGTGTCAAAGTCGGCCGACCTGCGCCACAGTCGCTCGTGTGATCCGCATGCTGAACCGTACGGCGCGGTTCCTTATGAGCGTTTCCAGCCGGCTGCCGCGAGCTCGCTGTTCAGGTGAGCGCGGCGGCTTCGGCCCAGGCGTCGTATTCGTAGATCCACCGCAGGTCGATCAGCTGGCTGCCGGAGCGGTCAAAGCCGGCGCCTTGGCGCCGCGAGCCCAGCTGGACGCGCGCGGTCCGGTCGCGTCGCAGCCCTTCGTAGGTGGCCAGCGCCCGCGCCACGTTACTGGAACGAGCACTGGCGCCGAGCAGCGTGGCCAGCGCCACCGCGTCTTCCAGGGCCTGGTTCACGCCCTGACCGAGGTGCGGCAGCATCGGGTGCGCCGCGTCGCCGAGCAGGGTTAGCCGCCCGATGCTCCACCGGGGCAGCGGCGCACGGTCATACAGCCCCCACAGGAACCCGCTGCCACCTGGCCCGCTGATCGCGGCGATGATCTGCCCGATGACCGGGTCCCAGCCGGCGAAGTGCGCGGCCAGCGCCGCAGGGTCGCCGGGCGCCGACCACGACTCGCGGACCGCGGTGTCGGTCGAGACGAATCCCACGTAGTTCAGCAGCTGCCCGGACCGCACCGGGTACGCAACAAAATGCTTGCCCTCGCCCACCCAGATCCGCATCGTGCCGGCCGGGTAGTCCTCCAGGTGCGGTACCAGACCCCGGTAGGCCACCACCCCGGAGAACACGGGCTCTGCCGGAGTCACCACGAAGCCCTGCAGCACGGAGTGGATGCCGTCCGCCGCGATCACCACGTCCGCCGTGGCCGTCGTCCCGTCGGCGAAGATGACCGTCGCACCATCGGCGTCCTGACGGAAACCGGTGCACCGGTGCCCGGTCCGCACCGTGCCAGGCGGCAGCTGGCCGGCCACCAACCCCAGCAGGTCGGCCCGGTGGATCCCGACGTTCTGTCCCGGGCCGGACTGGTCAGGCTCGCGCTGCACCGCTCGCCCGTCAAACAGCCGCGGCTGAGGCGAGCCGTACCGTGCGCTCGCCCGCCTGATCCCCTCGCCGACCCCGAGCCGCTCCAGCATCCGCAGACCGTTCGGCGCGAGCGACACCCCCGCCCCGACCTCGGTCAGCTGCCGCGCCTGCTCATACACCCCGACGTCGATCCCGGCCTGCGCCAGCGCAACCGCCGCCGCGATCCCGCCGATCCCGCCGCCGACAACCACCGCCGATAAAGCCACGGTCCTTCCCCTCCCCGAACGGCCCGCGCACTCGATCCACGCTGACCACGATCAGTAGCTGCCTGGCAATCAACAATCGCGTTTCGTCACGATCTGCCGCGTTTCCTTCGTGACGATCTGCGTTGGCTACCAACGTAGGAAGCTTCGCCCGCACAGGCTCGGACCAGAGCGAACCGGCACCCGGACAATCCTGAACACGACGCGTCTCGTGCGCGCTCGTGACCGGAGGGGAAGACGATGAAACGATGCAGCCGAAGTTGAGCCGGGTTTCCCCTAACTCAGCGCCGCGCAAGTCCACCAGAACGTTGCCGTCCATCGACAGCGAGCCGCACAGCCGCGGTCACCCGCGCCATCCCCGACTGCGCTGCGGAGGGCTCACCAGCCGTGCGACGGTGGCGTGCAGCGCGTGAGGTACCAAGGCAGGAACTCTCGCCGTGGCAGGCCCGGACGACTGTGAACCACCACCCGAACTATCCTCAACACGATGCGTCGCGGGCCGCTGCGAGCGAGCCCGCGACCGGGCGAGGAGCGGCCATGGCGGGTTCAGCCGAAACATTGCTACCGCTGCGGTTTAGCACCCGCGAGGTTCCCGTGCCGTCCCGGCGGAACGCGCTGAACGAGCTGCGCGCGCAGGGCCTGCTGCCGCTTGAACCGCTTCCCGACTGCTCACCTCGCGTTGACCTGCTCAAATGGCGCCTGCCTGGCGCCTGGATCCTAACCGGGACTTTCGCTGGCGTACGCCAAGGCGGCGGGTCAGACCCGTCCGGCCCGGTGGATGAATTGTTCTTCGGGATCAACGTGAGCGGTTCCAGCCTGGCCGCCCAGCATGGAGATGAGATCAGCATCGGTGACGGCGACGCAGTCGCCATCGACCCGGCCGCCGGCGCCTTCACCATTCTCCGCGCTGCGCCAGCGCGGATGATCGGAGTGCGCATCCCCGCCAGCCGCGTCCAGGCCGGTGCCGTCGGCTCTGGTGCCATCCCCCCGCGCCTGGTGCCGGCAGGGACGGCGGCGCTGCAGCTGCTCACCAGCTATCTGCAAGGTGCGCTGACCGGATCCGCGCTGTCCTCGGCGGCGCTTGCTGACGCGGTGGCCTCCCACGTGGCGGAGCTGATCACGCTGAGCCTCGATCCGATCTACGCCGCCACGCCTCCTGCCAGCATCCGCAGCGTGCGAGCGGCACGGCTAACCGCGGTCAAGGCCGATATCGAAATGCACCTCACCGACGGCTCCTTGACTGTCGCCGCCGTCGCCACCCGCCACCGCATATCAGCCCGCTACTTGCACAAACTGTTCGAGGACGAGGAAATGACCTACAGCCAGTTCCTCCTGGACCGGCGTCTCGCCCTCGCCTACCGCATATTGCGTCAGCCGCGATCAGCCACCAGAACGATCAGCTCGATCGCCAGCGACAGCGGCTTCGGTGACCTGTCCTACTTCAACCGCACCTTCCGCCGCCGATACGGCATCACCCCTTCCGGCGCGCGTCAAGAAAACCCACTCGGGCCTGATGCTTCCACTGGTGGGCCCGAATAATCGGAGCCCACGCTCTGGCAAGGTGCGTGGCCCAGACGGTAACCCTCCGCGCTGGCCGGAGGATCATTGGAAACATGGCCCGGCAGCCGCCGCAGACACGCTACGCACAATCCAGCGGAGCGAAGATTGCCTACCAGGTTTCCGGCATCGGCCCTCCCGACCTGGTCATAGTGCACGGGCTGGTCTCGCACCTGGATCTGCAGTGGCAGCAGACCTCCTACCGACGGTTCGTGCGGGCGCTGGAGCAGGGCGGCCGCGTGATCCGCTTGGACAAGCGCGGCACTGGCCTGTCGGATCCGACGACTGACCTGCCGACCACCGAGCAGCGGGTTGAGGACGTGGCCGCGGTCATGGCCGCAGCGCGGTCCACGCGCGCCGTGTTGTTCGGACTGTCCGACGGCGGGCGCGCCGCGATCGCGTTCGCGGCAACCCACCCCGGCCGGTCGCAAGGCCTCGTCCTGTACGGCACCTCCTATCGGGGTCCGCGAGCCGACACGCTGCGACGGCTTCGGTCGGTAGTCCGGCACTGGGGCGAGGGTCAGCTGGCCGACCTGGTGGCGCCCAGCATGGCCGGCCCGCACACTCGGCTGGCGGCAGGCGCGTTCGAGCGCGCGGCGGCCAGCCCGGCCATGGCTGCGGCCCTCGTCGAGTCGCTGGGGCTTATCGACGTGCGCGATCTCATGGGTGGTCTGACGGTCCCTGTATTAGTGCTGCACCGTGACGAGGACATCGTCCCGGTCGCAGACGCTCGGCTGGTAGCCAGGCAGATCCCCGGTGCGCGGCTCACCGTCCTGACCGGGCGTGACCATCTGCCGTGGGTCGGCGACGGGGCAGCTGTCGCGCGGGAGATTCTCGCGTTCATGCTCGAAGCAGCCCCGGCCGGGAAGCGAATGGCGCCGCGCGACCGACCGGGGTCACGTACCCGGCGGCCCGCGGTGGGCTGGCCATCGCTGAGCGAAGCGGAACTTCCGGTGGTGCGCCTGGCTGCCGAGGGGCTCACGAATGCAGAGGTCGCCGCCCGTCTGTTTCTGTCGCGTTACACCGTCGAGACCCACCTCAAGCACGTGTTCGCCAAGCTCGGGGTCGAGTCCCGGACCGAACTGGCAGCCCTCGCCACGGGCCACGTAGACGGTCCAGATACCTGAAATCAGGGACGCTGTGCCGGAGTCTTGATGCGCATCCTGGAACGGCCGGATGGGCGGCCGCTATCAGGAAAAGGAGACTCCGGTGGCGACGACGCAGGCTGTAAGCGCAGGCCGGGACGTGGTGCGGCGGGCGGTCGCGAACCTGGTCCCGGAGTTCCTGACGAGGGCTCAGGAGGGTGAGCGGGTGCGCACGATGCCCGCCGATCTAGTGCGGCGGGTCCGGGCGGCCGGGCTGTTCCGGCTCAATCTCCCCGAGTCCCTCGGCGGCCTCGAACTCGACCCGGTGACCACCGCAGAGATCTTCGAGGAGATCAGCCGCGCCGACGGCTCGGCCGGCTGGACCATCGTGATCGGGAACAGCACGGCGTTCTTCGCCTGGCTCGACCCGACGGTGGCCAGGGAGCTGATCGGCGATGACGCCGATTTCGTCTCCACGAGCATGTGGGCACCGCTCGGGCAGGCGCGATCCGAGCCGGCAAGGCGGCGGTTTAGCGTGACCGGCCGGTGGCCGTTCAACAGCGGCTGCCCGCACGCCGACTGGCTCCAGGTCGGCGTCCTCGTCACCGACGGAGGCGCGCCGCGCGTGCTGGCGACCGGTACGCCCGACTGGCGGTTCGCCTTCGTGCCCGCCAGCTCCGCGGTCATCGAGGACACCTGGGACGCGATGGGACTGCGCGGGACCGGTAGCCACCACCTCACGCTCTCCGCTGCGGCAGTGCCGGCAGAGCAGCTCGCGGCTCCGTTCTTCGAGGCCGCCCGGCACGACGGGCCGCTGTGGCGGATCCCGCT
>Ga0126373_10004080_pt1 | contig 11090 bp, 10 predicted proteins | sample PanSoiMetPlot_11_FD_92545 | JGI IMG/M metagenome (GOLD analysis project Ga0126373, IMG submission 92545) | Tropical forest soil microbial communities from Panama - MetaG Plot_11 | ecosystem: Environmental > Terrestrial > Soil > Tropical forest > Bulk soil | place: Panama | collected 2016-02-17
ATGCCTCACGGCAAGGACAACGGCCTGCGCCGCGTCGACCACGATGGCACTCTCGCTTTAATTGACAGTGCGGAGCGCGCCGGCGTGAGCCACTTTATCTACACGTCCTATTCGGGAAACATTCGTGTGGACTCTCCACTGGAAACGGCCAAGCGTGACTGCGAGAAGCGTCTCCTCTCCAGCAAAATGCGTGTAACTATTCTTAGGCCCTCCTATTTCATGGAAATGTGGCTGAGTCCGGCGCTCGGCTTCGATCCCGCGAACGGCCGCGCTCGCATTTACGGCTCGGGTGACGCAAAAGTCAGCTATATCTCGCTTCACGATGTTGTCGCCTTTGCCTTGGCAGTGGCTGCCAATCCTACACACCCTTCGGCGATTCTTGAGATGGGCGGGCCCGAACCATTGTCGCAGTTGGACGCCGTCGGAATTTTCAAGCGAACTCTAGGAAAGAAAGTTGAAGTGGAGCGAGTCCCGCTTGCCGTTCTCGAAGAGCAGCACCGCTCCACCGACCCGCTCGAAAAGACCTTTGCTGCCCTCATGATCGGTTATGCCAGGGGAGACAAAATCCCGGGCGCCTTGGAGACTGCGCGCCGCTACGGTGTTGCGCTCCACTCGGTCTCCCACTCCGCGGCTACGGGGCGGAAGGCCGCCACGGCTTGAACTCATCAGTGAGCCAAGTGCCTGTGTAGGGGAGCAGGGCCGCTCGACCGTGGCTCGACCGCATAGCGATTCCTCGGTGGTTATTGGTCCCGTGGAAAGGGTCACGAGCTAGTCAGGAAAGATGGCGTTGAAGTCTCGAACGGCAAGTTCGTCGCCTCCCGCCTCTTTCGAAGTCCCTTCCCGTTGACACAGCAGGGCCTGCATTCCTGCTGACCGTGCCGCTCGAATCTCTTCACCGGCATCTGATAGAAACAGGAACTGTGCCGGCTCGTACCCTGCAGACGCCGCGATCCTGCTGTAGCTCTCCGCCTCCGTCTTCGCTCCCAAGCGCGTGTCAGAGAAGGAAGCGATGTACGCCGTCAGATCCCCTGTCGCAACGCTCCCAAAAAGCAACTGCTGCGCCAGCACGCTCCCGCTGGAGTAAATACAAATTTTCTTTCCTTTGCGTTTCCACCGCTCGAAGGCCACCGGCACATCCGGATACACTTCTCCTTTCAACCTTCCGCTCGCATACCCTTGCTGCCAGATTCTTCCTTCGAGGACCTTTAACGGTGTGCACTTGCTGTCTCTGGCGATGAGCCATCGTCCATACGCGGCGCTCGAACGCAGCCGCTCTGGTTCGGAACCGTCGTGCCACTTCGGCGGCCCCAGTTTGTTCCGCTCATCAATTTGGTGCTGAGCACGCAAGTCTTCCCGAAGCGCGTGGATCTCCGGATTTGCAGAGTTTTCGCGGAGAAATGTTTCAAGCGTTCTGGTTGCGTAGGGAAAAAGCGTCTTGCTCACGAAATATACGGGAGTGGTCGTTCCTTCGATGTCCAGAAGAATTGCGCGGACTGGCGTTTCGTCAAAGAGCGGCACGCAGATTACTTTGCTGAAGTCTGTGGGGGGATGTAACGCGGCCCCCAGCACACCGGCTCATAGTTTCGGTCCACGCCGCTGCCGGTATAGCGCGGCGTCCAGCCGGACTTCTCCTGAAACAGGCGAATCGCGCGGATCCGCCGGTCGCCGCAGAGATCAAACCAGTGCAACGTCCCGCGGGGCACGCGCGTCAGATCACCGGCTCCTACTTCAATCGCCACCACTGGGCCTTGCGGCGGACGAATGTGGAACAGCCCCCGTCCAGCGATGATATAACGCACTTCGTCTTCATCATGCGTATGCTCGATGTTGAACTTTGCCAGCATTGCATCAAGCCCCGGAGTGTTGGCGTTCACGTCAATCACGTCAGCCGTGACATACCCACCGCGGCGCTTCAGTTCTTCAATTTGCGCAGCATATGCGCTCAGCACCTGCTCTGCCGGCGCATTCTCCGGCAAATCCGCGGGAGTCTCCCAGCGCTCGTATTCGATGCCGATTCCCTGGAGGTAATCGCGTACCTCGTCGTCTTTCCAAAGCGATCGTTGTTCATCGGGAATTCGCAACACCGCCATGACCATCTTCTCCTGCCAGGTCCATCCTCGGCTCACCTACTCGGTGCGGTGCCTGAGCGCGCCAAGACCTCCATCAGAAACTCCAAAATCTCCACGTGCCGCTTGGCTTCCGTCGGGTTTTCTCCCCAAGTATAAAGCCCATGTTGCTGCAAAAGGAATCCATGTAAGCCGGGCGTTTCCTCGAGCGTGCTGGTGACGCGGTCTGCCAGCTCGCCCATATCCTGTGAATTCTCCAGGATCGGCAGCCACTCGCGGTGCTTGTGCGTTTGCACCCCGGCCAAGCCTTTCAGCATTTCGTACCCTTCGAGCACGATGCCGCCGTCCCGCACCTGCGTGCCGGAAAGCACGGTACTCCAAACAGAATGCGTGTGCATCACCGCGCCAGCCTGCAAGCCGCGCACAATCGCCAGATGTAGCAGTGCCTCCGCCGAGGGCCGTCCTTCACCCCGCACTACGTTCGCCGTTTCATCAATTTCCAGAAATTGCCCGGGCATGAGAGCGCCTTTGTCCAATCCTGTCGAAGTGATCGCCAGGCGCAGCGGCCTTCGGGAAACTACCGCACTAAAGTTCCCACTGGTTCCCAGCACCCACCCGCGCGCATAAAACCCTCTCCCAATCTCCGCCAAACTTTCCACCGTCTTCGAGAAATTTGCAAGCTTTCCCGTGTCCGGCGCAGCACCCCGGCGAGCCGGGTTCGCTTTCGAGCGGGCTTTGAGGGCTTTCATTGTCCACATTATAGTCTCGGACGGGTAGATACGTAGGCCGCGAGCAGGCCGAGCTCGCGCACATACATAGGCCGCAGGAGCCGCATAGAAAAAAAGCGCTCAATCTTGCCGGCAAGGCCCTTTCGTACCGCAAGCTCTGTGGTGATGGTCACGCGAGAATGGCCAGATGCGGAATCGCGGTCAACGACAAACGTGGTCACCGCGCCATTCCCATCCAGATCCGTTTCGACCAGCACGCGCCCCGGTACCGGTTCGCTGATCGCTGCGCGGAAAGTCTGCTTTCTCCCGAAGACGCGCATTTGGAAACGGATGATCGTTCCTCTTCCAACCCCTCCCTTTTCGACCACTAACCCGCTAAACTGCTTCGGCAAGATGTGCGGATGGCTATTATGATAGTCCGCGATCACCGCATACACGCGGCTCGGCTCCGCCGGCACGAGCGCCGTTGCCGTAATCACATGTGGGTGCGTTGCGCCAGTCGCCACTCTCGCCCTGCCTATTTTGTATAATCGCTAAGCCGCGCTAGCTCGAGGTCCGGCGAATCAAAAACATCACGCTGTAACCAAAACAAATGCCCCGAACCGTAAATAACCAGCACGCGATCGTCCGGGGAATCCACCATCCCGCGAAGGTTGCTGTAAATCCGGATGTTGCGTTGGTACCATGCCGCTAGCAGATCGGGCCCGGGATACTCGCCGTTCCCCGCGAACTGCGCCAAGCTCATATAAAACTCGTGATCTCGTCTGACGTGCTCATCCTGGTTCAGGTAGCGCAGTAAATCCATGATCGTTCCTTTGCCGAGAATCACGGACATTGCTTCTATTTCTTTTGGCACTTGCGAGATCAATCCGTTCAACAGCTCCTCTTTCCCGTTTTTCTTTGCGAATTGCGCGATCGCGTCGAACGGGAAGTCGCCCTGAGTGTCGATGCCATAGACCTGTTTGTGCCCCAGTTCTTTCGCCAACCGAAAGCCAATCTGATCGCTCTCACTCCGCGTCAGCGAGTAATTGCCGGCAAGATAGCCCTCGTACTGCTTCCTGATTTTCCCGCTTCCCGCGGACGACTCAAGCGCGATTTTCGTCGGCTGAAACTTTTTCAGTGTTCCCGCCAGCTCGCTTAGCTCTTTTTGCCGCTTCGGCGCCAGCACATCGTCAACCCGTAAGTTGAACATGTCTTTTCCCGGATTTGCCATATGGAACACGCCAAGTACCAAGACGCGCGCCTTCTTCGCCGATGCCGTGCCGACCCCTTCCTTCGTTTGCGCCGAGGCCACGGCCACCAGCACGAACAACAGGTTTGCGGTCATAAGACCGATTCGTCCACTCTTCATTTCGTGCTCCTCGCCTTTTCGCGGGCAAATCTCCACCAAGTCCCGCGGGAACGCCCGCTCGACCTAAATCTACGCAGCCGGCGACCACTTAAGAGGCGGTCGTAGCCACGAACGAGAAAGGCAAATACACTGCGCCAGCCCCTGCCTTAGGGAAATTACCGGATTTTCGGTCGCCAAGCGTGGCTTCAAAGAGGAGATACGCGATTCAGTAACCCCACCAGTGGACCAAACCGCCACCACTGGATTTCATGCTTGCAAAGCCCAGTCGGCTTGCGCCATCTTCAGAGCTGCTTCATTCTGGGTGTGCGACATGAGTTTGACCTCGCCCTTCCAATGGATTGATGCGCTGTGGCTTCTCTTTGGGGCGTATTGGTTGGTGTCTGCGCTCAAGAGAAAGAAAACCAAACAGCGCGAGACCATCCTTCAGCGCTTTGGATACACGCTTCCGCTCGCGCTGGCCTTTTACTTACTCTATCAAACACCTCCCGTTTATGGCTGGCTGAGGGGTCGCTTTCTTCCGGTCGGGCCGGTCGGCGCATGGCTTGGCGTTGTTCTGACCGCCGGTGGGGTTGCCGTGGCGTTTTGGGCGCGCTGGCATCTCGGCACGAATTGGAGTGGTGTGGTCACCCTTAAACAAGGCCATGAGCTGATTCGAACCGGGCCCTACCGCACCATTCGCCATCCCATCTACACCGGGATTCTGCTCGCGCTTCTCGGTACCGCCATCACCTTTGGAGAAGTCCGCGCGCTGCTCGCGGTGGTGATCGTGTGGTCCTCCTTTTACATCAAGGCCCGCCGTGAAGAATTGTTTCTCAGTCAGGAGTTCGGCCCGCGTTTCGCCGAACACCAGCAGAGCACGGGAATGTTCCTCCCAAGGTTTTCCTGAGCGCGCAAATCTTCCGCAGGTTTGTTCCGAGGCTCGAGCAATTCCTTTCGATACCGCGCCTCGAGCCCTAGGAACCATGCTTCGCAACCGCCTTCGTTGGTTCGAGACTGGGCGCATCTCTCTTTGCAGCCCGCCTCGCATTTCTGCATCAACTTCTGTACAATCCCGTTGCTTTATTGAGCTTTCCTTAGCCCCGGGCAGGCGCCATGAAACTAAATTCCACGCTTTTGAAAAGCACCATCGTCGCCGCACTGGGTGGGCTGCTGTTTGGATTCGACACCGTCGTGATCGCCGGGGCCATCCAGCCGCTAAAAGCCCTTTATCATCTGTCGTCTTTCTTGGAGGGGTTTACCGTTGCCGCTGCGCTCGTGGGCACTGTGATCGGTTCCATGCTCGCCGGTATTCCGGGCGACAGCCTGGGCCGACGCGGCAGCTTGCGCTGGATGGCGATTCTCTACGTGGTTTCCGCGGCCGGCTGCGCCTTTGCGTGGAACTTGGCCGCGCTGGTGCTTTTTCGCTTCGTCGGCGGACTGGGAATCGGCGGCTCTTCGGTTCTCGGTCCCATGTATATCGCGGAAATTTCCCCGGCAAAATGGCGCGGGCGGCTGGTCGGCTGCTTTCAATTCAATGTCGTGTTTGGGATTCTGCTCGCCTATTTCTCGAACTACTTGATCGGCACCATGGGCTTTGGGAATGCGGAATGGCGCTGGAAGCTTGGCATTTCCGCCCTACCCGCGCTGCTTTTCCTTGCCATGCTTTTTGTAATCCCCGAGAGCCCGCGCTGGCTGGTCAAGCAGGGAAGAACGAGCGAAGCCGGCGAGGTGCTTTGCCTGACCGGCGAAGAAAATGCGCAGCATGAGCTGACACAAATCGTAGAGTCCATCGACGCGGAGCACGTCACCAGCGACGCCCTATTCTCCGCAAAATACCGTGTCCCAATTTTCCTGGCCGTCACCATCGGAATGTTCAATCAGCTCTCCGGGATCAACGCCATCCTGTACTACCTGAACAGTATCTTTGCGTTCGCGGGCTTCAGCAAAGTCTCGAGCGATCTGCAATCCGTGGCTATCGGCGCCACCAATCTCATATTCACGGTCATTGCCATGTCCGTGATCGACAAGCTCGGGCGCAAGACGTTGCTGCTCGTGGGATCGGTGGGGATGTGTCTTTCTCTCGCGGGTGTCGCCGGCATCTTCTTTACAAACCGCCACGAAGATCTGCTGGTTTGGATGCTGATTGGCTTCATCGCCTTCTTTGCGTTTTCCCAGGGCGCGGTGATCTGGGTCTATCTCAGCGAGGTTTTTCCGAACCGCGTGCGCGCCAAGGGCCAGAGCCTAGGCAGTTTTTCTCATTGGATCATGAACGCGCTGATTTCCTGGACCTTTCCTCTGATGGCGGCGTCCTCCGGCGGCTACCCGTTCGCGTTTTTTTCGGCGATGATGCTGGTGCAATTTTTCGTCGTGCTTTTCTTCTATCCGGAAACCAAGGGCATCTCGCTCGAAGAGATGCAGAAAAAACTCAAGATCGCGTAGTGCCCTGTGCAGTCGCCCCCAGGCTAGTCCAAACAAACTCAGCGGCGGCTCGCGGACTTTGCCGTTCTCGCGGCGAGGCGCTGGCGCGCATAGTCGCTCCACGGGCTTGACGGGTCGAGCTGCAGATAAGCTTGCCAATGTTCGCGCGCCTCGTCGAAGGCCCCTAGCTTTTCGCAGACCACAGCGAGGTTGTAGCGCGCGTCCGGATGACTTGAATCGAGGCGCACAGCCAGCCGCAGATGCTGCCGTGCATCTTCCAACTGGCCCATTTCTTCCAGTACGCTGCCGAGATTGAAATGCGCCAACCCGGTTTGCGGGTCGCATTCTATGGCGCGGCGGTAGCAGTCGGCAGCCTTTTCGAAATTCCCCTGCTCGTAGTACAGCGTTCCGCAATTGATGAGTGCGTCGGTGCGGCGCGGATCCTGCCGCAGAACATTTTCGTAGGCATCGATGGCCTGCGCCCAAGTCTTGCGATTGGCGCGGTCCGCTTCATAGTCGAGCGCCAACGCGAACCACTCGTCGGCGCCGCGCTCGGAAATAACCTGGACTTCTTCGTCCAGCTGGCGCGTCTCGAAATTCATCACAAACTGGCCGGTCAGCGGTTCCAGGCGCGCACCTTGCCGCTCCACGATGACGTCCTTGCCATCGGAAAGGACGCGCAACTCGGTCAGCGGCGCCTGCACTTGCGAAAGTTTTTCGCGCAGCGCCGCGAGCGCGCGTCGCAGGCGGCTGGCGGGAACGCCCGTTTCGATCAACTGCTTTACGGTGCGCAGGGCGATGAGGTCGCGAAAGTCGTAGAAGCGGCTGCCCTGATCTTTCCGCGCGGAGACCAGCTCGAGGCGGTCCCAGTAATCCAGCTGTTTTGGAGACAAACCCAGGATACGCTGGACTTCGTCGCGGCTGAATCTGTCCGTGGTGCCCATGAAAAATTTAGCGTACTGCTTTTCTCTACCCGACGGCTTTCTTCCCCTTCTTCGGCACAGCCATCGGACCCGCCACGGTGGCTGGCTCGACCGCGCGCACTGGCGGCTTCTTCGCGGGCGCTTGCCGCTCGGCCAGACTCTTCTTCAGCGCTTCCATCAGGTCGATTACCGGCGCCATATGCGGTTGCTGCACCTCGGTCACTTCCTGGCCCTTGAGCTTCGCCGCGATCATCGCGCGCACGTTATCCTGGTATGTATCGTGATATTTCTGCGGCTCGAACGGCACGGCGAGGTTCTCGATCAACTGCTGCGCCAACTTCTTCTCCTGGTCCTTTAGCTCGACTTTGTCGGTCGAAGACGATTCCGCCGTGCGAATCTCGTTCGAGTAGAACATGGTATGCAGCATCATGCCCTTCGAGCTGGGGCGAACCACCACGATATGTTCGCGCTGATGCATGGTGAGCTTCGCGATCGCCGCGTAACCAGACTCTTGCATCGCGCTCATCAGCAGTTGGTACGCCTTCGTGCCTCCTTCATCCGGCGCAAGATAATAGGACGCGTCGAAATACACCGGGTCCACTTCGTCCATCTTCACGAACTCCAGAATCTCCGCGACGCGCGCCGAGGGTGGCTCGACCTTTTCGAGCTCCTTTTCGTCGAAAAGCACGTACTGATCTTTTTCGTACTCGTAGCCCTTCACCACGTCCGAGCGCTCGATGATGCGGTTGTGCGTCGGGCAAAACAAAGGTTGCTTAACGCGCGTGTGGCATTCCTTGTGGAGCTGGTTAAAGCTTATGCGCTCACTCCGCGCCGCCGTGGTCAGGCGCACCGGAATCGAAATTAAACCGAAGGTGAGATGTCCCTTCCAGACCGTTGAAGCCATGCAGAAACTCCTTTGCCAAAGTTTCCCAGGATCTGTTGCCTTGCAAGCCGACGGCCGCCCAAATTAGTTGCCGATTGGTTAGGTTAGTCGCGGCCTAGGGAGAATGCAAGGCGAATCCATGACGGATGCCGAAAAAGGCAGACAGGGGTGGGGAAGCGGGCCCTCCCGTGTCGGCCCGGCCTCTGGACAGGTGTCGACACCTCAGAGCCCCAAATCCGCGCACACGGCTCCGCCGGATGCGGAGGAGCAAGGTAAGTTGACTCGCACCGTTCCAGGAACGGGAACAAACGACACGCACGCCAGCAGTTTTCGTAATCGTTGCAATCAAAGGACTTACGTCGAGGCAAACCTAACTCTTTTGAGGTCCGCAGCACCGCGAACGTCGTGAGAATCACACCAGGGTAGTAAGATCGCATGGGTTCGGGGTGGCAACATCGATTCAGCGCTGGGGGGGTGGAGCCCGTATCAGCTGCCTACGAAACCAACAAAGACGACCAGAACGCCTCGGGTGCAGGGTGCGCGGCTCGAAGCGCTAGGTTAAATTCCGAGGCTCACTGGCGTGTAATCGCATCTTGAAAGGAAAGGTGGTAGCCGTCGGGGTTGCTATGGTCGCGTCCACGTCGGGGCAGGCGAAGAAGAGCGCGATGTCGCTGTGAGCGGCAAAGCGGGCGGCGTCGGGCGTAGAATGCGCGGGTAGGGAACGAAGGAGCCACGTGCCACTGCCAGGTGAAATCGATGACGCCGCTTCGTCGGTTCCGGGATTCGATTGCGATGCAGTTCTATCTGCGAACCTCGCGCGCCAGTTTTTCTCGCAAGGATACAGATTCTGCATCCGCTATGTCGCGCGAGCCCAGGCTTCTCTGAACTTATCCGCACAAGAGGCCACGGACATTCTCAATGCTGGACTTGCGCTCATGGCTGTGCAACACGTGCGCGCTCCGGGATGGTCGCCGAGCCAAGCTCTCGGGCAACAGGACGGACAAGAAGCCGCTGTGATGGTCCAGGGCATTGGCTTTCCGCCGGGCGTGAGTGTCTGGTGTGACTTGGAGGAAGTTAACGCCGCCGCGCAGGCGCAGGACGTGATGGCCTACTGCAGGGCCTGGCACCAGGCCGTCCGCGCCGCGGGCTACTCACCGGGGCTGTACGTTGGCGCAGGCGGGCCGCTCAGTGGCCAACAACTTTTTGATTTGCCTTTTCAGCAGTACTGGCGCTCTGCGAGCCGCGTGCCGGACATTCCTAATCGCGGCTATCAACTCGTTCAGCTCAGCCCGACGATCCAACTGAATGGCATTTTGGTCGATGTGGATGTCGCTGTGCCGGATGTCCAGGGCGATTTCGCCCGCTGGCTTCGCGCGAGCGCGGTGTCCTTATAGCCTTTGCTGAGCGAGCATTCACTTTCTCTTATTTCATTCCACGGATGATCGGACAGGTGAAAACGGGCTAGCCGGAGTCGGTTGCCGCCGCAAAGTGGCGCTCCGTCGCTAGCGCGCTGAGGGTGCACTAGCATTTCCCTCAGCAGCGCAAGACCAAGGCCCCGGAAACGCATGAGGTAGAATGCACGGATGGGAAAGCTAGACGAGTACAGGCGGAAGCGGAAGTTTGACCGCACGCCGGAGCCTGCGGGTGAACCAGAGGAGAAGGGCCTGCCTGCTCGAGCGGGCAAGCGCACGCGCCTGCCGAAGCCGATGCCGAAGCTGCGGCTGGAGGTTCGTCCCGCCGACGAATACGGCGATACCTTCGTGGTGCAGAAGCATTCGGCGACGCGGTTGCACTATGACTTCCGGCTGGCGATCGATGGGGCGCTTAAGTCGTGGGCGGTGCCGAAGGGGCCGTCCGAGAGCCATGCGGATAAGCGGCTGGCAGTGCAGACCGAGGATCATCCGCTCGAGTATGGCGGCTTTGAGGGGAAGATTCCTGAAGGGAACTACGGCGCGGGAAGCGTGATGGTGTGGGACCGCGGAACGTTCGTCGTGGAAGGCGATCCTGGCAAGCCACAAGCGCAAGCACTCGGTGCGTTGCAGCAACTGCAGCGCGGTGAGATCAAGTTCAGTTTGAATGGAGAGAAGCTTCGCGGCGGCTTCGTGCTGGTGAAGCTTAAGCGCAGCGAAAAAGGCAACGAATGGCTGCTCATCAAACATAAGGACGCGTTCGAGGATCCCAAGTGGAACATCGAGGAGCACGACGGCTCGGTTCTGACCGGACGGACGATCAAGGAAATTGCCGAGGAGGCGCCGCCGAAGCGCGATCCTCGCCCCATTCGAGCTGCTGAGGTACACGGCGCGCGCAAGAGCGCGATGCCGTCGCGCATCGAGCCGATGCTGGCAACGCTTGCCGAGCATCCGTTTTCCGATCCCGACTGGCTGTTTGAGATTAAGTGGGACGGCGTGCGCGCGCTGGCATGGGTTGAAGACGGCGCCGCGAGACTTCGCTCGCGCAACAACGTGGCCATCACTTCGCGCTACCCGGAATTGGCTGCGCTTCCGAAAGTTCTTGCGGCACGACAGGCGATTGTGGACAGCGAAGTTGTGGCGCTCGACGCGCGCGGGCATAGCGATTTTCAGCGATTGCAGGAGCGCATGCACGTGCGTGCGCCGGGTGAAAAGCAGTTGCGCGAGACCCCGGTGGTTTATTTTGCGTTCGATCTTCTTTATTGCGATGGATACGACCTGCGCGGAGCGCCGTTGTTGGAACGCAAGCAGCTTTTGGAACGGATGCTGCACG
>Ga0126373_10004081_pt1 | contig 11090 bp, 6 predicted proteins | sample PanSoiMetPlot_11_FD_92545 | JGI IMG/M metagenome (GOLD analysis project Ga0126373, IMG submission 92545) | Tropical forest soil microbial communities from Panama - MetaG Plot_11 | ecosystem: Environmental > Terrestrial > Soil > Tropical forest > Bulk soil | place: Panama | collected 2016-02-17
CGCGCAGGTTGAGTGCCCGATTTAGTTTTTCGTATCCAGTGTCCTCGAAAAAATTAACCCATTGCCATTTGGCCAGCCTCTCAGGGACGTCACATTGCTCGAGGCGCAGCGGAATGACAAAGATCGCTCCTTCAGGTTGCTGTTCTGCAATGTCAAGCGCGTACTGCAGCTCCTTATTCAAGAAGCCGGCCTTCGCGACCGATCCTTTTGAAAGACAGACGATCACGATATTGCTCGCGCGCACCGCTTTGCGAATTTCCTCGTGCCAATCTTGCCCTGGCAACAAGTCTTCTTCGTCCAGCCAAGGCTGAAAGTGGTCGGTTACAAGTCTTCTGTACAACTGTCGAACCTTAGGTTTGTCGCTAGAAGAGTGGCAAAGGAATACCCTCAGCGGGTCCGAAGGCGAGCGCGACCGGCGTGGCGCGCTTAAACCTCGCTTCGCAGCCTTCAGGTTAACTATTTCATACATTTTATATTCAGATACGGACGACGGTTGGTCGGGTTTTCGCAATTCGAAAGTGGTAGGCCCATTTACTTCGCCGACAATGTTCTGAACTCTTGTCCACGTCGCCTGATTCACCAAGACACGTTTTCCTCCCCGCGCCAGTTTCTCGAATGCCGCAGCCAAGTTCACCGCAGGTCCGATCGCAGTAAAATCGCGAACTCTACCTGAGCCGATCGCTCCAAGCGTGACCCTGTCAGTGACGATTCCGAAGCCGACATCAAGAAACTTAAGATCCGGATTATGCTGATTGTCCCACTCCTTCCTGAGCTTGATGAACTTCTCGATCATCTTGAACGCGCACTTCACGGCCCGTGGCGCTCCGTCACCCTGTCTGAAAAACGCAAGAACACCGTCGCCGAGGAGCTTGTTAACAATGCCACCGTGCTCCAGAATCTCCTCTGTCATGGCCGACAGAAACGAACTGAGCAGTTTCTGCACTTCCTCTTCATTGAGCACCTGGCACACTCGGGTAAAGCCCCTCATATCGCCGAAGAACAGGGTTAGCGTCTCGGAGTGAGCAGGGGCATTGAGTTCCTCGACTAGCTCTTTTGCACCTCGCGAGCTGTACAAGCCCATATGAGAAAGGAGGTTTCTGAAGAGACTGGCGTTTTGAATAGCTATTGCAGCCTGATCGGAGAAGTACTCGAGTAATATTCGATCCCGCTCAGTAAAATTTCCGCGTCGCTTGTTGAGGAGTTGAATAGCACCAACCCGTCGGACTTGGCCTAGGGTCTGGTCTGCAATCGCCAATGGAACGCAGACCATGGACTCGGTTTTCTTCGCAGTGCGCTGATCTACGCCCTTGTAGTGCTCAGGATCCTGCTCCAGAGAGTCTACAATGATCGACTTCCCAGTACTAAATACGGTACCTGCTTTGCTATGTAACGGAATTCGCTTATCCGAGAACTCACCAAACTCACGAACCAGCATTGCCCCCTTTTCGCCTGTGGCTGCTGCGAAATAGAGACTCTCGCGCTTACTGTCGTAAAGGAAAATCGATGCATCGGGAGCATCTGTAAGCTGCTGAGCGCGGGCCAAGATGGCGTCGAGCAATTCCGGAAGACTCACCTCGGATGCAAGCTGCTTGGCCGTGTTCAACAACTCGAGAAGATCATCAACTGCGAGAATCTCACTAGATTGGGTCATCGGCGACTATGCTCCCTGACAGCAAAGGCGACCTTCGATTGACAGGAACTTGCTTGACTTGTCCTCGGGAATGAGAAAAGCCTCACGGTCCTTGCGGCAAAAGCTGATGAAAGTGGAGTTAGCGATCCTTCATTCCACAAGCAGTCACATGATAACCGATGAGGCTGCGCTTTTGAATGCTATTGCTCCCCACAGGCTTCTTCGGTCTAAACGGGCCAGCCAGTCGCAATGGAAATAGCGCTGTGCGCTGGCGGCACGCTGCTTGGACTACATTCACCCCGTTGCGCTGGTGGATCCTTGCACTATACCTCCACCTCGCGAACTGATAGCAAAACGTTTCAAGGATCTTAAAGAGAGTATCGATTGAGTATGAAAAGGGTTCTGGAACTGAATTTTGCCCGATGCAGACATCGACTTCTCAAGATCGCGCCGAGGACACGGGCGATCGGAAAACAATTTCGAACCATTAAGTCCACTTGTCGGAAGTGTTGAGTGATCTGACTCTTTGCGGGATGAGTCCTCGCTAACGCCGTAGTGTTACCAACAGCTTCGATGGTTTCAACGAGCAAAAATGGCGTCCCAACCATTCCCGCGTTCGCCAGTCTTCATCCCACGCCGTCGAGCACCTCGGTTCGCGGAGTGCGCAAAAAGGTTAATTTCGAGCGTTTCGCAGCGGACCTCTGAAGCACGCCGACTTGGTGGCGCAGAGCCAGGTTCTCGAGCTCGACGGTAGCACGCGAGCGCAGGATCCAAGGCAAGATTGCAGGGAATGTCGGAAGAAAAACAAGCACCAGCGAGAACTATGAAGGAAGGACAAGCCACATCCGTTCGGACACTTCTAGATTTTTGAGAGGCACACTGTGTTTCCGGTCATGATGGAGCTATCCTCGATCGTGTTGGCGACGACGAAATCGGCAGGTGTGAGGCACCGAGGATTGCTTCCACGGGAGATGACAACCGCTCCGCAAATTCGCGGCTCAGCAATTCGTGAATCTGAGATTTATCGATTCCTCATTCGGTCTTGCCTTGGTAGTACTTATCCCCTCTCGTCAGCGTCGCCTCCAGCGCAGCTCTGAGTCTTGGTGCGAACAAGAGCTTCGACTGCTTCCGGAAGGCCTCCGGCCATTGCGGCTCGTCCAGCCGCTCCAACATCCAGTTCCACTGATTCTCGGTGTGCTGCGTGAATATTGGGTTGGTGCCGAAGCCTGGCCACTCGTCCACCCGCTGATCGGCGAGCTGTAGGATCCACAACGGAACCGCGGTGAGCACGCGGTTCACGCCGCGGATGCCCATGTGTTGGTCCGAACGCCACTGCTGGTCGTCGATGCGCCGGTAGTCGATCGCGAAGTAACGCCCGTAGCGACCGGTATCGATCTGCGCAGGAACGATCGTGCGGTTCCATTCGAGCGCTGCGAACGCCGCGGGCTGATCGATCACACCGTCACTAAGGTCGACCAGCGACTGAGCGCATACGACATCGCGGGCGATGTCCTCAGGCGTGTACTGCTGATCGTCGATCTGTATTGGGAAGACGTTCGGATCGTCGCTCCACTCCTGCTCGAAGGTTCGAAGTAGAGCGGCGAGGGGCGCCCAGCCGTCGGGATGATTGGTCAACGGTGGAGCGATCGGCAGCTGTCCTTGTGCCAGGAGGTGACACACCACTCCGGTATCCGTCGCATTGCGAGTCAACATAAAGATCCAGCGAACCACGTTTGCACAGGCGAGCAGCCTGCACTCCCAGGCGTCGAATGGATAGACGATATAGACCTCGGTCCATGGCGGGAATCGGCCGGGTTTGAACACTGGACCGAAATCCTCGCGCGAGGGCGGCACCTCGGCGTCGAGAAGCGAAAGCTGCGCCGCGTCGAACTCGATGACCTGTCGGCCGCGCAGGAAATCGTCGTGCTCACAGAGGTAGTCGAAGATCTCACGCTCGCGTCGGCACCATTCAGAGTCCTCGTAGTGCGGCGACGGGATGCGAACGAGCCCAGGAACGGCGCTGAATAGACCCCACACAGTGCCGACATTCGACTCCCAGTGCGGTACGAACAAGGCGTCGATGGAGTAGCGGAAGTTGCCCCACGCCTTCAACTGCATCAGCGCATCCTTGACGTCTTTGCTGCGATGGCTCAGCGCTAGCAGCCGGCGCGGCCAGTGCGGCCGCAGCGCGCTGAACGCGAACGACGCAAGGTCCTGAACGCGAACGTCCGCGAACTCCTGGTCTAGCGCCTGTTCGAACCAGGCCATGACCTGCAGCTGCAGCGTCAGTCGCCGCAGGATCGCCAGCCCCATCAGGCGATCGAGCGGTGTGATTCCATCGCGTCCTCCCTGGACCATCGTCTTCAGGAACACCAGCACTGGGGGGCAGATCATGAGGCGGGCGGCCATTTGCACAGCGGCGCGCGCGGGTTCGGGACCGATATCGCCCGCCAACCACCGCCACGACCGTTGCCATGACCAGGGCTGACCCTGCTGTGCCGGCTGGAACTTGTATCCGTGACTGTCCGGCTCGGCGCCGTAGAAGACGTCGAGCTTGAACTGTAGCAGTTCGGGGCCGCTCATCGTGTCTTCGAAGACGTCCCGTTCATCCAACACTTTGCGCCAGCGCTGCTTCATCGCCGCCAGCGATAATTCGAGATCCCATCCAGGCTGCAGGACAACTCCGCCGAACAGCAGACCGAGGCCCAGGTTGAACCACGCCATCGTGTGGTGAAACTGCGCCGCCGCTCGATCGCTCAGCGAGCGGCTCTGCGAGTGCAGCTCGTGGAATGCGTCCAGCACCATCGGTCCGGCGAAGGTCGTCGCGGTGCGCTCGAAGATTTCTCCCAGGTCGGTATTGCACCGCGTTTGCCTCACGGCGATGCCGGGGCGATCGGCAAGATAGCCGGTCTGGATGTCGATGTCCAAGGTCGGGAACGCATAAAACTCGGTCGGCGGGAGGTACCAAGCCCGAGTTCCGGCCTCGAACTCGGCTCCGTATTTGGCGAGCAGCCAATCCTGCTCCCATCCGTCGGCGCGAATGCGAATCGTCTCGTTCGACTCGCGGAGCAGCGCGCACAACGCGTCCCACAGTTCGCGTAACAGCTTCATGTCGCTTCCGAAGAACTGGCCCAGGAGCCGAAGCGCCTGAAACGATGCGTTAGAGTCGGCGTAGGACATGGAGACGAAGGAATACTACAGAACTAATGGACACGACGCCACATAGGCGCATGGCGAACGTGATCAGGAATGAGCAAATGGGCGGGCGTGTAGTTCAGGTGGGAGAGCACCTGGTTTGCAAGCGGAAAACCGCATTTGCTAAATCTTGCCGGAGCCGACGCAAACCGCTAAAAAGCAGCAAGTTGTAACAAAAACCAGCAACCGTTTTTTCTCCCTTTTGTTCGTTTTCCATTCGAAATTTACGGTGATTTGTCGCGACTTGTACTACGTTTTTATACGCTGGGGCTCCAGGGTCGTGCACGACGGACGCGCCCTCTGGAACTGATCGAATCGGGAAGTGTGAATCCGCTTCGCTTGCCAGCAAGAAGCCCGAATTTGAACTCGTGTTTCTGATTGACGGGCCAGGAGTCCACATGGGTCCCATGGACTACTCATTGGGTGTCTTCGAGTCCGATGTTGTCGTTCACGCTATGTTCCCACAGCGCGGCGTCGGGGGAGCGTGCAGGGGCCCCGATCCCCTCAATCCTCGTTCAGCTCAGTCCATCTCCTCGAAGGAACCAACAGAGCGGTTGAACAGGAAGACATCAAGGTGCTGGTAACTTCGGAAAAAGCAACGCCGTGGGGTGCGCCGGAGCTGCAACGCCGGTTGAAATTATTGTGCCGTGCCATCATTCGATTGGGTTGCCCCGGCTTGTTTCGCAGCGTCGACCCTTCCTGCGATCGCCGGTTTAAGATTCGAAAGCTGACGAAGGGCATTGAACCAGAACGGCGCCCCGAGACTCAAGAGCAATACGCTAACTAGGACGCCGAGCACGTGGTGTGGTTCACGATATGCTTTCAACCAGTCGGAAGGGCTGTCGAGCACTGTTGCCGGAATTATCTTCAAGTTGGTTTTCTCCAAGTCAGCGCGGAGCCCACGGATTTCATCGTATGCGTTGCCCATGGCTTGTCTCGTTCTGTCCTTACAGGCGCTGTCGAACTCTTTCAGAAGAGCCTCTGCGTTGGCGAGTTGTTGGGTCTTTTCGATCAGAGCGTTTTTGCCGTCCACGCAGCGAGTCAAATGCGCCGGTACTTGGGCGAGAGCGGTTACGGTTTGGGCGTTGTCGCTGGCGTGGTTTTTCCTAACGTCTGCCAATGCAGCTGCTGCGCGCTCACCGTTGTCGAAGAGTCTGTCGCCTTGCGTGAGCTCGTTTTCGGACATCGCGGTCAACTTCGCGCGCAATTCCGGTGAACGTACAATTTGCCGTAAGATGTCGCCGGAATCGATCTGCAGCGCGGCTACAAGCAGCACGGATACAACGACGGTAATGACGCGCGTCTTACGCGTAAAGATGTCTGACAAACGATCCATGATTGTGTTGAACCACTGACTGACCTGGTCCTCGAGTTTGGATATGGTCAAGAAGGTGGCGTCCACGGCGGCTTTCACTTGCGCTTCTTGTGCCGGCAATGCGGTGGCCAATCGTTCCGCGACGGCTCTGGCTTCAGCCACCTTTTCCGTCTCGCCGGGAACGCGCGCCTCGAGTACGTTTTTGAGTTTCTCTTTGGCGGCAGGAACTAGCACGGCAGCAGGGTGATCCGAGCACAGATCTCGCAATACGCGGATAAGATCAGACTGGCTGACGGCTTTGGCGCGCGTGCCAGCGTGGGCGATCGCTGGATGTCGAACAACAATCTGGGCGATGTGCTGCGCAATTGTCGGCCCCTGGTCTTGTGTGTTTTCTGGCCCCGTCTGGGTCTGCTGCGTAGTCAGGGGCTTTTGGTGTAGCGGGTTACGGAACTCCGGTTCGATCTGCCGCAGGAGATTTTCGAGACCTGAGGCAAGATTCCGACCGCGGAGGTCGGTCAGCGCCGAGACCATTTGGACGATGGCCATCACAATCAGACTCAACATGAGAATGACCACCGTGAAGGCGATCGCGGTATCGATCTGTTGCAACATGATATGCTCCTTATTTGACAGAACCGCCTGGACCGCAAGCGCTACTTGTCGGCCCGCCTTCGGCGCTGTTCCTCAACTACTTTGGCCCAAAGCAAGGATTCGCGACGGCGCGCGCTTCGCGAATCAAACGAAGGTTGCGAGCCGTTGTCTCGACTTCACTGCGTTCGCGAACACAGGTAGCTAAGATAGCGCTTGGGCAGCTGCGTCGGCTGCGGCCTGTTCCTCTTCGGCCGAAACGGCTAATTCCAGCGGCGTGGCATAGCCCCAGCAGTCGGGTTGTCCAGTCGCGATGCGGCGCGCCACCCCGTAAGGAACGATTGGGAGAATCTGTAAGCGCCACGGGTGCGATGGCTCGCGCCACTTCGATGAGCGTTACTGAGAACGAAGCACAGTTCGCGCAGCGTTACGCACCTCTTCTGAAAATTTCCTGTAGACGATCGGCTGCCGCTTCGTCTCCCACAAGACTGGCGACGCGGACCGCCTGCTGAAACATGGAGTCGAGCTGCCTCGGCTTGGGATTGCAGGTCACGGCTGCACGATAGCCGCTCATCGCCGAGTCGATATCGCCCAACAGGAGATGGGCCTCGCCCTCGGTGGCGAGTCGCCACATATTCAGCTTGGCGGCCTGGCAGTGCTCCAGAACTTTTTTGGCGGTTTGTTGCGCAGCAGACTCTTGGTTGCGGTAGGCCAACTGCATAAACGCCACGTTGATGCCGTGATAGAACGCTTGATCGTGTCGCGCAGACTTCTCCGCTTGCTCGAATCCGCGCTGGTAAAGTTGAGACGCGTTTTCCGCATCGTCGCTTCTTCGCTCGACCAACCATCGGCGTTTGAGTCGACCGGCTAGCACCCCCATGGCATCGGTGGAGTCAGGTTGGGCCTTCCAGTTCCGCAACGTGTTGATGGCATCTTCCCGCCGGCCCAGGGATTCCAAGGCGAGGGCAAGTTGCACCACGCCTCCTTCGTCCAGACTCTCCGGATGAGACTCTAGGGTCTTGATGGCGTCGTAAAACTCCCGCATTTCGACGGCCACACGCGCGCTGTCGCCCGGCCCAGACGGCGCCGCTTTGCCAACCAAACTTTCTATTACAACCTGTACGCTCGAATCGCTCGCGTCCACCGGCTTCACGATCGAGAGATGGTCGCCGCGTACGACCCTGCGCTGGTCAGCATCAAAAGGAAGGACTGAGGACTCGGGTGGCACGAATTGGTCTTCATCTCCCGCGGTTGCGTAAAGCTTAAACGTGGGACGGTCGACGATCTCCCGTGTCCAGCGGGTACGGAGATCTTTGATGAAGTCACCGTCATCGGCCATGTCTTTTAGTTGTGGTTTCCAGAACTTGAAAAACGACGCCTTTTTCAGACCCGCACTGGGCGTGCCGAAGAGCAGAACGTAACCAACCCGCGACCGTAGGGCAGAGTCGTCCACAATCGCCCGTTGCACGACCAGTCCCCCCATGCTGTGTGCGATGACCGCAAGACCGGCATATCGTTTCAGAGGTTCAAGTCCAGCTCGGGTCACCAAAAGTTCTGCCAGCGATGCCAGGCCGGGATCGGCTCGCCAGATCCCGACGATATCCAAGCTCAATCCCGTGTGGTATCCCAAGCTGAGGACGTCCCAACCACTCAGTCGCTTGTCTCCCATCAGCAGGGTTGGAAAATTGCCCCACGTTTTTGTCGGGTCACCGGAAAACCCGTGAACGAACAGGACAGCAACGGGATTTTTCTCGCTTATTCGATGACTAACGAGTTCGGGACCTCTTGCACCCATAGGGTCCTCCAAGAATCAGTGCGTCTGAAAAGGAGGGTTCCGACCGCAAACTTTGCCAAAATACCCAGCATTGAACACAGGCACAAGTGCGGAGCGTGATTCGAATTTTCGCAAAAACTGACAGTTTGTCGTTGTTCCTCGCGAACCGGAAGCCGGTTCATGTTTTCGCGTGGCTGGCTGTTCAATCATTCGTTGTGCCGCACTTAGAAATGTCGCAGACTTAGGCTACGGGCCGCCGCATTTATGGGTTTAACCGTCAAGGTCGCTATATTAGCATTATGGTCAAAAGACTCCGGATAGTTTAATTTAATCAGAGAAAGTCTCGTGCATGGAACTAGGGACCTCGCGTACCCGCTCCGTTAGCCGCTTCTCTTTGCAAGATAGTTAGTGATTGGACGATGATGACAGGATGCAGCCTGCAACATATCACTACATTCCGGCTAGCAAGTGCCGTTCGTTACGTAATACACGCGAGCCCGGCTTTTAAGAATGGAATGGACTACCTTGAGAAAGGGTTTAACATGAGTCGCTCGAAGAGACCTTTAGCCGAATATTGGAACGCGTAAGGTTACGGAGCGACCCTATGCCACGTCCTATCTGCTTCATGGTCATGCCATACAGCACGAAATCCACTGGTACTCCGTCACCTGCGGGGGCGCCAGACAAGATCAATTTCGATCGTCTTTGGGACGCAGCACTACGGCCTGCAATCGATGCTGCTGGCTATGAGCCAGTCCGAGCCAATGAGGATATTGGCGTGTTGATCATCAATGAAATGATCGAGCGTCTTGCAATCTCAGACCTCGTCCTGGCTGACGTTTCCATCCCAAACGGAAATGTTTACTACGAGGTGGGCATTCGCCATGCCGCCCAGCCGCAGGGTTGCATCATGACCGCTGCGGATTGGGCGAAGCCGTTGTTCGATATCGACCAGATGCGACAGATCCGGTACCCGCTGCGGGAGGAATTCATTTCGGATGGTACTGCCCAGGAAATCATCAGCAAACTTCAGGCTACGATACCAGCCATGGCAGCAGGAAGTTCACCCTTTTACCAAGTCTTTCCAAACTATCCGCAGTACGACTCGGCTCGGAGTATGGCTTTCAAGAAGAGCCTTGAGGAGCTGTCTCAGTTTCAGGCTGAAATCATCGCGACTCGCACATGTCCCCGTGACCAGTGTCGCGACCGAGCTTTGGAACTGCGCAAGCGCTACTACAGCGGTGGGCCGATTCAAAAAGCCGTTGCCATTGAACTGATGTATACATTACGAGACTGTACAGACTGGGCCACGATCATAGAATTCATCGACAGTCTCCCTGCCGACTTGCGTAACTCTCCTTTGATCAAAGAGCAACGCGCACTTGCTCTTTCGAATTCTGGTGATCACGACAGTGCGATTGGGGCACTGCTCGAACTTATCAAGACAAGCGGCGATACGTCGGAACGTCGTGGTCTTCTGGGCGGCCGTTACAAGAAGAAGTGGGCAAAATCTGGAGATCCTAATGACCTCAGTCGCTCCATCGCCCAGTATGAAGCGGGTATGACACTCGATCTCAATGATTACTACCCCTCGTCAAATCTTGCGCGTCTGTATCGCACGCGTAATCGCAAGGGTGATGATGACAAAGCCCGGATATCCGCAGCGGTTACGTTGACAGCATGCGAGCGCGCTCGAGCGCGCAAGTCGAGTGATGAGTGGCTGAATCCTACTCTGCTCGGAGCGGCATTCGATGCCGGAGACATCGAAAAAGCCAGAGAACTTGCTGACAGGGTGGCCGAAGATGGACCGTCCGCCTGGAAACTTGAATCCAGCCTAGCTGACTTCCGGACCGCTGCCAAATTGCATCAGGAGCCACATCGAAGCGAGCTCCTCAGCATTGTTACCGATTTGGAAAAACTCGTGAACCCAGAGGCAGGCACAACGGGTTAAGAAGCGCAGCGGAAGTGCATAAAAAGCACCGCTGATAAACCGAGGAGGAGAGTGTCGTCTTGCAGCAATATCGAAAGAGAAAGCAAAACTCAGTCACCGCGGTTCAGTTGGCTCTCGACACAGAGGGATTTGAGTATAAGAAATGGGGTGGCGTACAGCGTTGCAAACGTGGCGACTGGCTAGTAAACAACCAAGGTGACGTCTATACCATTGATGCTGAGACCTTTCAAGGTACCTATCGGCAGGTAAGTCCCGGCGTGTATGAGAAGAGTGCACGTGTTTGGGCGGAACAGGCCGATAGGGGAGGTGTAATCCAAACGAAAGAAGGATCGACGGCCTATGAGGCGGGCGACTATTTGGTGTACAACGATCCGGCTCGAAAGGACGGCTATGCGGTTAAGAGCACTGCCTTTCACTCCATGTATGAACCGTTTGAAGGATGATGTTGATGTTGCAGAGGTGTCAGAACGCGGGTGAGAAGTCCGCTTGTAGTCCACTTGCTCAGATTCACCGCTGAACTCGGATCAGACCTGTGCAAACGCCCGAGTCAAGCCATCAAACTTAGGTTCTCGACTACAGTTTCAATCTCGCCTCTGGTCGTAGTTCGGCCCAGACTAAACCGAATCGCGCCCATTCC
>Ga0126373_10004082_pt1 | contig 11090 bp, 15 predicted proteins | sample PanSoiMetPlot_11_FD_92545 | JGI IMG/M metagenome (GOLD analysis project Ga0126373, IMG submission 92545) | Tropical forest soil microbial communities from Panama - MetaG Plot_11 | ecosystem: Environmental > Terrestrial > Soil > Tropical forest > Bulk soil | place: Panama | collected 2016-02-17
GCTGGCTACGCGTAAAGGCACGGCGTTCTCGCTGGCGCCAGAACCCCTCATGGCTTCGCAGAACGCTGCCTTCTTCACCCCGCCCAGCCTGCGGGAGCATCGTCGCGGGGGTTATGGCAGCAGAAGCGGGCAAACCGCCGCGGACGCCGTCAAAGATCATCCGGGCTCATCAGCGCGGCCTCGACGTCATAGCCGAGCGCGGCAGCCACGTCGGGGGCGGCGGCGGTGACCCGGCTGAGCCCGTCGACCGGGGCGATGGCCAGCAGCACGCCGGTGATCTCCTCTTCGTTCGCGCCCTGCGCCAGCGCCCAGGTGGTGCTCCATTCCAGGCAGACCCCGGTGCCCCGATCGCCGCCAGCGCCCCACCCGCACCAGCGCCGCGGTCTTGGGATCCAGCAGCCGGAACCCGGGCAGGCCGAGCCCGAGCCCAGCCTGGTCTTCGACGAAGCCTTCGTCGATGATTGCCAGCCTGCGCAAGATCTCCTGGAATCGCATCCTCTGGTTCATACGCCTCACCTCGCGGCCGGGCACCAGTCCACCGCGTGCCGGGGTTGCGCTTGCGGTAGATCGAGACCGCATGGGGCAAGGTGTACGCGTAAGCGCGGCCGGTGGCTGCTGCTCTTCGACAACGCCCGAGCCCTGATGATGTGACGGTTGGCTGCCGGGCCGGAACGGGCGTGTGCTGTCTACAGCCGGGGAGCCGGCTTGTCGGGCTGCTGGCCTTCATCGGCTGGCCAGATCCCCAGGAGCTTGCGTGTCCCCTCGGCCGCGCCGCGGTCAACGGCGGCCTTGACCAGCGCGAATATCGTGCCCTGCAAACCGGCGGCCAGCAGGATCTCCCCCCAGCCCTGCCGCGAATCAGTGGGCTTGGGCGCGTCATCTCCCCGGCCGATGATCCTCCAGACTCTCCTGAAGATCAGGCCGGCGAGCATGCCGCCAAACAGGTCGGCAATCACGCCGCCAAACAGGTCGGCAACTAGGTCCAGCGCCTTGTACACCAACTTGATCATCGTCTTCTCCACCAACTTGATGACCAGGCAGCCAGCCCGGCCAGCCACAACGCCGCCTGACCGTCAAAGCCCGAGGCCCGTAACCGCGGTGCCGGTCTGCCGCTGCCAGCTGCAGCCCGGAGCCGGCTTATCCCACCTGTGTCCCACCGAGCGGCGCGCCGCTGTAGTCCGCTGAGGCGATCCAGGGCGAGTCGTTCGCGACCGGGTCAGCGGCGTGCGTACCTGCTGGGCAAAATCGCCCCGATGATCCACAGGATCGGGAAGATGAACCCAATGAGACCAAGGACCCAATGGCCTTTGCGGAAGCTGAGAACCGCGAAGACGACCAGCAGAACCAAGTAGATGATGCCTAGCGTGATACCCCAGCCCGTTCCTGACATGGGTTCCCCTCCGTGTGGTCATATCCGGCCAGCGCCCGCCGCGCTACGTGCGCGATCCGACCCCATCCCACCTTGCAGAGAGGCGAGTTCCATCACCTTGTTTGGGTGAAAGACTGACTCCGGTCACCTCGAAATTTGCCCGTGAGCTCGTGAACGGCAATACCGGCCTCGGGCTGCGCTAGCCGGTAGTCATGGCGGGTGCGGCGGCCGCCATATGGCTTGGCCCGGAGGGACGTGCGAGGTTCGGGTGATGTGAGGGGCGGCAATCCTGTCAATGAGTCACGGTCTAGCGGCCGGACAAGCTCTCTGATCAGGCCAGCCAGGTGGTGCCCGCGCCACCGTTACGTTGGCTATGTACTGAGCAAGAGCTACGTGCTGAGCTGGCCGAGAACGCACCCGAGGCAGCCTCGGACGCCGATTCGATCGGCCGCCGTGGCCGCGCCGTGGCCGTGACCCTCATCGCGGCGACCCAGCGGCCGACGCGTGGACCGCTGTTGGATCTGGTCACCGCCGCGCTGGCGATGGGTGAGCATGTATGAACGCGCGGTCTGTTGGTCGCTGCATGCCACGGCTGGGAGGGGTGTGGGCAAACTCAATTGAGAGCGCCAGCCGACCGCCTGCCCGCTGCTAACGCGATGATCGCAACGGCGCGCCAATCGCGCTTCTGCCTGCCCTGCCCTCGGCCTCCCCGACAGGCGCCCAGACCTGGACGCCTTCACCCTGGCAGCGCCCGGCGCCCACGCTAGCCATGCTCGTGGGAGGGGATTAGCGTGGGACGCATCCATCGGATAGCCGGACCGGAGAGATGCCATGGCTGAGACCCAACAGATGGTCGTCTACGCCGCAGCATATGAGAGCGAAAATGCCGCGCTGGATGACCTGGCCGCCATCGAGGAGTTGCACAACGACAAGCTGATCGGCACGGTCGACGCGGCCGTGATCGATCTGTGGAACGGCAAGCCCCACGTGGTCAGGCGGCTGGACCGGGCGCGCATCCGTTTCATCCCGGAGATGTTCGGGGGCGGGACGCTGCCGCGCAAGGAGCTTGTCGAGGCGGCTGAGCAGCTCACCGCTAACCAGGCAGGGCTCATCGCGATCGTCGAGCCAACGATCGAAAAAGGACTCGACAAGGCGTTCGCCAAGGCCGCCAAGGTCGTGAAGCGCAACGTGAACGCCACGGCCGACCAGATCACCAGCGAGCTGCAGGAAGCGCTCAAGGGCTGACTGCGCCGCGGTCATGATCTTCTAATCTGTTGAGTGTGCTGGGCCGATTCTCCCCAGACTGATCACTTGCCAGCCACGACATAGCGCGACCGGCCGAGCCCAGGGTGTCTACTAAAGCGCGGCTAAGACCTTCCGTTCCGTACAGTGTGTCACGCCTCCTTGCTACCTGGGCATATGCCGTCTGGCCTGCGAGGATGCCGCTCGTTGTCTTGCGTCGTCTGCCAGCCTTTTGCGGTGCTGTGTGGCCAGAATGAGGCCACCGGTACAGCCCATGGGTCCAGAGGCGGTCGGCCGACACCGCGCGGCGTGCTCGAAGCTGAGACCCCCGGACTGGACAATCGAGGGAGCGTCAGCCCGGGGGTCCCTGATGGTCCCCAGCCAGGTACGGGGGCAACCCAGCTCGGGAGCCGGGGGAAGGGTCTAGAGCGACACTACGCCCGCTTGAATCGCCATACAGGGACTTTGACTGAGTCATTTGACGATCACCGCGATGCAACAGACTTTCGCCAACCGCTCCGCCAGCCCTCCGGGGTCGCTAGGGCAGCAAGTCGCCTCACTGAAAAGCGGAAGGTCGGCGGTTCGACCGCCGCCCCTGACCACCAGTCATCTCATAACCTATGGCCCTGTGATCAGGCCAAATGTCTTCCACCGCTAGATCCGCTCATCGTTCCTCGTAACCGTCGCTGCCCGTTGGCGACCGTCGTCGGCTGTCCGCCGGGGCACGCGGGGTGCACGACGCTCGATCGTCGCAACGGACGCTACCGGCAGTCCTAGGGGTGTCGTCGGTCTCGGTTGGTGTGGGACAACTGGCTGGTCTCGCACCCCTCCGCGGCTTGCGACCCCTGACCTGCGCCTCGTCATCTCTAAGAACTCCTAACAGAATGATCAGTGGTGTGGTTGGGAACTGCGCCACAGCTTCGTCTCGCTGATGTCCGACGCTGGCGTCCCTGTCGAACACATTGCCCGGCTGGTCGGCCACAGCGGCACCACCACGACCGAGACCGTCTACCGTAAGCAGATCCGGCCTATCCTCATCGAGGGTGCCGACACCATGGACCGCATCTTCCCGGCCGCCGACTCGCAGTCATAGTCACTCAATTAGCCATCTCATCGGGGGATGGTCACGCCGCGTGAAAGTCCGGCCCTGGTGCGGGTGGTCGCGGGCTGGGGTTGCTGCCGCACGGTGGCTGGGGTTGGTGCCGGCCTGTGGGCGTGCGGTGGGACAGTGGTGCGGGCTGCCGGTGACGCCGGCCCACCTTGGAATGCGAATCCGTCAATTAGCCCGGTGCTGGGGTCTTGACCTGAGGGTCGCGCAGTGTTGCCTCGAGCACGCCGGTCAGTATTCCGGGCCTGGTGCCCGCCGACCGGGACCCCGGGCAGCCCGCCGTTATCCCACCGGTCAAGCATAGGAGGTGACCGCGGTGGCCACGATGAAACCGCAGGTTATCGACGATCAGGAGCACGAGCGGGTCCATGAGCGGGTGGCCGCGGTCGACGTGGCCAAAGACACCGGGATGGTGTGCACCCGGACCCCGCACCCGTCCCGGCCCGGCGCCCGGCGCAGCACGGTCTGGACGGTCAAGGCCCGGATGGGCGCGGTCCGTGCGCTGGGCCGGCAGCTGAAGCACGACGGTATCGAGATCGTCACGCTGGAAAGCACCTCGGACTACTGGCGGATCTGGTTCTTCGTCCTGGAGGCGTGCGGGCTGGCGGTGCAGCTGGTCCACGCGGCCCAGGCCAAGAACCTGCCCGGCCGGCCCAAAACAGACAAGCTCGACGCGCAGTGGCTGGCCCGGATCACCGAGATGGGGCTGCTGCGCGCCAGTTTCGTGCCGCCCCGGGCGATCCGGGACCTGCGCGACTACACCCGGGCGCGGACCCGCCTGGTCCAGGAGCGGACCCGCTGCTGGCAGCGGCTGGAAAAACTGCTGGAGGCCGCGCTGGTCAAGGTCTCATCGGTAGTCAGCAAGCTGACCACGGTCTCGGCGCAGGACATGATCAAGGCGATGATCGCGACCCGCACCAGCTGGCCGCCCTGGCCCGCGGCAGCATGAAGGCCAAGCACGACGACCTGGTCGAAGCCCTGACCGGCATGTTCGACGACCACCACGGCGAGCTCGCCCAGCTGCTGCTGGACCACATCGCCTTCCCCAGGCGGCCGGATCGCCCAGCTGGGCACCCGGGCCGCCGAGCTGGCCGCGGCGATGCCGGCCGCCTGGGGCGCCGACGCGGACGGGACCACCGGCCCCGGCACCGGGACCGGCCCGGACGCCCCCGTGCTGAACGCGGTGGCCCGGCTGGCCGGCATCCCCGGCATCAGCGAAGACCTGGCCCGGGCCATCATCGCCGAAACGGGCCTGGACATGACCCGGTTCCCCACCGCCGCCCACCTGGTGTCCTGGTCCGGGCTGTGCCCCTCCGCCCGCCAGTCCGGGCCCCGTGCCCGAGCCGGGAAGAAAGGCCAGGGCGACACCTGGCTGCGCGGGTCCCTCGGCCAAGCCGCCATCGGCGCCGCCCGCACCGCCACCTTCCTCGGCGAGCGCTACACCCGGATCGCCCGCCGCCGCGGCAAGGCCAAAGCCCAGGTCGCCCTCGCCCGCTCCATCCTGGTCATCATCTGGCACCTGCTCGCCGACCCCGCCGCCCGGTACACCGACCTCGGCTACGGCTACTACCAGGCCCGCACCGATGTCGACCGCAAACTCCGCAACCACATCCGGCAGATCCAAGCACTCGGCTTCGCTGTCACCCTGACCAGGGCGGCATAACCCCATACCACCCCCGACCAGGCCCGATCACCACACCAGACCCGGGTCTGGTTCACCGCGCCCAGCTGAGGTTCCCAACTTTCCGGTCAGTCACTAAGCGGACGGGAAAGGCCACCCGCGAAGATCGCAAGTGGCCTGTGACCTGGTCGGGGTGGCCGGATTTGAACCGGCGGCCTCTTCGTCCCGAAGCAATGTCAGCGGATATACCCTGACCTGGGCGAAGCCGAGCGGAAGCCACTCTGTCTCACCTGCGCAGACGCTCTGAGTAGGTCGCGCTGCACCGACGGGAGCCCGAGTACGTTGGCCCCCGTTTTGGCTCCCGTGGCCATACGATACGGGTCACGGGACTCCATCATGAGCGACTATCAGGGCACCGCACGGTGGGCTGCGCTCCCTGTCCCCATCGGCGATCGGATGGCCGTCGCTGAGGTCCGCACGTCGTTGCTAGCTCTCGGCTGACTGGTAGGTGAACTGGTCCTTATCCGTGGTGGCCGAGGTTCCCGCCGGGGTGGTGACCGTCACGTCCACCGTCGTCCCTGCGCTGCCTGGGGGGCTGGTCACGATGAGCGTGGCGTCACTGGCGATGTTCAGAATGGCGGCAGCGGTCTTGCTGAAGTTCACACTGGTGGCGCCGCTGAAACCGGTGCCGGTCACTGTCACGGTGTCGGCGCCGCCCGCCGCCCCGCTTGTCGGGCTGACCGCGGTCACGGTCGGTGCCGCAGTGGGCATAGCGTAGGTGAAGTTGTCGGCTGCTGTGACGGCCGAGGTTCCGGCCGGGGTGGTGACCGTCACGTCTACCGTCGTTCCCCCAATACCCGCGGGGCTGGTCACGGTGAGTGTGGTGTCACTGGCGATGTTCAGAATGGCGGCGGCGGTCTTGCCGAAGTTCACACCGGTGGCGCCGGTGAAGCCGGTGCCGGTCACTGTCACGACGTTGCCGCCACCCGCCGGCCCCTTTGTCGGGCTGAGCTGGGCCACCGTCGGTGCCGCAGTCGCCCCGCTGGCCGACCCCCCTCCGGCCGAACTCTGAGCGGCGCGCGTGCCGAAGTAGAAGCCAGATATGGCAGTTATCAGTGTCGCGATTGCGGTGAGGGCCTGGGTTCGCAGGTCGCGAACGCCTTGCCCGGACAACCCGAAGACCGCCACGACAGCTACTCCAAGCAGCGAGAAGCCGACGATCGCGAGGGTGGTCCGAGTGGTGCGTTTGCCAGGTCGTGCGGACGTGGCAAGCGTTGCTATTAGCGCGGAATCCCCAGGCTCTCTTGGCCCGTTCTTCTTAAGGAGCCTGCTCAAGGGCCTGCGAGGTGCGCTCAGATTGTAGGCCGTGAGAGCAAACATCCCCACTACAACGAGCGCCACGAGCGCGAACAAACTGATCAACAACCAAGTTGGAAGCGCCGACGCAGAATCGGAGGATACCGTCGGAGCGGGCGACGGCGTGAGGCTGGGCGACGGCGAGGGGCTCGGCGACGGCGAGGGGCTCGGCGACGGAGTGGCAGCCAGCACTATGTCTCTTAAAGTGCTGGATGGTCCGTATGACAAATTGGTGCTTAGAACTCCAAACACGACATACCCCTCACCCTCTCCGCCCTCAGACCCCAATGCCCCCGGGTACGGATTGGCCTGAGCGTACTCCTATGTTTGTGAAGTTGTGAAGATCCGGACGCAGGCTAAACGTCGCACCGGCAACCTCTTGTGTATCGGCGAGGATGTCGGGCCGCAGGGTTTGGTCCATGTCAGGGCGCCATCCGCCTCTCCGCCGTTCTTTGTACTGTGTGGTGGACATTCCCAGCCGATCCCTCGGTCGCGGGCCGTATCGGTCTTCGATGGGTGCCTGCCTAGATGCTTGCTTGCCATATAGCAAATATGATGGAGGCTAAAGAGGTCGGATTCGGTCCTTGCGCTCAATCACGCCTGGTCTTTGCGGGCGCCCATAACGGTCAGGCTGGGTGATTAAGGTCCATCCCCACTACGGTCGAGCTAGCAACGCTTGCGAATCTGCTATCTGACCTGGGGTTTCGTTGACCTACTTCCCTGAGCGAGACGTATGCTCACGGTCGGCTCGCCGCCGAGTGGTCGAGCCTGGACGGTGCCGACGCGATGGCGACTTGAGGCCTGCTCCCGCACCGGGATGTTTCTACCGTCCTTTGAACCGGCCGAGATCACCGGGTAACTAGCAGGCGCCATCCGTTCCTGAACGCGGAAACGGCGGCGTCGCAGGCGGCCAGGACATGCAGCACGTCCCGAAGCGTTCCGATCGGCAGTCCTCTCACGCCCTAGGTTCGGCTCGACACTCTTGACCCCCGACGGCCTGTGCAGCACGGTTGATAGCAGCAATCGGTGCGTGATAGGCAAAAAACAACTATTGCCTGCTATGGAGTGTGATGGAGGGTACGTATGTCAGCGGGTGATACAACGGCGGGCGCCGACAGCACGAGATACAAAACAGCACCGATCAGATGCGGTACTTGATAGCTGTGACCATCGTTGTCCCGCGCGAGCCTGGCGACGGGAGTCTTGGCAAGGATATGCCGACCGTGTCCTCGATCACGTCAGGTTCCTGCTTGAGATCCGAACGTCGCTTCGCTGCATCAGATATTGCAGGTCCCACATGCCGAAGAGACGTCCGAGGCTCTCCTGTCTCTCCGTTGCTTCGGTGCGCACCCCCTCGACGGGGCGAATGTAGAACTGCGGCAGCGAAGACGCCCAGGACAAGGTCGACAGGAACGGGGCCACCCGGGAGAAGCAGTTGGGTAGGAGGGGCACTTCCGAAATGCAGGCTCACATGCAACGACAGTGTTGGCAGTCAATGATCATTGTCATGGGCTTCATCGTCTACGTGGGATCCGCGCTCTGGGTCACGTCGGCCCACAACTTCAGTGCCATTTGGGCACGCCCTTTCATCATAATTGGGGCGCTGGCCGGCATGTTTCTGGTCGGTACGGGCATGGCCAGCAACCAGTAGCGAAGGGAAGTAGATATTGGCCCCTGGCCCTTCCGCAAGATCGCTTACGACCGAGTTTCACCTGGTCGGGGTGGCCGGATTTGAACCGGCGGCCTCTTCGTCCCGAACTGAGCGCTCAGCCCGGCAAGTCGGCTGGTCGGCGGCACTCCGGCACGTCAGAGGCATTCACGCGGGACACGATGGCTGCGTCCTGACTGCGTCTGACCGCACCTGCCAGCGAGTCACCGCTCCCATTCCGCTCCCAAAGTCGGACACGGCAACGAACGCGCCCCGGCGCGCGGACCGCGCCACGTCCGCGTCTCGAATGCCCACAGTGAGCGGGCGCGCTTAGCCGCCCTACCTGTATCGGCCGTCGATGCAAGTGGTTCAGCCGTGGCTTATTCGGCGCGAGTGCTGCTCGGCTACCGTGCGTTTGGTGAGGGTGTAGGCCGCCTGGGTGATGGCAGTGCCAAGGCTGACACGGCGGACGCCGGCAGCCGCTAGCTCGGAGACCGGCGGCGCGCCCGGGCCGGCCGTCACGTTGACGGGCAGCGAGGATGCCGTGGCCAGTTCGGTTATGGCCTGCAGGTCAGTGAGCCCGGGCACGAACAGACCGTCCGCTCCCGCCTTGGCGTAGGCATCGGAGCGGGCCAGCACGTCATCCAACCGCGAACCCAGAACGCCGATGCCGTACAGGAACACACCGGTTCGCGCATTGATGAACAGCTCGGGCAGGCCAGCCGATGCGGACGCGGCCCGAGCGGCCCGGATTCGCTCTGCCTGGTAGGCAGGGTCGAACAACGGACCGCCGGGGGCGCGGGAATCTTCGATGTTGACGCCGACCGCGCCAGCGGCGATGACCGCCGCGATCGTCACCGCGACATCCTCAGGGCCGGGAACGATCGCTGGTCGCACTGACCGCGCGTACGGGCCAACATGTGGCTCCTCCTCGGGTCGAGGTAAACATCCACCTGGCCCGGTCACTGCAGGAGGACGGCCTCGATCTTGAGGCTGACCTGGACCTTGCCGCCGACCACGGCGCCGCCGCCGGTCCATCGGCCGATGCCGAAGTCGCCGCGGTTGATCTGCGCGGTGGCGGTGAAGCCGGCCCGCTGGCCGCCGCTTCGGTCCGGGCCGAACCCGTTCACCTCGACGGCCAGCGGCACCTGCCGGGTGACGCCGTGCAACGTCAGCTCGCCGTCGATGATCCAGCCGCCGCCGGTCTGGCGGATGCCGGTGGAGCGGTAACTCATCGCCGGATACGTCTGCACTGCGAGGAAGTCGCCGGAGCGGAGGTGGTTGTCGCGCCGGTGGATGCCGGTCTCGATGGACCCCAGGTCGACCGTCGCGGCAACCGACGAGCCCAGCGGGTCCTCGCTGGTGACGATCGTGACGTCGTGACGGGTGAACCGGCCACGTGCCGTGCCGACCATCAGTTGCCGGACGGAAAAGCCGATCTCGGAGCGCACCGGGTCGGCCTTCCAGGTGCCGGTCAGGTAGCCGGGAATCGCGACGGTCTCGGGGGTGGGGTTCATGGCTTCCTCCATGGCTGTGGAGACGCTAGGTGGTGCGGGCGGTGGCGGCCTGCTGTAGGTCCGTCCCGGCCGGGGTGGAGTCGGGGGGGCGGAGCGGGCCGGGGCGGAATAGGGTGCCGCAGATGACCGCGTCGGCGGCGAAGAGGGCCGCGACGACGCAGAACCCGGTGGTGTAGCCGTGGATTAGCGACATCCCGATCGGGGGCGGTGCCGGTGGAGCGGGGTGCCGGGGCTGGGGTCGCGCGCCGCCGCGCTGGCGAAGATCGTGTTGAGCAGCGCGGTGCCGATCGAGCCGACGATCCGCTGCCCGGTGTTGAGCGTGGCCGAGGCCACGCCGGTGTCGGCCGGGGCCACGCCGAACGTGGCGGTGTTCATCGACGGCGCGATCGTGAAGCCGAGGCCCAGGTCGGCCGCCATCAGCGGGCCGAGCACCGTCGGGGTATAGCCCGAACCCGCGCCGATCTTGGTCAGCCAGACTAGGCTGGCTGCGGCGATCAGCATCCCAGCGGGGACTAGCGAGTTGGGCCCGAGCCGGGGCAGCAGCACCACGTTGGACAGGTTGGCGCTCATCACCACCACCATGACGATCAGTCGGCCGCTTCATGGCAGGGCCATCCCCGTCATGCCTGCGGCCAACAGCCCGCCGCTGCGGGGACACCGGTCTGCTGTAGATCGCTCTCAGCCGGCCGAGGGTGCGCTGTGGCCGACTGCTGCTTCCAGTCTTCGAGGAGCGGATCGGGCCCCGCTCCCGCTCGGTGGCTAGCCTGCCGCAGCCGGTTCGGGTGAATATGCGCATCTGCCTTTCCTCCTTGCTCCTTTGCTGAGGTGGCTATTGGCTCCTAGGCGGTTGGCAGCTCACCGCTGGTTCTGTTTTCTGTTTCATGGGGATCCAGTTGGCGGACCGAGATCAGGCACAGCCCTAGGTCGCGGATCTTGGCCAGCAGCCCGTGTAGCGCGGGCTGATCGGGGAGCAGCCCGGAGATGACCGTCTGCGCGCCATCGGGTTTGAAGTGCAGGCCGCTGGACCAGGCCTCCCAGCGGCTATCCAGGACGCCCTCGATGCGGATTTCGTAGTAGGCCGGCGATCCCGAAGGATTCACACCAGTTCACCGCTTCTGCACGAGGCTGGTGCCCAGCCAGCTTCCTGACTGGCCAGGCGCAATTCGCGCTCACCGAAGCCAGTCCGCTGGCATCCAGTAGGTCCATCTATGGGGCGATTGATCCAGTCA
>Ga0126373_10004083_pt1 | contig 11090 bp, 9 predicted proteins | sample PanSoiMetPlot_11_FD_92545 | JGI IMG/M metagenome (GOLD analysis project Ga0126373, IMG submission 92545) | Tropical forest soil microbial communities from Panama - MetaG Plot_11 | ecosystem: Environmental > Terrestrial > Soil > Tropical forest > Bulk soil | place: Panama | collected 2016-02-17
CACTTTGTTCACGCAGACGCCCGAGACGTCAACCGGCTGAATTGAGTGCCGAGAGGCTGCTCAAGCGAATCGATCTCCCCTCGAATGGTTTGGCGCAGCTCAAAGCGCTTTCGATCAGCCGAGGTCCGTGGCCACCGGTGTCAGAGAAGGCGCTGGGGCGAAAGCCGATCAGAAGGTCCTGGACCCTCAAGCGAACCGTTTTTTTTGCTCTTCACGTGAAGCGCGTGATGTTCGGCATGGGAACGTGACGTTTTCCCGCTGGATCGGCCCTATGGCCTCGGCGAGCGGGCATACCAGCGCCACGAGGGCCAAAGTTAGCAGCAACATGCAGACGCCTGCGGATCGGGTCGTCGTGACCATCTGAACCAATCCCTACTTCTGAGAGCGACTCGCGCAAATAAAATGACGGAGAAATGCGGCGACAACACCGGTCTAAGCGCACTTGGCGATAATGCCGTCGTATGAACGCCGAGCATGAGCCCGAACATTTGCGATTCTGAATTCAGCGCATGCAATACCCGTCGCCGCAACCTTCACGGGCACCCACCCAGAGCATCAGGCTAGGCATGCGTCTGGGCATACGACCAATACCCCGATGAGTAACCTGATATTGCGTTAGGTCCTTGTGCTCCAGCGCCTCGGCGAGGTCGATAGCCCTCTACCCGCCATTGCAAAACTTGAAAATCTTCGCTCGTGTCCATGCGCTGCCTCGCCGGCTGGCGGAAGCCCGAAGCATCGAAACCCTGGAAGCTGTCGGGCTTCGCGATCGCGCGAATGATCCGGTCTGGACGTTATCGGGTGGAATGAAGCGGCGGCTCAATCTCGCCTGCGGCCTGGTTCATCGACCGGAAGCCCTTCTCCTCGATGAACCGACTGTCGGCGTGGATCCGCAGTCGCGCGAAGGCATCCTCATGACAATTCGCGCTGCGGCGGATTTCGGCGCGGCGGTGCTATACAGCACACATTACATGGAAGAGGTCGAACGCATGTGCGACCGCGCCTTCCTGATCGACCGCGGCAAGCTGATCGCTCAAGGCACGGTAACCCAGCTAATCGAGGTAGGCGGTCGCCTCCCTCGCATGGAGATTACCTTCGAAAAGACGCCGCGACCCGGATGGTATGATGGTCCGCCGGGTGTGAAGGAACTGGCGCCGGCGATTGCCGGTGCCAAGATCGCACTTGAACTCACAAACCTGAGGCAGGTCAGCGAACTGCTGGAGCTGGCTAACGATGCTGGCTGCCGGCGGCTGGAATTCACGGTGCACAGTCCGAACTTGTCGACGCTTTTATCGCATTGACAGGTCACGCGCTGCGCGACGCAACTGCTGATATTTAATGAGGATTCGCTATTGTTGCGCGCGGCCTGGATCGTATTTCAGAACGAATTTCGCTTGCTTGCGCATGATCGCGCGCCGCTAATCATGCTGGGTCTCGCCCCCCTGGTAATCATCACTGTAGCGGGCCTGTCGCTTGGCAATATCTACGGCGCTCGGCCGGGCGCGGAGCCCTATTCCATCATAGTGGTGGACGACGATCACGCATGGCTGGCGCGTGCGCTCGTCGATGCGTTGGGGCGTGACCATTCGGTGTCGGTGCTGCGGGTGGCGAATCTCGAGGAGGCGGGCGCAATCGTCCGCAGGCGGGCCCGCGCGCCCCTTGTATCGTGATCCCGGCAGACGCAACCGGCGCCTTCGAAGCCGGCCGCGACGTCCACCTGGCGCTATATATCGATCCAGTGAAACGGCTGGAAGCCGGGGCAATCGAGCTCGATCGCTTGTGCCGCGAGGTCACGGCTCGCGCTCACGACCTTGCGCGCAAGAAGATGACGGAACCGGCATCTCATCTCCGGGATCAACTCGTAGGGGCCTCCGACCAGATGAAAGCCGCAGCGGCCCGGCTGGATCGGCTGCGCCGGCAATTCGAACGCGCGCGCGTCACTGCTCAATCGGAAATGACCGCTCAGATCCGCGAGGCATTCGAGCGAATCAGGGCCGAAATAACCTTGCATATTGATCGGTCCCTCGCGCAGACCAAGACTACCGTCGAGCGTGACCTTGCCACCCGCCGCGAAGCACTAATTGCGGTGAATCGATACGTTGGGCAACTGCAGGCAAGCCAGCACGGCTTCGAGACGTGGCTCGCGGAGCTCAAGTCCGCCGCTGGCTCCCATGCGAGCCAAAATCCCCCTCCACCGCAGTGGCCGGCGCCACCCAGTGAAATCCATGTGGACGAACTGTCAAAGCCGCTGGATTTCGCAGCGCCACGCATCGATCTGGCGTCAACCACTGGCCTTCCGAACATAGCGATCAGGTTTCCGCGCGTGCCGGAGCTTCCTGATCTTCACTCGATTCCTGATCTTGGTGACACAGTTTCGCAAAGGACATTGACGCTGCCGGGAATCGTGGGATGGCGCGAGCGTTCGATCACCGGGGGCGATGCCAGCGTGAATACATTCGATCAGTATGTGCCCGGCTTCGGAATCACGTTCCTGTTGGTCGATATGCTCTGGGGCGTCTGCGTTGGCCTAATCGATGAACGTGACTGGGCAACTCTTGCACGGCTCCGTGTTAGCGGCGCACCCGCCTCGGAATGATGCCCGGGAAACTGATGTCGCGTTTTCTAATCGGGCTCGGCCAGAAGATCCTGCTGTTTGGCGCCGGCTGGGTTCTGTTTGGAATATCCATCGGACGTAGTTCGTGGGCTTTGTTATTCCCCGTAGCCGCAATTTCATTCGCGGCTGCCGCATTCAGCCTCGTCATTGCCTGCGTCGCCAATACCCGCGACGCCGTGCTGCCGATTGGCGCGATGGCCGCGCGCTTGCAATGTCGGCAATTGGCGGATGTTGGTGGCCGCTCGACTTCGAGCCTTATTGGATGCGCGCACTTGCGCTTGGCATGCCCACGACATGGACCATGGAGGCGTTCAACAACCTGATGATTCGCAGACTCCCTCCGTCAAGTACAGCGTCGCCTGCGGCGGTTACGTTTGCGATCGGTGCGGTCTTTCTCGCTCTGGGAATTGCGAGTTCTTCGCGAATTTACCATCAGGCGGGTCAATGAGCGGCTGCGGCAATTTGCTGCGAAGTCCACTGAAGCACAAGCTTCTTCTGGTTGTCGTTCAGCCTGGACGAGGGATGGAAGAAATCGTAGTCCCCGGGCGGCATCGAACCGTTATTCACGACGGCAGCAATCAACGAGGCCATCGCGCTGCGCTCTTTCACGCCCAGAGTCGCCCAGTTCGAGAAATTCAGGGCATTTCGTCCTTTCCGCGCGCCGAACAGATACGAGGGCGCAAGTCTCGCACTCCAGGAACCGCTTCCGCGGTCGGAATGGCAGTCGAAGCAGGAGTTCCCGAGAATTTCGTAAGTTTGGGGATCTGCTGTCAGATTGTTCGCGGATCCGGGCGCCATCGCCGTCGAGATAATACCACTGGGAGATCCCACTCCCGCTATCGCGGCCCATAGGGAAACAACGATACAGACTGTAAGCAGACGGCGGCGCCAAATTCTGGCAGCGAAACTAATACTATGCATCGCGACCTTTTCCTGAACGAGACGTGCTATAGGATCCATTGTGGATGCTGCGGTGCAGAGTGCAAGTTTTTCGCGTTTTTGACAGCTTTTTGCTATTCATACGGTGTTCGACCAAACGACAAATCTCGGTCGTGGTGAGGGGGAAGTAAAATGGCAAGTTCTCTTCTGGCTCAATATCCCAACGACGGAATTATACTCTACGAAAAGTGGGTAAATCCACAATGGGTCCGATTGCTCGATGTGTTGCAAATGAAAGTGCGTTATAGCCGCTGCATCGGTACCGAGCTGCACACTGAAGACGGCCGCCAAATTCTCGATTTTAATTCAGGCTACTGCGTTCACAACGCCGGGCACAATCACCCGAAGATTAAAGCGGCGATCGTCGCGGAACTCGAGCGTGATGGTGCCGCGATGCTCCAGACCGGCGTGCCCGAACTTGCGGGAGTGCTCGGGGCGCGTTTATGTGAGCGCGCCGGCGGCAGGATCACCAAAGCGTTTTTCGCGAGTTCCGGCAGCGAGGGAGTCGAGGCAGCGATAAAATTCTCCCGCGCCCATACCGGTCGCGTAGGGATGCTTTCGGCCAAGGGCGCCTTCCATGGTCTCACGTGCGGAGCGCTCTCGCTCATGTCCGATGAGTTCTGGAAGGATGGATTCGGTCCGATGCTTCCAGAGGTCCAGATGGTAAGGTTTGGCGCGCTCGCCGAGCTGGAGGCCAGGCTTGCGTCGAAACGCTTTGCCGCTTTCATCGTGGAGCCGGTACAGGTTGAGGCCGGAATGCGAATCCCGGACAGTGAATATCTGAAACAGGCGCAGACGCTATGCCGGCGCTATGGCACCTTGTTCGTGCTGGACGAAGTCCAGACGGGACTTCACCGCACAGGACCATTCCTTGCCGCGCATCATTTTGGAGTCGACCCCGACATGATCATCCTCGCGAAGGCGCTCAGCGGCGGACTGGTACCGGTCGGAGCGGTGTTGATGACGGACGCGGTTTTCAACTCAACCTACAGCTCTTTCAAACGCTCAATCGTTCACACCTCGACGTATAGCGAGAACGCCCTCGCGATGCGGGCGGGACTGGCGACCCTCGAAGTTTTGGAAGACGAGGGGTTAGGCGAGCGCGCCACGAGATTAGGGCAACAGTTGAGGCAGATGCTGGCCGCGCGACTCGCAGACTACGAAATGGTCAGCGAGATTCGGGGCATCGGAATGTTGACCGCGATTGAGTTCTGCGCGCCGAAACGGCTGCGGCTCAGAATCCCGTTCGAAGCTTTCGCACGGATTCATCCGGCAATGTTCGGTCAGGTGGTGGTGACGCATATGTTCCGCGACCAGGGAATCCTGTGCCAAATCTGCGGCAACAACTTCCTGGTGCTCAAGGTGTCGCCTCCCCTCGTGGTTGAAGAAGCTCACCTCGAGAAATTCGTCAGCGCGATCGGGCAGGTGGTCAAGTTGATGCACACATCAAGCGCCTTTTGGACTGAGGCGTTGGGGATCGCCCGCCGTGTCATTGGGAGCATCTAAGACGGAATCCATTAAATTGGCCTGCCATCCCTGGAAAATAAAACCTTTGTGGCTGTGCTGCCAATGCTTGTCCTTCGACTGCACGCGTTAAGTCTAGGCGAGTCTCGCTACGTTCGTGGATTATTGTTTTTTATGTGCTGGCGGATCGCTGAGAGCTTCAATGCGGTCAGGCGTCTTACGCGGGAAATTGAGTCGCGATATCTCATCTATATCCAAGTCCACCCTCGTGGATCTGAAGCTCACTTGAGTTCATGGACGAACACACCGTTCCAGTTGGAGGGCAAAGGCGCGGAAAGCATCTGATCGCAGCGCTTCATCATCAGGGCGGCGGCTTTGTCTTCGGGACAATCTGCCGCGATTCGGGAAAAAATCCCAAGAGCGTTACTAAAGGAGCGAGCGAAGTACAGTTCCAACGCCTCCTCGTAGAGTTTGCGGTTGCGCATACGATCGTCCTCCACGTCGCCTTTCAAACCCATCAGCTCGAAAATATCCAGACTGCCCACACGCCCTGCGACGGAAACCCGGTCAAGATGCCTCCATTCGAAGTCGCGTCCCGTGCGCTCCCAGACGTCCGCGCTGGCCAAAACCTGGGTGCCGTAAACTTTGTTGAGACTTTCCAGTCGGCTAGTCACGTTTACTACGTCGCCTAGGACGGTATAGGCGAAACGATCGGGCGTGCCTATATTGCCCACGAGGACATCACCGCAGTGCAGACCCACTCGTGTACGAAACGGAATTCTCTGAGAATCTTTTTGGAGTAGAGAAAGCTCTTGAAGCGTGGCAAGCGCGGCGCGGCAGGCCAGGCTTTCATGATTGGGGACTTCGTCCGGCGCATTGAAAAAGCATAGCAAGCCATCGCCGATAAATTTATCTATGGTTCCGCAATGCTGACGCAGCCCGCGTGAGAGAATCTCGAAGTACCTGGCCAAGTCATGAACCAGAACGTTGGGTGCGACGTTTTCGCTATGGGACGTAAAGCCCTCGATATCAGAAAAGAAGATCGTGAGCCGCCGGATTTCGCCTCCCAGAACGGCTTCCTTTCCGCTGGATAAAAGCTGCCGCACGAGATCATCGGGCACGAACTTGATGAAGGAGCGCAGACCCGACTTCATGCGATCGGCGGCGTTGCGAAGTTGGTTGACTTCGTGAAGAACAGACGGGGGCGCTTCCTGCGGGGCGAGGTAGAATTGACCAACTTTCGCCAGGTCGTTGCCCAAGGCGCGCAGTGGCTCTCCAATTCGATACGCCATGAACGATCCGGCCAAAACCGCCAGAAGCAATCCCGCCACGCTGAAGAGACCCATCTGCCCGACCGCGCGGTTAATCCGGTTGAAGACGACCGACCGCGGTACGATCCCCGCCACGATACACTTCAGGCCCGCGGGCGTTTCGACGCGATCAAGAGCGGCCAGATATGAAGTCCGGCCGGCCGCGATCGGTATTAGCCTGCTGGAGGTCTGACCGTTGATATTTGTGAAACGCGGATGAGCCTTTATCCACGCGCCGAGAGCGGCGGCCACGTAAGCCGCATCCGGACTGCCCGAAGTGCAAAACAGTTTTCCGCCCGGCTCCAGGATGAGTGAAGATCCTTCGATCTTTTGGGCCACACGGTTAAGCAGGTTTTTCAAATCCCACAAGAAGAAATCGACCGTGAAGACGCCCTCAGGCGCTGCCGAGTCTGCAAACCTCCAGGCACGGCTGGCCGTGATGCCCTGCTGCACTCCATCCGCGAATGTGTATGGCTCGCTCCAGGCCGTGGTGTTCGCGGCCATGGCGCGCTTGAACCAGTCATACTGGCGCGGGTCGTAATCTTTAGGACGCGGCCGCTGGTACGGGCTCTCGCTCCCATCAAGTGCGACAATATGCTCGCGCGGCTCACCCTGGCCGGGGGCGGACATGTTGAGTACGACGGCGCCGTCTCCAGCTCTCCAGACGCCGACAAATCGGCCGGTCTTGGCGTCACTATAACTAATCCAAGCGAGAGTCCGGTTGACGCGCAGCCGTTCAGCGAAGTCCAATCCAAGAGCCTGCGCATCCTCGAGGTTCAGCATGCTGCGTCGTGCTCGCAAGCACAGTTCGTCGAGCAGGCGGTTAGCCGGGGCGTTGAGGAAGTTGTCAATTTCATTCGCTGCAACGCCGTTGCCGAGTGCAAATTCCTGTTCGGTCAAATGCTCGATCGCTCGATAACTGCTCGAATAACCAAGCCAGCCGATAAAGCCGGCCGTGACAATGAGAAGTGCGGCGAGCACGAGAGAAAGGAGAGTGCGTAGCCGCATGTTTAGAAGTCCAAGTTAGGTAAATGCGCTGTTGTTAGCCGCATTTTTGCTTCCTTGACGGCTGATTACGGCCGACTGGTGTTCTTGTCTTTGCCCTCGTGTCCGATGTGCCCTGAAGAATCGACCACTGCCAGCCCATTTGGGTCCAATAATGCCAAGGTCGTCGCTACTCCGCAGTTAGCTCAATCATCGCCATGGGCGTCCCGGGTTCTGGCATCCGGTCAAAGGGCACGCAGAGGTCTGGCTTACGATATGGCGGCGGTCCCTTCAAGAGATCGGAACTGGAGGATGATGGCGACTCTCAGTTAGTACGGCAAGGTTCCCGGTGTCAAGGACGCCACCGCTATGCGAGCCAGCTTATGACCTGAACATTGGATGCCCGCACCGTCACCGGTGCCAGCAGACATCGCACCTAATAGGTAGCTCGCTTTCAACCGTGACGCCTGGAAGCAGAGGCGAGCGGGAGGAATGATCCAAGGCCGCGGCATTTCCCCGAGCCCCAACATCGGATCGGAAGAATCCTTTTGGTCAGTTGGCAGGTTTCCAGGATGAATCCGGATTGTACTCGTGGATCGACGCCGCGAGGTTCTCGGTGTTGGGGCCGAGGTCCTTTTGATAAACAATACCTTCCTGGTTGACGAGGAATGTGGTGACGCCGGATACGCGGTAGCGCGCCGGATAGGCCACCACGGCAAAGCCCTTGGTCAGTTTGCCACCTTCAAGATAACTCATGGCGCCGCCGGGCGCGTGGTTTCCCTGCGCGGTCAGAATTCTGAAGAAGTAGCCGTGATAGGGCTTGGGTTGCGCTGAAGCGGGGCCTCCCTCGTGATAAGAAGCCAGCGCCATGCGCGGACCGAGCGGGCTTTTCGGCTCTTCGCCCGCGGGTTTCCAGTACAAACCGTCGTGCTTGTCGTCAGTGCTGGCGATTCGCCGCGCGTACTGGTTGGTCTGATCGCCGTCGTGAACCTGGGCTTTGTACTCGTTTTGCGCCTGGACGATCGCGAGGCAGACGTTGATGGCGCTGAGTTCATTGGCGCCGATTCGCCGCGCCATTATTTCAGGCCGCGCTCCTTCCGAGTCGAAGTACCATCCCGCCTTACCCTGTCTGATCGGTATGGGCATCGGCCAGTTTTCGGCGCCTACGTACAAGATCTCGGTGCGCTTGCCGACAGCAACCACGCGATGCATCTGCTGATACTTCTCGACGAAAAGCTCATGCTGGCTTTTATCAACCTCCGGTTGGCCGGTGTTGAACAGGTCCTCGGAATTGGGACCCAGCACCTTCAAGGCCGCCGCCTTGTCATGATTCTTGGCTGCGGAAAATACCGCCGCTGCCGCGGCTTGCGGAGTCTTGAAGCTCTCCTGCCCGGCGCTCTGCGCTAATGCCGGCCGCGCGATGGTTACGCTGGCAAGCAATGCCGCCATCGCAGCCAGGTGAAGGGTGAAGCCGCAATTCCTGTCAAATACCGTGCTCACGCTCTGTATCCTCGGTGCCGAAGTTTCTGTAATCCGCCTGTTCAACGGCGACAAACAACCGCAGTCGTTGGCTCAACGCCGGCCATGAAATCCTGCGCTGCCATGAAACCCGCTGGCACCTCCGCCCCCATGGCCAAATCCGCCCAAGCTGCTGAAGCCGCGGTCGCTCGCCATGCGGCTGTCGCCGGCGCGGTTGAAGTCGCTGAAGGCGCCCCGATTTTCCAGCCCGTTGGTGGCGTGCTGGTCATAGCCACGAAAGTTGTTAAAGCCGTGGTTGTTCCATCCCTGATTGGCGGTGGGATGGTACTCCCGGTTGTACGGCTGGGTTGCGGGATGCTGATTGTATGCGTTGTGCAGGTTGTTCTGGCCGTAGAGCCGATTGTTCGGATTGTAGGGATGATACTGATTGTAGGGATGGTATGGGTTGTTTGGATGGTAGGGATTGTACGGATGATACGGATTATAAGGATTATAAGGGTGATACGGGTTGTAGGGATGATACGGGTTGTAAGGATTGTAGGGATGGTAGGGGTTGTAAGGACCCCAGCGGTTCGGACCCCAAACGTTGTTGTGGCTTATCCAGACCGCGTTGTTGTAAGTAACGCTGCCGCCGCCCCAGTTGCATCCCCAGCCGCCGCCGGCCAGTGCACCCACCGCCACGCCAGCTCCAAAGCCCAGCAGTGCGGTGGCCAACACATCGGTGGTGCTGTAACCGGGATAGACTTCCGCTGGGGCGCCATACACCATCGTGGGATTGTAGGTCGGGACGTACACCACCTGTGGGTTGGAAGGCTGAATAATAATGGTCTGAGTCCCGCCTCCGCCGCCGCTTTGAACTGTTACTGTCTGTTGCGGGGTAGTCTTCAGCGTGCCCGCCTGGTAGGCGCGGTCGCGCATCGTCTGGATCGCCCGCATCACCCCCTGTGAATCATTGTAGTAGGCCTCGCCCAAGGCGGAGGTCCACGACAGATTCTGATTCATGTTATTCAACACCGAAGGAAAGCGGGTCATCGCCATCACGCTCGGATCCCAGTCCTGCTTGGCGGCCGCGGAGGAGAGCTGATCCGATGTCATGCTGCTGTTGTTCTGGACGAAACGGGCCGCCTCTACAATTTCAGTAGGGTATTGGGAAGCCGCGAGAATTTGTGCGACCAGCGTGTCGGGATAGAGCGCGATTGGCGTCACCAACTGTTCGAGTTGTGCCTGCGTTGGGCGGGCGGCAACATCTTCTTCCTGTGCGTCTGAAGGGGATGCCGCGGCGATTACCGCCAACCAAATCAAAGTTACGCCTAACAAACGTGGGATTTTAATCCTGGTCGCACCCACTGCAGTCCTCCGCCGACGTGCGTTTTGGTCCAGCATACTATGCCAATGCTGCATACTATGACAAATGGAAGCGCATGGAAGAGAAGCTTGCTAAAAATTAGCCGAATCCGTTGTTCTTACCGCCTGTGATCGCCAGCGTCGTGCCGGTGATGAAGGAAGCGGCGTCGGAGGCAAGGAAAATACACGGAAAGGCGATCTCATCGACCTTGCCAAAGCGCCGCAATGCAATATGCCGCGACGCGCGCGGATCGAGCCACAACGGATTTTCCGTCTCAGTGACGATCTTGCCCGGGATGATGCAGTTGACGCGGATGCCCTTGGGCCCCCATTCGGAGGCATGCGAGAGCGTGAGATTGATCACTCCCGCCTTGGCGGCGGAGTAATGCGGCATCTCCGACCATCCCTCGATTGCCGATTCCGAGGAGACATTGATGATGCATCCGCCGCTGTCCTGGGCGATGAATTGCGCTGCCGCGGCCTTGGAGCAGAAAAACGGGCCGTCGAGGTTGATACCCAGCACGGTGCGCCATCCGTTGGGCGAAAGCTTCGGCGTGGAGGTTGGAAAGCCGGCGCCGGCGTTGTTGATCAGCACGTCAATCCGCCCAAAGCGGCTCACCGCCTCCGCTATCATCGCCTCGCACCCCGCCGGTTCGCGCACATCGCACACCGTCATCTCGCACCGCCCACCTTCAGCGCGTATCCGATCGCGCATCTTGATCAGATTCTCCTCCTTGCGGCTGGCGATCAGCACCGGGGCGCCGCGGATCGCGAACTCGCGGGCAATCGATGCGCCGATACCGGTAGCGCCTCCGGTTACGATGGTAACTTTGCCTTTGATATCGAATGGATTGTTTGGATCCATGGAAATACGCCTTTTTGGGCGCCGCGTACTCAATCTGACACAGGGCGCCCGCTTGAATATGGGGCGAGTGTAGCCCAAGGCGGCCCGCAAACGC
>Ga0126373_10004084_pt1 | contig 11089 bp, 9 predicted proteins | sample PanSoiMetPlot_11_FD_92545 | JGI IMG/M metagenome (GOLD analysis project Ga0126373, IMG submission 92545) | Tropical forest soil microbial communities from Panama - MetaG Plot_11 | ecosystem: Environmental > Terrestrial > Soil > Tropical forest > Bulk soil | place: Panama | collected 2016-02-17
CCAGCGCAGTCCGCCGCGGGCGACTCCGGCGAAGCGCAGGTGCACGCCCTCGAACCTAGGCGAGTACACGAAGAGCTCGAACCTGGGCCGTGGCGCCGGCAGGTCAGGTACCGCCGCGGCGTCAAGCTTGAACACCAGGTACGGCGTCCGCTCGGATGACCCCGGCCTGGGACAGAAATAGTTCGTCCGCAATGTCGCGCGGATGAGGCCGAGGTACGCCCGCAGAATCCGGTCCTCGTCGAGGCTCGCGACCTCGTCAAGCAGGCCCGCGATCTCCTCGATCAGCGCCTCGCTCCGCTCGAGTTCGCCGCTCGTGCGGTCAGGATCGAACCTCGACTCGAACAGCCTGATCAGCTGCCTGGCGATCACCGGGCTGTGCCGCAGCACGAGCGCGATGTAGTCCTGGCTGAACCTCGTGCCAGCTTGCCTCAGGTACTTGGCGTACGCACGGAGCACGACCACCTGACTCCAGGTCAGCCCGGCGTCCAGCACGAGCGCGTTGAAGTCGTCGTCCTCGATCTCGGCGCTCCACAGCGCTGCGAGCGCCCCCTCGATCTGACTGGATACGGCTTCCAGGTCGGGCTCGGCCTCACGCCTGATCCGGCCGCCCGGACCGGCGGCGGCACGGCTGTCCCGGCGCAGCCCGAAGTCATAAATCCAGAACGGACTAGCATCGGCCTCGCCGAACTCATACGGATGCTCGTCCACAACCTCGACGCCCAGGTGCTGCAGTCTGGGCAGCACGTCGGTCAGCGTGATCGGCGGGCCGTTGCGGTAGATGGTCAGCCGCCACACCCGTTCCTTCGTCGACTCATCGCCGACCTGAGCCGGCTCCGCCCCATCGCGCTCGTACTCAACCGGTACGCCGCCCACGTAGCCAGCCGATTCCCACATCTCGAACGAGATGTCCTGGCCGGAATCCCGCATCTGGAGCATCTTGGCCAGGTCGGACACGGCGGCGGCCGCGGGAACGTCAGACTTGTAGGTCTCAGGGACGGACCCGCCGAAGTCGGCGAGCAGCGCGCGACCCGGGCCCTCGCCAAGCTGGCTGACCGCCTCGGCGACCAGGTCGTCGTCCCACGACCGCACCGCGGCGGCGATAGCACGCTCAAGCTTGCTCACGTCGAACTCGGAAAGCTTCTGGCCCGGTTCGGCCCTCACCACGACGTGCAGCCTGGCTATCGGCGTCTCGTCGACGACGGCGCTGTAATCGACCTGCCCGCCGCCGAGCGAGCGGCGCAGTATGTCCTGCACGGCGAGCCTGACCTTGGTGTTGTACCGGTCCCTGGATAGGTAGATCAGGCAGGAGACGTACTTGCCGTAGACGTCCTTGCGCAGGAACAGCCGGGTCTGCATGCGCTCGCGCAGCCGCAGTACCTCGGAGGCGACGTCGGCAAGCTCGGCGACCGGCGTCTGGAACAGTTCCTCGCGCGGGTAGACCTCCATGAAGTCGGCGACATCCCGGCCGTCATGGCTCTCGGCCGAGACGCCGCTCTCCGCGTAGACGTCGGTCAGCTTGCGGCGGAGCACGGGGATCCTGGTGATGCTCTCGGTATAGGCCATGTGGGTGTACAGGCCGAGGAACCGGTACTCGCCCACGACCTTGCCGGTCGGGCTGAGCCGCTTGACCCCGATGTAGTCGAGATAGCTGGGCCGGTGGACGGTGGCCCTGGTGTTCGCCTTCGTCATGATCAGCCGGTGTGCGGGGTCGGTGGCCAGGTCGGCAGCCTGCTTCGGCAGCACCGTCGAACCGGTCTTGTCATGTCGCAAGATCCCGAGCCCGGTTCCCGGAACGCCGCGGAGCGCGAGCCCTTCGGGCTCCTCGACCAGGTCGTACTCGCGGTATCCAAGGAACGTGAAATGTGCGTCGAGCAGCCAGCGCAGCAACTGCTCGATTTCGGCCGTCGACTCGGGAGCATCGGTGCCGCCCTCTTCACCCCCCGCCCACCGCCCATCTCCCTCGGGCCGGTCCAACTCACCCTCGGCGTCGGCCTCCTCCGCCTCCGCCGCACCTTCCGCGGCGAACTGGTCGGCAAGCCTCACCGCCATCGCGCGCATCTTCGGGTAGTCCTCGACCGCCATCCGGACGTCGGCCAGTCCGCGCTCGAGCGCGGCCGCGATCGACTCGCTCTTTTCCGTGTCCAGCCGGGCTACCTCGATGTGCGACCAGGACTCAGCAAGCTGGTCAGGCTCACCGGTGGTTCCGAGCGGCCGCTGCTTGTCGATCCGGCGCGGCCCCTCGATCGGCCTGATCACCTCGCGCAGCGCTCCGGTGACGTCCCTGCGCACCATGAGCTGCGGGTGCACGACGATCTCCGGGGTCACGTCGTGGGATGCCAGCGTCATCGTGATCGTGTCCACGAGGAACGGCATGTCGTCGGTCACCACGTCGATGACGTCCCGGCTGGGAAGCAGCGACGTCTGGGCGCTGCATATGACCTTGACCAGTGCGCGGCCCTGGGGCCGGCTGGTGGCGAGCTCGGCGTGATCGTCGGCGACCCGGCCGGTCCGCTTCGCGCCGGCGGCGATCAAGTCCGATGAGTCCACGTGCTTGTAGTAGCTGTGCACGTAGTTGACGTGGTCGCCGACGGGCGACTCGGAACTGAGCTCGGTGGCCGCCTCGGCGAGGAGCGACTGCCTGGCCGCACTGTGTTGCTCGGACATCTGTCCCACTCCCTCGTGGATTAGAGCCTGTCCCGAAGTTCCCAAAGAAACGGGTAGTAGCGCAATGGCACCCGGCGATGCAGGTAAGGAGCACCGGAAGAACCGCCCGTTCCCGACTTCGTGCCGATCTGCCGCTCGACCATCTGAACGTGACGTCCTCGCCACAGCGCGCTGATCTCGTCGTGGGTCAGCAGGCTCTCGGCGAGCTGCCACAGGTCGTCATGGCCGGCCCGGTCCCTGGCGATGGCCGCGAGCGAGGAGCGGATCTCGTCCTCGCTGCTCACGTCGAGGCCCCGGCGGCCGAGCAGGCTCAGGTAGGAGTCCCACAGCGAAGGTTCGGCCAGGCGCAGCGCGAGCCGCTCGCGTTCGTCGTCGGTGAGCCCGCGGAACCTGGCCACGAATCGCTCGTCTTTGGCGCCCGACAGGAACTCCAGCTCCCTGAACTGGACCGACTGCAAGCCGCTGGCGGGCGCGAGCGCCGAGCGGAACTCGAGGAAGTCTTGCGGCGTCATCGTCTCGATCACGTCGATCTGGCTGACAAGCAGCCGCTCGATCACGTGCGCCCGCCGCATCAGGTGCGCGGCGAGCCACGTCTGATCGCTGTCCATGGCCTCTCTGGCAGCGACAAGCTCGTGCAGAAGCTGCTTGAACCACAGCTCGTACACCTGATGGACCGTGATGAACAGCAGTTCGTCGTGCGCGGGCGGGTCGACCAGAGGCACTTGCTGGGCGAGGAGAGCCGGAAGTCTCAGGTAGGTGCCGTACGTAAGGCGCCCGCCTTCTTCGCCGAAATTACGTCCTTCGGTGGTCTCCATCATTGGCCGCCGGGAGCGTAGTAGCTGAGCACCTCAGCGTTGGCTAGTGAGGCCGGGTCCGCGGCCTCGCTCACCGGAGTTCCGGCCAATATCTTGCGGACGGGGACCTCGAGCTTCTTGCCTGACAGGGTCTTCGGGACACCTGGGACCTGGTGAATCTCGTCCGGAACGTGACGCGGTGAGAGCGCGGACCGGAGAGCGGACTTGATCTTCGCGATGAGTTCGTCGTCGAGCGACTCCCCGGGTGCCAGCACCAGGAACAGCACGAGCTTGCCCTCGGTGCCGAGCGTCCCGGTGTCGATGACGAGGCTGTCGGTCACCTCGGGCAGTTCCTCGACGACGCGGTAGAACTCGCTGGTGCCCATCCGGACGCCGCCCCGGTTCAAGGTGGCGTCCGACCGGCCGTAGATGACGCACCCGCCGTCAGGAAGGATCATGATCCAGTCGCCGTGCCGCCACACGCCCGGGAACTCGGTGAAGTAGCTGGCCAGATACCGCTCGCCGGTCTCGTCACCCCAGAAGCCCACCGGCATCGACGGCAGCGGCTCGGCCAGCACCAGCTCGCCCACCTCGCCGGTCACCGGCTTGCCCGCCGCGTTGAACGCTTCTACCTTGGCGCCCAGGCAAGGCCCGGAGATGATGCCGCTCCTGACCGGCAGCAGCGGGTTGGGCCCGACGAACCCGGTGCACACGTCGGTACCGCCGGAAAAGGATCCGAGCGCGAAAGCCGGGTCGGCGACCGGTGCGACCCGCTGGTAGACCCAGTCGAAGCCCTCAGGCGGCAGCGGCGAGCCGGTCGAGCCGACGCCGCGCAGCCGGGACAGGTCGCCGCTCGCGGCCGGTTCGACGCCCGCCTTCATGCAGGCGATCAGGTACGGCGCGCCGGTGCCGAAGTAGGTGACCCCGGCCTGAGCCGCCAGATGCCAGAGTTCGTCTGTCCCCGGGTGGGTCGCGCTGCCGTCGTAGGCAACCGCGGTGGCGCCCGCCAGCAGAGCGCCAGCCAGGTAGTTCCACATCATCCAGCCGGTCGTGGTGTACCAGAAGAACACGTCGCCGGGGCCGATGTCCTGGTGCAGGCACAGCGCCTTAAGGTGCTCGAGCACGATCCCGCCGTGCCCGTGCACGATTGGCTTGGGCAGGCCCGTGGTCCCCGACGAGTACAAGACCCAGAGCGGATGGCTGAATGGAACCTCGTCGAACTCCGTGCGGGCAGGCCGGCCGTCGTCCAGCGACTCCCAGGCCGTGACCGGTACCGGGGGGCCAGGCGCGCTCACCGCGATGCCGGCCCAGCCCGTGCCGATGTAGTCGACACCGAGCATCGCCTCCAGGCCGGGCAGGGCCGCGGCGATCGCGGCGACCTCAGCCCGCCGGTCATAGGCCTTGCCGTTGTACACGTACCCGTCGACCGCGATCAGCACCTTGGGGCTAACCTGCGCGAACCGGTCGACGACGGCGGGCACGCCGAAGTCGGGCGAGCAGGACGTCCAGATCGCGCCCAGGCTGGCCGTTGCCAGCAAGCCGATCAAAGCCTGCGGCGAATTGGGCAGGTAGGCGGCGACCCGGTCGCCGCGCCCGACCCCGAGACCGGCCAGCGCGGCCCGGATGACCGCGACCTGGCGATCAAGCTCTCCATAGCTGAGGGTGCCCTCGTGACCTGCTTCTGAGCGGTACACCAGGGCCGTCCGGTCGGGGTCGGCGACCGCGGCTCTGAGCGCGTTCCGGGCATAATTGAGCGTGGACCCGTCGAACCAGCTGATCGCTGGCATCTGGTCGCCTTCGATGACGGGAGCGGTGCCGCGGTCGCCGAGCACGCCGAAGTAGTCCCAGAGCGACGCCCAGAAGTCTGCAGGCTGCTCGACCGACCACTTCCACAGCTCGGCGTAGTCACCGTCAGCCCGCACGCTTCGGTGGTCGGCTAGCCAGCGCTCGAAGTCGGTGATCCGCGCCCGATCGATCGACTCCTTGGTCGGCGTCGAAAGCAGCGCACCGTAGCCACGCCCGGCAGCGGAACCCTGGCCATGCTGCATCGACTGCTCCCGCCCCAAGAAACTCACCCGGCTTTTCCCTTCGGGGGTCGGCCCCCCGGGCCAGCACTGCGATCATCTCGCTGGAACCGCCGAAGCGCCACTACCGCCCAGATCGCCTCGACCACGCCGAACGGCCAGGCGCCGGAGAGGAATCCATAGCTGCTCGCCAGCGCGCAGCCACACGCGAATGCGAGCACGAACCGGCGGTCACGGCCTTCGAGCGCGTACATCGTCATCATGAACGTGAGCGCGAGCACACCGTAGACGGTCAGGGCCACACCGCTCATCGAGTGACCGCGGCGACCACCAGAGAAGTGCCGGTGAGGTCGTCAAGCACCGGATCGGCGCCCGCCTGGAGCAGCTCCGCCGACGTTGACCGGCCGCTGGCAATCCCGACGCAACGCACCCGGGCGACCTCGGCGGCCGCCACGTCCCTGACCGAATCGGCCACGTACACGACCTCGGGCAGCCGCAACGGCACGCCATATTTCTCCTTGGCGAGATCGACCGATCGGACGATCTGGGTGCCCTTGGGGTAGACGTCGGACCCGAAGCCACCGATGTCCAGGTCCAGGTATTTGTCCAGGCCGAACGCGCGAAGCTTGCACGCGGCGTTCTGCCTGATCGTGCCGGTCAGGACGGTCTGGATCGCCCCGGGCACTCGCCTGATCGCGGCGAGCGCCTCGATCGCTCCGGGAAGCATCCGGCCTTGTTCGGGCAGCCGGTCGCTCCTCGCGTCGAACGCGGCGGCCAGTTCAACGCTGTAGCGGGCGAGCAGCTCGCCGTCGGCCGGCTGCCGTTGGTCGTCGCCCGGGCTCGGCTCGTTGAGAGCCAGCGATTCGAAGAAGATCTCCGAGTCGCTCGCCCCCGCGATCTGCGGCAGCGCGACCAGCCGCCTGCCGGTCACCCGCAGGAATGCTTCCGCGTAGGCGTCGCGAGAGACCCTGGCCACGTCGACGAGCGTCAGGTCGATGTTCCACAAGATCAGGCGATGGATAAGCAGCCTCCGATGCGGGGCGTTACTTCAATTAACCCATATGCGGGTAGCGATAGTCGGTCGGCGGCGAGAACGTCTCCTTGATCGACCGGGCGTTGACCCAGCGGATCAGGTTAAAGATCGAGCCCGCCTTGTCGTTGGTGCCACTGGCCCGCGCTCCGCCGAACGGCTGCTGGCCGACCACGGCTCCGGTTGGCTTGTCGTTGATGTAGAAGTTCCCAGCCGAGAACCGTAGCGTCTCGGTCGCCGCGGCGATCGCCGCCCGGTCGGTCGCGATGATGGAGCCCGTCAGCGCATACGCGGCCACGTTCGCGGCCTGCTCGAGCACCGTGTCGTAGTCACCGTCGTCGAAGACGTGCACGGCCAGGATCGGCCCGAAGTACTCGGTGGTGAACACCTCGTCCGTCGTATCCGAGCATTCGAAGACGGTGGGCCGGACGAAATAGCCGTGCGTGTCGTCGGTGATCCCGCCGGCCAGCACCTTTACCGACGATCTGGACTTGGCCCGCTCGATGGCGGCGGTGTGCTTGGCGAACGCCCGGTCATCGATCACCGCGCCCATGAACGCCGACAGGTCGGTGGTCACGTCACCCATCGTGAGCGCTTCGACCTTAGCGATGAACGTGTCCCGCATCCTGTTCCACACGCTGCGCGGGATGTAGGCGCGAGAGGCGGCCGAGCACTTCTGGCCCTGGTATTCGAAGGCGCCGCGTATCAGCGCCGTCGCGAGAACGTCCTGGTCCGCGGACGGGTGGGCGATCACGTAATCCTTGCCGCCGGTCTCGCCGACCAGCCGCGGGTAACCGCGGTATCCGGCGATGTTCTCGCCGACCGCCTGCCAGAGCCGGTGGAAGGTGGCGGTCGAGCCGGTGAAGTGAATGCCGGCCAGGTCCGGGTGCGGGACTGCTATCCGCGAGACCGACGGGCCCCAGCCCGTGACCAGGTTGATCACCCCGGGCGGCAGTCCGGCCGCCTCGAACAGCCGCATCATGAAGTGCGCGGAGAACTGCTGGGTATGCGATGGCTTCCAGAGCACCACGTTCCCGAGCAGTGCCGGGGCGGTCGGCAGGTTGCCCGCTATCGAGGTGAAGTTGAAGGGCGTGATCGCAAGCACGAAGCCCTCGAGCGGGCGGTACTCCATCCGGTTCCAGGTGCCGGGCGCAGAACTCGGCTGTTCGGCCAGCAGCCGCCGGGCGTAGTGCACGTTGTAGCGCCAGAAGTCGATGAGCTCGCAGGCGGCGTCGATCTCGGCCTGGTACACCGACTTGGACTGACCGAGCATGGTCGAGGCGTTGATCGTCGCCCGCCAGGGTCCGGCCAGCAGTTCGGCGGCCTTGAGGAAGATCGCGGCCCGGTCGTCGAAAGACAGCTCGCGCCAGCCTGGCGCGGCCATTCTGGCGGCTTCGATCGCGGCCGACACGTCCTCATCGGTGGCTTCGCCGAGCCTGCCGAGCCGGTGCGCATGGTTGTGCGGCTGGACCACGTCGATCCAGTCGCCGCCGCCCATCCGCTGGACTCCGCCCACCGTCATCGTGAGGTCAACCGGTTCCCTGGCCAGCTCCTTGAGCTTGGTCTCCAGGCCGAGGCGCTCAGTGCTGCCCGGCGCGTACGTCTTGACTGGCTCGTTCTCTGGAACCGGAACACCGGTGACGGCATCGAACACGGGTCGCTCCTCTAGCTGGCCTCCGTTGGCCTTCTATGAGTCACGCTAGCCGATTAGATAGAGAAGTTCCTGGGTGGCGTACCAGAGCAGTTCGTGGCCCTCGGCGCCGTCTACGACGAACTTGGCGTCGCCGTCGCCGCTGTCTGATGCGGGCAGTGCGGCCGCCGCCGCTTCGATGTCGGGCATCGCTTCTTCGCCGTCGACGTGACCGGATACAACATCCGCGAGCTTGACCGGCAGGAGCACCTCGACCTTGCCCGGCTTGTCGAGCCCGTTCCTGATGATCACGTCCGTCTCCGGAACTTCGGCAGCGAGCACCACCCGTCGCCTCGGCGCGGTCGTCTGCCCGTGCAGCAGCCGCAGCGATGCCCGGGCGGCCTGCATCATCGCCATGTACTCGAGCTCTTCGAGATCGCCGCTGGCGTACCACTCCCGTAGCGCCGGGGTTACGGCGAAACCAAACACGGGCGCAGGCCCGACCTCACCGGCTACCAGAGCCGACGAGAGGTCTGCCAGCGTGCTTGGCAGGTAGACGCGCATAGATCCTCTATGACTGCTGCAGGGTGTGGTTTCTCGTTACTCGCGCGCCGCGGCCTTGACGCCTAAAGCGGTGGGTACCCACCGAGTCTGCCAGCGTTCAGTGCGCGACGACCGCCGAATCATCCGACCCAGGGGCTACATCGGCTTTGGGGACTCCGGCGGTCGGGAGCACGCCGACAACCGTGGCGATCGCCCCTTCAAGCGACTCGTGCTCCCAGAGCCTGATGACGGTCCATCCAGCATCGCCGAGCGCAGCGTCGGCGGCCCGATCACGCTCGACGTTGCGCCGCAGCTTGGGTTCCCAGTACCAGCTGTTGGCCGCCGGCTGGCTACCGTGCTCCGGGCAGCAGTGCCAGAAGCAGCCGTCCACGAAGACCGCGACTCGGCGCGCGGTGAACACGATGTCCGGCCGGACTCGTACTCCGCCGGCCAGGTCCAGCCTGTAGTCCTTCCGGTACCGATAGCCCATGCCGTGCAGGGCGCGGCGGAGCGCGAGCTCGGGCTTAGTGTCGGCACGGCGGTTGGCCTTCATGTTGGCCGAGCGGCCAGGGCTCGACGGCGCGGGATAAGGTCGCTCCGCCTTCGCCTCCGGCTGCAGGCGTTCTTGCGGCTCACCGGCAGCCAACGCGGACTCTCCCGGCATGGGCCAAGGCTAGTCCCTTGAGGTGATCAGACCCCCGTATTTCCGGCGAGCAAACCGGCGATCTGCGCCCTGGTGGCGGCGGGTTCGGTGTGATGCACAACGGCGAAGCCCAGCGCCTGGGCGGCGGCGATGTTGCCTTCCATGTCGTCGACGAAGACGCACTCGGCGGGCGACAGGCCTAGACGTTCGACGGCCAGCCGGAAGATCCGTTCCTCTGGCTTACGCATTCCGACGTCGCCGGAGATCACGGCGTCGTCAAAAAGCTCGTCGAGCACGTCCTGCGGGTAGCCCTCACGGGTCCCCCAAGAGTTGGAAAGCAAGCTGGTGCGCAACCCGCCCGCGCGCAGCTCGCGCACCAGGTCGAGCATCTCGCTCTGTACCTGCGACCGGGCGAACATGCGCTTGAGCAGACCGGGAGCCGGGACTGGTGCACCGTCGAGGCTGACGAGCACGCCGGCGAGGATCTCCTCGAATTCGGTTTCGGTGATCTCGCCGCGCTCAAGCGCGTGGATCGGCGACTCGGCCTCGTCGGGACCGTAGGCCCTGCGCACCCACGAGCGCATCGCCGTTGTGTAGCTATCTCTGTCGATGCCGTCCGCCTCGAGCCAGGCCACGACGGTGTCGATGATCGGGGTGGTGATCACGCCGCCCCAGTCAAATATGATCCCGCGGGTTACGGACGGTTGTAGGCCAATGGGTTGTAGGCAAGTGCTGACACTAACGGGTGCTTCGGTCACGATTTGATGGTAGGTGACCAGGTCACCGGCCCGGCTAACCCGCCGTGAATACTGCGGGTCGGTCGGCGGCTCGCAGGCCTGGCAGAATGCCCGGCATGCAACGAACGGCTGTTGTCACGGGCGCGAGCAGCGGTATCGGAGCCGCCAGCGCCGAGCGCCTCGCCGGGGCGGGCTATCGCGTGGTGCTGGCCGCGCGGCGAGCCGACCGGCTCGCTGAGGTGGCCGCGCGCATCACGTCGGGCGGCGGTGACGTTCAGGTCAACGTCCTCGACGTGACCGACCGGGCGGACGTCGACGTCTTCGCGGCGGAGTTGCCCCGCTGCGACGTGCTCGTATGCAATGCGGGCGGCGCGATCGGCGGCGAAACCGTCGCCGAAGGCTCGCCCGATGACTGGCTCGCCATGTATCAATCGAACGTGCTCGGCACGCTGCATGTGGTGCAAGCTCTGCTGCCGAAGCTGCTCGCCAGCGGCGACGGCACGATCGTGCTCATGTCGTCAACCGCCGGCCTGGCGGCGTATGAAGGCGGCGGCGGTTACGTGGCCGCCAAGCACGGGACCCATGCGATCGCGGGCACGCTCAGGCTCGAACTGTCCGGCGAACCGGTCCGCGTGATCGAGATCGCGCCCGGCATGGTGAAGACGGGTGAGTTCGCGCTCAACCGGTACCGCGGTGACGCGGCCAAGGCCGCCGCGGTCTACGCCGGAGTCGCCGAACCGCTAACCGCCGAGGACATAGCCGAGGCCGTGACCTGGGCTGTCACCAGGCCGTCGCACTTCAACGTGGACCTGATGGTGCTGCGCCCACGAGCCCAAGCCGCTCAGCACAAAGTCCATCGCGAGCTGTGACTGCCCCGATTTAGGCGGTTTGGGTGACCTTGCTCAGGCCGCGGGGGTTATCGGGGTCGATGCCGAGGCGCCGGGACAAGGCTTCGGTGATGAGCTGGCCTGGCACGATCAAGCCGATCGGGGCCAGCCATTCCGGCAGATCAGGACCCGGCAGC
>Ga0126373_10004085_pt1 | contig 11089 bp, 10 predicted proteins | sample PanSoiMetPlot_11_FD_92545 | JGI IMG/M metagenome (GOLD analysis project Ga0126373, IMG submission 92545) | Tropical forest soil microbial communities from Panama - MetaG Plot_11 | ecosystem: Environmental > Terrestrial > Soil > Tropical forest > Bulk soil | place: Panama | collected 2016-02-17
AGCCGCAGGCATCCCGGTGCAGATCGCCCGCGGGATCGGCAGCGTCGTGGTCACCTCGACGCTGATCAGCGGCTTGCAGCGCGCGGTGCCCTCCCCGATGGCCGGACGGGTCTTCGGGATGATGCAGTCCCTCGTACTCGCGGGGACCTGTCTCGGTGCGGTGGCCGCGCCCATACTGCTGGCGGCGGCCGGGTACGAGACCGCGCTCGTTGTGGCCGCAGTCGTCCCGATCGCGCTCCAGCTGCTGCTGTTCCCGGGTCTGCATCGCTTCGACCGCAGGCAGGAAGACCTGGTCGCGGCACTCGAACCACGCCTCGCAACGTTGCGTAGCCTCCGCCTCCTGCACGCGGCCAGCCGCGGCACGCTTTACGAGATCGCGGACGGCATCGTTGAGCTATGGGTCGGACCGAACACAGTCATCGTTCGCGAAGGAGACGAGGCCGACGCGCTCTACATTCTCGTCGCGGGCGCCGTTGAGGTGACCGCTTTGCAGGACGGGCAGCCAGTGGTCTTGCGCAGGATGACTGCACCCGATTACTTCGGCGAGATCGGCCTGATCCACGGCGTTCCACGGACAGCGACCGTCACGGCGACCGACCCGGCAGACCTGTGGAAGGTCCCCGCAGAGGTGTTCCTCTCGGCCGTCGCCGAGGCGGGTGTCTCGGGCGCGCTCTCCGACACCATGCACGTGCGTTTCGAGACGACCGCCCCCGAGGCGCGGACCAGTTCGGCGAGCAACGTCCGGTGAGTACCCGATCCAGGCCTAGTGCTGCTGGATCGGTGGTGCGATCCTCGATCGTGGACCGAGGGGGGCGGCGATGAGGTCCGCGCGGTGGGCTGCGCTACGCGACGTGCTGCGGCTCGCGGAGGTGCGGCGGCTCCAGCTCGGCTATGGACTCTCGTTGATCGGCGAGTTCGTCTCGACGATCGCCCTGTTCGTGTTCGCGTTCGACGCGGGCGGCGCCACGTTGGTAGCGATCTACGGCGCGGCGCGCACTCTTCCCGGCGGCCTGGTCACGCCCGTCCTGCTCGCGTTGACGGACCGGGTGTCCGCGGACCGGCTGTTGCGGGCCACGACGGGAGCGCGGGCGTTGCTGATCGGGCTTGCCGCCGCTTGCGCCGCGGCCGGCGTCTCGCCTGGGCTGGTCATCGCCCTGGCGGCGGCTGCAGGATCGCTGACGGCGATCTTCCGGCCGGTTCTGGCAACCATGGTGCCCTGGCTCGCGCGCACCCCGGCCGAGCTCACCGCGGCGAACGTCGCCGCCACCATGTCCGAGAACGGCGCTGCGCTGGTGGGACCGGCGCTCGCCGGTGCTGCGTTGGCCATCCTCAAACCTCCGGCCGCAATGGCCATCGCTGCCGGGTTCCTCGGCGTGGCGCTGCTCGTGTTGTGGCGCCTGCAGGTACCGCGACATGCGCAGAGCGCTCGCCGGTCGGCCGCGCGCGGGGTGTTGCGCGACGTCGCCGCCGGCGCGGCCGCGCTCGCCCGGATCGCCCGCCCCGCAGGTTTCGTGGTGCTCGCCTTCGTGCAGACCTTCGTGCGCGGTGCCCTACTCGTGCTGCTCGTGGTCATCGCCTTGGATGTGCTCGCGCTAGGGCACGGTTCGGTTGGCTGGCTGAACGCCGCCATCGGGGCCGGCGGGCTCATCGGCGGCGTGTTGGCGGCCTGGCAGGCCCACCTGACCCGTCTCGGCCGATGTTTCGTCGTAGGCCTGCTGCTGTGGAGCGTGCCGCTGGTGGTTCTCGGCGCGTTTCCGAGTGCGGTCGTGGCGTACCTGGCCCTGCTGGTTGTCGGTGCGGGCAACGCGGTCGAGGACACGGGCATGTTCACGCTCCTGCCACGCTTGCTCGGCAGCCGCGATGCGGCGCCGGCGATGGGCGCGCTCGAACTCGTCGTCTTCGCGGGACTGGGAGCAGGTTCGCTCGCCGCGCCGGCGATCTCAAGCTGGCTGAGCCCGACCGGCACATTGATCGCGATCGGGGCAGCTCTGGCGATCATCACGTTGGCGTACGCGCCGCGCTTCGTGCAGATCGACAGGGCCACCGTGATGCCCGGGCCGGAGATCGAGCTGCTGCGCGGCCTGGAGATGTTCGCCCCGCTGCCCGTGGCGACCGTCGACCAGCTGGCCACGGTTCTGGAGCCGCACGAGTATCGACCCGGCGAGGTGGTGATGCGCGAGGGCGCGATCGGCGACCGTTTCCACCTGATCCTCGCCGGACGCGCGGACGTGACCCAGGACGGGAAATCGCTGCGCAATCTGGAACGGGGCGACTGTTTCGGTGAGATCGCGCTGCTGCGCGACGTGCCGCGGACCGCGACCGTGACCGCGACAGAGGCGCTGCACACGGTTGCGTTGTCTCGGGCTGACTTCCTGACCGCGATCACCGGCAACCGCGTCAGTTCCCGAGCAGCGGAGGAACTTGCTGACCAGCGGCTCGCCGCGACGTCGTGAGGCGTTTGCGGCAGGTCACTGCGCGGGTAGCCCTACGCCATGACGCTGGCGAGCATCATGCGGACCCACGTTCCGGCCCGCCTATGACAGAGCCGATTGTCGTAGGAGTCAGTCCGTCGACCGGTTCGCCCAGCGCCCTGCGCTGGGCCGCCGCCGAAGCAAGGCTGCGCGGAGCACCGCTTCGCGCGGTACTCGCCTGGTTCCCGCCCCGAGTTCTCGCAGCTGCAGGAGGCGGGGCCCCGGCTCGAGCATCCGCAGGCCTCGAGAGCGGCTCGGCCGTGCGCACGCTCCATCGGCATGTGGCGGCCGTCCTCGGCGAGGCACCTATCGACTGCGTGGCAGTGCGCGGCCAGGCGGTGCCGGCATTGCTGCGCATCTCGACGGACGCCCAGCTGCTCGTAATCGGCGAGCCGCGGCGGGGACGTCTGGCGTCCATGCGGGCCAGCCTGGTCGCGCCACAACTCGTGCAGCGAGCCGCGTGCCCGGTGGTCGTACTGCCCTCATCCGCCTGAGCGCAGCTGGACGCCTGACCGGGCGCGGGACGCGCTACTCGGTGACCTCGTCGGGTTCCTCGCCGGTCTGGCTGATCCGAGCGGCGATGTCGCGGATCTTCACGTGCGCGCGCTGAGACGCTGCGACAAGCCGCGCGAACGCGGTGTCCTCGTCGATCTTGTGACGCTCCATGAGAATCCCGACGGCCTGCCCGATCAGCTGCCGGCTGGCCACCGCACGGCGCAGGTTGAACACCCGGTCGGCGTGTGTCAGCGCGATGCTCGCCCGGGCCGCGAACACCGGCGCGACGAGCTCGGCGAGCGGGGTGAACGCGTGCGGTTCATCCGAGTACAGGTTGAGGGTTCCGGCGCCACCGCGCAGCACCGGCAGTTCGCAGATGAGCAGGCTCCGGATGGGGAGCTCACCGGCCTGCGCAGCAAAGCGCGGCCAGCGCACATCCTCGCGTATGTCGTCGACCCGGCACGGTCGGTGCTCGGCGATCACCTCCGTGATCGGCCCTTCGCCGAGATCGATCTGCAACCGGTCGCAGCCCGACGCGAGGTCACTAGTAGTAGCGGCGGTGTGCAACCTGCCGCCCTTGCTCGAGATCGTCACGCTCGCCACGCTGGCATGCGGGATCCAGCGCAGACTCAGCTCGACCGCACGGGTGAGCAGCACGTCCGGCTCCTCGTCCGGTAACAGCTCCGCGGCGAGATCCTTGCGCGCTAGCGAGAGCAGCTGGCCCAGCTCCGACTCGCTGACGTCAGCCGCTGAATCGCTCACCAGCCGCAGCAGCGGCGACGCGTCGGCGGGCACCAGCTCCCAGCGCAGCAGGGCGGCGCCCGAGTGTGGCTCGGTGCGCAGCTGGACGTTGACCCGCACCTCGAGATCCTCACCGCCCGCGCGAAGCGTCGCGCGCTCAGTCTGCGGTTCGCCAACCAGCGAGGCGCGGCTGATCAACGCGCGGATGCTGCGGCGCGAGTCGGGCGGGAACTTGGTCGCGATGGGCCGGCGGCCATATGGCCGGGATGTCTGCCCGAACATCTGCCAGGCCGCCTGGTTCGCGTCCAGGATGATGCCCTGGGGATCGGTAATCACGTACGCGACGGACGAGCCGCCGAACAGTTGCTCGTTGCGCGTTGCAGCCGACTCGAGCTCGAGCCGCACGGCGGCGAGCTCCTCGTACTGACTGCGTAGCTCCTCGTCGGCGCTCAGCAGTTCCTCGCGCAGCACCGTCGCGTCGTCACCGGCATCTGCCGGTCGAGTCTTGGTTTGTTGCTCGAATTCCTGCTCAGACGTCATCGGAGCCCCTGCACAGCCTTGTGCGACATGGGATGCTCTCTAACCCACTTCGCAGTCTTGCCGGTCGCTCGTCCCTTCGCAAGCCGCGCGACTAGAACGGCACCAGGCCTTCGGTCATGGCGAACGGTACTTGCTCAACGGCAATACGGTGCGTCTCCGCTGCGGCGAGTGGCACGTGCCGACGCCGGCTCACGACGACGACGGGGCACGGCGCGCGATGCAGGATCGCGGACGGGACGGGTCCGAGGCGAGTGCTCCAACGGTCGTCACTGTGGTGGCAGCCGACGACGACGAGCACCGCATTCTGAGCGGCCGCCAGCAGGGCGTCGGCGGGCTCGCCGGTCTCACCCTGTGCGCGGACGGCGACGACCGTGGCGTCGCGGCAGGCGGCCTCCTCAACGGCAAATTCGAGGGCGGCCTTGCCGGATGCGCTGGCAGAGATGCCGACGACGATGCGCGCTGCGCGATGGCCGTTCAGCGCCGGCTGTTCGGGGATAACCGCGACCGGGCAGTGTGCGTGCGCCGCGACGCGATGACTGACCGATCCCAGGATGCTGGTGAGGTTGCCGCCCCGGCCGTGCGTACCCACGACGAGCAGATCCGCGTCGCGACTCAGAGCGACCAGGATGTCGGCGGCGGGGTCGTGGCTCAGCATCGTCGTCACCGCGACACCTGGTTGACGTGCCGACGCCGCGGCCGCATGCGCACCGAGCAGCCGCTCGCCTGCTTCGTCGAGGACACGCAGCGCCGGCTCGCCCGGCGTGGCAGCCGCGGCGCCGTCGGGGGCGTGCACGATCAGCAACGTGCGCCCGCGCACCCGGCACTCGTCGACAGCCCACAGCAGCGCAACACGCGCGCCGACGGATCCGTCGACGCCGACGACGACTCGATTGGTCACGTCCCCAGGATGGCCGCGGGAGCGTGGATACCGGCAGGGCCGGACGTCCTGATCGCCAAGGACCGATCAGCCTTCGCGGTGCTGGACGCCGTAGACGGCGGCCTGGGTGCGGCGTTGCAGGCCGAGCTTGGCGAGCAGCGCGGACACATAGTTCTTGACGGTCTTCTCGGCGAGGAAAAGCCGTTCGCCGATCTGCCGATTGGTCAGCCCTTCCGCGATGAGATCGAGGATCTCCCGCTCCCGCTCGGTCAGCGAGGCGAGCCGCTCGTCACGCGGCTGGCCGTCGCGCAGCCGCGCGAGCAACCGCTCCGTGACCGACGGATCGAGCAGCGACTTGCCGGCAGCGACCTGACGGATCGCGTCCACCAAAGAGTTGCCGCGAATCTGCTTGAGCAGGTAGCCGGACGCGCCGGCCATGACGGCGGCGAAGATCGCGTCCTCGTCGTCGTACGAGGTAAGGATCAGGCAGCGCACGCTCGGCTGAGACGAGCGGATATCGCGGCACACGTCGATGCCGCTGCCGTCCGGGAGCCGGGCGTCGAGCACCGCGACATCGGGCTGCACGGCGGGAATGCGGCGCAACGCCTCGGCGGCCGTGCCGGCCTCGCCGACCACGGTGATGTCGGGTTCTGTCTCCAGCAGGTCGGCAATGCCACGGCGGACGATCTCGTGGTCGTCGAGAAGAAAGACACGCACCTGAGGCTGGGTTACTTCAGCGGGATCGTCCATCGCAGCTGGGTCCCTTCATGATCAGGCAGCGTCAATGATCCACCGTAACGTTCGGCGCGGCGGGCGAGGTTGGCAAGACCGCTGCGACGTTTGCTCTCGCCGATGCCGACCCCGTTGTCGGTGACGTCGACGGTGAGCTGCGCAGGCGTGGCGGTGACCTCGACGGCAGCCGCACTCGCGTGGGCGTGGCGGGCGATGTTGCTGAGCGCTTCGCGGACAACAGCGATCAGGTCCCCGGCGACCTCGTCGGGAACAACGGTGTCCACGGGCCCGGTGAAGCGCAGCGCGGGACTGAATCCGAGCATCGGAACGACTTCGTCGATTACGTCGACAACCTGACTGCGGACCGTGCTCGGTTGCGGGGTGAGCGGGCCGCGCAGTTCGAAGATCGTGGTACGGACCTGGCGGATGGTCTCGTCGAGGTCGTCAACGATTGTGTTCAGCCGGCTCGCGCCACTGTCGCTGCCAGCGCTCGCGGCCACGCTCTGCACCCCGAGCCCGGCGGCGAACAGGCGCTGTATGACGTGGTCATGCAGGTCGCGGGCGATGCGATCCCGGTCTTCGAGCAGCATCATGCGCTGCTGGTCGGCGCGCGCATCGGCGAGTTCCAGTGCCACTGCGGCGTGCTGTGCGAACGTGGTGGCGATGTCGAGGTCAGCTTCGTTGAACCGGTGCCGCCCGGGCACCCGCGCGACCAGCACCGCGCCGCGGCTGCCCTGGGTCCCCAGTAGCGGCAGCGCCATCATCGGGCCGACCGGCGTCAATTGGGCGAGGTGCACGAGGTAGCTCTGCTGCTGCGTGACGTCGCCGACGAGAACGGGCCGGCCGGTGTTGATCGCCACTCCGGCGATGGTGTCCTCGACCGGGTAGCTGAGTGCCGTGAGCTGCGCCGCCTGCTCGCCGGTAGCCACCTCGACCATGAGGCGCTGCGGGTCCGCCGTCGGCAGCACGACGGCGACGACGTCGGCATCGGCCATCTCGTGCAGCCGGCGCGCGATCACCGAAAGGGGCGGCTCACCCTCGCTCGACAGCAACTGGCGGGTGATCTCCGTCGACGCTTCGAGCCATCGTTGTCGGCGGCCGGCCTCCGCGTAGAGCCGGGCGTTGTCGATCGCGCTTGCGGCGGTCGCAGCCAGCGCGGCGACCAGTTCCTCGTCCTCGGCAGTGAACGGCCCGCCCTCTCGCTCGGTGAGGTAGAGGTTGCCGTACACCTCGTCCCGGATGCGGATCGGCACCCCTAGGAAGCAGCTCATCGCGGGGTGCCCCTCGGGGAAGCCGACCGATCGCGGGTCGTCGGCCAGGTTGGCCAACCTGATCGGACGAGGATCGTCGATCAGCGCGCCGAGCAGCCCTTTGCCTTCCGGGAGGTGCCCGATACGGGCAACCGTCTCGTCGTCCACGCCGACATGGATGAACTGCTCCAGGCCGCCGTCCGGGCCGAGCACGCCGAGCGCGGCATACCGGGCCTGCACAAGGTCCCGGGCAGCCTCGGCGATCCGGCGCAGCACGACCGGGAGGGCCAGGTCCCCGATGATCAACCGATTGGCGCGCAGCAGGCCGCGCAGGCGATCCCGGGCGGCCACCACATCCTGCGCCCTGTCGATCAACTGAGTTAGCAACTGATCGAGTTCTAGCCGCGGGGCCGCCGAGTAGTCGGCCAGGGATTCGGCGCGATCGTCACCCGGCATGGTCACACGTTAGCCGTCACAACGTCGGTCGGTCAGCAGCCGACATCACGCCGACTCGGACAGCACGTCCACGAGCCGGCGCCGCCGCGACGCCGGTGTCTTCGGGGCATGACCGATCCGCAGCAGCACATGCGGGTTCATGTCGAGGCCCAGCGCGGTGCGCAGCAGGTAGCGCGTATGCGGCACCTCGATGACCTGGGTGAACAGGCTCGCCGCATAGCCGGCAAGCGTCGCCTCCAGCAGCACGCGCTCGAGCGCTTCGCCGGCACGCAACCACCCGGCCGGCCGGTCTGCTGTGGTGCCGAGCAGCAGCAGGCACTGGTCCATGCTCGACCGGGTCTTTCCGGGCAGCCAGCCCATACCACTGGTATCGAAATCGCGGATCGGGATGTCGTCGCCAGCGCCGCCGTCCACATGCGGGACCGCGATCGCGGGGACGCCGTCGCGGCGATTCGCGTCGGCGCTCGTCCACGCGCGAAGCTCGGCGCGATACGCAGGGTCGGCGTTCTGCTGCCGGTCCGCGTCCTGGGTCAAGCGCGCTGTCGCCGAACGGTGCTCGGGCTGCGTGATCTCGAACAGCTGAGCCTGCTCGGCCGCGGCGGCGGCCACCAGATCGCGCACTAGATCAGGAGGCACCGGGTCGTCGCTGAACCGGCGGCGGTTGGACTGGCGGTGCTCGATGACCGGGTCCAGTTTGCCCAACGGCCGCCAGTCGACGGGTTCGTCTCCGATGCGCACGCGCGCGAGCAGTGTGGGACGCGTCGGATCGGGGAAGCGTTCCACGACGGCGTCGTGGCCCGCGCCGGCCAGCGCGACACGCGCGTTCAACAGCGCACAGCCGCAGCTGATCAGCAGCTGCCGCCCGGTCGGGTCGAGAACGCGAAGCTGACGAGTGCGATCCGCGTGGACCTCAAGCGTGTCGGCGCCGATCACGAAACGCCACGGCTGGGTGTTGTGCACCGACGGCGCCAGCGTGGCGCGCACCGCCGCTTGTCGCAGCGCCTGCGCACGGGGACGGGTCGGGGTGGTCATGGTCATCGGATACTCCTCGCCTCGCGCCTGGCCTTTACGATCCCTGCGTTCCTGGCCTGGGGTGAGAGGGCGAAAGTCCCCCGCGACAAGGTCCAGAGACCACCTGTTCCGGGGCCGCCAGGCGCGCGACACTTGAAGCGTGATCAGTTGCCTGGTTCGTGACCTGGACGACGTGTCGCGGGTGCTCGTCGAGGACGACGGTCACCAGATCGCGCGTGTCGATGTCAGCGAGGACGGGCCGGTTGTCGACCTGCGCTTCAGCGTCAACCAGGGACACCTGCCGGCCGGGACTCGCAGCCTACTCGTGGAGGCTGCCTTCGACTTGCCACTGCTCAAGGAACCGCGCCTAGTGCATGCGACGCTGCCGCTCGGCGATGTCGACCTGCTCGCTGGCCTGCGCCGCCACTGCACGCACGTCGACGCCCGGGCCGCAGGCGCGACGTGCCTCGTCGACGCGGACGTATAACTCGACGTATAGCTCTAAGCCGGGGTCAGCGCGAGCTCGTGCCTCGCGCAGCCTCGCGCGCGATGTCCCGCTCGACCTCGGCGCGCGCCCGCTCGCGTGCACCGGCGAAGTAACCCCGCGGGTCCGACAGCATGCGCTCGACGCGATCATCCGACGCGTCCAGTAGCGCCCGCGCCTGCCGGTCCATCATCACCTCGGCGCCGGGCTCGACGCCGAAGCAGGCGATGTGCGGGACGTGCGGCCACACCGCGCGGGCGGCATCGATGGCCGCGCGCACAGGGGCCAGGGCAACGCGGTCTTCGAGCTTCACGAGCAGGGCGTCGTCGATCAGTTCGGCGTGCTTCGCCTCGCCGTCGGCGACGAGGTAAGCCACCGCGGCAACCGCGATCCCGCGCGCATCAGCGAATCGCGCGACCAGCCGCAGCGCCTCAATCGCATTGCCCGGCGGCTCCGGTGCCGGAACCGGCCGGCCGTCTATCCGGGAGCGGGCATCGGGCGCGCCTCGGAAGTCGAGCAGAGCCTGGAGCCGCACCGCCGGGTCGCGGACCACGACGCGCAGCGACGACGCGGTTGCGGTGATAGCCAGGATGGCGTTCATGTCACGGCCTCCGCCCCAGTACATCACCGTTCGCGCTCATGGTCGACGCTCTCCGTCACCTCCGTCAGTGCCGAACGTCCCTGCCGGAGGGGACCGACGCCGCTGCTGCGGCGCTAGTAGGGCAACGACGCTGAGGGTATGGAGATCCTCGTCGGCGTCGACGGCTCGGCCGAGAGCGATGCCGCGCTTGCCTGGGCGGTTGCCGAAGCCAAAGCCCGCGGCTGCGGCCTTGCGGTGGTGCATTGCTGCGAGTCGCGCTACTACGGCCTGTGGACGACGACGCGCATGCTGCGCGAGGGGCTCCGCGACATGGCGCGACCCATCGTCGCCGACGCACTCGCGCTCGCTGCTGGCCTCGACCCGTCCGTCCCCGTGCGCGGCGCTGTCCTGGTCACCGAGCCCAGCCGCGCGCTCGTCCGGCTCTCGGCGCGCGCAGCCCTCGTTGTGATCGGCCGTCCGGACCGGGGTGCCCTGTCCCGGCTGCTGCTCGGCTCGATCACCAGGCACCTGCTCGCCAACGCCGCCTGCCCGGTGGTCGCGGTCCGCACGCCTGGCGGAATGGACCGGGTCGTCGCGGCGATCACTGCGCCGGATAGCAGCGACCAGACCGTCGCGTTCGCCGCCGCCGAAGCCGAACGTCACCACGTCCCGGTGAACGTCGTCGTGGCGCCGGCGCACGGCGGCTCGCTGGCCGAAACCGTCGCGCGGGTGTGCACACCCACGGACCTGCTCGTGCTCGGTCACCACCGACGCGGCCGGGCACCACATCGCCTCGAACACGACGCTGTCGTGGCGCTGCATATCGCACCCGGTCCGGTCGCCGTGGTCCACGAACCGAGCACGGCACACGCGCCAGGGACGAAGGTCCCTGTCGCAGCGGAGTCCGTCGTGCTCGGATAAGGAGCGTGCCGTCGCCTGCCCTGGACGCCATGTCCGACGACGAGTGCCGCGCCTTGCTCGCCACCGCCCAGATCGGACGCGTGGTTCTCTCGATCGACGCCCTACCTGCGGCATTGCCCGTCAACTACCGCTTGATCGATGACGCCATCGTGTTCCGCACCGCCCCAGGGACCAAGCTGACAGCCGCGCTGCGCCACACCGTCGTCGGCCTCGGGGTCGACGAGATCGACCGGGCAACCCGTTCCGGCTGGAGCGTGCTCGTCGTCGGGACGAGCGACGGCGTGAGCGACCCGCCCGAGATCGCGCGCCTCGACCGCGCCGGCTTGCGCAGCTGGGCGCCGATCTCGGCGCCGCGCTACGTCCGGATCAGCATCCAGCGCATCTCCGGCCGCCGGCTCTGCAACCCGGTGACCAATGCCGGTGCGGCCGGGGCCCAACGCCCCTAACCGCGCAGCGCCGTTCTGGGACACGCTGGTAGTGACCGAGGAGGCGTCATGTCAAAACGAGAACGCTTCGCCGTCACCCGAGGCC
>Ga0126373_10004087_pt1 | contig 11088 bp, 13 predicted proteins | sample PanSoiMetPlot_11_FD_92545 | JGI IMG/M metagenome (GOLD analysis project Ga0126373, IMG submission 92545) | Tropical forest soil microbial communities from Panama - MetaG Plot_11 | ecosystem: Environmental > Terrestrial > Soil > Tropical forest > Bulk soil | place: Panama | collected 2016-02-17
CAGGTGAGCAGCGTGATCTCGCCCGCCGACGGCAGTTACCCGCTGCCGCCGTGGGGCGGCTTCGCGGTGCTGTGCGCCTGGGCCGTCGTCGCGCTCGCCGGGGCGTACGTCCTGCTCCGCAGGAGGGACGCGTGATCAGCGCCACGCACGTGCGCTACCCGATCTGGGCAGGAAGCCGCGGCGTTCTGCGGGCCGAGTTCACCAAGCTATCCACTGTCTCGGGACCGGCCTGGCTGCTGGCAGCTGTCGTCGCGGTCACGGGCGCGGTCAGCGCGGCCGCAGACGCGGCGACCCGGTGCCCCGCCAACCTGACCTGCTCGGTCGATGCGGTCAAGCTCAGCCTCACCGGCATCCAGGTCGGCCAGGCGATCGTCGCGATGCTGGCCGTGCTGGCGGTCTGCAACGAGTACAGCACTGGCATGATCAGGGTCACCCTCGCGGCGATGCCGCGACGGCTCATAGTGCTCAGCGCCAAGGCGAGCGTCGTGACCGGACTCGTGGTCGTCGCGGGGGCCTTCGCGGTGCTGGGGTCCCTCGTGTCCGGGGCGCTGATTCTGCCCGGCCACGGGTTCACCGCAGCGCGCGGCTTCGGCGAGTTCACGCTGACCTATGGCCCGACGCTGCGCGCCGCGGTCGGCTCCGTGCTCTACCTCGGGCTCATCGCCGTGCTCAGCTTGGGAGTCGCCGCGATGCTCCGCGACTCCGGCGTGTCGATCGGGCTGACGCTCGGCCTGCTCTATCTGTTCCCCGTGTTCAACGCGTTCATCGGCAACCAGACCTGGCACAGCCGGATCGAGCGGTACACCCCGATGGCGGGACTCAACGTCCAGGCCACCACTGGTGTGCGCAGCCTGCCCATCGGACCTTGGGAGGGCCTCGGTGTTCTCGCCATCTGGGCCGCCGCGGCGGTGCTGGCCGGCAGCATGTTCCTGCGATTCCGGGACGCCTGACTGATAGGCACATTGTGGTAGGAGGACCTGCTGATCTAGCGTCGCCTTGCGATCGATATCCCCAGGGTCAGGCACCAGGAGGCAGACGTGGATCTGCAGCTCGACGGCAAGCGAGCGCTCGTCACGGGCGGCAGCCGGGGCATCGGCAAGGCGATCGCCCGGGTCCTGGCCAGCGAGGGGGCCAGAGTAGCGATCGCGGCGCGCGACGCCGAACGCCTCGCGGCCGCGGCCGAGGACATCGGAGCGGCGTCCGGGTCGCAGGTCGCGACGGCGCGCTTCGAGGCGGGAAACGACGACTCGGTGCGCGCCATGGTCGCGACCGTCGCTGACGCGCTCGGAGGCATCGACATCCTCATCAATAACGCAGCGGAGCCCGGCGGCACGGCCCCGCCGAACCTGGCCGCCGTGACGACCGCAGACTTCACCACCGACATGAACATCAAGGTCATGGGCTACCTTCGGTGCGCGCAGCACGCCGCACCGATGATGGCCGCGAACGGCTGGGGCCGGATCGTCAACATCGGCGGGCTGACGGCGTACGGCACCGCCAACATGCTCTCGTCGATGCGCGTCATCGCCGTCGCCTCGCTCACGAAGAATCTGGCCGACGAGCTCGGCCCGTCCGGTGTCACCGTGAACCTCGTTCATCCCGGCACGACGCGCACCGAGCGGATCTCCGACGAGCGGGCGGCCCTCGCAGCTCAGAACGTGATCGGGCGCATGGTCGACGCAGAGGAGATCGCCTGGCTGGTCGCGTTCCTGTGCTCCCCCAAGAGCAACTCGATCACCGGCGAGTCGATCGGCTGCGGTGGCGGCATTCCCGGAGTGATCCGGTATTAGCCGCAGGAGCGGAGGATGCGAGATTCGAACTCGCGAGGGGTTGCCCCCAACACGCTTTCCAAGCGTGCGCCCTAGGCCACTAGGCGAATCCTCCGCCGGCCAGCTTATCCGGACGGGACCGCGGCTTGAGCAGCATCCTGGCGCGGCAGCCGCCGGCGTGCGAGACCGGCCGGAGGCCAGCCCGTTCCCCTCCTCGGGACGATTCCAGCCACCCGCAGGGCCGCGCGGACCTCACTTAGACTCACTACGTGGTTTTCAAACGGGTCGGTGAGGGGCGGCCGTACCCTGACCATGCCAGGACGGGCCGGGAGTGGGCCGAGATCCCGCCTCGGCCAGTCCGGCTCGACCAGCTCGTCACCACGAAGAACGTGCTGGACCTGAACACGGTCCTGGCCACCGATTCCACGTTCTACGGTGACCTGTTCCCGCATGTCATCAGCTGGCGAGGCGAGCTGTACCTGGAAGACGGCCTGCACCGGGCGCTGCGCGCGGCCCTGCAGCAGCGTTCGGTCCTGCACGTGCGAGTGCTCGAGCTGGACTAGCGCAGGACCTGGCGCAGCGGTGGAGGTGGGATTTGAACCCACGGATGGGTTGCCCCATCACACGCTTTCGAGGCGTGCGCCCTCGGCCACTAGGCGACTCCACCGGGGCAGAGCCTACCCGAGCCGACCAGGGGCCGAGTCGTCTAGCGCCGCTGATCAAAGAAGTCCTGCAGCAAAGCCGCGCACGGCCCGGCCAGCACGCCGCCGATGACCTCGACCGGGGGCCCGAGCCGGGGATCGTGCAGTACGTCCCACACCGACCCGGCGGCCCCGGCTCGCGGGTCGGCAGCCCCGTAGACGAGCCGGGCCACGCGTCCCGCCAGCAGGGCACCTGCGCACATGGTGCACGGCTCGAGCGTCACCACCAGAGTGCAGCCGTCGAGCCGCCAATCACGGCGGGTCTGGCCTGCCATTCGCAGCGCGAGGATCTCCGCGTGCGCGGCGGGGTCGAAGTCGGCCTCCCGCTGATTCCGCCCCCGGCCGACCACAGTCCCGTCCGCGTCGAGCACGACCGCTCCAACCGGGACATCCGCAGCGGACGCAGCGGCCTCCGCCTCGCCGAGAGCCAGCCGCATGGCCGGCTCGAAGCTGGCCACATAGCCAGGCACCACCGGATCAGCTTACGAAGTGCCGATGGCCGAGGCCAGGGCGTGCTCGAGCGCGTGACCGAACCCGATGCGCCGCGCCAGGCTGGCCAGTACCTCGTCGGGAAACAGGTCCAGGTCGCCAGATAGCGCCCCGAGCTCCATCTCGTCGACACCCAGGTCCGCAAAGATCGACATGTCTCCCACCGGCAGCACCTGATCGAGGTCCTCATCCTCAGGCACGGGAATGTCCAGGTAGCCGAGGACCTGCCTGGCCAGTGGCCAGTCCACCGAGGCGGTCACGTCCGACAAGAAGACTGAGACATGATTGCCGAGAACGCGCAACGCCACGAAAAAGTCATCGCCAACGGCGGCCAGGCCAATTGTCCCGCCGATGCCTGGCTGCTGACGCAATGCCTGGATAAGCCCGTCTAGGTTCTCGGTCAGGGCGGTCGGCAGGACGTCGGCCTCCCATACATCGTCTTCGCGGTAGACAACGACCGCGAAGTCGCTCGGGCTCATATCGGGCATCGTCACCCCGCTGGCTGGGATCTGGCAGAGAAATGGTGTCAGAATCTGCGCCTTCGTGTGTCCCGATCTGACCGCTCTGGCACCTGAGCGGGCGAAACGGAGTGCCGAGCCGCTGCATCGAGCTGTCCCCAATCGCCGCAGCGCCTGGGGATCCGGATGTCTGCGCGATCACCGACGGCGAGAGCTTGCGGCGATTCGTTACGTGCACCGCGCGTCAGTCCGGCCATCCCGCGCTGAAGTCGTATGGTGGCCGAGGGTAGCTGCTCATTGGTTGGCAAAAATGCGCTGAGCTATGCTGAGGACGCCGGTATCGAAGAGGGAATTGGTCACTCGCGGCAGCAGGCCACGCGCGACAGTTCTGGGGAGGTGATCGGTGTTGCGGAAGGTCATCACATGGGCAATCGTCATATTCGTCATCTACTACCTCGCGACTGACCCTACGGGCGCCGCACATGCCCTCCAGAGTGCATTTCATGGCCTCCAGTCCGCGGGGAACTCAATGGCCCGCTTCGTGAACAAGCTCTAACCATGAGACAGCCGACGTCGGGCCCGCGATCACCGGTTGCCGTCAACAAGTACCTCCTGCCCCGCGAGGTTCAGGTGGCGACGGTTCGTCAGCACCCGGCCGTGCTGATAGGCCCTAGCGCGCTCACCCTAGGCGGACTGCTCATCGCGGGTGTCCTCAGCGCCACCTACGCGCACGGCCTGATCAACGACATCATGTGGATCGGCTGGGGACTGCTGTTCCTCTGGCTCGCCTGGAAGGCTGTCAACTGGTCGGTCGACTACTTTGTTGTCACAAGCGAGCGGCTACTCCTGGCCACAGGATTCCTGACCAGGAAGGTCAACATGATGCCGCTGACCAAAGTCACCGATATGAGCTTCCAGCGCACCTTCCCTGGCCGCCTGCTGGGCTACGGCGAGTTCATCGTCGAGTCGGCAGGCCAGGACCAGGCATTGCGCCGGGTCAGATTTATTCCTTATCCGGAGCAGCTTTACCTGCTCATTTGTGGCATGCTCTTTCCATCGAGCGCGGACGACGAAGACGACGAGAACGAGCCCGAGGACGACGAAAGTCAGGCCGAGGCGCTCGCGGACGATCTTTGATCTGAGCGCTTTGCCCCTTCCCCGGGGTTCGTGCGGCCGGATGACACGCCGTGACGTCCGGCCGCACGAGCTTGTCTGGGCTCCGAGCACCGAGCCAGCAAGCGCACCGTCTCATCACCATCGACGCCGGCTACCGCATGGCCACCCGTCCGGTATTCACCGATCAAGGTGTCGAGGACGTGCGCCGGCAGATCGATGCATACGGCTGGCACGCCGCCGATCTCGTGCTGCACTGGTCCCGCGCGCAGATCCTGACCGCGCAGACGAAGGCAGAAGGGACGGTGCAGGCATGACCGGCCACAGCAAGGCACTTGCGCAGCGAACAGTGACCGGCGTCGTGGCCGGGATGGTTGTGGCCGTGGCCGCTGCGACAGGGGTCGGCTTCTGGCTGTCTTACGACGGGTTGCACGCGTTCGCGCTACACGCGGGAGTGTCAGGTCCTGAAGCATGGGCCTGGCCGGCCAGCGTCGATTTGTTCATAGCTGCCGGAGAAGCAGGGGTGACCATCTCGGCTTTGCGCCGACACAAGGACCGGGCCGCGTGGGCATACCTCGCGGTCGGGTTCGCCGCGTCGGTGACCGCGAATGTACTGCACGTCGACCCGGCCGCGCTGCACTGGACGCACTACGCCGCCGCCGCGGTCCCGCCAATAGCGGCCATGCTCGCGCTGGCCGCGCTGATGCGCCAGACGTACCAGCTCGCCGTCGACCGCCACGTGGCTACGCAGCGAGCTGCCACTTCGGCGCAGAAGGCTGCCACTTCGGCGCAGAAGGCTGCCACTTCGGCGCAGAAGGCTGCCACTTCTGCGCAGAAGGCTGCCACTTCTGCGCAGAAGGCTGATGGTGACCGATCGCGCAGGCAGCCACCTGCCCGGACAGCCAAGCTGCCACTGGCCACTCTGAGCGATCAGGCGGTCCGGTCAGCGCTGGCCACAGATCCGGACATGACGACCGGACAGCTCGCGGCCATGACCGGCCTGTCTGACCGGACGGTCCGCCGGGTCAAGGCCCGGCTGAACGGCGCCGCGGCAGCATGAGAAAGTCGCCGGCTGGTGAGCCAGCTGTCGCCCGATCCTGGAGGTCGCTTGCCATGCGCCGCGCCTGGGCGGCGCAGGCCTGGGCGGCGTCGATCTTGACGCGAAGTCGGTCTGCCTCGCGCGGGTGCTGGCTCGCGAGGTGGCGGAGCGTCTCAGCCAGCCGGTCCTCGGTCTCGGCGATCTGCTCAGCCACTCTGAGGATGTCGGCGCGGAGTGTTGCGGACCACGACAGGGTTTCTTCGGGTTTGCGTTCTGGGTCTTGCATCCCGAGGGCCGGAGTCTCTCCGCTCATCTCTGACACCTCCCTGCTGGCGATGCCCAGCTACCCGGAGCCGTGCGGGGCATGCGGGGATCGCTGGCTTTTTCGCCACGAGGACGTCGAGCGAGCCGCTTCGGCCAGCAGCGTGTAAACCAGCCGGGCTGCTCGCGCGTCTACTTGGTGTTCCTGGGAGAGCGGGGCCTGGGAACGCTGAGGCCCGCACCAATCTGGTGCGGGCCTCAATTGCGTCTGGCGCGGGATTTCATTGCGCGGCGTGCCTGCAGGATGAATCGGACAAAAAGCCGCGGAGGCTCGGGGATTTGAACCCCGGAAGGGCGCGAACCCTAACCGCATTAGCAGTGCGGCGCCATAGACCGGACTAGGCGAAGCCTCCTGGTAGCCCTAACCGGGCCGGCCCCTAGGGTACCGGTCCAGCCGACGGCTCAGCAAAGAGCATGACACGAGCTGACGGGTCCAGGTCAGCGAGCCTCAATGACCTGATACTCGCCGCTCGCGTAGGCCTCCCGCATCCTGGTTTTGGCGAACTTGCCAACGCTGGTCTTCGGCACTTCGGCGATGAACGACCAGCGCTCCGGCAGCTGCCAGCGCGGCACCCGGTCGGCTAGGAACGCCCGCAGCTCGTCCGCGGTGGCGCTGGCCCCCTCGGCCAGCACAACGGCCGCGAGGGGCCGCTCGCCCCACCTCTCGTCAGTGACGCCGATCACGGCCGCTTCGGCAACCGCTGGATGAGCCATGAGGAAGTTCTCGAGCTCCATCGAGGAGATCCACTCACCCCCTGACTTGATGACGTCCTTGGCGCGATCGGTGAGCGTCACGTAACCCAGCGGATCGATCTTGCCGACATCACCCGTGCGTAGCCAGCCGTTGTCGAACTTCGCCGGGTCATCGTCCTTGTAGTACGACCCCGTGACCCATGGCCCGCGCACTTCGACCTCGCCGACCGCCTCGCCGTCGCACGGCAGTTCGACCCCGCCCTCACCAACGAGCCGGTGCTCGACCTGGCACAGCAGCCGGCCTGCCGTATCCCGGTAGATCCACGCCTGCTCCTCCGGCATGCCCGCGGGCGGATGCGCAACACTGCCGATCGGCGAGGTTTCCGTCATTCCCCAGGCCTGAAGGATGGTCACGCCGAGTTCCTTCTCGTAGGCCTCGATCAGCGAGTGCGGAACCGCCGACCCGCCACAGGGCACGATCCGAAGCGACGACAGATCCCCGCCGTTCACCCGGACGTGCTGGAGCAGCGCGTTCCAGATCGTCGGAACGGCGCCGGCGATCGTGGGCCGCTCCGCCTCGATAAGCCGAACGAGCGGCTCCGGCTGCAGGAACCGGTCTGGCATCACGAGCGACGCGCCGGACAGGGCTGCCGCGTACGGAAGCCCCCACGCGTTGGCGTGGAACATCGGCACGACCGGCAGGACGCGGTCGGCATCCGACATCCCGATAACGCCCTGCATGCAGACGGCCATCGCGTGCAGGTGCATGGACCGGTGACTGTAGACGACTCCCTTGGGCTGACCGGTCGTCCCGCTCGTGTAGCACATCGCCGCCGCCGAGCGCTCGTCGATCTCCGGCCACTCACAGGTGGCAGGCTGGTCGGCCAGCAGTGCCTCGTACGAGTGCACCGGCCGCCCCAGCGCCTCGAGCTCGGCTGGTGGCACGAACTCGGTCTCGCCCTCTGCTGCCGTGACGATGACGTGCCTGATGCAGGGCGCATGCGGCAGCACCGTGGCCAGCAGCGGCACCAAAGTCGCGTCAACGATGACGACGTCGTCCCCCGCGTGCTCGGCGATATAGCCGATGACCTGCGGATCGAGGCGGAGGTTCAGAGTGTGCAGCACCGCACCCATCGAGGGGATCGCAAGGTAAGCCTCAAGATGCTCCGCGTTGTTCCACATCAGGGTCGCGACTCGCTGGTCGCCGTCGACGCCGAGCGAGCGCAGTGCGTTGGCGAGCTTGGCCACCCGAGCTCCGGTCTCCCCGTAACTGCGCCGTCGGCTGCCTGTGGTCGTCAGGGTCACGACATCGGAGCCGGCATAGGCCGTGGTGCCATGACGCATGATCGCCGTTACGGTCAACGGGCTGTCCATCATCGTGCTGCGCACGGCCAAACCCCCTACATTCGTCCGCACGGCGTCAGCGCCGTCCGGTCGCGGCCGGGCAAGACCGGATGTACCGGCGCGACCAGCGCCGTTTGCCGATAATCGCCCTAACCGCCCTGACTGCAATCAGTGTCACGGTAGCGGCAAACAACTGGCCTGTCAGCCGGCCCTTCGGCATCCAGGACCAGCGACGAGGCCGACCAGCCGCGCTCAGCCGGACTGCAGGTCAGCGTCGATTCGCAGCCTGGCGACGGCCCTCGCGACCGTGCTCTTGACCGTTCCGAGGCTGACGCCGAGGATCTCAGCGACCTCCGCCTCGGTCTTGTCGTCGTAGTACCGCAGCATCACCGCAGCCCGCATCCTGACCGGCAGGCGGTCCACCGCGCGGCGGAGCATCTCCTGCAGGTCGCTATTGGCGGTGTGATCGGCAACTGCCTCGTCCGGCAGTTCGTCGGTCGGCAGCTCCATCACTCGGCGGCGGCGCCACCAGGAGATGTGGGTGTTCACGATTGCCCGCCGGACATAGCCGTCCAGCGCACTGCGGTCCTCGATGCGGTCGGCGGCCAGGTAGGTCTTGGCGAGGGCCGATTGGACCAGGTCCTCGGCGTCGGCCTCGTTCCGGGTCAGCAGGTAGGCGGTCCGCAGCAAGGCGCGCCTGCGCGTCCGCACATAGTCGCGGAACTCAGGCTCGCTGACTCCGGCTGGCGCGCCCGGATCGCCGTCGGGCGAGACAGCATCCGGTGCGTGAAGCGTGACGCGCCCGCCGCGACCGAGCAGGCCGGACAGCCTGCGTTCGCCGCCGCGGGGCGGCGGAACCGCGGTCGATGTGATGCCCGGCCGCGGTGATGACGCGGACCCCGTCATCGTGCCGGGACCAATGCGATCGCCCCCGCCGGCCACTGCGCCCACACAGTAACGGTACCCAGCAACGGCTCAATACTGACAGTTAGGTCTTGTACACGGCGCGTCATGTGCTCAGGTCCGCGGGGGTGCGGCGCACGGAAGAACACGTCGCACTGCGGGATATCTGGCCCTGAGGACCGGAAAGCTCACCCAAACCGCTTGACGAAGACCTCGGCTGATAAGCATGGTCGTGACGCTGGGGTCACATCGAGCGGGGAGGTACAGGTGCCAGGCGCGCAGGCAAGCTTCGCGTGCTGCGACCGGTGCGCGAAATTAAGCACCGATCGGCCGGCCACCCCCGCCGGTAGCGGCAGCGCGGCGACAGTGGCACGCCGCCGGTTGCTCAAGGCTGCAGTCTCGCGCCGGGTAGCCAGCAGCGAGTTTTCCCCTGCAGCTGGCGAGGCAGACCTGGAACCTTCCGTCGCGGTGTCTGCCCAAGGTGCCGACTTTCCTGATGTCGCTCTGCAACCCAGGACAGTATGGGGGACCGTCTATGACGTGAGCCCGCATGTGCTCGTGATTGGTGATGTCGGCCGCGAGCAGCGGTTCATCCTGACTCCCGACGCGGTCGCATGGCGCGGTCACCAGGTGGAGCCCGCCGCGCTGTCTCACGGAGACAACGTCATCATCCGGCTGCACCCTGGTCATCGCGACGTCGCCGACCGGATCTGGGCCAACATCGGCCGGGTGACCGGAGTGATCACCGAGCGGTCAGGCGGCACGCTCACGGTGGACGAGGGCACGACGCGGGGACCTCAGGTGATCACCCTGCACCCGAGCGCCGTGGGAAGGATCCAGGTCAGGTTCCCGACTCTCGAGCCGGGCTACCTGGTCGACATCATCGGGCTGCGCGAGGGCGAGGAGCTGATCGGCATGATCCCGGCTACCTCCCAGCCGGGCTATCCCGCCGACAGGCTTCCTGCGCTACCGCTGACTACCGGGCGGGTCACGGGTGCGATCAGCGGGTCCGCTACCTGGCACGAGCCGCGCGGCGAGCCGCCAGGTGTTCTCGGCGTGGATTACCCGGCGCTCGACCCGGAGACCGGCTGCGCTGAGGAGGCGGCCACCGGCAGCCGCGACGGTTACGCCCGGCTGCCGTATATGGCAATCGGCAGCGTCCTCCGGGTGAGGAACGAGTGCACGGGGCTGGACTGCCTGGTACCCGTGACCGGCTGCGCCTCGATCGCCCGCCTTTTCAACGATCGGTGCGTGACCTGCGGGATCTCGGCGCGCGGCCGAATCGCCGACCTGACCCTGGCGAGTTTCATCTCCCTGGGCGGCGAGCTGGAGCGCGGCTGTTTCAACGTCACGGTCACGATCGGCGAATGACCATGACAGTGAACGCGCTCCGCGAAGTCCAGATTCCGCTTCTCGCTGCCATGCTGCTCGGTGCGTGCGCGGCAAAGCTCGCCCAGGTTCTGAAAGCCGGCGGGCTCAGCGCCGCCTTCGGCCCGACGGTGCTGTTCCCGGTGAGCATGCGCAAGTCGGCCGCGATCGGCATCTGCATCGTCGAGCTCACCCTCGGCCTTGGCCTCATCGTGACGGCCGGCGGCTTCGGCGGCAATGTCGCTGCCACTGTCGTCAGGATGGCCACCTGTCTGTTCTTCATCGTGGCGACCTGCGCGCTCGTAGAGCTGCGTGCCATCCGGCCGGATCTTGGCTGCGGCTGTTTCGGCGAGCTCAGCACCGCGCCGGTCAATCTCCGGACGATGGCGAGGTCTGCGCTGCTCGCAGTTGCCGCCGCCCTCACCGTCTCACTCGCGCCGATCGGTGTTCCGCACGCCAGTGCCTATCCCGAACTTCTCGGCATCCTGGCTGGCGAGTTGCTGATCATCGGGGCGCTGTCGCCAGAGATTGCTGAAGGGCTGGTGCGGCTCGGCTACTCAGAGCCCTGCGAACTGCAGATAGTTCCGTCGGGCCGGACACTCGCGGCCCTGCACCGCAGCCGGCAGTGGCGCCGGCACTCGAGGCTCATTACCTCAACCTCTCCGGCTGACGTCTGGCGGGAGCTCTGCTGGCGCTACGTGGTCTACCCGGCCAGCTATGACAACCGGCCCGCGGACGTCGTCTTCGCCGTCTTCCTGACCTACCACCGCCCGGCGATTCGCGCCGCTCTGGTCGACGGCGCTACTGGCCGGCCCGTGCCCTGGCCCGAGAAGCCGGCCCGCGCCTGGCTGAGGCGGAAACCGGCCCCCGCGCCCCTTCCACGGCTGGCG
>Ga0126373_10004088_pt1 | contig 11086 bp, 13 predicted proteins | sample PanSoiMetPlot_11_FD_92545 | JGI IMG/M metagenome (GOLD analysis project Ga0126373, IMG submission 92545) | Tropical forest soil microbial communities from Panama - MetaG Plot_11 | ecosystem: Environmental > Terrestrial > Soil > Tropical forest > Bulk soil | place: Panama | collected 2016-02-17
CTGGGCCAACAAGAGCGCGAAGGAGCCGAGGTCTTTGAAGGGGACGTGGCGCAGGGCGAGCAGGGTTTTCATGCGTGCATTCTATCCAAGCAACCCCGCCTTATGTCACGAGGTTCCGGTGAACCGCCCCTGCCCCGCTATACTCGGCCCATGGATACCCCGCAGAGACGTTTGTCCGCGGGCGTCGTGGTCATACGGGATACCGCGGATGGGCCGCGCTACCTGCTGTTGCGCGCCTACCGCCATTGGGATTTCCCCAAGGGCATGGTCGAGCCCGATGAGACGCCACTGGACGCCGCGCGCCGCGAGGTGGCGGAGGAAACCGGCATCGCGCACCTGGACTTCGCCTGGGGGGAGGTTTACCGCGAGACCCCGCCCTATGCCCGCGGCAAGGTGGCGCGCTATTACCTCGCCCGCACCGACCGCGAAGACGTGGCTCTCACCGCCAACCCCCAGACCGGAATCCGCGAGCACATGGAATACCGCTGGGTGAACCGCGACCAAGCGGCGGCCTTGGTCACGCCGCGGGTGAAGCAGATCCTCGATTGGGCCGACACCTGCCTGCATCCCGCCTGAGCCCTGTCCCGCCCCGCCGCTCCTGCCCTATAGTGGCCGGGAGGAATGGCGGGAGAAACGATGCGCAAGGTGTGGTCCGCTTTGTGTTCTAAATCTCAGGCATCCGGGATTTACGCGGGTTCCAGCTCACGCGCGCTCGTGCCTTGTCATCCCATGGGTCCTCCCGTATAGTGCCGCGGTTTTTTTTGCCGCACCACATAAAAGGGAATACCCATCATGTTCAAAGGAATCCTCGCCGCCCTGCTGGGCGCGCTGTGCTTCTGCGTCCTCCCCCTCGCCCAAGCGGACGACGGCTTCACCCCCGGCTCTACCCACATGACCGTGGACGGTGGCATCGGCGCCGGCGGGGATAAGCTCGCCACCGTGACCTTCACCGACGGCAGCACCCAGAGCCTGTATGCGGGCAACGGCCTGTTCGCGGATTTCGGGGTGCAGCACAACTTCGCCGCCAGCGATTGGAGCCTGAAGGCGACCTTCGGCTTTAACGTGGACGCCGTCGCCGCCAAGAACGCCAACACCAGCTTCACGCGCGCGCCGTTGGACGTGCTGGCGATCTACAGCCACGGCAACAACCACTTCGGTTTCGGCCTGACCGAGCACTTGAGCCCAAAATTGGACCTGGACGGCTACGGGCCCAACGCGGATTTCAACAACGCCACGGGCTACATCCTTCAGTACCAGTACTGGCTGTTCGGTATCCGCTATACCAACATCAAGTACACGGTCTCCAGCCTGACTTTCTCGGGCGGCAGCGGAAGCAGCAGTTGCTTCGCGAACTGCAGCTTCGACGGCAGCAACGTCGCGTTGTTCTTCAACTACGTATTTTGAGCTTGACTGAAAAAGCCGCCACTGCCTGCGCAGCGGCGGCTTTTTCTTTTCTACCTTCCCAAGTCCAGCACCGCCAACAGCGCCACGCTACTGATGAATAGCCACAACACCACGCCCTGCAACAACGGCTTGTAGCCCGCCTGACGGAGCGCGCTGCGTGAGAGGCTCGCGCCGATGCAGAAAAGCGTGACGGCGAACCCTGTCTTGGCGGCGGCGGCGAGGTAATGCGCCGCGTGCCCCAGCACGGGCACGTACTCCGCCAGGGCCGAGGCCGCCAGGAACCCGCCGATGAACCAGGGCAGCGGAAAGCGCCGCCGTGCCGCGTGGGGATGGGGAAAGAGCGCGGCGGCGGCGAAGGTCACAGGCACGATCCACAACACCCGGGAGAGCTTCACCACCGTCGCGGTGCGCATGGCTTCGTCGCCGTAAGCGGCGCCCGCCCCGGCCACGGAAGAGACGTCGTGGATGGCGATGCCCGCCCAGGTCCCAAACTGGCCCTGGCTTAGCCCCAGGAGATGGCCCAGGCTCGGGAACAGATACAACGCCACGGCGTTCAGCAGGAACACCGCACCCATGGCCACGGACATCTCCTGGGGCTCGGCCTCCACCGCCGTGCCCACAGCGGCGATGGCGGAGCCGCCGCAGATGGCGGTGCCGGCCGAGATGAGGAGCGAGACACGGCGGTCGATGCCGAAAAGCTTCGCCAGCCAATAGCCCAGGGTGAATGTGGCGAAGATGGTCGCAGCCGCGAACAACAAGCCGTGGCCGCCGATGCGCAGCACCGCCGGAAGGTCCACGCCGAAGCCCAGCAACACCACGCTCAGTTGCAGCAGCCAGCGCACGTAGCGCCCGCCCCGTTCGCGGTAGGGATTGTCCAAGGCGAGGGCGAAGCCGAGGCCCAGGGCGAGCGCGAGCCCAGGCGAGGCCCAGGGCGTGAAACAGAACAGGATCCCGGCGGAGTAGGCGCCCAGGGCGAGTGCGCGTTGCATCAGCCGGGGACGCCGCGGATCACTGACGCGGGATGCAGGGCGTTCATTTCTTTAACAGCGGCAGGAGATGAGGCCAGACGTTGGCCAACACCCTGTACTCCGCCCCGGCGAGGGGATGCATGCCGTCGGCCTGCATGAGTTCCCGGTGCTCCGCCACCCCGTCCAGCAGGAAAGGCACGAGCGGCACCTTATATTGCTTCTCCAGCGCCCGATACGCGCCGCCGAACTGCCGGGTGTAATCGGGGCCGTAATTGGGCGGAAGATACATGCCCACCAGCAGCACTTTCGCCCTGGACTTGCTTGAAAGCGCGATCATCCGCCCCAGGTTGTCTTGCATGGTCTTCAAGGACAGTCCCCGCAGGCCGTCGTTGGCCCCGAGTTCTAGAATGACGATGCCGGGTTTGTCTTGCTCCAGGTCCTGGGGCAGGCGGGTCAGGCCGCCCCCGCTGGTCTCGCCGCTGACGCTGCTGTTGACCACGGTATAGTCATAGCCCTGCGCCTTGAGGCGCTCCTGCAGCAGAGTCACCCAGCCCTGCGACACGTCGATTCCGTAGGCCGCGGAGAGGCTGTCGCCCATCACCAGGATGGTCGGGGCGGCGGCGGCCCAGACCGGCGCCAGCAACAAGGCCACAAGAAGAAGGATACGTCTCATCATGTCCAAGGCCCCGATAGATCAGGTGCTGCTCCAGGCGGAGCACTTGAGCAAGCAGGTTAACAGCCCGGACGGCGTGCTGACCATCCTGGACGGGGTGACGCTCGACATACACCGCGGCGAATCCGTGGCCATCATCGGCCCCTCCGGTTCCGGCAAATCCACCCTGCTGGGACTCCTGGCGGGGCTCGACGTGCCCACCCGCGGCGAAGTGCGGCTGGACGGCGAGGCCTTCAGCGCCCTGGACGAGGACGCGCGTGCGGAACGCCGCGCCCGGGAGATCGGCTTCGTGTTCCAGTCCTTTCACCTGCTCCCCGGCCTCACCGCCCTGGAGAACGTGATGCTGCCCCTGGAGCTCGGCGAAGGGGCGGACGCGGGGCAGGTGGCGCGGGAAGTGCTCGCAGCCGTGGGCCTCGCCAACCGCGCCAACTATTATCCGCAGAAGCTTTCGGGAGGCGAGCAGCAGCGGGTGGCCATCGCCCGGGCCTACGCCACCCGCCCGTCGCTTCTGTTCGCCGACGAGCCCACCGGCAACCTGGACGCGGGCACTGGCCAGGTGATCGTGGACTTGCTGTTCAAACTCAACGCCGAACGCCGAACCACGCTGGTGCTGGTGACCCACGACACGGAGCTGGCGGCGCGCTGCGACCGTGTGTTGCCGCTGCACGCCGGCCGCCTGGAGCCGCCGAAGTGACGTTGTTCCGGCTCTCGGCGCGCCAGTTCCGCCGCGGCTGGAAAAGCGGCGAATACACCGTCATGGCGGCCGCATTGTCGCTGGCGCTGGCCGCCGTTTCCGCGGTGGGCTTCTTCACGGCGCGGGTCCACAGCGCGGTGGTGCAGCAGGCGGGCGAGAGCCTCGCCGCGGATCTGAAGCTCCAGTCGGGCGAGCCGCTTCCGCCGGAGTACGGGGCCGAAGCGCGCGCCGCGGGCCTGGACACGGCCGCGGCCATGGATTTCACCACGGTGCTGGTGGCGGGCGACGTGACCCAACTCGTGGACGTGCACGCAGTGAGCGAGGGCTATCCCTTCCGGGGCCGCGTGCGGCTTTCGGATTCCGCCTTCGGCGCGCCGCACACGGCCCAAGGCATACCCGCCGTCGGCAGCGTTTGGCTGGAGCCGCGGGTGCTGGGCATCCTGCATCTTCAGGTGGGCGACCCGGTGACGGTGGGCGCGCTGCACGCGCGCATCGCCGCATCCATCGTATATCTCCCGGACGGCGGCTTCGGCTTCTCGGCCATCGCCCCCAAGCTGGTTTTGAATCTCAAGGACGTGCCCGCCACCGGCCTCGTGAACCCCAATTCTCGGGTCGGATACGCACTGCTCATAGCGGGCAATCCGGACACGGTCTCGGAGCTGGAACAGCGCTGGCGTGGGAAACTCCCGGCGGGGGTACGGATGGAGGACGCCCGCGACGGCCGGCCTGAACTCGTGAACGCCATCGACCGGGCGCAGCGCTTCCTGGCGTTGGCGGCCCTGGTGAGCGTGCTCATCTCAGCCGTGGCAGTGGTTCTTGCCGCCCGGCGCTACGCCCTGCGCTATACCGACGCGGCCGCGGTGCTGAAGTGCTTAGGGCTAACGCGCCGGCGCGTGCAAGCGGTGCTGCTGCTGGAACTCCTGTGGCTCGGTCTCGCCGCCGGCCTCGCCGGCGTGCTCGCAGGTTATCTCGCCCAGTTCGGCCTGGTGCTGGTCTTGAAGGACCTCCTGCCCTCCTCGCTGCCGGCCCCGCCCCTCACCCCGGCGTTCTCGGCCTTAGGTATAGGCCTGGTGTTGCTACTGGGCTTCGCGCTGCCGCCGCTCATGCGCCTCGGCGACACGCCGCCCGCGCGGGTGCTGCGCCGGGACCTAGCGCCGCCGCCGGCCCGGGGCTTCGTGGTCTACGGCGCGGCGCTCGCCGCCGGTTTCGGCCTCACGCTCTGGCAGGTGCAGAACCTGGAGCTCTCGCTCTACGTGCTGGCCGGCCTGGGGGCGACGGTGCTGCTCCTGGGCGCCGGAGCGATCGGCCTCTTGTTCGTCCTGAAGCGCCTGCGCCGCGGCGTGGGCGGCGGCTGGCGTTACGGCCTCGCCAACTTGAACCGCCACCGGCGCGACACGGTGGTGCAGATGGTGGCCTTCGGCATCGGCCTCATGGTGTTGCTGCTGCTCGCGGTGGTGCGCGCAGATCTCCTGCACAGTTGGCGCGTGAGCCTGCCGGACGACGCCCCCAACCAGTTCATCATCAACATCCAGCCGGACGAACAGACGCCGCTCGTGAAGTTCTTCACGGACCGGGGCCTCCCCGCCCCCGTGCTGCATCCCCTGGTGCGGGCGCGCCTGACAGCCATCAACGGCGTCGCCATGAAGGACCGGCACTACACCGAGGAACGCTCCCGCGGCATGGCGAACCGGGAACAGAACCTGAGCTGGTCCGAGACCCTGCCCGCCGGCGACACCCTCGCCTCCGGCCAATGGTGGGAGGGAGAACAGGCGAAGCAAGCCCTCGCCTCCCTGGAAGACGGCTTCGCCGCGGACGTGCACGCCAAGCTCGGCGACAAGCTCAGCTTCGACGTCGGTGGCATCCCGCTCACGGTGACGGTGGCAAGCATCCGCAAGGTGCGTTGGGATTCCTTCCAGCCCAATTTCTTCATCGAGCTTTCCCCCGGCGCGCTTTCGCGCTTCGATTCCACCTGGATCACCAGCCTCTATCTGCCGCCGGAAAAGGCCGGCATCCTGGCGGAGCTGATCCGCCAGTTCCCCTCGCTGACGCTCTTCGACGTGGACGCGATCATGCAGCAGGTGCGGCAGCTCATGGATGAGGCCTCGTTGGCCGTGGAATACGTGTTCCTGTTCACGCTCGGCGCGGGCGTGGTGGTCTTGCTCGCGGCGGTGCAGGCGACCCGCGATGAACGGCGCTTCGAGGCAGCGGTGTTGCGGGCCCTGGGGGCCTCCCGAGCGCGGGTACGCTCCGCGGCGGCGGCGGAATACGCGGCGCTCGGTTTCACATCCGGGTTCCTCGGGGCTCTCGCCGCGACGCTGGTGGCCTGGGTGCTGGCGGCGCGGGCTTTCTCCCTGCCCTACACTCTCGACTGGCGCATCTGGGTGCTGGGTCTCGTGGCCGGCACCGCCATCGTGGCCTTCAGCGGCCTCATGGCGACGCGCAGGGTGTTGAAAGCGCCGCCGGTGGAAACCCTGAGGGAGGTCTGATGCATAGCCATAAGCTCTATGTCCTGTTGTTCCTCCTGTCAGGTGCCGGTTTCGCTCATGGGGCAGAGGCCGGCTGCCCCGGCAAAGGACCGCTCAAGGAGATCCACGCTTACCCGGACCTGATGACGGGCCAAGCCCAATTCCAGGATTACGAGGTCCGCATCTTCGATTCCACTCCTTGCAGCGGACCGCGCTTCAAGGACCCTTCGGGCCTGGAGATCCTCAAGGACGGCAAGCGCGTCTACACCCTCGGGGGTTGGAGCTTCGCCATCGGCTACGCCGTCGACGAAGACCAGCCGACCGATAGCGTGAAAATCAAACCGGGGGACGATATCACCGGCGAAGGCCGCCCCGACCTCCTCGTCTCGGAATGGTCGGGGCGCGCCCACTGCTGCCTGACCTTCCACATCTTCCAACTGGGCGCGGATATCAAGGAGATCCAGCGTATCCCGCTCCGGGACGCGGACGAATCCTCCTTCGTACGGCGCGAGGGAAGGACAAGTCTGGTGCTGGTGAGCAACGATTACAGCGATTTCGCCTATTTCCCCTTCGACTTCGCCGGCTCCCCTGCGGGCCGGGTCTTTTTGAGTTACCAAGGGAACCGCTTCAAGCTGGACGCTGGGCTCATGAAGGCGAACGCGCCCACGGCGGCGGAAACGACAGAGTGCGCGCGGCTCTTCAAGAAAAGCCGCGATTGGCGCAACCAGGACGAGCCCCAGCCTTTAAGACTGTGGTATTACGCCACAGACTTGATCTACACCGGCAACGCAGACGCTGCCTGGAAATTCCTGGACGCGGCCTGGGGCGGCAGCGCTGCGGACAAGGCGCAATACCTCGGCGATTACCGGGCGCGCTTGAAGAAAAGCGTTTACTACCCGCAGCTCATGGAATTGCAGAAAGCACCAGCCTCAGCTGAAAATCAGAAAATCGATTGGACCAAGCAATGCTTGGAATACATGCACGGTTGAGTCAATTCTCCGCGCTTTGCGCCAGGGCCCTAACTTGCTTGCCAACCACCGCTAAGGCCACACCGCCGAGAATGACGCAGGAAGCGACAACGAGTCGTGCCGTCACCGGCTCGTCCAGGAGCAGCACGCCGCCGAAGGCGGCGATCACCGGCACCGAGAGCTGCACAATGGCGGCGCGGGTGGCGGTGAGCCCCTTCAGGGCCGCGTACCAGATGACGTAGCCCAGACCCGAGGCCAGCGCGCCGGAAGCGAGCGCGTAAATCACGCCCGACGCATCCGCGTGGAAGCGCGGCAGAAACGGCAGGTTGAACAGAATGGCGAGCGGCGCCGCCAGCAGGAAGTTCCCGGCGGTGGCGCGGGCGGGATCCGGCGCGGCGCGGCCCCGCAGGGAATAAAGCCCCCAGGCGACGCCGGCGGCGAGCATGATTGCCGCCGGCCAGGGCGGCGGAGCCGAGAGACCCGGCAGCATGAGGTACACCAGGCCGCAGACGGAGAGCGCGAGCCCCGCCCCTTGGGCGAAACCGGGGCGCTCGCCGCCCCGGTAACCGGCCACGAGCATGGTGGCCTGCACGGCACCGAACAACAGCAAGGCTCCTACCCCGACGCCGAGGTTCACGTAAGCAAATGAGAATGCAGCAGCGTAGACGAAGAGCGCCGTGGCCGAGATCCAGTTGCCGCCGTGGCCCCGCACCCCGCCCTTCCAACGCAGCAGCAGCCAGAGCGCCAGGGCACCGGAGACCAGGCGCAGGCTGGTGAAGCTCGCGGGATCCGCGTGTCCGGCTCGGAGCGCCAGGCGGCAGAGCAGCGAGTTGGCGGCGAAAGCCGTCATGGCCACGGCGGTGAGCAGGGCCACGCTCCAGGCCCGCGTGGCGTTGATCTTGATCTTCACGCTTGCCCCTTGCGATGCGCGCGGCGCCAGGCGAGAGCATAGACGACGGCATTGCCTCCCACCAGCAGCGCGCCGAGGGCCGTCTGCATGACGGGCGCCAGTCCCGGGGGATAAATGACGGGGAGGATGTAATGCTCGATGAAGCCGCCGCCGTAAGCCTCGAGGCCGGCCTTCACCCGGAGCGCGTTTTCCAGGGGCGTGAGCGGGCAGCTACGTTGATAGAACTCGATATAAGCCCCCCAGGCCAAAGCCGGCAGGTGCAGCCAGGAGACTTTCCACCAGCGCAGCGTGAGCAGACCGCCGAACACCACGAACAGCAGGAACGCGAAGTGCAGGAGCACCACCGCGTCCGCCAGGAGGCGGTCAAGCATCATGAGCCCTCATGGACGGCGCCTGAACGCCCCGGCCGGCTTTACAGGTCCAGCTGCCCCTTCACGTCCGCGGCCTTGAGACGGTCGCCCGGTTTGCCCATGGCCGCGCCGCAGATGTCCCGGTCTTCGGCCAGGTCGCGGTAATGGCCCGGTAGCGAGGCGATGTCCTGCAGCGTGGTGGTGTTCGTGTAGCTCGGCAGGCCGTCGGCGTCCTGTTCGAAATCGTAACGCCCGCCGTAATTGAAGCAATTGGTCTGCACCTCGAACCAGCCGTTGGCCGTGGTGAGAGCGTAGCTGTTGACGCCGTCGGGGCTGTAGGCCTGCAGGGAGTAGCGTCCCGGGGGCAGGGAGGCCATGAGGTAGCCAGTGTCGCTCCCCCCGCCCAGGTGCCTGACCTGGATCTGGAACATCGTGCCGCTGCCTTCCTGCTGCACCACTACCTTGCTGTCGGCGAAGATGTTGCTGGTGGCGACAAACAGGCCGTAACCGTCCGGATCGCTCTCGAACGCGTGCTGGGGAGTCGCACAGGCGCAAAGCAGCAGTGCCGCACACAAGCCCATGAGCTTTTTCATGATCCTCGCCTCCTTGGGAGCCGCCGACAGAATACTATTATTGTAGTACTTCCAGCGCGTTCGTGAGCCGGCAAGAATCTGTCGCGTCAGACAAGCGGCAACATGAGCATCACGATGCCGGCAATGGAAACACCCCACACCAGGGTACGCAGCACCGGCACGCCGATGGCGTAGAGCGGCACGTAGACCATCCGCGCCCAGAAATACAGCATCGCGCCCCAGGCGGTCATGGGACTATGCACGCCCAATGCCCCGCCGGCGAGCACCACCGCGGCGAATAGCGGGAATGTCTCGACGAAATTGCGGCAGGCCCGGTCCAGACGGCCTTTCACCGCCGGCAGCGGCGGCATGGGCTGGTCACGCGGCCCGAAGGCCCAGGGCAGCCCCCGCTCCAGGATGGCGGCGCTGGCGGCGATAGCCACCTGGACCAGACCCAGGACAACGCTCCAGGCGAGCATCTTGAATTCGATGGTCATGGGCATCTCCTCCGGTTGGAACGATATGGCGCTGGAGGGGTCACGGCGTTCACACGCCGCGGTCCTCCCAGTGGAAAACGTGCATGAGGCGGTGGATCACCGGCGCCATGAGGATGCCGATGACGATGATGAGGACCAGGCCGGCGTAGAGCGCGTAGAGGCCGGCGAAGACCTTGCCGGCATCGGAGAGGCCCTCGGTCTTCATGGGGCCCATGCCGCCCATGAGCATCGCGGCGTTCACGAACGCGTCGCGCCAAGTCATGGCCTCGTAGTGCGCGTATCCCGCCATACCGATGGCAAGCGAGAAGCCGATGAGAGCGAGCGCGAACGCGAAATGCCGCAACATGCGCCGGGCGAACTGGCGACGGGCGAGCGGCGGCATGTGCCTAGGTTCGTACAAGCGATCCCCGATTCACTTCTTCCAGAATTTCCACCAGGGCCGCTTCGCGGCCTCGGTCCGGCGCCGCTCGGCCTCCTCGTTGGTGTCGTGCAGCACCTGCCACAGGGCCACGCCCCGGTCTTCCACCACCGATTGACGGCATTTCACGCAGCGGTATTCCCGCATTTCGCGGCCGGTGAACGTGTTCTTCTCCTCGAACACGAGTTCACCGCCGCAGTGGGGACAGACGTCCTCGGACATGTTGCCTATCCCGCCGTCAGGCGCCAGCCGAACGCAGCCCAAAGTCCGAACAATAACACGCTGCTCGCAGCGTAGACCGCAAAACGGTGCATCACGCGATTGTAGCTGCAGTGGATGAAGCTGTGGAGCGCACGCAAAGCCACGTACACCCAGGCACCGCCCATGAACAGCGGCGAGACCAGGCCAGTCACCGCCAGCCCGAGGCAGAGCGCGTAGAACAGCACAGGCATCTCGAACAAATTGCGGAAATTATCCGCGGCGTTGGTGCAGTGCAGACGCTCCCGCGCCTGGGCGGAGCTGCTCAGGGCCTGGGGCGGGATATGCCGCGCGCGCATCTCCCCAATGCGCTCCACATACAGCCATACCCATACGGCGCAGGTGATGAGCGCCAGCACGGCACAAGGCAGCAAGATCGAGGCAACCATGGTCGACCCCATCCGAAAAGCACGTTCGAGTATAACGGGTTAAGAGCTCCCTAAAAGCGTCGCGAGCGAAGGCGCACCGCATGCAGTGTGCGGGTGGGCGGGATGCCCACCCGGCATTCCGTGAAGCAGGGACTGCGAAGCGGAATGGGGTTAGGCGAGTCCTTGCGCTCGCCGCTCACGCACATCCCTGTGCTCCGCGGCACGTACGCATCCTGCTACAGACGACGCGCTGGCGAGCGCAGCAGCTTTTAGGCCACTCGGTTGCGCATTTCGCCATTCTGGAACGCCGCGATGTTTAGCGCCATCTCGTGGATCACCCGCTGGCGCGCTTCGCGGGCGGCCCAGGCGACGTGGGGGGTGACGATGAGGTTGGGGATCGTCGGGTCCAGCAGCGGGTTGCCGTGCACAGGGGGCTCCTCGGAAAGCACGTCGATGCCGGCTCCGGCCAGGCGCCCGGCGCGGAGCATCGCGGCGAGCGCCGCTTCGTCCACCAGGGCGCCGCGGGCGGTGTTGATGAGGA
>Ga0126373_10004089_pt1 | contig 11084 bp, 8 predicted proteins | sample PanSoiMetPlot_11_FD_92545 | JGI IMG/M metagenome (GOLD analysis project Ga0126373, IMG submission 92545) | Tropical forest soil microbial communities from Panama - MetaG Plot_11 | ecosystem: Environmental > Terrestrial > Soil > Tropical forest > Bulk soil | place: Panama | collected 2016-02-17
CATGCCTCGCCGCAGCTCAGGAACAAGCCATTCGATTACGAAACAAGCTGGATGTGTGACCCGCCGAGATTGGTTGCAGGGCGCCGCATGGATGCTGGCAAGCTGCGCTGTTTCGCGTATTCGGGCATTCGCTTCTGACCAAATCAGCCCAGTTATGGATACCCTAAGCAGCTACATGTCTACGGCCCGACTACGTGTCCTGCCGGAAGATGTATTACGCGAAACCACGCATCACATCCTCGATACCTTTGCTGCTATGGTCTCCGGCTCTCAGTTAGTTCCGGGGCGACGAGCGGTTGAATTTGCGCGGAGCTACGGAGGAGAGGAGATTGCAACCGTGGTTGCGTCTGATGTGAGGTGTACTCCGATTGAAGCCGCTTTTGCAAACGGCGTGTTGGCGCACTCGGATGAGAGTGACGATGATTTTACGACAGGTGGGGCGCACCCCGGGTGTGCTGTCGTACCCGCCGCACTGGCAATTGGAGAACAGTTCGGCATCAGCGGGTCCCATTTCATACGTGCGGTTGCACTCGGTTACGATGTTGCGATGCGTGCTATAAGAACCGTCGGCTCCGGTATGAAGGAGACTCACAACCTTGTTGGAACTATGGGGGCAAGTGCAGCTGCCGCTTGTGCAGCTAGTTTGAATGCTCAACAGATGACATGGCTCTTGGACTATGCCACACAGCAAGCCGGTGCCGGAATCGGTGTATGGAGGCGTGATACCGAACATGTAGAAAAGGCATTCCTATTCGGCGGCATGGGCGCACGCAACGGCGTCCACGCGGCGTTGATTGTGCACGCCGGTTGGACTGGCGTGAACGATGTCCTCTCAGGGCCAAACAATTTCATCGAGACATACAATCCCAAAGCCGATCCAGCCGGGATGATCGCACAACTTGGCACTCTATTCGGCGTGATGCAAACAACCTTGAAAAAGTGGACTACGGGCGGTCCGATCCAAGCACCTTTAGATGCGTTGGTGAACATCCGCAGCAACCACCCCTTTACTGCGGATCAAGTGCAAGAGGTGGTTGTGCGGGCAGCCACGACTGCCGCATATACGGTAAACAATCGTGATATGCCGGATATATGCCTTCAACATCTCGTGGCAGTGATGTTGCTCGACGGAACTGTATCTTTTGCTGCTGCTCACGATAAGGAGAGGATGCATGATCCCGTCGTCCTTCGTGAACGTACCAAGGTGCAGCTTGTGCCTGACGAAGAGCTAGAAAAGCTGATACCAACCAGAGTTGCTGTAGTGGAAGTTAGGTTGAAGGATGGAACGCAGCTCAGAGATCGCGTGGAGCATGTGCGCGGCACTCCTGAGAACCCGATGAGCAAAGACGAAGTAATCGCCAAGGCTACTGATTTGATGACGCCAATTCTTGGGACCGACAGGTGCAAGAATTTAGTCCAGCGCATCCTCTCTGTCGATACGGTGAGGAATATGCGGGAAATGACTCCGTTGTTAAGGCGTGAGTCGTGACAGAGAGCCTTCCCGATGTGGGACGAATGAGTCCAAGTTTAAGTGCTGCGGCCGTGGGTTCTGCTGCTCCATGGGTCGCATTCCAGCGCCGGTTGCCACCTTGACGTCGAACATGAGCACCAGCGCACTCTGGAGTTGGCGACCAGTTAAACCCGGAATCGAACCTTGAAAATACTTGGGAAGCCGGAATTACGCTTGCGAAGACGCGCTTCTAGCCGCTCCCGAGTCCCAGGCGATACTTCCTTACGGCGAATTTCGGCTCGGCGCTTGTGAGTGGCGAGTGCTCACGCGACGGGCAAACTCACTTCGCTCACTGCATCTTGGCATTCTCGGCGGAACGAAGGCGCCGAAGATTCCATTTGCCGCTGCGCCAGTGCGATTCTTATGAAGACCGGGCGTTATGCCGCGATGTGGGTCGCAAGCTCGAATTTTGGTTGGATCCCGCTCTCTTGCTCCCGTCTGGAACCCCACCGGGAATTAGTGGAAGCATTTTGTTGGGGACCAAGATCGCGGTCGATGCCTTCGTCATTCCATACCAAACATCCAACCGACAACGGTTGAAGTGAACAAGGAGATTATGAACGGGTAGAGTCCCAATGCCGCGATAAGCCTCAAACAGATCAGCGATTCTTCCCTGATTTCTGTCATTTAGGCAGTATCGCGCTCCCAGAATTGCAGTACTTACCTAACAATCCTAACAACTCGCAGGAACGACCTTTTCTCAAAACAGGACGTGTAATGACATCTGAATGAACCTGGGGCTTCCAATCGTGTGCTGTATCAAGCCTAGCTGGCCCTGTGGTGGAAATGTGTAACAAGGCACGGGATTAAAACACGGGTTAAATGTCACATTGTTGTTGGGTGTGTCAAAGCTGGGATGATTGAAAATATTGAAGAAGTCGGCTGTATATTTTAGGGCAATTCGTTCCGTCAACTTTGTTTCCTTCAAAATGGAAAAGTCTATGCGCGCCTGAAATGGGCCACGGAAGAGGTTCCGCCCTCCCGCTGAAAATTTGTTTTCTACGGTGTCGCAAAAGGTTGTACCGTCGGTGGTCGGGCCGCAGGGAGGGACCCCGTCTTGCCCAGGCTGAAGCTGTGGGATAGCAAAAGCGCTGGGCTTGAGCGAAGGGACAGGCGGCGTCGCCCCTGGATGCCCCTGCTGAATTGCGGATGCCTGGGTTTGGCCCGGGACCAAATTTACGATCGGGTTGGTGATGAAGTCGTTGGCACTGTAGTAAATACTTCCGACCGAGCCGGAGAAGTCGTATACGTTGTACGGCTGTCCGCTTTCAAAAACCATCAGGCCACTCAAACCCCATCCGTTCTCCAACTTGCTCAGTAAGGAATTGTCGACAGTGAACTGCGGGAGTTCGTAGAGATACTGCAAGGTAAAGACATGGGTGCGATCAAAGTCTGAGGACGCGTACGAAGACCGCGGGTTAAGCGGGTTATTCCCGTTGTAAAAAAGTCCCAACCCGCTCTGTTCATCAAGGCTGTGTGACCACGTGTAAGAACCATTCAGAAGTAGGCCATGCTTCAGCCGTTTGTTGACTCCGACCTGCAGGGCGTTGTAGTTAGAAATGGCGTTCGCCGTCCAGAAGACGGAGTTCGGACTGAAGCCTATGTAGGGCACCCGCAGATCGGTGTTACCCCCAGTAGAGGTTTGGATTTGTTCCGAGAGCAATGTTCCACCAGCAGCATCGGTTGGTTGATAACCATAGGAATAAATCTGGCCATTCACGGGGTGCTGCGGAGTTGCAATGTTTGGTTGGTTGAAGGGAATCGGCTCTGTCAGGTGCACTCCATGATTACCTGTGTACCCGATCGTGAATGCTAGATCCTCCATTGCCTGCCACTGCATATCGAAGCTCCAGTTGATGGAGTAGGGCAGCTTGTTGCGAGGATCATAACCGCCGAACAGAAGAGGAGTCGTCCCGCTAATCAGGCCAGCCTGGTTGGGAATCAGACTCGATACGGTTTCTAAATTGGCTGTAGGTGGAGGTGGAGGCGGACTTGTACCGAACGGGTTCGAAAAGGTACTAGTGGCGGTCGCGAGCACAGGTACGGTAAAAGGCGGCTCCAACGTTACTCCGAATGGTCCATTGAATCCGAACCCCGCACTAGGCGAAAACTCCGTGAAAAACTGGCCACGGTCATAAAACATTCCGAAGCCTGAGCGAAAAACGATTTTCCCGTTCAATGAGGCGGGAGTCCAGGCGGCGCCCACGCGCGGCGCAATTCCCCATTGTCTGCCGGTGAGGGTCGAGTCGCCGACGCCACGCGTTCCTAAGGCTTTATTGTTTGCCGCGACTACCAGGCCAATGTTGGTGATCGTGTCCGTGGGGAGATCGTAATGATAGCGGCTCGGATCGAAGTTGGTTAGAAGCCCATCCTTCTCCGAAAGTGGACCATCCCAATCAAACCGTAGCCCGACACTTACGTTGAGGTTTCGAGCCACTGCAATTTTATCCTGCGCATACGTACCCGCTTCGCTGGCTCGATAATGACGATTAGTAATGCCATTGAATAGAACCGAGTGTTCCTGACCAAGGCGCAACGAACTTGTCAAGAACGAGGGAAAATCAAAGAACTCCAAACCGGCGACTTGGTTGTTCAAGTTGTGAATGTTCAGCTGCAGATAGTCCCAGTTGAATCCAACAGCAATGTTGTTACGCCCCCTTACCCAGTTGAGATCGCTGGAACCCGCGTAGCGGTCCTGAAACATGCCCGCATTGGCAAAGTTGGTGACCGGCCCAAACTGCAGGCTTCCGGAATAAAGCGAAGAAACACTGCTGCCGTCGTTGTCGATAGTTATGCCGGGAAAATGCGGGCTGCCGAAAAGGTTGATGCCAAACTCCTGCGGACCAAACGGCTGTGCTGTACTGGCGAATGCTTTCTCTCGAATGTATCCGATTCTCTGCTCCCATACGATATTCGGTGAAACGTTGACGCTGTTATCGATGGAAACCGTATGGCTACCCGCATCCAGAGTTTGGGTAAATCCCGGCAATCCTCCACTATTCCCGCCGACGGAGGCGAAAGGATTCGTCGTCGGCGCCACCTGGTAATAGTACTTGCCCGAGACATGATCCTTGCTGCTGACTTTGTAATCGAGGTTAACGTTCGCTTGATTGGCCGTGAACGTGGACGGAGGTCCTTGCTGCAGCACGTCGTACCCTAGTGTGCTCGCCAGGGCGTCATCGGAGGTCTGCGGCGTTGGAATGAAATACTGACCATTGGACAATTTTCTCTGCAGAAGGGCCAATGCAACCGGATCGATCTGGTTGGGATTTACTGTGACTCCAAAATCGGTTTGCGCCACACTTGCCAGTGCCTGGGGACTGCGGTCATTCGTCAAATGGAGTGGCACATTTACCCCGGATGTCCCCAGCAAAGCATCGCGCACGCGGATGCCCTGATAAGAAGCGAAAAAGAAAAGCTTATCTTTTACGACCGGTCCTCCCAAGGTTGCGCCAAATCGGTTATAACGTAGCGCCGGAACCTATTGCGATGGCGGAATCAACGGATTGGCATTACGGAAATAGGGTGCCGCATTCCAAATATTGTTCTGGAAGTACTCATAGGCTTGTCCGTGAAAAGCATTCGTGCCGGATTTTGTGATCACCTCGATGTGTGCGCCGCTGTTCGTTCCCTGCGATGCGTCGTACATCGAAGTGTTTACCCGCAATTCGTCGATCGTTTCCTGCGGAGGAGTCGGCAGGGCTTGACCGATGGCGTCGTATACCGATGTGCTGGTTTGTATCTCACCCCCGCTATTCGAACCCGTGGAGAAATTTTCCCCAGTGTTTAGGACGTAACGGTTTGAGCCCACTTCGCTCGTCGTTTTTCCATTGAACAGATTGTTCCCGCTGATGGCATTTATCGTAAAACTGTTGCTGGTATCGCTCTGACCGTTCGCCCAAATGGCACGATTACCCAGACCCGAACTGGAGCCTGAACCCCCAAGAAGTCTGCATTAACACCAGGACTGAGGATTGCCAGCTCGGCGGCTACAGCGTAGGCCAACTGGAACAGCTCCTCAAAGAATGCCAATTTCTCGATCTCGTTGAACGGCCCGGGCTCTGGCGAGCAGGGCTGAGCTGGTGGGTGGAGCCGGGCCAGCGGCCGGAGGCGCGCGTTTGACAAAAGAAATATTCCGAGTTACCTACCAACAGCCACACCCGCGGAGAGGTGTGGCGGAAAGGGGATGCGGAGCAGTTTCGCAATGCCCACAGAGGAGGTGGTGAACGTGACCGGATTATTCAAGGCGACACCGAAGGTGGTTAACGATTACCTCAGGTTGTTTGTTAACCGGCGGGCGTACACCCTCCAGTCCATGCGCCCGCACCCAGCGAGCGGACGTCACATTACTTCCGGCCGACCAACAAGAAGAGCGGAGCGGCGCTTTCGCTGGCAAAAGAGACTATCTGGCAGCACTTGCAGGGCGAAATCACGATCGGCCTGTACGCCATAAGCCCGTGCACACAGCGTTGTAAATGGGTCGCCATCGATGCCGATTACAAGAACGCGATGGAAGACCTCTTGAAGCTCCAGTACTACCTCTGGCAGGACAAGGTGGAACCCGCGCTCGAAATGAGCAAACGCGGGGCCATCTTTGGATTCTGCTGGAAAGGCCGCTGCTGGCAAAGGACTGCCGAATCTACATTCACGATCTGGCGAGGCGGCTGGGGGTGCCAGCAAAGGGTTCCGGCTTGGGGGAGGGCATCGAAATATTTCCCAGGCATAGTGCGATTGGTGAAGGAGGGTTTGGCAATGCCATTCGCGGCCCTCTGGGGATTCATCGAGGGGCCAGCCGCCGTTTCTGGTTCTATGGGGCCGATTACACGCTGGAAGCGCAGATGGCTTACCTCAACCGCCTACGCAAACTGGCAGAAGAGGAATTGCAGGTATTCATCAGCGGCAAAGAAACGCCGGTCTCGCCGAGTGAGCGACGAGTGAAGTCCGAGCCTCGAGTGGAGCGTCGAGGTTGGACAGGGCGATCGGAGTTCCGGATTCTGAATCACGTCGGCAAAGTACGAAAAATCGGCAGGATACGTCGGTCGCTGCCCGTCCTGCGCAGAGTTGGGCCACGACCGCAGTGCGGATAACCTGGCCGTGCTCATTCAAGATCCTCGCTTTTACAAGTGTTGGGCTGGCTGCACGAAGGAGATGATTCGCGCGGCCGTCGGTCATCCGATTCGTGTACGCACTAAAGAAATAGGAGAGCCTCTACAGTGAAAAGGAATGCGTTCTCAGACGGGATAGGACTGCGGTTGTCGCGACAGGCGCTACGGCTGCTACGTGAGCGCGGCATTTTCGCGCAATCGTCGATGGGGCTTCAACATCAGCAGGTCGCGAACCGCTACGTGGTGCGCGGCGTCGAATCAGGCGGCTCTGCTGGGGACATCGGCCGCTACGTGACCTTTGCGCAAGAAGACGGCCGGCCGATCGAATATCTGTATCTGGTGGAGGCGATTGGGGTGAATGGCGTGCATTCGGTTGTGGTGGCCGCCAGCATTAGTCCGACTTGACATGGTGCGCAAAGGGGCGAACATACGAGTTGCTGATCACGCGGCACGCGGCGGGAAAAGCCGAGAATGGCGGCCGACCACCACTCGAAACCAGGGTGTTATTTCGCGGAGTGCATGGCCGCCTGGAACTGGATCTATCGGGAAGAGATAAGGCGCAATCTGGTGCCGTGTTGCCGACTTTCTATTCGCTGTCCGGCGAAGCGGTTGCCATACCAGAACAGTTTACACGAGCGGTCCGCTCGATCGTGAAAGCAGCAAACTGCAACGGTTGTTGTCATTGTCACTATGTCAAGACACCTTTTCAACAACAACAACAACCGAAACAACAAACGGATTGACCAACAAACCAGAGCGGTTGAGCTTAGCGAGCTGTATCGGAAAAAAGGGTGACTATCATGACCGCATTATTCTCGCTTGGGCACGTCGTGGCGACTCCAGGTGCACTGCCGGCGCTGGAAAGAGCGAATCAGTCTCCGTCGTACTTCCTGGCACGCCATGCAAGAGGAGACTGGGGCGAGCTTGACGCGAGCGACATCGCAGAAAACGAGTACAGCATGGCAAATGGATTTCAGCTGCTGAGCAGTTACCTGACAGGCCGCGGGGAAAAGCTGTTGATCATAACGGAGGCAGACCGATCGGCTACTACTCTTCTATTGACCGAGGAGTATTGACGACGGATGTCTTGCGACGTTGTACCCCGGAGGATTTCAAACGACCCACCTACGCGACCGCAAGAAGCGCCTGTCGTTTGTAACGAACTCGACTGCCCGCTACCGCGGACGGGAGTGGGAAATCGTAATGGAGGCTTTTCCGGAGTAAGCCGCGGTGATGCTGCTTGGGACACGCACTAGGTACGAAGTGAGCTGGCGGACGATATTTGATTTGGCTGCCGAGATTCGCGCGCAAAGAGAACGCCAGCGCAAGTTGCTTGGGTGAATTCGCGTGCTCTGATGGGGAAAGCCAGCCAGCTGATCGCTCCCGCCGAATCGTTCGGGAGTTCTCGATGACCAGTGTAAAAGGCAATGCTGAATTCGGCTTGCATGTGTTCAAAAGACGCACACCGGGAAAACAAGAAGATGGCTACACGATCGGTGTGTGGGAAGACAGTGTCCTACTCGCTATCTGTTTCGATGCATGTTTGGACTTTGCGCTCGCCGCGCTTCGCCGCCAGATGGAACGAGACCGCGGTGACCCTGTTGTTTTATCGCGCAACACACGCGAAACGTCTCGAGGCTAGCGAGCCTTCTGATCTGGCAGAACGGGAACACGCCGCGATCCCTATTTCGAAACACCTGGAACCCAATGCGATCCGACCGAGTGAGGAGCTAGCGGGAAACAAAGTTCTGAGATTCGCGGAAGTCTCGGCCAGGTCAGTTCGAGCCGCGAAGAGGGGTGATGGGAGAGATCGAGAAATATTCGGAATCTCTCTCGTCAACCCGGCGCTGTGTTCAGACAACTAGAACTTTTCGATTCGGGCTTAATGGGTTGAATTTTAGGGAAGGAATTCCTGTAGGAGGACGGAACTGGTACGAATGCGACGTGTGTTCTTGTTTGTGGTAGTTCTGGCCGGGCTTTTTTACGTGGCCCGCCAATACGGCCGAGAGATCGGCCGGCTGTTCGGTACTTCAACTGGTGCTGTATCTCGAGTAGAAAAGCCTAATGCGGGTGCGGGGAGGAACCTCGAGATATTCAACGGCTGAGGCATGGAGGGCGATGCGCGTAGCCTCGGCGTGCGGGCGTTGGACAGGCTCAAGAACCGGTACACGGTGCCGAGACCGACAGATGTCGATTCGGCGATCACCCTTGAGGCGATTCTCGCCCCTGGATATGACATTGGGCGCTGGAAGGTAAAGGAAGGGCGGAAGTCACCGGCTACGTCTGGGACGTGAAACGGGGTGGCATTGAAGGAACGAACTGCCATGCCAGAGATGACCTAGATCGCGATACCCACATTGAGTTGGTACTCGATCCTATGCACAGCGATAGCTCCGCACGGGTGATCGTCGAGGTGACACCACGCTGGCGCTACATCATGCGTGAGCGAGACACCGACTGGTCCACACGGGCACTGCGAGATCAGTTTCGTGGTCGTTGGGTAAGGGTGAGTGGCTGGATGTTGTTTGACGCGGAACACCAGCGGGAGTCAGAAAACACAGCGCCCGAGCGTGCAGGAAACTGGCGAGCAACCGCCTGGGAGATTCATCCAGTGACCTCGATCGAGGTCGTGGCAAGGCCACGGCGAAGTGGTCTGCTGAGGTAGCCGCCCTGTTTTTGGCGAGAGCGGAAAGATTAGGCCGTGAGGTTGCCGGCGGGCGAGGTCGGAAGTGGCATGTTTCGGTCGGCGGCCCGCAGCCCAAAACCCGGCAGGGACTGTGGCTATTTGTGATTGATAACACACGAGTTCGGAAAGAAGACTTTTTGTGGGAAATCAGGCAATATTAAGGAGACGAAGATGAATGACGTAATTGGATCCGTCCGCCAGACCCTGCAGGACTTCCTGGCTCCCGAGCTGCGCCAGCACCGGGCAGAATTGGCCTCCATTCGGGGCGAACTGAGCGCCAAGATCGAAGCCGTTGAAAGCCGCCTGGAGAGCAAGATCGGCGCCGTAGAAACGTGCCTGGAGAGCAAGATTGACGCTGTTGAAAGCCGCCTTGACAGCAAGATCAATGTGGTTGACAGCAAGGTCGATGTGCTCAGGTCAGAGGTGCGCTCGGGTTTCACTGCCCTCGGTGCAGCGCTCGAAAATGCGGTACTTCGTGGTGAGCTATCCACCACCCGCGAAATCGCCGACCTGCGTATTCGAGTTGAGAGATTAGAAAAAGAACGTGGTCAGCTGCCTCAATAACTAAGAATTTCCATTTTTAATTTTTTCCTCGATACCCCACCTGGCGAGACGTGTTCTTACAACGGCCGGCGAGCGGGTAGCAAGAGCTATGCGTGGGAGGGCACAACTAAGGTGTGCGACCCACGACGGCGGTGATGAGATCGTTCTATCGGGCATCGCCGGAAGTGCCGCGCAAGCGCGTGCAGCGGGCAGTCTTGGGGACCGACCACTGATCGTACTGACTGCGGGACGCCCCTTTGCGGTAGGCGATCCAGACATCGATAATGAGCTTGAGGCGTTTTCACGACGTCTCAGTTCACAAACTGCAACCTGAGTTGGCGCGCCTCTCCAGCGAAGGGCGTCAGATCATTGTCGAGAACCAGCCGTCATGGAATTGGCTGGGAAGCGCCGGGCGCGGTTGTCGGCGCGGTCCATGAAGTCATCATGCAGCTCCGGGCGAAATAGAAGCAATGCCCAGTGTTGTTCCACTGTCCCCTTCAGTGGTTACCAAAAACACCTTCCTTTAAAGCAACGCGGCATTGGTTTACCGGAAGCCCGAAATTTTTGACATGCGTGCCACGCGCGAAAGATGCCTCGGGTCAAATCAATCTATTCGAAAGGACGGTTCAAGTGTCATGAAAAGCTTAAACAAAGTCATTCTCGTCGGTTTGGTGGGAAAAGACCCTGAAGTTAAATACACGGCAAGTGGTATTCCGGTTGGAAGATTCAGTCTGGCTACCAACGAACGATTCAAAGACAAGAGCGGCAAATTCCAGGATCGCAGCGAATGGCACAACATTGTGGTGTGGCGGAAACTTGCGGAGATTGTGGGTGACTTTGTATCCGAAGGCGCGCACCTATATATCGAAGGCAAACTCCAAACTACAAGTTGGGAAGACCGGCAGAGTGCAGAAAAGAAATACCGAACTGAGATCGTGGCCAGTGATCTGGTGCTCCTAGGCTCGCGAGAGAAGGTAAATGGAGCGCAGTCAGCTGGTTCGGATAAGGCCGAGAAGGGCAAACCAACTGCCCGAGCAGCTGGTGCTCCTGAGAGCTCGGCCGATCAGCTTCCGTTTTGACTCCGTTCTTCCAGGCTCTCTTCGCCTCCACAGTGATTCAATGGCAGACCGATTTGAAGAGATCGAAGTGCACGCTTGTCCAAATTAACGGCTGAACAACGGTGCAGGTTCGCCAGCAACTGTGCCGGCGTAGCTCTCGATCATCGCCGCCCGTAGAGCGA